>Ga0114931_10008777_pt1 | contig 12190 bp, 10 predicted proteins | sample 2SBtaG_FD_89579 | JGI IMG/M metagenome (GOLD analysis project Ga0114931, IMG submission 89579) | Deep subsurface microbial communities from Kolumbo volcano to uncover new lineages of life (NeLLi) - 2SBTROV14_V59a metaG | ecosystem: Environmental > Aquatic > Marine > Volcanic | place: Kolumbo...
AGTGCTGATTGAGCGTAAAACCAGATATATGATGGCTTTTAAAAACCCATCCAAACATGCGCATATCATCCTCAATAAACTCAAAAGGGCTTTTAAACAAACCCCCGATAAGCTAAAAAAATCAAACACCACAACAAAATATAAACCGCTATCTCAGTTAGTGGTGTACTTCATCGTAGAATTCACCATTTAATGCAAAAAAAATCTAATCTTTTCAAGCAAGTTCTTGGAAATATTACATCTCAAGTTTTGCAGTCCTCCCAAGGCCTAAGACTTTTGGCATTTAATTTTATTTTGCATTTATTGCCTATCTTAATTGAGGGTGGTGCACTTCAAAAATGATTTGGCCACCCTACAAATTTGCAAAGCTTTAAATTAAAAGATAATGATATATTGATTATGAATAATAGGAAACTTCTTCATGGAAGATCGCCATTTGAAGGAGATAGAGTCCTGAAAAGAATTTGGTATAAGTCTCCTTAAACTCTTTTTTGAATATCAATAATAATACTTATGGACAATAGTGGAGAATATCAGCTGTACGGAAATTAACAGAGCGCCTGGTGAAATATTGCTAAAAGACAACTCTATTTACTTTCACAAAAGTAGTAAATCAGTCATTAAGACGGCACAAAAATCACCGGTATTAATCAAAAAACGCTAAACCCTATGTTGTCATGGTATCTCTGGAGCATTAGCAACGCGCAACCAAAAAATAGGAACTGATATTAAGATCGTTTCAAGGAAAACAATCACAAAACTTTTTAAGACGAAAAATATATTAGATCATGTTTAATTTTCTAAAAAGTTCATTAACGGCCTTTTGACGTCTTTCTTTTGTCATTTTTCTAATATTAATTAATTTCCATTGAACCGATGGGAATTTTTCAATATTGGTGATTCCAGAAAGAGGCCAATCCGGCTCACCTTTTTTCAACGAGATTAAAAATTCTCTCTCTTGATCTGATAATTGACTCTTGGTTTTTTTGATAATTGCTTCACGAGCAGTGTGAAGGTCATCTAAATGTACGTCAATGAATGACATTCCTTCAAATTGCCTCTTATATATCATACCTATGTTAATTCGATTGGGTTCAATCATTTCAGAAATTGGTCGATTACCACTAATCAGATATAATAAAAAGGCCTTATGAAGTTGATGGCTATATCCTTCATTTTCAAGGAGAAGCTTAATATCAAATAGGTCCCTTGGATGCTGGCGATCTAATCCTGCGCATATTTTTCCTGCATAAGTATCTTCGAAGCTCGCACAGTTTACTGAGGCATCACTGTTAAATTCATTGCTAGCACCATTGCACAATTCAAGTATTTGAGGAGAATTGAAATAGCCTCTGAGAATTGTATTAACTTCAACTTTAATTTCTGCACCTTTTTCAGAAAACAGTATTTGCTTTGCATACCCATCTTTGTTTTTTTTAATTGACCCATGAATTTCTGAATATTTCTCTTGGACCCGCAAAGATATGGCATGAAACTCTTTATCGATATGATCAATAGTCTTTTGCCTTTCATCAATAAAAGAAGGAGATAAGTCTATGTCTACAGAGTATCTCGGCATATCTCTATAGAAGAGATTAATTGCAGTCCCGCCCTTCAGGCAAAAACCATTGTTATCTAGTGTCTCTGGCAAAACTTTTATAAGCAAAGCAACCTGATCTTTATATGACATAGTCTTCTTCTTTCCACGCTATAGGATAAAATATATTATAGGTTTTATCATAAACCCCTGACTTTTCAAAGGATCTAACACCTGATCCTAAATTGATTTTAGAATGGTCTATTTTTTCATACCAAGGGTGCTCAAGCGCTTTACCAAGAAACAAGCAAAGCCGGTTCACTTTTACTGATTTACTTGCCTCAAGTAATTCTTGAAATACACTCGCTCGCGAACGAGACAGGTTTTCAAATATCAGCTTGATCTCATCATACATATAACGTTTGGGGGATGCATATAATAATTCAAGCACAGCCCTTTCAGGAGAAGATAAGGTGATTTCCACACTATCTATCACTTTTTTTGTTAGATATAACTTGTCTGGTAAAAAGTTCGCAACGATTATGTTTGGATGTAAGTCTATTTTTGCTTTTTTAAACCATGAGGGTAAGGTTGATTTACAACAAGTAAATAAATCGTATTCGTAATATTCAGCACGACCAAAATGACCTTTGCCTTGCATCTCAAGTGCTGTTTTACCACCTATATGTATGGGAGTTTTAGTAAAATTTTGAACCGAGTATATTGCCCAAAGCAGAGAAGGCTTGTCATCGAGCCTTAAATATGCACCTGTCCCTATCCTTTTTAACCAACCAGATTTTATATATCGTATGATCAAATCAGCATTTATGCCTTGCGCATGAAGATACTCTGAAGTCAAAACAGCATGTCCAGGCCATTGTGAAAGCATTTTCTGTAATTTATGTCCTTTAATTGTACTCATAGTACGATTATAGCATACAATTTCAAGTAATTACAACAGTTACTTTGCAAATATTTTTCTATAATCGTACTGATAATACGATAATACCACATACTTTAAAATAATTTCATTGGCACAAATAGCACGCAAAAAATATCAATAATATTTCTTATGGAAAATAGGGGTGCTCCTAAAGACTCAGACAATGTGCTAAGTCTTTCACATCTTCCTCATTCAAAAGTAAAAATCGCCAGATTGGAATAACAAATATTATTTTATTATCCATACAAATTTTTTCCTCATCATCACGAGTAACAATGATACCATTATCTAATTCTTGCTCTTTCATTGCCTCCAGTAATGCATTTATCTCACGCTTCCTCGTGTTTTCAGATTTCATTGACTCACAAACTTGTATTAATGCTTTGCTTCTATCCAAACTTTGTACTATAAAATCAACTTCTTTGTTTGACCTAGTCTTGTAATAAAAAATAGATTCAGAAAACCTTCTTAAAGTAATAAAAACTAAGTTTTCTAGCAAATGGCCTGAATTTGTTAAAATACCAGATGAAACTGACATAACAAAAGCATGATCAATGCAATATATTTTCTTTGGATTTGATTTACTGCGCGATAAAGATGCATCAAATAACCTGACTGTAAACAAAAAATAAGCATCTTCAAACCATTCCAAATAATCAGATACTGCTGTTTTAGGAATCTTATGCCCTAAACTATGCAAGTAATTAACTAGCTTATTTATAGAATAAAGCGCCGCGATATTATCAATCAACTTATACGCCAAATCAGATAATGCATTCGGATGTATAATATTATGCCGATCAATCAAATCCCTGAACAAAATAGATTGAAAATATTCTTGATGAATCTTTACCCTGATCATTTTATCAACACCAAGCACCTCAGGAAACGAACCACTTTGCCAATATTCTTCAAAGAATTTTTTAACAAAAAGATTTTTCTTCGTACTCATTTTTTTTGAATACTCAATATTTTTAAATGAAAGAAATTCCTTAAATGAAAATGGGAATATTTCCCAAGAAAGTGCCCTTCCACGCATTTGTGTTGCTATTTCTTTTGAAAGTAACTTTGCTGATGAACCAGTGATATAAATTTCGCAATTTTCTGTTCTTAAAATCCGATCAACAAAAGGTTCCCAATCTGAAATTGTTTGTATTTCATCAAAAAAGAAATAAATTGTTTCTACATTTTTCTTTTCTGGGTAAAGAGAATAATATGCGTCTACAATCAGCCACAAATTATCATGCTGTAACTTATGTATACGATCGTCAAAAAAATTTAAATAAAGAATATTTTTTTTTGATATACCTTGCTTAACGAGCTTTTCTATTTCTTGAAAAATATATGTGGATTTCCCGCTTCTTCTTACTCCCATACAAACCGTGACTTTTCCAGAAATATGTTGAATATTTAAACTTCTAGGAATACCTGTTCTTAAATTTGATTCCTGAAAATCCAAAATTATTTGTTCTAATATTTCTTTCATACACAACCCTTAAATAAAAACACAATCAGTAATTATTTTTACCACATAGCAAGAAAATTGGCAATTATTTTTTCAACATCTACATCCAACGTCCTAGATTTTGCTGCTGTAATTGGGTGTGGAAATGCTCCTGCTCTTGTTTAAATTGGTGATTGAGGGTATCGTCGTGACCCTTGTGCTTTAGGACATCATTAAAATCATAGCCTTGCCTTTCTGGTTATTGACATCCTCCTCTCCCTAAAGGAAGAGGAGGATGTCAATGTTTTCTATATTTAATTGTATATTTCTTTTCGATGTTTAATAGCAAGCACAACAACTGTTTTTTTCGCTTCTTCAATCCTAAACACAATTCGATAATCTGAAACCCTTAATCTTCTATGGCCACGTAAGCTATATCTTAGCGGTTTCCCAAAAGCTATAGGATCAACCATTAATCGTTCTTCTATAGCTTTCTTAATCATTACTTTTAGTTTATTAGGCAAATTTGGAATATCTTTTTTAACAACATCATCTAAATAAACAACTTTATAATTCATTTCCATGCATCTTCATGATTAATTCTCTGGGTAGATGTTTTATCGATTTCATTAGCAATCTGAGACAAAGCAATATCTTCTTTTAATCTTAAACCTTCAACGGTCAGGTCTCTAACAATGCTTGATATAGACTTATTATCTTTTTTAGCTAGATCTGAAAGCAACCCAATTATACTTTCTTCAAATGTAACATTTATTCGAGGATTTTTTGTAACCATAACTCAATAACTCCATATTCTTAATCTACAATATAAGCGTATCACTTTTACATCACATTGTCAATATCTACCTCCCTCTCCTTATATTCATCTTCTGAATATGCTGATGGAGATGCTCTTGCTCTGCTTTAAGCTGGTGATTCACTTGCTTAATACTCCCATATTTTAAAACATCATTATGGAAAATGAGCATGAAAATTTAACATTCAATCACATTGACAAATGCTTGATTGCCATAAATAAGAATTTTTTTATCTCGTGTTACAAGTGGTATAGAAAAAAGACGAGATGTAGCAACGATCATACGATCCGCAGGATCCCCATGAAAATCTCCTGGTAATTTACAACTTTCTATTGCTATAGATTCATCTATTGGAATTATTTTTAAAGAAGGTAAAATCATTGCTTTTTCAACCCATTTTTGAATCGGTAATGTAAGAGAAATTTTTCCTTTATTTTGCAACATAGCAATTTCCCAAATAGAAATCGCAGAAATAAAAAGAGTGCCTTCTTTTGAACATTCATCTATCTTCTTTCGAGACAATTGATTTAATGTTTTATCACCTTCCATAAGCCAAATAAAAGCATGCGTATCTAATATAATATCCATTATTTTAATACGTCCCATTCTTCATCATCAGAATTAGATACAATATCTTCTTTAACATTAATTGTATCTTTTAGAAATCCAAAAGGGTTCTGATCTGACTCAATAGGAACGATCTTTGCAATAGGTTTTCCACGCTTTGTGATAAGATATTCTTCATGATTTTGAGAAACATTATCCATAAGCTTCAAACATTTTGCCTTAAACTCCCCTGCAGAAATAGTATGCATTTTAATACCTTAATATATTTATTGTTAATTACATAATACACTAAAATAACCATATTGTCAATTATATCGTTAATGGTCATATTGTATGGTCATAACATGCAAAGCTACCTCCCTCTCCCTATATTCACCTGCTGAATATGCTGATGGAGATGCTCTTGCTCTGCGTTAAGCTGGTGATTCACTTGCTTAATACCCTCATGTTTTAAAACATCATTAAAGTCATGTCCAACACGCTCTGGCTTAACAACACTTACTTTAAAACCTTGAGACTTTAGATAATCAAACGATTTTTGTACTTGTAAAATGGCCTGCTGCTTCTTTAATGGATCATCATGATCTGCACAAATCACTATTTCATGATCCTTATATTTTTGTGGTAAATTCTTAAAATTACTAATCCCCAAACATGCTAAAACTGTTGAATCTTTTCTAGCATTAGCAATCGATGCTGCAGTCTCAGGTCCCTCTGCAATGAAAAGCTTTTTATCTTTTTCAAAATTGCCCTTTTGGACCTCAACAAACGAGCCTCGCATCAATCCTTGTGTTCGTTTTACAACATCAACAGATGCTTTTTCACCCTTATTGTTCAAATGAACCACTTGGACAGATTTAACATTTCCATCTTCATCCTTACCAACACAAACTAAAGCTGGGTGCTTTTTCTTTGTACCATAATCATAAATACCTGGATGAAATTTTAAACCTTCCCCTAAATGAGTTGTATCAATACCTCTATTTTGAAGATATCTCTCAGCAATACTTCCCTTTAAAGACTTTGATCCCTCTAGAATCTTGTTGACCTTCAATTGTTTCTTTTCTAAATCTTTTTGTTCTTCTTGAGTGACTTTAGCATTGTTTTTCTTGAGTCTTGTTTTTGAATGATCTGTATAACGATTCAAACCTAACTGATCACCAAAATGCTCTAATGTCTCTTTAAAAGAATAGTTATGATATTTCTGAACAAGGTTAAACAAATGACCAGACTCTCCAGTCTCAAAGTCATACCACATACCAGATTTTGAACCAGAGATATTGACTGAAAGACTTCCTTTATTTCCAAATCTTAGCTGCCTAGAGGTCGACAATTTTTGATTTTGTGATCCCAATAGGTGAATGGCAATTTCTTTTGCTGAATCTTCAATTCTAGATTTTACCTCATTGACATCTATAGAATTTTTATAGCTTGGAGCTCCTTTAGTATTATTGCTCAAATCATTAGTATGATTAACAACCGATGACTTCTTCATATTATCAGCGATTTTCTCTATTACTTTTAGAGCTGTTTTATCCTGTTGCTCTAAATGGGTTTTGAAGAATGGTTCAGATAAAAGATCATTCGCAGCTTTATTTCGTTCATGAAGTAATTTAGAGTCAAAAACTTGTTTATCGAAAGATTTACTAACCTCATTTAAATGAGTCTCTAATTTGTGAACCATACCAAAATACTCATACATTCTATCAAAATAAGGTCGTACTCCAGAAAAACTATGTTCACCAAACTCCTCTTTAAAGAACTTAACCATATGATCATATGGTGCGCCATCAAACTTACTCTTCTTAAAACATTCCGCATACTCTCTCAAGCTTAAATAAGCAGAACGCCTAAAGCCTGTGTGATGCTCCTCGTCTAATTCAGAAATACAGCCCTTAAGCTCTTTTCCAAAAAAATGCATCCCAGTCTCATAACCAACCTCTGCCTTTGTTACCTCTGTGTAACCTTCAGGTTTCAATAAGGCACAATAAGAACGGAATGCCTCCTTCTTTCCAATATAGTTATCTATATGAGACATAGCCTCTGATGGCTTCTCAAATGATTCTAAAGAACAAAATAATCTAATATGCTCTCTTGTATAGGAGCCTCTATTTTTTAGATCTAAAGCATATGCTCGGGGATTATCGGAAAACATATTTTCTATAGATTGTGCACGCTTAATCCGATCAGAAACAGAATCAGAATCATAAAAAGAACGGAGCTCATTCTTAAAACATTGATGATCAGAGTCTTTTAAAACTTTATCGCCAAACTTCTCCCCAAAATGTTTGAGCAAATGTTCTTTACCAATCAAGGTTTTAAAGTTGTGCGCAGATTGAATCCGATTGTTCTTAATAGATTCAAGAGAATCATCTTTAGAACCGATCTCCTTTAATGATTCAAAAAAAGACTGATATTTCTTGGCACATAGGCCCTTCCCATACAAATGATCTAGTTCATGGCCTATGGCCTTTAATTGGTACCAATTTAAATGATTTGGGTTAAATAATTTGGGATCCTCATTCAACTTAAATTCATGAAAATCAATTAAGCGTAATTTGATACCTTGTTGTTCACTAACATGCTCTAAAACATTATTAAAGACTTGGAGAAATTTTTGACGCTCTAATGATTGTAACCCTCTACTATTTTTTGCTATATCTCTGGCATGATTTTGATAGCTCAAATAACTCTCAAAAACTTCTCCTTTTTTATCGGGAGCAAAAGCTTTTTCCTCATACAACATTTGAGAAAACTTTAAATCTTTGCCACCAATAGCATTTTCTTTTAAAGCACTAAAGGTATGTTTATTAATAGGCTCTAAGTCTAAATGAAGCTGTAAGCGATATCCTAAAGTAACCTTTTCAAAACCATCCGCTAAAACATAGTGATCTATTAAATCTGCACGTACCTGGTCTATTTGTTCAATATAAATGAATCCCGAACGCTCACCAGTTGCTATTTTTAAATGTGATAAACGTATACCATGCACTAAACACAAGGGCTCAACCTTATCCCAGATTTTAATTAAACCATCTGCAAATTGCTGCATCTCAGACTCTATATTTTTAATGAGATCATCAGGACGCGTCTCAGAACTATATGCATCCTTTAACTGCTCTTTTAAATCAATATAATGTGCTACATATTTATGATATTTTTCATCAATTAAGTCATGATCAACAGAAGAATACTTAATTTCTCCTCTCCCCACTTTAAAACAAAGCTCTTCAAAGTTTTTTGCATATCCTGCATCCACATGAACATGAACACCTTCCTTATGACGTGTCAAACCAACGTACAATTTATTAGCGCTAGAAGCACCATCAATCACAAAGTAATGTTTATCAGATGTAACACCCTGTGTTCTATTCGTTGTTTTTGCTAAAGCATAAGTATAATCCGTATAATTTCTAGCACTAAATTTAACCTTGCGACCATCATCTAATTTAACTCTCGCCTGTTTTGTAAAATGATTATACTCAATGATCTCACCTTGATTATTATTCTTAATACCCGATTCACTATCAAACCAAGATGCATTTCTAACATGCCTACCTTGATTATCATTTTTTGTGAACATGATTCTATCCCCGATAGCAAAAGGCTTTTTATTCTCTCGATGTTTAAAATCAACTTCAGATTTCAAAAGCCCCCTTTTAATCAAACCCTTTCTAATTGATTCATTAAGATGATTAACAGTGACGTTTTTATGAGCAGAAACTAAGATATCTTTTAAAGAAACACCCGAATCAATCTGATCTAACACATCTTTTGTTACAGCCTCATATAGATGATTCTCTTTTTCATGGAAAGTTAAGTTGCCAGCTTTTGCGTAAGGACTTAAGCCTTTTTCAACATCATGATTTGCAAAATGCATCGATGCATCCCGCATCCACTCTTCTTTTTGTCGAACAACTTGTTTTAAATCACTAGAGCCAACAAGTGATTTAACTGTTCTAAAAGTATCAAAACCACCTCTAGAAAGAATTTGTTTTGTATCGCCAACCAAGATTAAAGTTGCACCACTTTTTTTAATCTCTTTAAAAACATCTTGATACAAATCAGATGAAATCATTCCTGCTTCATCAATAATCAATACATCTTTTTTACTAAACTTAACAAAGCCCTCTTTCCAGCCAATACGTAAATAATCTAGCGTATGACAATTTTCACCTATATCTTCTTTCAATAAATTGACAACACTTGCCTGAAAACTCGCTCCCCAAACTTGATGTCCTTTAACTCTATAAAGATCCGAAACAGGGCTTAATACTTTTGACTTACCAGTGCCTGCTGCACCATTTAAAATACGAATAGAGTTCCCCTTACCACACAAATTATGAATTGCATCAATTTGTTCTTGATTCAAAGAAAAATCAGATGCCTTATTAAATTCAGATATTTTTTTCTCTATTTCAGGATTTTCAATCAAACGATTAAACCAACGACCGTACTCACGAGGGCTATTTAAACCTTTAATCTGGGAAACTATCCCTGCTTCAAAAGCTTTTGAGGCTTTAATACCAAATAATTCATGGCCATTATAACTATGTCCTGCCCTGTAAATCCCATCTGTTTTTAAACATCTGTCAGACCAATAGCTCGCCATTGCCTCAAGATCAGAAGCTTTAAACTTGTATTCTTCTCCTAAACCTGTAAGTTTTTTATGCAATTCCTGAAATATCGAATCAGATTCAAATTTGGATAATAAACTTTGAGAAAATTGAGATCTTGTAAATAAACTGTGTTCATGGCACACAGATTTTAATAATTCACCTGGGTCCAAAACAACTTTCTCTATATTTTCTAATTGAATGCCATTATTTTCCCTCTCAATTCGAGAGGTATCTCCAACAGATTGAATATATTTACTGTACCATCCTTCATGCTTTGTTGGGCTGATTTTCAAACCCCTATCTTCGTGTGAGCGATAGTCTATAACTTCTAAATCTCCATGTGATCTTGCAACCATATTATCAACTTCTGCCCATTTTGAGCGAATATGCATTAGACCTTCTTTAGAAACTATCCAACGGTCTTTAAACTCTGAAAACTCGCCTTCAATAATTGCACGCCTACCAACTTTAATATGCACATGAGGATTATGATCATCAATATGCATGCTATAAACAGAAGGTAAGCCTCTACTTTTAAAAACCTCTTCTATAAATGTCTCTACAGATTCTTTTTGTTGTTCAATAGAGGCCCCTCTCCTTAAAGCGATTATTAAGCTCTGAGCAGTTTGAGCTGTATTTAAAAACTGTTCTTTTGCAAGAGCACTTTTTCTAGCTTTCTCAATATCATTTTGATGGATACGAAATCTTTTATCTGCAATAGAATCTTCAAATAGTTCAATTGCATTTGCCAGAAATTCTGGATTTTGAAGCTTGTTCGGAGCTCCTTCGGGGAGCATAACATTACTGATAACTTGCTCTTTATTACGATGATTATCTATTAAATCAATTGCTGTATTTTCTTTTGAGATTGACTCGTTTAAAACAGGTGTTTCTTTAATTGAATCAGTATATTTTTCTGAAAATGAATGAGAAACACCTGTTCTTTGGTCAACCATAGTCGATCTTGTAATATATGCTGTTTGACCGACTAAGCTTTGCCCTTTGCTGCGAGATACTAATTTTGAATTTAAAGAATAAATTGCCATTAAAATTATTATATGCTCTAATTTATAAAATTGCAATTACATCGTGCATAAGTGCGCATTCTTCTTTTCTATCAGATTGAACGTTGCATTGCTATCGCAATTCATTTATAATTATTATATATTTTAAGAATTTAGGAGAAAAGTGTGTCTAATCTTCAGGAAAAAATTGAACACATCGATTCAAAAATTAAATGTTTAGTCGATAAAAAAAATAAATTTTTGCAAAAGAAAAAAAATTCAGTTTTAAAAGAAATTGAAAAACTAAGTTTGTTAGAATGGGATTCCAAAACATTGTATAATGCTCTGTTATATCTTAAAAAACAAAAAAATGAAAAAACAGATTTATATCAATCATGGGGTCAAGAAAAATGAAATACTTAAAAACAATTGTCTTTTTTATCGTAGTAACCCTGTTCTTTGTTTTTGGTGATCCCTTGCCAAATTCACAAGCAGCATCCAAGAAAGTGAACCAAGAGATGTCTAATGCTGGTGCTTTCGAAAAAGGCGCGTCTAGATACTTAAAAACGCTTGAAAGTATGGTGTTACTACCTCTTGAATTGTTTCCAAATCTGAACATGTCGGATATTGAGTCGAGAGCTTTTAAAAAACCAGAGAACGAAGGACAAATAGAAAAGTTTGTGGTTTGGTATAAAACAGGTGCATATTTAGAAACATTGGGATTTGGTCCAGAAAACACAGTGCTAAAGTATACTGCACATTCAATCATATCTATTGCTCTGTTCACTATTCAAATTTTTACCTTAGCTTTTATTTTGCTACAACTTGCTTTTTTCCTTATACTCCCAAAAAAACAGGGTATTATAGCCGAAAAACATTCTTCGAAAAAATAAGAATATAGAAAAAGGATTTATATCAATCAGAGAATCAACTAAATGACCCAAATAAAAAAAATTGATCAACATATTAATCGATTAAAGCTCAAAAAAAACTATCTAAGCTCCAAAATTAACAAAGCATCAAATCAAGAAAGACGTGCAAGAACAAGAACCCTTATTCAACTTGGTGGCCTTATTGAAAAATCTAGTTTGATGGCTTTAGTTCAAATCGAAACTGGTGAAGATCTACAGCTTGATCATAATGCTTTCGAAAAAGCAGCAACTTTATTTGAAATACTTTCTGACGCTTATTTAAAAAATGAGGAAAATTCAGAAAAAGACTTTCAAAAATTAAAAGAAGATGGCATCAAAAAAATGAA
>Ga0114931_10008778_pt1 | contig 12188 bp, 8 predicted proteins | sample 2SBtaG_FD_89579 | JGI IMG/M metagenome (GOLD analysis project Ga0114931, IMG submission 89579) | Deep subsurface microbial communities from Kolumbo volcano to uncover new lineages of life (NeLLi) - 2SBTROV14_V59a metaG | ecosystem: Environmental > Aquatic > Marine > Volcanic | place: Kolumbo...
CTAAGGCAAATGACGAGTACCGACCAACACATCAAAAAATGGCCCAATGACGAAAGCAAGCCGAAACCCGGATAAACTACTTTCTGCGAAAATCACCGCATTACTTTGGAATTTCGTGCTTTGGAATTTTCTTCGTCATTGGGCCCATCTCTGGAAAAGGGCGTCATTCATGGCTTGCCTAATGCCATTGATCCAAGCCCAAATAAGCTAATCGCCCCAAAAGAAAGGTTGTTGTGAATATCTCTGTATCAAGCCGAGCAATTCCCATCGACGACGAGATGTTGGAAAAGATCGATATGTGGGTTTATTTTTCCCTCAGCAGATTTGGTCCCCGCATCGACGGGGCCTTGATCCATATTGCAGAAGTGATTGGGGCGAGAGGCAAATCGCAAAGGCTTTGTCGGTTGTCGGTGCGGATGAACCAACTTGGAAGTTTTTCAATTGAAACAATCGAGGACGAAGTGGCCACCGCCGTTTCGCGAGCTGCGGAGCGTGCAGCAAAGCAAGTCCAACGAATTCTAGAGCGGCAAAGTGACGAAAAGCGAAGACCTTAACAACAGGAAAGTGCCATGCAAAAACTTGTCGAAGGTATTCACCAGTTCCAAAAAGATGTTTTTGGTTCTAAGCAACAATTGTTCGAGGGGCTAGCGGATGGTCAGCATCCACTGGCCTTATTCATCACCTGCTCCGATTCTCGCATCAATCCCAACCTGCTCACACAGACAGAACCGGGTGAGCTGTTTATTTTGCGCAACGCCGGCAACATCGTTCCGCCTTATGGAGCCGTCCAAGGTGGCGAGGCCGCGACAATCCAGTACGCAGTGAGTGTACTAGGAGTCAAGGATATTGTTGTTTGCGGCCATTCTCTTTGTGGTGCGATGGGAGGTTTGCTCGACCTACCACAGCTCGAAAAGATGCCTGCAGTTCGGTCGTGGCTATCGCACTCGGAATCAACACTTAGGATCATCGAAGAAAACTATGCTCACATCACTGATGCCGCTGCTCGCTTGACTGCCACGGTGGAAGAAAACGTACTCGTTCAGCTTGAAAATCTACGAACCCATCCGACGGTCGCAGCAGCCTTGGGTCGCAAGGCGCTGAGTCTTCACGGTTGGGTTTACAAATTTGAATCAGGACAGGTCTTTGGTTACAAGCCCAAAGAGGGACAGTTTCTCCCCATTGAAGGAGCAAGCTTTGCAGCCCCTTCGACCACTCGCGAATTGCCGCCCATCTAGTGCGGTAAGAACTCAAAGCAATCAGTCATGGAGAATCGCTCGGGCTCCAAGTTAGAGCGATCAGCCAATATTTAGTATCACATCAAACCAACCGCCAATCAGTAGCAGGGGGTAGCAAAGGATCATGAATAGCGAATCGAAAACAAACAGGAAAGCGACAGACCCTATAGGAACTGGCTCCAAAAGAACAGGGCCAAGAGGTCTGTTTTCTGCTCCCAAGCAAGATTTCCTCGCGTCGGTTGTTGTCTTCCTGGTGGCTTTGCCCCTTTGTATAGGTATCTCCATTGCGTCGGGTGTGCCGGTAGCCGCCGGGCTCATTACGGGCATCGTGGGTGGTCTTGTCGTCGGCTGGATCGCTGGTGCCCCACTCCAAGTGAGCGGCCCTGCGGCTAGCTTGACGGTGATTGTATTCGACCTCGTGCAGAAGCATGGACTCGAAGTGCTGGGCTTTGCCGTGTTGGTTGGTGGTGCTTTGCAGTTGCTTGCAGGCTTGCTCCGTTATGGCCGTTGGTTTCGTGCTGTCTCGCCCGCAGTCATCCACGGCATGTTGGCTGGTATCGGTGTATTAATTTTGTCGAGCCAGTTTCATGTCATGGTCGACGATGCTCCTAAAGGCAATCCCATTGAGAATCTAGCGTCGATTCCCGAGGCCATCCAAAAGGGTTTGCCTATGCCGGAGTTGGGCACTGTCGAGGAGCGAACTGCCAGACGTGATCTACTCCAGCATTTTGGCAACTTGCACGAACAGCAAGTGCAGCTTCGCGAATTAGCAACCGAGTTGATTCCTGCAACACCACAAGACGCAGACCATCACCGAACACTCCCACTTCCGGACAAGTCCCAGCTTGAGCCGCTTGTGGCGAAGCAGAAGGAGCTTTCCGACCAGCTCTCCACCCTGGTTGAAGAATTGGATGCCCAGGGCGTCTCCGAAACGGTACGTGATCCGGCTGCTCTGAAAGCAGCTACGAACAATTCGTTAGAGCAGATACCTATTGCACTGGGCGACTTACAGCAGGATCGTGCCGAACAAGTACGAGTATCCCAAGCAAATATTCTGCGCAGCCTGGAAAACGTACTAGGGGAACTCAAAAATCATGATTGGGCAGCCAAGGTCGGTTTATTAACGATTCTTGTCCTCGTGCTTTGGAAAGTCGCTTGCCCTGCGCGGCTTAAACTGGTGCCAGCGCCTTTGTTAGCCGTGATCGTGGCGACGGTTGTTTCAGCACTACTAAAGCTACCCGTCCTTTATGTGGAAGTGCCTGACAATCTTTGGAGCGAAATCCATTTGCCTTCGCTGGCCGTTCTCCAGACGGTCTCGTGGAAGGTCGTTTTTCAAGCCGGTATTGTCCTTGCGGTCGTGGCGAGTGCCGCAACCTTACTTTGCGCTACCGCGGTTGACCAGATGCAGCCGGATACGCGAACCAACTACAATCGAGAACTGGCTGCCCAAGGCATCGGTAACATGATTTGCGGATTACTGGGAGCGCTACCGATGACGGGCGTCATCGTGCGGAGTTCAGCCAACGTCGAAGCAGGCGGAAAAACACGTCTAGCGGCAATTTTGCATGGTCTGTGGTTGTTGGTCTTTGTGTCGCTGTTATCGTTCATTCTTCGCATGATCCCCACAGCGGCCTTAGCGGCCATGCTCGTCTACATCGGCTACAAACTTATCGACTTCAAGGCGATTCGTGACCTACGAAAGTATGGCTGGGGAGAAGTCGCCATCTATGCGGCCACCGTCGGAACGATTGTCTCTACGGACCTGTTAACCGGCGTACTAACCGGGATAGCATTATCCGCAGTCAAGCTTCTGTACACATTTTCGCATTTGGTCGTAGATTTGGAGGTCGACCAAGCGAATCGAACAGCGATTCTCAGTATCGAGGGAGCAGCAACATTTGTTCGACTTCCTGTGCTCGCCGAAGAGCTAGAGCGAGTCCCCGGTGATGTCGAACTGCATGTTGATTTTGAGCACCTCGATTACATCGACCACGCTTGCCTCGATCTGCTGATCAACTGGGAAAAACAACACGCAGCAACCGGCGGAAGTTTGGTCATCGACTGGGACACACTCCATGCCAGCTACCATAGAGAGATTGGACGTCAAGGTAGTGGCAACCAGCCCTCCAACCAAAAACATCTTGAAACTCAGGGGGCAAATTGATGTTAATCGAAGTGAGCCAGGAAAATCCACTACGTGAGGAAATCTCTTACCTCGGTGAGATGCTTGGCGATACGATTCGCTCGATCGCTGGTGAGGATTCTTTGCATATTGTGGAAGAGCTGCGTCGGCTTGCTTGGGAAAGCCGAAGCGACCGGCGCGGAGCGGAACCAATACTGACCCGCTATATCGCTTCGCTACGAAACGATCAGCTGCGGGTGGTGATTCGTGCCTTTAGTGTCTTCTTAGATTTAGCGAATCTTGCCGAGGATCGTCAGCGAGTGCGTGTTTTGCAAGAACGTAAGCGAAATGCCTATCCGAACCCTCATGGTGAATCGATACGCGAGGCGGTCGAGCAATTAAAACAAGCGGGCAAGTCGGCAAGCCACATACAATCGCTAATCGATCGGTTGCACATCGAATTGGTCTTCACAGCCCATCCCACCGAGGCCAAACGTCGATCGGTCCGCGCCAAGCTCCGAAGAATCCGTGATCTTTTGGGCGAATCTGATGCTGAGCAACTACCAGCGGATCGAGAGCAAACGGAGCGACAGATTCGTTCCGAAATGGCCAAGCTGAGGCAAACCGACTTCATTCGGCCTTGGCGTCCATCGGTCATGCAGGAGGTGGAACGTGGCCTTTCGATCAAACCAGTATTGTGGGAGGTGCTCCCAAAAATTCTACGAGAGGTTCGCGGTTCATTGGATAGAGAATATTCCGACCGTTCAAGACAGGGTCGGCCCTGTATCACTTTTGGCTCTTGGATTGGAGGAGATCGCGATGGGCACCCAGGAGTCACACCGGAGATTACTCGGCAAACCATTGTTTGGCTTCGGCAAGCTGCTCTTGAATTCCACTTGTCGGCGTGCGACGAGCTGTTTGGCTCTTTCAGCCTCTCGGAACGCCAACTGCGTCATGGAAGTCAACTACGGAATGCCATCCTCAAGGCTCGCAAACTCTGGCCGCACCTGGAAAAAGTAATTTCTGAAATTTCGCCCGACGAGGAGTGTCGACGTTGGCTTAGCGTGATCCGCTGGCGACTTCAGCATACCCAGCAAGTCCAACTCAACGAAGAAGTCGATAAAACAACCGTCGAGGGGGCTTATCTGTCGTCCTCTGAACTCGCAAGGGATGTTTCCGTATTGCTCGACGCTCTTACGAAATCGTCGGGCGGAGCGTTCTTTGCCGAAGAGATAGAGACTTGGCTTGATCGAATTGCAGTATTTGGATTTCACTTGGCCCAACTAGACGTTCGCCAAGATGCGCATCAGTACCGAAAAGTGCTAAACGAACTTTTTGAGAAACTGGACTTGTGTGAGAATCCAGAAGCTCTCGATGAGAGGGAAAGACAAGAAATTCTACTCGGCACACTTGGCGAGAGAATGCATACACCGAGCCAGAAAACCGTCGAAAGCTTCTCACAATCGGCTCAAGACACGCTAGCTCTCTTCCGACTCTTGCATCAAGTTGTTGAATCTTTTGGAATGCAATCCCTGGGTGGGCATGTGATTAGCATGGCCAGTTCGCCTAGTGACGTACTCACGGTTTTGTGGCTATGGCAACTTACCAGGCCTGAGTCTGGTGCTGGCCAACATTATCGTCAACTCGCACCTCTCCCGATCATTCCGCTCTTAGAAACTATTGATGATTTGAAGCAGGGGCCAGACATTCTTGCCAAATTATTTGAAATCTCGCAGTACAGTGAACACCTCTCTCGACAGAAAGGTCGCCAAGCCGTGATGCTTGGTTACTCAGACAGTACCAAGTGTGGCGGCTACCTTTCGGCTTGTTGGTCGCTGTACGCAGCGCAGCAAGAACTTCATTCTGTGGCAGATACCTACGGGGTCGAGTTGACCTTCTTTCATGGTCGCGGAGGTTCCTTGGGTCGAGGTGGTGGGCCAGCGGCACGAGGCATTCTTTCGTTACCAGCGGAAACTTTTCATGGCTCGCTTCGATTGACTGAGCAAGGAGAGGTGCTAGCCGACCGCTACGATGATCCAATCATCGCCCATCGTCACTTGGAACAGGTTCTCTGGTCATCGCTACTCGCCTGCGGTAATCCCACTTCTCCAGACAAGGAAGAATGGACCAAGACGATGAAGAGGTTGGCAAATGTTTCCTATCAAAAATATCGTGAACTAGTTGAACAACCTGGTTTTGTCGATTTCTTTCGCCAAGCAACGCCGATAGCCGAGATTGAGCAAATGCCCATCGGCTCGCGTCCTGCTCGCCGAGGAGGAGGCACGAGCCTCTCAGACCTACGTGCCATTCCTTGGGTTTTTTCTTGGACGCAATGTCGCTGTCTACTCCCGGCATGGTATGGCTTCGGAACCGCAGTGCAGGAGTTCTCTCAAAATATCCAATCGAAAACCACCTCATTGAAAGATACACCTCCACAAAAATTACTCCAGACTATGTATCGCGATTGGCCTTTCTTTCGAGCAACTATCGAGAACGCCGAGCTAGCCTTAGCGAAGACCGACATGGGGGTTGCAGAGCATTATGCAAATCTAACTGATGAATCGAAGTCGCATACCCAGATCGAATCCTTGCTAACTGGCGAGTTTCTTCGCTCGCGCGATGCCATTCTCACAATCACAGGGAAAAAAGAACTGCTTGATGACACGCCTTGGCTCAAGGAGTCGATCCGAATCCGCAATCGCTACATCGACCCCTTGAATTTAATCCAGGTGGAGCTATTGCGCCGGTCACGCAATTGTTCTGACGCAAGCGAGGAGCAGATCGAGGAGCTGCGACACCTCACACGCTTGACGATTAAGGGCCTTGCCGCTGGAATGCGTACCAGCGGATGAATTTGTGATATCCAACAAGCCGTTTGAGAAACGGTTCCACAGGGCAATAATATGAAGCGACTGAAAGATGCCTTTGAGCAGGGCCATGTGCTCCTTGATCTTGACGCTTCCGACATGGCTGCAGCCATCCGTGAAACCGTCAGCCACATGGAGGCCCAAGGAACACTGTCCAGACAAGTTGCGGAAGAGGTTGTCTCAGCCCTTCTCAAGCGAGAACAGGAATCGCCGACGGCCCTCGGTCATGCGATGGCGATTCCCCATGCGTATCTCAACGGAATCGAGCAGCCGCATATCCAGTTTGTTCGACTAGCTCGTCCCATCAACATGGGGTCACCTGATGGGATTCCCACCCAGTTCCTTTTCTTTCTGTTGGGACCGCCGAGAGCTTCTGCTGAGCACATCGACACCTTAGCAAGTATCGCTCGGCTCATGTCGAATGATGAGTTTCGCTACGACCTCGGTGAAGCTTGTAGTGAAGTAGATTTACTAGAAGCGATTCGTTGGTTTGTCGACCTCTCGGCGGTAGCAGCTTCGCCAATAGCGACAGCAGGTATCAGGCTCGACTATTCGGGTCGTCTATTCGGCGGGCTTATCAACGATATGCGTAGTCGTGCAGCTTGCTACGCAAGTGACTTTCGTGACGGACTACGAGCGAAAAGTTTCAGCTCGACGCTTTTCTTGTTTTTTGCTTGTCTTGCACCAGCGGTTACTTTCGGCGGTATCATGGGCGTGGAAACGGCAGGCCAGATAGGCGTCATCGAAATGCTGGTCGCTTCTGCCTTCTGCGGAATTGCCTACTCGCTCTTTTCCGGCCAGCCCTTAATCATTCTGGGTGGTGTCGGGCCATTGTTGGTGTTTACAGGAATTCTCTATCGGATATCTGCTGACATGCAATTGCCGTTTCTCTCGACCTATGCCTGGGTCGGATTTTGGACAGCTCTGCTGCTAATGATTCTAGCGGCGACCGATGCTAGTTGCTTAATGAAATATTTTACCCGTTTCACTGACGAGATATTTTCGTCGCTGATGGCGCTGATTTTTATTTATGAAGCAATTCGGGCACTCGTGGCGACCTTCCGTGTGAGTTTTGCCGATGCAACTCATCACGATGGTGCTTTTCTCTCGCTTATGTTGGCATTCGGTACTTTTTATGTTGGCATGACACTCTCCCGCTTTCGTCACAGCAAGTATCTCTTGTCCTGGATGAGAGAGTTCCTTGCCGATTTCGGTCCGATGTTGGCCCTGGCGGCAATGACCTTGATCGCCTGGGGGCTCCGTAGCGAAGTGAGCGTCGACACGCTTCAAGCTCCTGGCAGCCTTCAAACCAGCACAGGACGAGCATGGCTGGTCGACCCGTTTGAAACCCCGGTTTGGGCGCGTTGGGCGGCTCTTGGCCCAGCAGTCCTTGCTGCCGTGCTGATCTACCTCACACAAAACATTACGGCACGCTTGGTCAACAGCCCAGACCACAAATTACAGAAAGCTCCTGCTTACCATCTCGATCTGGCAGTCGTGGGTGGACTAATCGGTATCTGTTCGATGTTCGGCATGCCGTGGCTCGTTGCTGCTACCGTCCGCTCTTTGGCACATGTCAGAGGACTGGCCGAAACAGAAGAGGTTGTCGGACCAGGTGGTGACACACAAGAACGAGTCATCCATGTTCAGGAAAATCGAGTCACGGGGCTCGCCATCCACATCTTGATCGCGTTATCGCTATTGGTTCTTCCGCTGCTGAATGTTGTGCCGATGGCAGTACTCTACGGAGTCTTCCTTTACATGGGCGTCGTCTCGCTCACCGGCAATCAGTTTTTTGAACGATTGACCTTATGGCTGACCGACCCAGGACTCTATCCACGAACTCACTATCTGCGGCAGGCACCCGCAAAAGTGATTCACCGGTTTACGCTCGTACAGCTAATTTGCCTCGTCGTGCTGTGTGTAATTACACTTAGCCCCATTCAATCACTCCGTCTTTCATTTCCGCTTTTTATCGCACTGCTCGTTCCAGTGCGGTTGTTGGTTGGCCGAGTCTTCCAAGAAGAGCATTTGACTGCCTTAGATGACGAGGAAACGCCCCATGAAGAGGAAACGCACTGGTCTGCATAACAGTCTCCAACTTGCCAAAATTGTCACTCCCAAAACAGTAAGCCTACTGAAAAGGAAACTGCGATGATTAAACGAATACTTGTTGGGCTTGGTGGAACACCCTTCACACCAACGGCCATCCGCTACGCCGTCGAGTTGGCAAAGGTCCAGCAAGCGGAATTACTTGGGATGACGGTCACCGATCGTCGTCGACTAGGGGCGTTGGCCAAGTCTTCTGGCTCCGCACAGGACGCTGTCCTAGAGACTCAACGTCTCGAAAAGATTTCGACGCAGCAGGAGCAGTCAATCGATGAATTTGAATCAGCATGCAAAGCCGTTGGACTCGAATACAGCGTGACACGTGAGAGTGGCGATCCGTTTGAAAAAATGATCTCTCAAGCCCGCTACTACGATTTGATGGTCTTCGGCCTGCGCAGTTTATTTGATTACGATGTTGTTGGAACCGACGCCTCCGACGTGTTGACTCGACTCGTCTCGCGAGGTGTTCGACCAATCCTGGCAGTCTCCCAGGAATATCGTCCGATTCACCGGGTTCTGTTGGCCTACAGTGGTTCAATGGAGTCGGCCAAAGCGATCAGGCGTTTCATGCAGATGCAACTATGGCCAGATCTCTCTATCAAGGTCGTCACGTTTGAACACCCGCCCGAAGTGGCGAGTGAACTTGTGACTGAAGTTCTTAGCTACTGCCGAGCTTACGGATACGAGGCCGACGTCGAACACATCGAGGGCTCCGCCAAGCAGCTAATGCTTCAACACGCGACTGACTGGAATGCGGATTTGATTGTCATCGGCAATAGTATCAAGCATTACTGGCTGAAAAAACTCCTCGGAGAAACCGCCATGCACGTCATTCGGGAATCAAAGATTCCTTTGTTTCTCAGTCAATAGGACTATTTTCAACGACAACCATGACCGACAATGTCATCTATGATCTGCTCGTCATACCCACCGCCGGGCTCATCGCGGGTGTCGTCTGTAAGCGGCTTCGCGTGCCTGTACTTAATCGTCGCTACTCGAAATACCTCGGAGATCTCTTTAGGGCCGGTGATCGTAATACCCATGTCATTAATCAGTCCATTTTGGATTCAGTAAATCCACCCGTGGTCCAGGCCATTACGTACACTGATCCGCTGCCTTACTTTCTGGTCATGCTGCGCGGCATGCTCCTTGAAGGTACATCATTTAGCTTGCTGCTCGACCAGTTCTGGCCGATGTCCGCCATCGTCGCGGTCACGCTCAGCTCGGCGGTGTGGCTCTCCGTCGGCGAATATGGCGAATGTACTGAGGGCTACGTTTGCCATAACCGTTGTGATCGCTAAAGTTTGACACGAGTTTGACGGCTGAATCGAACTTGTCAATCGGCTGTGACGGTCGTGTCGATCATTTCACAAAGGACGAATGTATAGCCATGCGATTGTAGAGATAGATCTGATGCTCCTGTCACGCCAGCACCTTTTACTCTCTGTAGCCGCTGTTTCGCTCCTCGGACTGGCTGGTTGTCGAACATCGGCACCTTGTAAAACGCCACCACCCAGACCGCTTGCTCTCAATGTGCGCGAGCCACGACTTGCTGCTTCACCGTCGCACCCCCGTCCGTCGCAGGTCGTTGTGCAGCAGGTATCGCTGGTCCAAGCGGTGGAAGAATAGGTTCTTCCGACACCAGCTGAGCCCTCAATCGATGGAACTGCACTGACGCTGGAGGACGCGATTCGGCGCGCGCTCGATGCCAATCCGGACCTAGTATCGGCCACCGAGCAGCTTAGGGCAGCAGACGCGGCGTTGGCCCGTGCGCGAGCGGAGTTTTATCCCAAACTCGGCGTCTCCGAACAGTACGGCGTCTCGAACAATCCGGTCACGGCGTTTATGTTCCAATTGAATCAACGGCAATTGAATCCTTTGCAAGACTTCAACAATCCGCCGACGACCGACAACTTCCACACGCAGTTGCAGCTGCAACATAATGTCTACTCCGGCGAGCGACGGTTACACGAGATGCACGCAGCCGATGCTCAGAGCGACGCGGCTGCGCTCAGCGTTTCCGTTCTGCAAAACCAGTTGGTGTTCCGCGTTGCCGAGGCGTACTACCGAGTCTTGCAGGCTCGCGAGCTGGTCGAAGTTCGTCGCGAAGGGGTTAACCAGGTCGAGCAGCATCTGAAGATAGTAAAGACGCGGTTTCGCAACGAAACGGCGGTCGAGTCCGATGTGTTGACCGTCGAAGTCCGCTTGGCAGAAGTTCGCGAGGGTTTGATTTCGGCACAGAATCAATTGGAACTAACGTGGGCTGTGCTGGAAAATGTGACGGGAACGCCGATCGAAACACGCGTCCTTCCAAACGCGATTCCCACGGCTCCGTGGAGTGAGCACGTGGAGGAATGTGAATCGGCGATCGCGGTAGCTCTTGGGCAACGAGCTGAGATCGGCACCTTGGCGAGGCAGCGTCAAGCGGCCACCGAAGGGGTGCTTGCTGCCAAGGCGGGTAAACGCTTGGCGGTCGATGTCGTCGCCGACTACGATGTCTATACGGGCGATTTCCGTCGCGGCGCGGACAGTTTCTTTGCCGGCGTGATCATACAGCTCAACCTGCTCGACGGCGGTCGTACACACACCGAGGTGGCTCGCGCCGCGGCGAAGGTTCGCGAGCTTCGAGCGCGCGAGCGGCGGCTGATGCTGGACATCGAGCTTGATGTCCGTCGCGCGTTTTTGCAGTTACAAGATGCGGAGGCACGGCTCAAGGTCGCTACTCAGGCTATCGAGCAAGCTCGCGAAAATTTGCGTGAGATCGAAGTTCGCTATCGAGGTCAGTCGGCGACCATCACCCAGCTGATCGACGCACAAGTTGCTCTCTCGAACACGCGCGTCCGACGGACCTCCGCCAAGGCGGAAGTCGAGATCGCTCGCGCGGCCCTGCAACGCGCCATGGGTCGATTGGATGCGGTGATTGCTCAGTAGCGAACTACACGCATTGACGGGACTAGCTAGAAAAACTGTCGCGACGGTCGCTTTTTCTCAATTTATTGGCTCAGCACGCGGGTTGCATTCACTTCAGATCGTTAAGATAATGAATTTGGTGCATTTCCGTAGGCTGCACGCGGTCCTATCCCACGATGTCGGAGCAAGTCCGAAATGAGAACGTCACCTTGGTTGGTCTCGATATTGAAGAGCGTCGTGCGATTTGTTCCGGCAATTGCGGGTATTTTTGTCCTGGTCGTCGTTATCGCATGGATGTCAGGAACATTTCGGGAAAAGGTCGCGCCGGGAGAGAGCCCCTACGAGCGACGCTCTGCCAGAGGAATGGAGACCGTTCCGGTAACCTGCATCCAGACGCCCGAGGAAGTTGACGCCGTCGGGACGGTGGAGCCGCGAATGAAGACCGACGTTGCCAGCCGGTTGTTGGCGAGTATCAATGAGGTCCATGTCAATCCCGGTGATCGCGTTCAGGAGGGTCAACTGCTCGCGACACTTGACGACCGCGAAATTCAGGCCCAGTTGCGCGAAATAGAAGCGGCAGCCTCCGGGGTCGACGCAGACTTGGCCGTTCGCGATCGGGAATACACAAGGTATAAGCAGATGTTCGCCGAAAAGGCGGTCACCAAGGAGGCGTTCGATCAAGTAGAGGGCGCGTATCAAATGACGGTGGCTCAGCTCCGCCGCACCAACGAACAGATTAATCGAATTCAGGTGATGCTGACTTACGCGCAGATCAAAGCTCAAACGTCGGGTACCGTGTCGGATCGCTATCTCGATCCAGGCGACCTGGCGGTACCCGGAAAGCCGCTGCTCACGATTCACAATCCGAACGAACTGGAGTTGCACGCCAGTGTCCGCGAGGGTCTTGCTGGCAAGATCCGCGTCGGGATGACGTTGCCGGTGCGC
>Ga0114931_10008779_pt1 | contig 12188 bp, 12 predicted proteins | sample 2SBtaG_FD_89579 | JGI IMG/M metagenome (GOLD analysis project Ga0114931, IMG submission 89579) | Deep subsurface microbial communities from Kolumbo volcano to uncover new lineages of life (NeLLi) - 2SBTROV14_V59a metaG | ecosystem: Environmental > Aquatic > Marine > Volcanic | place: Kolumbo...
CTGCTAGGTGTCGGTGTCCGGCAGGCGAAAACCATCACGCAACAGCTGCTTGATACTGTCGACGTTCTTCGCAGTAGCCGCCATCTGTACACCGATACTCATGGCCGCCTCGTTCAGGCGACTGCCGGCCTCGGCATACTCGTGCTGAATAGAGGTCATGGTGGCCGTCGCCTCACGCAGACCGTGAATCAGGCCAGACACTTGCTGCAACATGCTCTCGCTGTCATGCGCATAGCGCGGCAGCAGGTAGACCGTGGTGACTTCCTCGACCCCGCTCAACAGGTGCGTCTGGGCATCACCCAGCTTGAGATTGAAGTAACCATAGAACAGGTAGCAGACGATGGCGGTGATGGTGGTCGACAGCGCCGTCGACATACCGTGTATCACCAGCCCCATGGAGCTGGTGTCCTGCGTCGACTCCAGCAGGCTTGATGCACCCACCAGCGCCACCGACAGCGACACGATGGTGCCGAACACGCCTGTCAGAATCAGAATATTGCCGATATAGCGCGCGAAGCTGGTGCGGGTACTTTCATCGGCCTGCAGGGTGGCCGCGAGGGCATTGTGATTGATGCGTACGTGGCGCTCACTGAGGGTGCGAATGGTGAGATAGCGGCGTGCAATAATGGACTTCTGGGTTATGCCTTTCAGGTGCTTGCCGGAATCCGGGTCGGCCTTGAACTGGCGTACGAAGCGCGCCAGTGCGGCCTCCTCGTCCATGTAGAACATCAGCGCCGAGATCACCTTGATCAGCCCGAGGGTAAAGGCCAGCAGGATGCCGCCATTGATAATCAGGCCCAGCGGTGTCATCTGGTTGCTGATATACAGCTCGTTCAGGTAGCCATAGTTGACCACCAGAATGCCGGCGACGACCACGCCCAGGACGATCAGTCGAAACAGGATTCTGCGGCTGAAATTACGCCGGGTTTCAATCATAAGTTGTGTCCTTGTGTACGAAAAAAGGGCCGTCATTGCGAGCGTAGCGCGGCAATCTCATGCTATGGAATCAGCATTAAAGAGATTGTCACGTCACTTCGTTCCTCGCAATGACAGGGATTAAATCAATTGACACTGACCCCATTGATTTCAGGTCTTGTTGTAGATCTCACTGCCGGCTGCCTTGAACTGCTCCGCCTTTTCAGTCATGCCCTGTTCGATCGCAACACCGATATCACCGATACCCTTGCTGGCTGCGTATTCACGCACGTCCTGGCTGATCTTCATGGAGCAGAATTTCGGTCCGCACATGGAACAGAAATGCGCCACCTTGGCAGAATCCTTCGGCAGCGTGGCGTCATGATATTCGCGCGCCTTCTCCGGGTCCAGCCCGAGGTTGAACTGGTCTTCCCAGCGAAACTCGAAGCGCGCCTTGGACATGGCATTGTCGCGCACCTGCGCGCCCGGGTGTCCCTTGGCAAGGTCTGCCGCATGCGCCGCAATCTTGTAGGTGATAATACCCTCGCGCACATCGTGCTTGTCCGGCAGACCCAGATGCTCTTTGGGTGTGACATAACACAGCATGGCGGTACCGTACCAGCCGATCTGCGCTGCGCCAATGGCCGAGGTGATATGGTCGTAACCGGGGGCGATGTCGGTGGTCAGCGGACCCAGGGTGTAGAACGGTGCCTCGTGGCAATCGTCCAGTTCCTTGTCCATGTTTTCCTTGATCATCTGCATGGGCACATGCCCCGGCCCCTCGATCATGACCTGCACATCGTGCTGCCAGGCGATTTTGGTCAACTCGCCCAGCGTCTCCAGCTCGGCGAACTGCGCGGCATCGTTGGCATCGGCGAGCGAGCCCGGGCGCAGGCCGTCGCCGAGCGAGAACGACACATCGTAGGCCTTCATAATTTCACAGATGTCTTCAAAATGGGTGTAGAGAAAGCTCTCCTGGTGATGCGCCAGGCACCACTTCGCCATAATGGAGCCACCGCGCGAAACGATACCGGTCACCCGCTGCGCCGTCATCGGCACCCAGGCCAGGCGCACCCCGGCGTGAATGGTAAAGTAATCCACGCCCTGTTCTGCCTGCTCGATCAGGGTGTCGCGAAAGATCTCCCAGCTCAGGTCTTCTGCCTTGCCATCGACCTTTTCCAGCGCCTGGTAGATCGGCACGGTACCCACCGGTACCGGCGAGTTGCGCAAGATCCACTCGCGCGTCTCGTGGATGTTCTTGCCAGTGGACAGGTCCATCAGCGTATCGCCACCCCAGCGCGCCGACCACACCATCTTCTCGACCTCCTCGCTGATCGAGGAGGTCACGGCCGAGTTGCCGATATTGGTATTCACCTTGACCAGGAAATTACGGCCAATAATCATCGGCTCCAGTTCGGGGTGATTGATATTGGCCGGGATGATGGCCCGACCGCGCGCAATCTCGTCACGCACAAACCCTGGCGTAACCCGCGCCGGGGTGCTGGCACCGAAATTCTGTCCCGGGTGCTGGTTGAGACGTTCGGCATGCGTGAGCGTGTCCAGCTGCAGGTTCTCGCGAATGGCAACGTACTCCATTTCCGGGGTAATAATGCCCTGCCGTGCATAATGCATTTGCGAAACATTTTGGCCGGCACAGGCGCGCCGCGGGGTGCGAATATGTTCAAAACGCAGATGCGCCAGTTCCGGGTCACACTGGCGTTGCCGGCCAAAGGTCGAACTGGGACCACTCAGCAGCTCGGTGTCGGCGCGCTCCTCGATCCAGCCGGCGCGGACATCCGGCAGTCCGGCCATCAGGTCGATATGTGCATCCGGGTCCGAGTACTGGCCAGAGGTGTCATACACCGTGACCGGTGCATTCTTTTCTGCACCGAGGCTGGCGGGCGTGTCGGCCAGGCTGATCTGGCGCATCGGCACGCGGATGTCCGGGCGCGAGCCGCTGATATAAATCTTGCTGGAATTCGGGAACGGCCGGGTAACGTCGGCCGACAGCTGCGTGGTCTTCTTGATGAAATCTTCCGGAATTGCGCTCATGTGACCGTCCTCGCGGTTCAGTGAAACAAAGCCGGCAGGTGCGTCAGATTCTTGCAGACACTCAGCTTCCCTACGCCGGTATTAACCGGATCAGGTTCCAAGGGTGAATCTCAGCCCCGCAGGGCACCCCCAGCCGGCCTACACCCTAACCAATGGGCCTGCCGTTTGCAATACGGAAATCCCGTACAGCTATTGTATCGTGTTGATTACAAACACTATCACGCCATCTATCCCGCCCAGATTATTGCCAGCACGTGCCAAACCCCGTAACCTTGGGCGTCAATTTTGCCGTGAGATACCACGACCCATGAAGCTGACAGATATAGAGCAGGCCCGATTCAACATGATCGAGCAGCAGGTGCGCACCTGGGACGTACTGGACCCGCAGGTACTGGACACCATGAATGCCATTGCGCGCGAGCAATTCGTGCCGGAACGCTACCGCTCGCTGGCCTTTAGCGACACCAACATTCCGCTCGGACATGAACAGGTGATGATGGCACCGAAGATGGAAGGCCGGGTACTGCAGGCGCTGACCATCAACGCCGGCGACCGTATTCTGGAGATAGGCACCGGCAGCGGCTACCTGACGGCCTGTCTGGCACACCTCGGTCAGCACGTCACCAGCTACGACATCATGCCGGAATTCACTGCAGCGGCCACGACGGTATTGCAGGAAAACAGCATTAATAATGTCACCCTGCACACCGCAGACGTCGCCGATGGCATTGACGCCAATACCCGCTTCGAGGTCATCGCCGTGACCGGTTCCATACCGCTGTTGCAGCAGCAATATCATGACAACCTCGAGATCGGTGGCCGCCTGTTTGTCATTACCGGCGAACTGCCCATTATGGAGGCCTGCCTGATTACTCGCGTGGATGAGCAGCACTGGTCACGTGAAAGCGTGCTGGAGACCTGCATCCCGCCCTTGCTGAATGCCAGCCGGCCACAGGAATTCATTTTCTAGCCCGCGCCCGGCGGCAACAGTCATGCGCGAGCTGAGCACGGATGCCTGCCGGGCCTACCTCGAGACCACTGCGGAAAAACCCCTGTTACTCGATGTCCGCGAACCCTGGGAACATCAGATAGTGCACCTCGAGGACAGTCGCCTGATCCCGATGCGCGAGATTCCTGCAGCGCTCGATTCGCTCGACCGCAAGCAGGAAATCATCGTCATCTGTCACCATGGCATTCGCAGCCGCCAGGTCGGCCTGTTTATGGAAAGCCATGGCTTTGAAAATATTGTCAACTTGCGCGGTGGCCTGGATGCCTGGGCACGTGACACCGACACACGCCTGGCCACATACTAGCTGCCGTATGCAACGCTTCCACCTGTCCCCGCCCCGGCGTACCGTGCTGTGCCTTTGCCTGCTGGGCCTCACCCTGTCAGGCCTGGGCCTGCCGGCACAGGCCGATGACCTGATTTCCGTCTACCGGCAGGCACTGGTCGCCGATCCGCAATACCAGGCCGCGATTGAGGCACACGGTGCCGCCCTGGAGGCAGTCCCGCAGGCACGCTCGGCGCTGTTACCGAACATTGATATCAGCGGCGATGCCTCGCGTGATCGTTTTGACCCGCGTAATGCAGGTGAAACAAGCTACGCCACCAACCAGACCTACAGCATCGGGCTGCGTCAGACCCTCTACCAGCGCGAGCGTTTTATTCAGCTGCAGCAGGCCGACAACCGGGTCACCCAGGCCGATGCCCGGTTGATCGCCGCCGGGCAGGATCTCATTGTGCGCGTGGCGACGCGTTACTTCCTGGTGCTCGGCGCGCATGACAACCTGGAGTTTGTACAGGCCGATATGGATGCCATCGGACGCACCCTGGAACAGGCGAAACAGCAGTTCGAGGTAGGCCTGTCACCGATCACCGACTCGCTGGAGGCACAGGCACGCTACGACATCGCCGTGAGTAACGAGATTAACGCCGAGCAACTGCTGTCGGATGCCGAGGAGGCCCTGCGCGAACTCACCGGTGAGTTGCCGATCGCGCCCGAGGTCTTGCAGGCCGATATTCCGTTGTTAAAACCGGACCCGCCGGTTAAAGAAGAATGGGTTGCCTCTGCCGTAGAACAAAACCCGCTGGTCCTGGCCGCCACCGCGGCCACGGAAGTCGCCAAACAGGAGATCCAGGTACAAAACTCCGGACATTATCCAACGCTGGAGGCAACCGCCGATTACCGTTACCTCGACAATCAGTTCGGCGGGGTGTTCCCGCTGGAGCGCAACGATGCCTCTATCGGGCTGGAGCTGAAGGTGCCGATCTACCAGGGCGGACTGGTGTCATCCCGGACCCGGCAGTCACGCTATGAGTACAACCAGTCCATGGAAGACCTGGTAAAGCAGCGCCGCGCCACCGAGCGCCAGACGCGGGACAATTTCCGGGGTGTGTTTGCCGGCATCAGCAAGGTCGAGGCACTCTACCACGCCGTGCTTTCCAATGAAAAGGCCGTGCAGGCCGCCGTGGCCGGCTTCGATGTCGGCACCCGCGCCATCATCGATGTACTCGATGCGCAGCGCGACCTGCTGGCCGCGCGCCGCGACTATGCCCGCTCCCGCTATGATTACCTGATCGATACGCTGGAACTGAAACAGGCCGCAGGCATCCTGGCGGCGACCGACCTGGCACAGATCAACGCCTGGCTGGTCGAAATCGGCCCGCAGACCGTGCCGTAGACACAAGCAATCTTTAAATAATAATAACAGTTACCCGTATGAATATATTAGGTCTATCAGCGTACTACCACGACAGTGCAGCAGCACTGGTGCAGGACGGCCACATCATCGCGGCCGCCCAGGAAGAGCGCTTTTCCCGCAAGAAACATGATGCGCGCTTCCCTGAAGGCGCCATCAACAGCTGCCTCGCCGAGGCCGGTATCACGCTGGCCGAGGTGGACGAGGTGGTGTTCTATGACAAACCACTGGTCAAGTTTGAACGCCTGCTGGAGACCTACCTGACCTACGCCCCGCGGGGCTTTCGCTCCTTTGTGGCCGCCATGCCGGTGTGGATGAAGGAGAAGCTCTACCTCAAGGCCACCCTGAAGAAACAACTCGCCGAACTGGGGGGCATGAAGGTCAGGGAACTGCCTGCCCTGCTGTTTGCCGAACACCACCAGTCGCATGCCGCCTCGGCCTTTTTCCCGAGCCCCTATGACAAGGCCGCGGTAATGTGCCTGGACGGTGTTGGTGAATGGGCCACCACCTCGGTATGGCTCGGTGACGGTCACACGCTTACCCCGCAGTGGGAACTGGATTTCCCGCATTCACTGGGCATGCTGTACTCCGCCTTCACCTATTACACCGGCTTCAGGGTGAATTCCGGAGAATACAAGCTGATGGGGCTGGCGCCCTATGGGGAACCCAGGTACGTCGACCTCATCCTGGACAAGCTGATTGACCTGAAGGCAGACGGCACCTTCCGCCTGAACATGGAGTACTTCAACTACGCCACTGGTCTGACCATGACCAATGCGCGTTTTGCGCAGCTGTTTGGCGCACCGGCAAGGACGGCCGAATCGGACATCACCCAGCGGGAGATGGACATCGCCCGTTCCATCCAGGAGGTCACAGAAGAGGTGGTTCTGCGGCTGGCGCGTACTGTTCACCAGGAACTGCAGGCAGACTACCTGTGCCTCGCCGGTGGCGTGGCGCTGAACTGTGTAGCCAACGGCCGCATCCTGCGGGAAGGCCCGTTCCGGGACATCTGGATACAACCGGCCGCCGGAGACGCCGGTGGCGCGCTTGGTGCCGCACTGGTCGCCTGGCACGATTACCATGACCAGCCACGCCAGGTTGACGGCAGTGATGCCATGCAGGGTTCTTACCTCGGTCCGCGTTTCAGGGACAACGAGATCAAGGCGCAACTGGACAGCTTGGGGGCGGTCTACGAACGGCTGAGCGACACCGACCTGAATGACCGCCTTAGCGAGGTCCTCGCCGATGAAAAGGTGATTGCCTGGTTCCAGGGGCGCATGGAGTTTGGTCCACGCTCGCTGGGTGGCCGATCCATACTCGGGGACCCGCGCAGCACGAAGATGCAGTCGGTGATGAACCTGAAGATCAAGTACCGCGAATCATTCCGCCCGTTTGCGCCGGCCGTTCTGGCCGAAGACGTCGCTGACTACTTTGAGCTGGATCGGCCCAGTCCCTACATGCTGATCGTGGCCCCGGTACAGGATTCGCTGCGCACCCCCATGACGGCCGAGCAACAGCAACTGTTCGGTATCGAGAAGCTGAACGTACCGCGCTCACAAATCCCGGCCATTACCCATGTCGACTACTCGGCCCGGGTACAGACCGTCCATGCCGATACTAATCCCCGCTTTCATGCCCTGCTCGAACAATTCAAGGCGCGTACGGGCTGCAGTGTCCTGGTCAACACATCCTTTAATGTGCGTGGCGAACCTATTGTATGTACGCCCGAAGACGCCTACCGTTGTTTCATGCGTACGGAAATGGACTATCTGGTCGTTGAAAATTTTCTGCTGGCAAAGACTGACCAACCCGCCGTTGCAAATGACGATCACTGGAAAGAGGAATTTAAACTGGACTGATCATGGCCCTGTTATCTGACTACCACGACCCTGGCAGCAAAGACCTGCGCAGCTTTGGCCTGATCTTCGCCACGGGCACCCTGCTTATTTTCGGGCTGTTGCTACCGTGGCTGCTTGACAAGCCCTGGCCGACGTGGCCCTGGGTAGTCGCCGGTGTCTTCTCGATCACCGGGCTGCTGCTGCCGCAACTGCTGCGCCCCGTGTACTGGCTGTGGATGAAATTCGGCGCCGTCGTCGGCTGGATCAATACCCGGCTTATCCTGGGCATCACCTTTGTGCTCTTTTTCATACCGGTTGCACTGGCGTTTCGCATGCTGGGCAAGGACCCGATGCGTCGCAAGCTGGAGCCCTCGGCCAGCAGTTACCGGATCAACAGCGAGCGTCTGCCGCGCGAACGCATGGAGAAACCTTTCTGATGCTGGATTTACTCAAAGACCTGTGGGGATTCCTCAAGGTACGCAAAAAGTTCTGGTTGGCACCGATTATCCTGGTGCTGGTATTGCTGGGAGCACTGATTGTGTTGTCACAGGGATCTGCGGTGGCACCGTTTATTTATACCTTGTTTTAGAAAACCGTGGTGCATCCAGCCGCTGGTCGAATTCATTCAACCGCGGTGCCTGACTGCATCAAAACGGCCACAGGCTCCAGCCGGCATCCAGTTCATCGGCACAGCGCTGCAGCTGTAGCTGGTAGTTTGCGGCCCGGGTCTCGACCTTCTTTGCCACCTTGAGTAGCCAGGGCTTGCTGTTGTAGGTCTTGCGGCGGTAACCGCCCTGGCCTTCGTGATAGGCGAGGTACTGGTTGTAGGCATCCCACTGCGAGATCCCCAGTTGCTGCTTGCTTATATGGGCATACCAGGCGATGAAATCCACGGCGTCATCAAAATCATCGCGGTCGGCACCGTGATTGCCGCTCTTCTCCCGGTACCAGTCCCAGGTGGAGTCCTGCGCCTGGGCATAACCGTAGGCCGAGGACACACGGCCCCACGGGATCACCCAGAGCAGGCGACCGCGGGGCGGTTTGGCATCATCGACGAAGCGCGATTCCTGGTACATAATCGCCAGTTGCACATGGATGGGCGTACCCCAGCGTTCCTCGGCCTGCACGGCATCCCGGTACCAGCCGCCCTTTTCGGCAAAGATGTCACAACCGTCTGCCGGGTTACCGGGCGGGCTGGTAGAACAGGCTGCCAGCAGCAGCGGTAACAGGAACGCTATACGCATCGGGTGAGTCTATCCTGCTGTACCGCTATAATACAGACACACATCACACCCCGTGTTCGCCAACCAAGAGAGTGCCATGACCACCAGTGATACCGGACTACCGGCCGACCTGCCGGGCTTTGATGACCCGGTCGAATTATTACGCGCCTGCCACAGCAAGATGCAGCAGCATTGCGACCTGCTGGACAGGATGATAGAGCGTGGCACCATCGACACCGAGGCCCGCGAGGCGGCACGCAACATCAGCCGCTACTTCACCCAAAGCGCACCCCTGCATCACCGCGACGAAGAAGAGGACCTGTTCCCGCGTATCAACCGGCAGTCACTCAAGATTGCCGAACTGGTACACACACTGAAAAAGGAACACGAAATACTCGACGGTCTCTGGCAAACCATGGCAGCCGTGCTGAAAAGGCTGCCCGAGGACGGCTTCGATGCGGACTTCCGACGGGCTGCAGCAGAATTTACCGCCCTGAACCGGCAGCATATCCAGCGCGAGAACAGTGAGCTGCTGCCGTTGGCCAGCAACAGCCTGAGCGAGGATGTGCTCAAACAGATCGGCGAGGCAATGGCCAGACGCCGCGGGGTGCGGTATTCCGCCCTGTAGGGTCGAATTCATTCGACCGCAGCGGTTGATCTGGCCCGGTATCCCGATCTAGAGATAGCGCCCGATTATCGCCATCACCGCCTGCAAGGCACCGCGGTTATGCTCGACCACGGCCTTGCCCAGCTGACCGACGCGGTGACGTTCGTTGGCATCGCCCAGCCAGCGCGTCAGTACCTGCAACAGGGCATCGGTGTCCACTACCTTGATGGCAGCACCCGACTCGACCATCAGGGCGGTGATCTCCTGGAAGTTGAACATATGCGGGCCGGTCACCACCGGAATACCCAGGGCGGCCGGCTCCAGCAGGTTATGGCCGCCGTGCGCGACCAGGCTGCCGCCGACAAAGGCGACATCGACAGCGGCATACAGCAAGGTCAGCTCACCCATGGTATCGCCCATATAGATGTCCGTGGCCCCACTGAAATCGGCGTGCTTGCTGCGCATCACGGTGTGATAGCCACGTTGCCGGCAGAGTGCGGCAACCGACTCAAAGCGCTCCGGGTGGCGCGGTGCGATCACCAGCAGGCAATCAGTAAACTGCGTGCGCAACCGGCTGAAGACATCCAGAATCAATTCATCTTCACCTTCATGGGTACTGGCCGCAATCCACACCGGACGGACAACCCCCCAGTCGCGCCGCAGCACCTCGGCCCGTTCCAGCAGGCTGGGGGGTATGCGTTGTTCGAACTTCAGGTTACCCGAAACGCTGACTGCTGCCGGGCTCGCACCCAGTTGCCGGAAACGCCCGGCGTCGGTCTCGCTCTGGGCGATGATCTCGGTGATGGCAGCCAGGGTCTCGCCTACCAGTCCCGAGACACGCTGATAGCCCCTGACTGAACGCGCCGACAACCGGGCATTGACCAGCAACAGCGGTACGCCGTATAACTGGCAACGGTGAAACAGGTTGGGCCACAGCTCGGTTTCCATGACAATGGCGAGACGCGGCCGGACACGGCCAAAAAACCGTTTTACCGCGCCGGGCAGATCATAGGGGGCATAGACATGCGCGACCTCGTCACCAAACAGCACCTTGACGCGCGCCGACCCCGTCGGGGTGACCGTGGTCAGCAGCAGGGAATAATCCGGGTAGCGGTCCAGCAATACGCGGATAACCGGTTCTGCGGCCTGCACTTCTCCGAACGAGACCGCATGCACCCAGATGACCTGCTCCCCGAGCGCCGGCGCCACGCTGCCAAAACGCTCTGGCCAGCGACGCCAGTAGTCCGGTGCGCGCATGCCGCGCCACGCCAGCCGCAACAGCACCACCGGTGCCAGCAGATACAACAGGACTGTATAGAATGTTCTCAACGGGACAATTCGCCGGCTGCGACTACCCCCGTAACTTCAGCCAGTCCATGTATAACGGGATGCCCTGCTCCACCGACTTGAAGGGCCTGTCATAGCCAAGCGCCCGCAGGGCGCTGATATCGGCCTCGGTAAAGCTCTGGTAGCGACCGCGCAGATGATCGGGGAAGGGAATGAATTCCACCTCGCCGCGGCCGTGCCAGGCAATCACGGCCCGGGCCACATCACCAAAACTCTGGCAGCGACCGGTGCCGAGATTGACGATGCCGGACTTGTCGGGGTTATCCAGGAACCACAGGTTCACGTCAACGACGTCATCGATATAGATAAAATCACGCCGCTGTTCACCATTGCCGTAGCCGTCACAGCCCTCGAACAGTTTGGGGTTCTCACCCGCCGCGAGTTGCTGGCGCAGATGCCAGGCAACGCTGGCCATGCTGCCCTTGTGCTGCTCGCGCGGGCCATAGACGTTAAAGTAGCGGAACCCGGCGATCTGGCTGTTCGCCCCCGGCAGCAAACGCCGCACATACTGGTCAAACAGGAACTTCGAGTAGCCGTACACATTCAGCGGCGACTCATGCGCACGCGTCTCGCTGAAGACGTTGCCACCGCCGTACACCGAGGCCGAGGAGGCATACAAAAAGGCCGCGCCCTGCTGCATGCAAAAGTGCAGCAGGGTTTTTGAATATTCATAATTGTTATGCATCATGTAATGGCCATCCCATTCGGTCGTGGCCGAACAGGCGCCCTCATGAAAGATGGCCTCCACCTGCTCACCCAGGCCATTGCCCGACTGTACCCGCGCAAGGAAATCGTCCTTGTCGAGGTAATCCAGGATTTCGCAATCGACCAGGTTGAGAAACTTGGTACCGTCCTTCAGATCATCGACCACCAGTACATCTTCACGGCCACGCGCATTCAGGCCCTTGACCAGATTACTGCCGATAAAACCGGCACCGCCCGTTACAATAATCATGTTTCGTTATCCTGCTGCCTGATGGTTTCTATCAGCGCCGTAGTCGAACAACCCTCTTCATAGTCCAGCACCACGACATCACCTCCCGATTTTTTCACACAATCAAAACCGGCAATCTCTTCCGGGTGGTAGTCGCCGCCCTTCACCAGCAGGTCCGGCCTGACGTCACAAATCAGCTGCTCGGGGGTGTCTTCGGCAAACGGCACCACCCAGTCGACGCTCGAAAGCGCCGCCAGTACCGTCATGCGTCGCTCCAGTGGATTTACCGGGCGGCCCGCGGCCTTCAGGCGGCGCACCGAGTCATCGCTATTGACCGCGACAATCAGACGATCCCCCAGCTGGCGCGCCTGCTGCAAGTACAGTACATGGCCCGCGTGCAGGATATCAAAGCAGCCATTGGTCATGACGATACGTTCGCCGTGGGAGCGTGCATCGGCCACCGCCAGCTGCAACTGCTGCGGGTTCATTTCACCAAAACCGGCGTCCTGACCCATGAGCACTGTACGCCGCAACTCCGGCACCGAGACACTCGCGGTACCCAGCTTGCCGAC
>Ga0114931_10008780_pt1 | contig 12188 bp, 9 predicted proteins | sample 2SBtaG_FD_89579 | JGI IMG/M metagenome (GOLD analysis project Ga0114931, IMG submission 89579) | Deep subsurface microbial communities from Kolumbo volcano to uncover new lineages of life (NeLLi) - 2SBTROV14_V59a metaG | ecosystem: Environmental > Aquatic > Marine > Volcanic | place: Kolumbo...
ATCGCCATTTCGACGCCGAATCGAACGGATGAAAATAAATCGAACTTAATCAATAGGTTATCGAAACCGCCGTCTAATTTTTCCAATCCCGTTGGCAATGATTTCCCGGGAAATTCGTTTGCCAGCGAACAAACCTGCACTTCGGCATCCCGCAGCGTTTCGCGGTGCAATCCCGGGAACGGCGCAATTTCGCCCCATCCTTCAACACCGGCGTCGCTCCGAAGTCGAATTAGCAGCCCGTGGCGTTTCACCATTTCCCGCCCCATCAAATTCAGCGGCTTGACCAGCGGCAGGGCGAACCGGTAAACCTCAACGCCAATAATTTTCATCACCGCGACATCCAAACTATTTGTAATTTATTTTTCAATCTTCAATTTTCAATCACCGGCGCTCGCCCACTGCACCGAATCGCCCACAGAAATCTCGCCATGGTTCAACACCACGCCGTACGCGCCGCCGTTCCAATTGGGTTCCAGGGCATTGCGCAAACCGGAATAAGCCTCATCCATTCGCCGGCATGGGAGGGTTTCACCGTAAATCTCAATCCGGCAATCGCCGATTTGTAATATTTTGCCGCGTGAATTTGCCAGTGCAACACCGCTTACCATCAAATTCGCCCGGCGCATTTCCGGTAAAATTTTATCCGAAAGTTCTTCGCGGAGCCGTTCAAAAACCGCTTGATCAATGATGGTCACCTGCCGTTTCCCGCCCTGGTTTGCATTTCCGGCCAGTCCTTCATTCGCAATTAATTTAGCATTTTGTTGAGCGTCCATCGGTTCCCTTCGCGCCCGTTTGAGCCAAATGGCCGCCAGCTTGCCTGTTTGCTGCATACGATCTCCTCGATTTCAATGGGTCATTTTTTTTGTGCAAAAGCACCATCTGATGTAACGGTCAACTTTTATTTTGTTGGATTTTGCTTATTCCCCTGTCATAAAAATCCATTTAAAAACCCCGCTTCCACGCTTAGAAGCATTCGAAAACAAACATACTTATACTATTGTTTTTTATAATTTTGAAACTCGTTACAAGCACACCTTTTGTCCAATTTAATTTAAGATCATGGCTCCAAAACTTAAACATATTTGGCTGCGTAATCAAACCAAAATCTGCACGGTGAAACATGCCGGAATGCTGAATAAAAATATTTGTAAAAAAATCAGATACAAAAATTTTGACCGGTGTTACATCACTATTTAAAATTCATACTTTATTAGTAGGGTTGTTTTGGTCAATGACGTTATTCACCCGGATTTTGACCCGGCAAATAGAAAACCGGCAGGCGCAGCCTTGGAGGGCGGTTTATCCGCTGACCGGAAAGTAAATTTTTAAGCCAGGGACAGGAGTTGATATGCAAACGGACGTGCCGTACGCTCGACAGCACACCTCATATTTTTCACAAGCAGCAAAAATCGCGGTCTCATATTTCAAACAGACCGTGCAGGCATCCGGCTCGCGCTGTCCCCAGTCCGCGATTGCATTGCACAACGTTGCCTTGTTATACAGGGCCATGGGCAAGGGCAAGCAATCCCGGGCCCTTTTTCAAAAAGCATTGACCATTTTTGAGGAAACATACGGCACCGGCATTCCCATATTCTACTCCGCACTCAATTTTTTAGGCGGGAATTGCCATATCATGCCTGATGCTGACATTTTTCAAAAAGATGAGCATAAGGCAACATTGATTACCGTCGATATTTTACCCACGGATTTTGTGGTTAGCCCGGAAATTATACAACACGTCCCCGATCAACACAGGCAATTTAAGCAAGCACTCATCACCTGGGGAAACTCATTCAGCCCGGAGTTTCCAAGTTTGGTGAGCAACAATATATTATCAATGGTTTTCAGGGAGGAAAGCTTGGAAAAATTTTCAGCACTCATCGGTAAAAAATTTGTAATGGATCACCGTGAATTTACCCTTTTTGGCCTGGTTGGCATTTTACAGGAATGGAAATGGAACAGTAAACAGTACCATCTTAACGGATTTAGTCAAAAAACGGAGAAAAAAGAGGAATTCAATACCATGAAAGATGTAAGGGAATTGGGAGTCAAACTAAATGCATCGCAGGAGCATGCAAGTCTAAACAGCTTTACAGTTACGGAAGAAACTTATGTTGAAATTGCTTCGGGGCAGAATGGAAGAATGGATAAAACAGATATTGAATTTCCGTTTAAAACCGAAAACGCGTTGAAACAGGATGTTCGTAAATCGAAGCATAAAGCGTCAATCAAAGCTCCTGAAAAAACCAATGCGGTTGAACAGTTGGCTGATTTGGTCACCAGCAAACTTCAATCGAAGACGCTGGAAGATTTAAACCAGTTAATTTCGGGAAAAAACCGGAAAAAATTTATTAAAAAGCTGTTTGGTAAAAACGAATCAAAATACGAAGAATTTGTTAGCTACATCGAAAAGATATCCACCTGGCGGAATGCTTCAGCGGCCATCGAAGATTACTTTCACCAGGCCGGTATTTATCACTATGATCGGGATGCCCTGGAATTTACGGATTTGATTTACAATCGTTATTTTCCGGTGGAAAAGGATCATTTTTCAGAAAGCAAATTTTAGTCGCTTTTCGGGCAGGCATATTTACCGGCGCCATTGGTAAACCGAAAGGTCCAGTTTTTCGCCGGAGAAATCAATCCCTTCCGCCTCAAGCAACGCTTTCTGCAAATCAAAACGACCATCCTCCTTTGGTAGAGATATTTTCCCCTGCGCATTAATCACACGGTGCCAGGGGATCTCTTTTTCACGGGGCGTTGCGTGCAGGGCATAGCCGACCATTCGCGCATGTCTGCCCAATCCGGCCAGCCGGGCGATTTGTCCATACGTGGCAACTCTGCCGGGTGGAATTTCGCTGACCGTCCGCCAAATTCTCTGGTATTTATCAGACTTCAATTTTTATTCAAATTCCAGTTGTAATCTTTGTACTCTATTTTCCGGTGATCGTCTAAAATTGCCGCGCGATCCTTTTCCCGGTATTTGGCGATGAATTTTCGCACCGAACCGGCCATTTTTTCAAAATCCGCTTCGTACCAATCAAAAATTTTGGTGATCAGCAGTCTGTCGCTTTTGATTTCCACCCAGTTGTCGTCATTCAGCACTCTGCGCGTCGCTGCATCCAATTGCGCATCAATTTTTTCACTGGCGTACGCATGATTGGCAATCGGCGGGCAGCCAAGGGCCGCGCAGTTCACTGCGAAGTGAATCCGCGCATCGCTAAACTTTTTGCGGATGATATCATTTTCAATTTCATTCAATGTGAGTGTTTGCCCTTCCACACTCACGACATCCCGGTTCCAGGGTGAACTCAACAATCCGCCGATATCCTTGATACTTTTTACCGGGTAATTTTTGATAACCAACGCCAATGTCGTGGCATTGTATAAGTTAATCCAAAATGCCAACGCGTCGTTTTGTCGCCAATTTGAGGGCGTTTGTGCTTTCAGGGTATCAATGTAAGTAAATAATCGGTGTTTATCGGCTTTGTCGTTGGCAATGCCCTCATAATTAAAACGCTTCCCGATCACATATTTTTGAAGCAAAAAATCAAATGGTTTGTGTAAATCCGGCGGCGCGGTTTGGGTTTTATGAACAGTTTGCCTGCGATTCTCCGCGATGGTTTGGGGTTCGTTTGCGCAAAAAACCAGCAAAAAAGACAGCAAAATCAGTCCGCTCCGGAGAAAGAGTGTGCAGCTTGATCTTCTACAAATTGTCATGTTTTTCATTATTTTCAATATCCGCATTTTAAAATTCCTTTTCTGTTATTCTGGAAAAGATAGCGTTAAAAACTGTAAAATTTATCTCAAAATGTTCACTTTTTGGCATTTATAAGTAATTCCCCATTACTGAAACCCAGGCTTATGCTTGCGCCGGCATAGGGATGTTTAATTTTCATTGCCGTTGGCAGTAATTTCAGGCGGGGAAACACTTGTTCGCAATCGCGAAACACGCCTAAAACTACTGCGCCGCCGGGGATGAACGTTTCGTTTTCCGACGGCAGCCGGTGTTTGAAAATGCCGTCATCAACAATAATCAAACGGATGGCGGGATGCTGCCATGCAAAAGCCAATTGCGCCGCGAGTCCGTAATCGTCACTAATGATGCATCCCGGAAAATCACTTCCGGAATGCGATTTCCAGTGCATTTGAACGGTTTTGGCAAACCCTGTTAATGATCGGTATTCAGCCACGCGCTCTGCCCAGGAGCCTGTGGCTGAAACTCTTGCTTCGCGACTGCCCGCTTGCAGTGAATAGCTTTCGCCGATGATCGGAATATTTGTTTCAATGGCTTTTAAAACCAGTGGTTGAGACATTGCAACGACCAGGCCGATACTCATCAACAATGTAAATATGATTCCCCACTTAAAAAACCGTTGATGCAAATAAATACCGCCCCGGGTCGATAAAATGACCAATGCCGGCAGCATCCAATTGCCTTTAATTTGCCCAAGCACGAACGCAGCCCCCCCAAAAGCGCCAAAAATCACCAGAATTGTGACCAAAATTAACCGTTGCTTCTGGTTCCCGTCATCAAAAAACAGTGCTTCAAAAGATGTGGGGAAACTTTGCAGACATTGCTTCAACCCCTTCGCCGCGGTGATGAGCAGCAATGGGCCGCCTAATAAAAAAACAGCGCCGAATTGCAAAAACAGGCCCTGCCAAACGGATGCGGCTTGATTTAACCGCCCGAACTCGGAAATTGCGAATAACAAATCTTTATTAAATGAAAAAATGACCGGCAGCATTATCCCCGCAGTGATGGCGATAAAGCCCAACGCCTGTTTGCGAGGGATCGTTTTGTTAAATCCAAAGCCATAAATCGCGATGGGTAACATTAATATTCCGGAGGGTTTAACCCACAATGCCAGACCGGAAAAAAACGCGGCAAGCACATACTTTTTCTGAAACATTGACGTCAGGTAAATCAACATGGCCGCGAATAGTAAATTGTCGGGATGGAGAATGGCGCCGACATAAGTTTGCCAGGGTGAAAACACCACGATTGACAAGACGGCGACGCGAACCCGGTAATCATTTCGGGTTAATTTTAGTAATTGATCAAAGAAAATGATGACGACCGCGCCGGCAGCCAACGAACTCATTCTGAGGGAAATAAGCGGTGGCAACGGCAACGCTGAGAACAGCCGGATTAGCCCCTGCATCAGCGGCGAATAAGCCGGTTCGGGATGAAATGCCCAATAAAAATATAGCGCTTCATCACGTCCGGCACCCGGTAAAAAAATCAGCGGCATGCGCAACAAAAGAGCGGCGATGATTGGCAACAACCACGCCGGAAATTGTCGAAATTTCAAGAGGATTGCTTGCCGCGAAAAAACCTGCCAGGTTGGAGTCATTTTATTATTTTTTTTTGACAAACAAAAAGCTCTCACATCAGTTTTTTGACGCAAGAGCTTAAATCAAACCTGTATCATTGAGAACTTTTGTTAGTTCGTTTGTAACCGACGAATTTCTTCCTTGATTTCCTGCAAAATTTTCCAGGCAATATCCGGGGTGCGCGCTTCCACAATGGCGCGCATAATCGGCTCGGTATTCGATTTCCGCAGATGCATCCAGCTATCCGGGCGATCGATGCGCAGACCGTCGGTAAAATCGAGCTGATTTTCGCGATATTTATTGCCGATGTGTTCAATCACCGCTTCGGGATTCACTTCGCCAAGCGGCGTTTTATCTTTTAAAATGTAATATTGCGGCAATGTTTGTTTTAATTCTGTCAGCGATCCGCCCCACTCCGCCAAATGCTGCAACGTCAACGCCACTGCTATCGGCGCATCGCGGCCGAGATGGATTTCCGGCAAAATTACGCCGCCATTGCCTTCCCCGCCGATCACTGCGTCAACATCGCGCATTTTATCCGCCACATTGATTTCACCGACTTTTGTTTTGGTCAACATGCAATTGTAATATTGAACGATGTCGTCGATGGCCCGGGAAGTGGACAAATTGATGACCACATGACCGAGTTTTTTGCTCAACATAAATTTTACCGCCAACGCCAGCGTGTATTCTTCGCCCAACGGATTGCCGTCGTTGCCGATGATGGCGCAGCGATCAACATCCGGGTCAATGGCAAATCCCAAATCAGCATTTTTATCTTTGACAACGGCTGCCAGGTCTGTGAGATTCTTGGGAACCGGCTCCGGCGTGTGCGCAAAAATACCGGTCGGCTCAAGGTTTAAGCCAATGACATCGCAACCCAAATGCTTCAACAATTTGGAAATTATTTCGCCGCCGGCCCCGTTCACGGTGTCTAATGCCACGGTAAATTTTTTGCTGCGTATCAAATCGACGTCGATAAACGGCAGGGCATAAATCATTTCTAAATGATCATCGATGGCATTCGGGTATGACGTCTCCTCGCCCAACTCTTTCCAACTGACGTAGGATTTTATGCCGCGGTCAGCGCGCTGAAACAGTTCTGTAATCGTTGCTTCCGGCAAAAACAAACCGTCTGCGCCGATAAATTTCAACCCGTTCCATTGAATGGGATTATGGCTGGCAGTGATGGCAATGCCACCGCCGGCACCGAGTTTCTCAACAACAATTTGCACCGTGGGCGTCGGCGTGATGCCAATATCAATCACATCGCAGCCGCTGGCAATCAGCACAGATTTCACCATCGGGCGAACAAAACTCTGGCTGACGCGCGGGTCGCCCCCAACAACGATTTTATTTCCGCTGGCAGATTGTGCAAAGGCGTGAACATATTTGGTGATTGTTTCCGGGGTTAAACTTTCGCCGACAATTCCGCGAACCCCGGAGACACTGGTCATTAAATTTTTCAAGTGCGATTCCTCCATACCTGAATCCTGCTAATTAAGATGTTTATCGATTTCATTTATTATCGACACATCCTGTATCTCTTAATTAGCAGAATCCTTATTTTACCGATTATTCCGACAAAGTTGTCAGAAAAACAGTAAGTTTAGCGATATGATTTGCACTTGTCAAACACTTTTTCAATGCTTATAAAGCAGGGCGAAAGTTATAAAAATAACCGGAGATTCTGTGAACGGGATTGGTGGCGGAGCCGGATTAGTGCGCGTTCCTTGATTTGGCGGACCCGTTCGCGGGTAAGCTTGAGGCGTTCGCCGATTTCTTCGAGCGTGTACGGGCGTTCGTAATCAACCCCAAAATACATTTTAATAATTTTTTCTTCGCGCTCGGTGAGCGATTTTAACACACGGCGAATTTCCTGACGCAGAGAATCTGTTAATAAATCGCCGTCCGGCGTTTTGCTGTCCGGATTTTTGATCACTTCTTTCATCGTCCCTTCCTCTGAACGATGAATGGGTTGATCGAGCGATAGATGGAACGCACTGCTGCTCATTGCTTCGGAAATATCGGGGATGGAAATATCTAATTCCCTGGATATCTCTTCAAAGGAGGGTTCACGATTGAATTCCTGCTCAAGGGTTCGAACGAGTTGATTGACCTTGCTGATTAAGCCGACGCGATTCAGCGGCAACCTGACAACCCGGGAATATTCAGCTAATGATTTGAGAATAGATTGGCGAATCCACCAAACGGCGTAAGAAATAAATTTAAAACCCCTGGTTTCATCAAAACGTTTTGCCGCTTTGATCAACTCTAAATTCCCTTCATTAATTAAATCGGTTAGCGGCAGTCCCTGGTTTTGATATTCCTTGGCGACTTTCACTACAAAACGCAAATTTGCCCGAACCAGCTTGTCGAGTGATTTCTGATCACCTTGTCGAATGCGACGGGTGAATTCGACTTCTTCCGCCGGGGTGAGCAGCGAAATTTGACTAATGTCATCTAAATATTTTTCAAGAGAAAAACGTGGGTTGGAACGAATACTACGTATCTCAGCACTCATGCAAGGCCTCTCCAATTTTTAGTTAAACTAAGAAAAAGCAATATCATAGAACGTGCGGTTGGTCGGCAATATAATAAATTAGACATGGTTTGTCAAAGAAAAAATGGGCGATGTGTAAAAAAAATTTACACTTAGAGATTGTCGTATCTCACATCCGTATCGCTGGGCGAATTATCTAACGATTTTTGATACGGCGACATTTCTAAAATCCATTTATGACAGATAAATTTCTTGACTATCGTATGCAAAAGCTCTAAATTTTGGACGTTCAATCAAGCGGGTGTAGCTCAGTTGGTAGAGCATCAGCTTCCCAAGCTGAGGGTCGCGGGTTCGAGTCCCGTCTCCCGCTCTGATTTTTTTTACACTTCAGCAACTTCACCTCAAATGATCAACACACTTTATCGATATTTTTTCGCCGCAAACAATTTTGATCAACCCAGACAAATATTATTGAGGAAACGAAAATGAGCAGACAGCGAAAAATATGGATGAAATATCGGATTTATGGTGCGTTGATCGTTACTTTTGCATTTATTTCAGTAGCGGCGGCCCAGGTTATCGATCTCACACCGGGCGCCGGCGGAATTGATTGGAGCGAAGGCGTTATTCGGGTCAGCGGCGTGGGTCATGCAAATCCCTACACACCGCCGGGCCGTCGCATCAAAACCGCAGAACAGAACGCGAAAATCGATCTCAAAAAGAATCTGCAAAGGCTGCTAAAAAGCATCCGTTGGGACGCGGAATATCTCATCAGCGATCTTGCCATGTTGGATCTACAAATTGACAGCAACATCGTCGATCTTTCCAAAAAAATCTCCATCATTGACATTCGTTATCTCGCAAACAGCAACGTTGAAATAGACGCGCAAACGCTGCTAAAATATGTTTACCAATGGTATCCGCCGGCAATTCCCGATTCCCTGCGACACAAGCATCCCCCCGATTCCGCCAGCCTCGCAGTCGATGATACGTTGTTTTCTGAATTTAATTGGGAAGCATTCGGCGGGATTATCATCGATGCCCGACGGCTCGGGACAAATCCCGGTTTATTTCCAAAAATAATGGATGAAGCAGGCCACATTTTGTTCGACGTTACGGTTGTCAAGCGGGAATTCTTGCATCAATATGGAATGGTTGGTTATGTTGACACGCCGGAAGCCGCAAAAGTTCAAAAACGCATCTCTGGAAAATCGCTGCTGATCCGGGCAAAAAATGCGACGGGAAAGTATGCCACGGATTTAGTGATCGGCAGTGCCGGCGCCCGGAAAATTCGTGCTGCATCCCAATCCTCTTCCCTGCTTCGCGAAGGTAGGGTTGTGATTATGATTGAGTGAAAAACCGGGTTGGTCTTGAAAAAGTTTTCAGCAAAAAAGAGGGGTTCGATTGAACGCTTCTGCCGTGACTATAAAATCGCTGTGATACACAGCGGCAACATCACCGGGCAAAAGAGAACATATTGTCGTGCAGTTCCGCATTGAGCAAATCCGCGGCTGTTACGCTTTCGGGAATGTTGATCAAATAAATGTTGTTTTCATATTCAAAAACGACATTTTTCGCCTTATCATCCGCGCAGGCCTCGGTTTTGTGGCGATAGGTTCCGTCACTGTAAGTGCGGCGGCCATCAAGCAAATCGTTGCTTAAATTAACGAATACACCTTCCGACCAGAGCTGAATGGTTGAAAAAAACTCGTCCGTCAATCCCGAATAACGCGTCAAAATAACCCGATCCGCATTATTTGCCGCGGAAACGAAGGGCGCTTTTCCCTTGGGAATTTCAAAAAGCACTTTAGCCTGGAGCGTTTCATAATTGACATAAGTGCATTCCAACATCAAGCTGCGGCGGTTTTCAACGTTTTCCTCATGAAAAAACACAAACCCTTTTTTCCCGCCGTAGAATAGCGCATCCTGGTAGGGTTCGCCAATACTAAAGCTGCTGACATATTTTCCATCCAATGAATAAATTTTGTTTTCGATAATCATTCCCCGGGGCTGATCCAAGGGCAAATATTTTAACCAGTTTTTGCGGATTTTCAGGGGAATCGATTTCATTTTTCCGGTTTCAGCATCAATTAAAAAAGCATGACTTTTGCGGGTTTTAAAATCATAAGCGCTCAGAAATATTTTTTCGGCATTATTGCGCAAAAACGGGCGGTCCCATTCCCAGCGATAATCATACAACGATGCATTACTGATTTGTATTTTTGTTTCGGTTTTCTGTTTCAAATCGTAAAGCCACAGCGATTTTTTGACGGTTTTGCTGCTTTTCGCACGACTGGTTTTTTGATAAATAAGGCGCTGACCGTCCGGGCTGATATTGGGCGCTCTGCCGGTTGCGAGTTTTTGAACGGTATAAAGGGTATCCAGTTGCAGGTATAATTGAATGGGCTCGCCGCGCTTTTTTACATGGATGGTGTCACTAAAATATTTAAACCGGGTAAAATCAAGCTGTTTAAAGTCTCGAAGCTGGGTCGGGTAAATTTTTAGCGAATAGTCACCCGGGGTGACATTGAATATTTTGAATTCGACCGTTTCGGTGTTTTGATCGACGGGAAAAATGCGCTCATTTTTCCAAAACACATAAGGATGTGTTTCCGCCGGCAATGTAAAAAGCACCTCATTTTGAATGCTTTTCAGAAAGAAAAAACCGCTGCCGACCAGCGCGAAAGCAACAATTACGAAAGCAGCAATTGCATATTCTTTCACCCGGGAGCGTTTTGTCTCCACAATGTTCGATTGAATGATCGTTGACTTGGCGAAATCTGTGTTTGACAATTCCGCGCCGGTAAAATCCGAATTGTTGATATAGGAATTGATAAAATCGGTGCCGTTCAGGATGGCTTTTTCAAATCGCGCATCTTCCAGTTTGGCGGATTCAAATTTGGCCCGCGTTAAATCGGCTTCAGTAAGATCAGCTTCTTTCAAACTGGTTCGGAAAAGATAGGCTTTCGTCAAATTGGCGCCATGCAGATATGCGCCGTCCAGGATGGCTTTGGTCAAATCCGTTTTGGTTAAATTGGCTTTATTTAAATCCGCCTTGCTCAAGTTGGCCAAAAGAAGATTAGCGCCGCTTAAATTTGCCCAGCTTAAATCGACGTCGGCTAAATTCGCCCACATCAGGTTCAGACCGCTTAAATCAGCCCAACTCAGATCCGGTTTGACAACCTCCGGGTGCTCCAACCGCCATTTATTCCACTCTCCAACTCCCTGCCGCAAAATAGAGACATGATTATTGTCTGCCATGAATCCCTCACTTTTTCACAAAAACGACAGAGACGGAACTAACCGCTCTTTATTTCCTACAAACCTCTCCTTGATTTTTGTAAGAATTCCTGATTTTTCAAAAGGTATTAATATATCACCACAATCCCGCTCAAGTCAAGAACCGGTTTTTTCCGGCAATAAAACCACTTTGACATAATTTTTCGTATTCAAATATTTCCGGGCGGCCTGCTGCACGGCTTCCGGGGTCAGGTTTTCAATAAATTGATCCGTTTGCAAAATGTTGATCAACGGCTCCGCATTTCGGTCGTAAAAGCTGAGCGTGGAGAGCCAGTAACCATTGCGCCGTAAATCGACCTCATTTTCGCGGCGTTGGGTTTCCCGCACTTTTTTCACATATTTTTCGGCAATGCCCGTATTTTTGAGGCTGTCGATTTGCTCAAAAACCAGTTGGGTCAACTGTTCCACGCGATCCGGCGCGCAGCCGAATGACACGGAAACGCTGTAATCCGGTATCGGAAAATGATCCCGTGAGGCGCGCACGCCCACGCCGTAAGTGCCGCCCTGGTCTTCGCGCAGCACTTCGCGCAGTTTGATCCGCAGCACGGATGCCATGGCGTTCAAATCATAGCGATTTTGACGATTCCATTCAAACGGGCCGGTGAAAACAATGCTCACCCGGCTCTTATCTTCCAGTCCTTTTCGAACCGTTTTTTCGATCACGCCTTTTGGAGAACGGATGCCTTCATCCCGCCAAGTTTCGTTTCGATGAAGGGCCGGCAGGCTGGCCAAATATTTCTCAGCCAGCGGTTTCAATGCTTCCAAATCGAGATTGCCGACGAAAACAAAGGTGAAATCGCTGGCATCGGCAAAACGTTCCCGGTAAATTTTGAACGATTTATCCAAATTCATTTCCTTCAATAATTGCGCCGACCAGGGGCGCGCCCGGAAATGATGCTGCGCCAACGTAACGCTTAATGTATCGTGAAAAGCCGTTTCCGGGCTGACGTTTCGATTTTCCAAAAAGCCGCGGATTTGTGACTGATACGCCAGGTACGCGGTGCTGTCTTTGCGCGGCGCGGTAAAATAGAGATAAATCAATTGAAAC
>Ga0114931_10008781_pt1 | contig 12187 bp, 8 predicted proteins | sample 2SBtaG_FD_89579 | JGI IMG/M metagenome (GOLD analysis project Ga0114931, IMG submission 89579) | Deep subsurface microbial communities from Kolumbo volcano to uncover new lineages of life (NeLLi) - 2SBTROV14_V59a metaG | ecosystem: Environmental > Aquatic > Marine > Volcanic | place: Kolumbo...
CGGCGACCGCCGACGCCGCCGCCTTCGGCAACACCCTGGTGCCGGCCATGGTGCGCCAAGGCTATACCCGCCCCTTCGCCTGCGCGGTGACCGCCGCCGGCTCGATCATCGGCCCGACCATTCCGCCGTCCAACCTGATGGTGATCTACGGCTCGCTGATGGGGACCTCGATCGCCGGTCTGTTCGCCGCCGGTATCCTTCCCGGGCTTCTGATCGCGCTGATCTGCATGGGCGTGATCGTCGCCTTCGGCCGGCGCTGGAACCTGCCCAAGGCGGCCGGCGGCCCCAGCCTGGTGGGGATATTCCGGGCCTTCCGCGAAAGCGCCCTGGCGCTGGTGATGCCGGTGTTGATCCTGGGCTTCATCCTCGGCGGCGTCACCACCCCGACCGAGGCCGCCTCGATCGCGGTCGCCTACGCGCTGCTCTTGGGCGGGCTGGTCTACCGCTCGCTGAGCTGGACCGATCTCTACATCATGCTGGCGCGGACGGCGGTGATCACCGGGGTCATCTTCCTGATCATCGCCTCGGCCTCGATCCTCGGCTGGTGGATGACCTTCGAGCAGATCCCGCAGGCGATCGCGGCCGCGATCCTCGGCGCCAGCACCAATCCGTCGGCGGTGATCGGCATGATCCTGGCATTGTTGCTGCTGATCGGCCTGTTCATGGACATCAACGCCGCGCTGATCATCCTGGCGCCGGTGTTGGCGCCGCTGACGGTGTCGATCGGCATGGACCCGGTTCACGCCGGCATCATGATCATCCTGGCGCTCAACATCTCGCTGATGACGCCGCCCGTCGGCGCCTGCCTGTTCGTCCTTTCCTCGGTGACCGGAGAGCGGATCGAGGCCATCGCCAAGTCGCTGTGGCCCTTTCTGCTGGCCGAGGTCGCGGTCTTGATCCTGATCGCGTTCTGGCCCGACCTGACGTTGTTCGTACCCCGCTTACTCGGGCTTTGACGGGGGACCGCGCGATGCCCCCGCCCATTACCGACCACCAAACGACCGACCACCAACCCACGTTCGATCCACAGGAGGTTTCAAGATGACGTTCCACCGTAAACTGTTGACGGCCGCCGCCGCCGCGATCCTCGCGGTCGGTTTCGCCGCCGCGCCGGCCCTGGCGCAGAAGACCATCAAGCTGTCGCATCTCAACCCGGCCGATCCCTTCAACAACGCCACCGGCGCCATGGCGGCGGTGTTCAAATCGCTGGTCGAGGCCGGCACCAACGGCTCGGTCACGGTGCAGGTGTTCTCCGACGGCCAGCTCGGCAAGGACAACGAGGTCATCCAGCAGACCCGCGACGGGGTCATCCAGTCGAATATCTCGTCGTCCGGCGGCGTCGCCCAGTTCTATCCGCTGATCGGCATCTTCGACATGCCCTTCGCCTATCCCAACATCGGCGTCGTGCACAAGGTGATGAACATCGAGAGCAGCTTCGGCCAGCGGCTCGCCGCCGATATCGAGAAGAAGACCGGGCTCAAGGTCATAGCGCTCCTCGACAGCGGCGGTTATTTCGCGATCACCAACTCCAAGCGGCCGATCAAGTCGGTCGCCGACATGAAGGGCCTGCGTATCCGCACCATGACCCTGCCGACTCAAGAGGCGATCATCGCCTCGCTCGGCGCCAAGCCGACGCCGCTGCCCTGGGCCGAGGTCTACACCTCGCTTCAGACCGGCGTCGTCGACGGCGAGATGAACCCGGTGCCGATCATCGCCTTCGCCAAATTCGACGAGGTGCAGAAGTACTTGAGCCTGACCCGCCACATCATCACGCCTTACGTCTGGCTGATGAACAAGGACTTCTACGATAGCCTCACCGATGACGAGCGCTATGTCGTGTCATACGCCGCCCAGGTGGCCGCCGATGCCGGACGCGGGCTCTCGCGGATCATCGAGGCGTCCAACCGCGGCCTGCCCATGCTGGCCAAGAAGATGAAGGTCAACAGCGTCTCGCCGGCCGAGCTCAAGAAGTTCGCGGCCGCCTCGCAGCCGGCGGTCCGCAAGCTCATCAAGGAGAAATTCGGCGCCGAGGGCATCGCCATGCTCGATGCCATGATGGACAACATCGCCAAGGCATCCAATTAGCCGACCATCGCTTGGCCGGGCGGGGCTACCGCCCGGCCGCTTTATTGCTTTACGCTTCCGACCCGACCATAACCGCTCATGACCGCGATGCCCCGATACCCATTCACCCTGGCGGAAAACCCGCGTGCCCGCCCCGGCGCCGATTATGGCGCCGAACAGGCGGCGGTGCTCGACGGCGCCGGGTTGGAGCGCGCCCGGGCGGCGATCACCGCTTGGCCCGGCTACGCGCCGACGCCCTTGCGCGACCTCGCCGGTCTCGCCCGAGCGATCGGCGTCGCCCGGCTTTATTACAAGGACGAGGCGCCGCGATTCGGCCTCGGCAGTTTCAAGCCGCTCGGCGGCGCCTACGCGGTCGGCCGGGCGCTGGCCCGGGCGCTCGGCCAGGCGCTTGGCGGCGGCGAGGTCGCGATCGCCGACATCCTGGCCGGGGTCCATCGCGACCGGATCGCCGGGCTCACCGTCACCGCCGCCACCGACGGCAATCACGGCCGTTCGGTCGCCTGGGGCGCACGGATGTTCGGCTGCCGCTGCGTGATCTTCATCCACGAGACCGTGACCGAGGCCCGCGAGACGGCCATCGCCTCGCTCGGCGCCGAGCTGCGGCGCACCCCCGGCACCTTCGACGACGCCGTCCGCGCGGCCCGAACCACGGCCGCCGCCGAGGGCTGGTTTCTGATCCCCGACACCGCCGACGACGCCACCCTGCGAAGCCCGCGCGACGTGATGGACGGCTATGGCCTGATGGTCGACGAGGCGATCGGCCAACTGCCCCATGACGCACCGCCCAGCCACGTCTTTCTCCAGGCCGGGGTCGGCGGCATGGCGGCGGCCACCTGCGCCGGGCTGTGGCGGGCCTTCGGTCGCGACCGGCCCAAGGTCACGCTGGTCGAGCCGGCGACCGCCGGCTGCTGGTTCGAAAGCCTGAAGGCCGGGCGGCCGGTGACCGTCGGCGGCGATCTCGAGACCATCATGGCCGGGCTCGCCTGCGGCGAGGTGTCGCGCCCGGCCTGGGCGATTTTAAGCGTCGGCGCCGATTGCGCGATCACCATCGATGATGACGCCGCCGCCGATTGCATGCGCCTGCTGGCCGAGGGCCGATATGGCGACCCGCCGCTGGTGGCCGGCGAATCGGCGGTCGCCGGGCTGGCCGGGTTGCTGGCGGTGGCCGCCGACGAGCCGGCCCGCGCCCGCCTCGGGCTCGACGCCGCCAGCCGGGTTCTGGTGTTCGGCACCGAGGGGGCGACCGATCCCCAATCCTACCGCCGCGTCACCGGCCGGCGGCCCGAGGACGTGGCCGCCGGCCCGTCGTCCGTATTGTCGAGGAGAAAGCCGTGTCGAGACCGCTGACCGTCGCCGCCGCCCAGCTCGGCCCCATCGCCCGCGACGAGCCTCGCGCGTCGACGGTCGCCCGTATGATCCGCCTGATGGAGCGGGCCAAGGCCGACGGCGCGGCGGTGGTGGTCTTTCCCGAACTCGCCCTGACGACCTTTTTTCCGCGCTGGTACATGACCGACCAGGCCGAGATCGACGCCTATTTCGAGACCGAGATGCCCAATGCCGCCACCCGGTCGCTGTTCGAGCGGGCGGTGGCGCTGGAGATCGGCTTCTATCTCGGCTACGCCGAGAGGACCCGCGACGACGCGGGGCGCTGGCACCATTTCAATACCTCGATCCTGGTCGACCAGGGCGGGCGGATCGTCGGCAAGTATCGCAAGGTGCATCTGCCCGGCCACGCCGAGCACGAGCCCTGGCGGCCGTTCCAGCACCTGGAAAAGCGCTATTTCGAGCCCGGCGATCTGGGCTTCCCCACCTTCGCCGCCTACGACGGCGTGATCGGCATGTGCATCTGCAACGATCGCCGCTGGCCCGAGACCTTCCGCGTTCTCGGGCTGCGCGGCGCCGAAATGGTGATGCTCGGCTACAACACCCCGGTCCACTATCCGCCGGCGCCCGAGCACGACCATTTGCAGGATTTCCACAATCATCTGGTCATGCAGGCCGGCGCCTATCAGAACGGAAGCTGGGTGGTGGGCGTCGCCAAGGCCGGCCGCGAGGAAGGCTGCGACCTGATCGGCGGAAGCTGCATCATCGCCCCAACGGGCGAGATCATGGCCCGCTGCGAGAGCCTGGGCGACGAGCTGATCGTCCACGTCTGCGACCTCGACCGCTGCCGCGAGATCAAGGGCAACGTGTTCGATTTCGCCCTGCACCGGCGGCCCGAGAGCTACCGCCCGATCACCGAGACCAAGGGCGCCGTGGGACCATCCACGTGACGCCAATGAGGCCATTAGTCGTGAATTCCCAAAAGGGGGTTTTCACCGTAGGCACGATCCTGGGTCGCCTTAACTGCTTGGATTACCCCGTGCTCGGTCCAGAATTTCCGTCAAGGCTGAAACCGCCGGAGGCGGCAGCTTCGCTTGCCTTGACGGAAATTCTGGATCGAGCCATTCGTTCGCCAAGCAATTAAGGAGAAGACCGGCGACCGTCGCTTGCCCGAAAGATCACCCGACGAGACTTCACAGCGAGAGGACGCGACCCCATGCCGATCGACCTCGACACCGAGATCGCCGACCGCGCGGTTCACGACAAGGCGCTGGCGCGTCTGCGCGAGGCCGGCGTGCGCCTGCCCCGGCTCGCCGAGCTGGCCGATCCGGGGCTGATCCCGCCCGACGTGACGGCCCGCCTCGCCGACGTCGATGCCGACGCGCCCGATCCCCTGAACCTCTTTCGGGTCCATTGGTTCAACGCCGACGACCGGGTCGGCATCGCTCCGGTGCCGCGCCATATGGTGCTGCCCGAGGCGCTGACCGGCGTTCCCGCCAAGATCATCGTCGTCCTCGGCAACCGCTTCCCGATGATCCGCGCCCACAAGGTGCTGGCCGCCTATGGCTGCCTGGCGCCGCGCCTGATCAGCGGTCGCTTCGACCCCACCCGTCAGCGCGCGGTCTGGCCCTCGACCGGCAATTACTGTCGCGGCGGGGTGGCGATCTCGCGCATTCTCGGCTGCCGGGGCGTCGCCGTGCTGCCCGAGGGCATGAGCCGCGAACGCTTCCAATGGCTAGAGGACTGGGTGGCCGATCCGGCCGATATCGTCCGCACCCCCGGCACCGAGAGCAACGTCAAGGAAATCTACGACGCCTGCCACGCGCTGGCGCGCGATCCCGATAACGTCATCCTCAACCAGTTCAACGAGTTCGGGAACTATATCGTTCACCGGGCGGTGACCGGACCGGCGCTGGAGCGGGTGTTCGAGGCGGTGCGAGACGGCGGCGCCTTGCGCGCCCGCGCCTTCGTCGCCGCCTCGGGCTCGGCCGGCACGCTGGCTGCCGGCGACCACCTCAAGGCGCGGCTCGGCGCGCGCGTCTGCGTGGTCGAGGCCTTGGAATGCCCGACCCTCCTCTACAATGGCTATGGCGAGCACAACATCCAAGGCATCGGCGACAAGCACGTGCCCTTTATCCACAACGTGCTCAACACCGATTTCGCGACCGCCGTGTCGGAGGCCGGGCCGGACTGCCTGAACCTCTTGTTCAATACCCCCGTCGGGCGCGACTACCTGGCCGCGCGGACCGGGCTCGGGAGCAATTCCCTGGCCGCCCTCGGCGATCTCGGGCTGTCGTCGATCGCCAACGTGGTGGCCGCGATCAAGCTCGCCAAATACCTCGATCTCGGCGCCGACGACGCCATCCTCACGGTCGCCACCGACGGCGCCGAGATGTACGAGACCGAGCGCGTCAAGGCGCGAGTCCGCTATTTCGGGAGCGATTTCGACGCCCTGGCGGCGGCCGAGACCTACGGTCGCCACCTGCTGGGCGCGGCCACCGATCACTTGATCGAGCTCGACCGGCGCGGCCGCGAGCGCATCTTCAACCTCGGCTATTACACCTGGGTCGAGCAGCAGGGCGTCGCCCTCGACGATTTCGACGCCCGCCGCGACCCGGCCTTCTGGGACCGGTTGATGGCGGCCGTCCCGACCTGGGACGCGATGATCGACGACGTCAACGGCCAGGTGGCCGGCGGGAAATAAGGCGCTTTAGGTGTGGAGTCTCGGAAGATTGTCTCTGTGGCGGACGGGCATTCGTCGGTTCTCGCCATAAACGCTTGGCGAACGAATGGCTCGGCACAGGGTAATCCAAGCATTTACAGCGACCCTTGGCCGCGCCTTTGGGGGGCACCCTGTTGAGAATTCACGTTTAGGCGGCGGCGAAGGCGAACACCGCGCCCTCGATCGGACCGAGCCAAAAGCCGTCGGCGGTGGGCGCCGGCGCCAGCCCGCGCGCTTCGAGATAGGCCCGCGTCGCCGCCGGATCGGCGACCGCCAGATGACAGACCGCGAGCGCCGGCACGACCGGCGGCGCGACGCCGGGATAACGGGCGGCGAACCCGGCCGCGTCGATCACCTCGATCCAGCCGGCGTCGAGGGCGAAGCGGCGCGCGCCCCCGCTGGCCGCCCCTTCGCGCCCGACCAGATTGGCGAGCCGCCGGGCGGTCGCCTCGGGATCGGGCACGCAAAGGGTCGCGCCGGCCAGCGCCACCACCCCGTTGGGCTGATCGATCAGCGGCGGTTGCCATAAGACCTCGGGCGTCAGATGCTCGATGAAGAACAGATCGGTCTCGGGGAAGCCGCCGTCCTCGGGCCTGAGGATGCGAAAGCGGCCGAGCCGGGCGCCATCGCCGAAGGGTACGTCGCGTTGCAATTCGTTGAGCTCGGCGGCGATGGCGCGCCGGGCGAGCGCCGTCCGGGTCGCCTCGGCGTCGGCGCAGCCGAGCGCCAGCAGATGCAGGCCGACATGACTGGCCAGCCGACGCGCGATATGGGCGTGCGGCCGATCGGGATCGACGATGCCGAGAATTTCGAAATAGCCGCGCCCGAACATGGCGCAGTGATTGCCCGAGCCCCAGGGCACCGCCGGCCCGCCGGGTTCCAGCGGCGCCTTGTGCGCGCTGCGTGGCGTCAAGGCGAAGCCGAGGCGGCGGAAGGTGGCCTCGGCGCGGTCGAGATCATCCGTGACCAGGCCGAGGTGATCGAGGGTGATGGCCCGCGCGGTAGTGTCGATCATGACGGGACCTCGGCGGATTGAGGTGGGGCGGCTTGGGGCGGGGCGACCTGGGGTGGAAAGGCGTCGGCCAGCCCGCGCGCCAGGGCGGCGCGGTCGACCTTGGCGGCGCCGCTCAAGGGCAGGCGGTCGACGATCAGGACATGGCGCGGATGGGCGTAGGCGGGACCCCGGGCCAGGCAATGGCGTTTCAGCGCGTCCGCGTCGATCGTGGCGCCCGGCGCCAGCACCACCATCGCCGCCGGCGCCTGGCCCTTGGTCGGATGCGGCAGCGGCGCGACGGCGGCGTCGGCGACTTGCGCGTGGGCGAGCAGCAGGTTCTCGACCTCCTTGGGATAGACGGTCTCGCCGCCGCATTTGAAGGCGTCGTCGTCGCGGCCGCGAAAATAGAAGAAGCCCCCGTCGTCGACGCTGAACAGATCGCCGGTGGCGAGCCAGCCGTCGCGGAGGCGCTTGGCGTTGACCTCGGGCAGATTGTAATAGCCCGGCGTGACCCCCGGGTTGCGCACCCACAGCTCGCCGAAGCGCGGGTTCTCGCGACCGTCGCCATCGATCAGCTTGACCTCGCCCTCGGGCCAGGGAACGCCGCAGCTCCCGCGCGGCACCCGGCGGCCGTCGAGCGGCGGGCCGAGCATCACCGGTCCGCCCTCGGTCAGGCCGTAGCTCTCGCCGACCGGCACGCCGAAAGCGTCCTCGACGGCCCGGACCAGTTCGGGCTGAACCGGCGCCGAGCCGATCTTGAGCGCCTTCAGGGTCGAGAAGTCGAGCCGCTCGATCAGGTCGCGCTCGCGCAGCATTAGGGCGAAGACCGTCGGCACGCCGCCGGCCTGGGTGCAGCGATATCCGGCCAGGGTTTCGAGGAAGCGGCGCGGCTCGAAGCCCGGCAGCATGACCACCGAGCCGCCGGCCCGGAGCATCGGCTTGATCGCCCCGGCCATGGCGTTCTTGTGATAAAGCGGCACCGCCACCAGGGCGCGGTCGTCGGCGTCGCTCGGCCAGTATCGCTCGACCGCGCGGATCCACCACATCTGGCCACCGTGGGTCAGCACCACCCCCTTGGGCCGCCCGGTCGAGCCCGAGGTATAGGGCAGGAAGGCCGGATGATCGGGGCCGAACGCCGGCGGGGCGAAGGTCGCCGGGGCGGCGGCGAGCACGGTCTCGTAATCGTCCCAGCCCGCCGGCGCCGTATCGAGGGCGATCCGCCAGCCCACCCCGGCGTGCTCGCAAACAGCGGCGATGGCCTCGTTGCCGGCGGGCTCGATCACCGCCGCGCGCGGCGCCGCGTCGGCGACGATATAGGCCAGCGCGTCGGCCCCAAGCCGGGTGTTCAACGGCACCGGCACGATGCCCGCCCGCATGGCCCCGAACATCGCCTCGATAAACTCGATTCGGTTGTCGATCGCCAGCGCCAGGCGGTCGCCGGGTTGGAGCCCGCCGGCGTGAAGCGCCGTCGCCACCCGGTCGAGGCGGCGGTCGAGGGCGCCATAGGTGATCTCGCGCGGCGTTTCCCGGCAGAGATCGACCACCGCCACCGCGTCCGCCCGCTCGCGAACCGCCCGCGCGCACCAATAGCCGAGATTGTCGTCGCTGTTGTTCATGGCGGACCCAGTCATAAGCGATCGCCCCACTGGCGGTCAAAGGGTCAGGGTGGGGGAATGCGTATTCCTTCCAGGCAAGGCGGACGCGACATAGGAAAAGGGTAACGTCCCCTTTTCCCAGAAAAAACTTTCTCTTGAAAAAAAACAAAGACGGTGTTAAAATCTCCAACATTGTCTTTGTTTCAACAATATCCTGGGGAAGGGGATTTAATATGACGAAAGCTTTTAAAAATGCCGCAGCGGCTCTAACTCTTGTAACAGGACTTGGTATGGCCGGAGCAGCGTCGGCTGAACCTGATGTTAATGATAAATTTGACCAGCAGTTTGCTGACAGATATACAGTATCTGCCTGTACAAATGATAACCATACAGCTTCTTCAATCATGGTGACTTACGAAAGCTTGACTGACTGGCAACCTCTTGCAGGCAACACACCTGATACAGCAACGGCTTTTCAAAAAGAATTTAATGCTAAAGCCCAGCCTATTTTGGATAAAATGTGGGCCGACATTATAAACAAACATAGCAAAGACGATTTTGAAACAGCCAGTAAGGCCTTCATTGATGATATCCAGATAGACCTTAAAAGTGCCGCCGATGAAATTGAAAAACAGACAGGTATTTCTATCCTTATGGGTGGAGAACCGACGGGCCCAACAACACCTGGCTGCCAATAAACGCTAAAAAATAGTCCAAATTAAATTTGAAGACTGCACATTTATTTATGCAGTCATCATTTTTGTTTTGCTGTATTATTTAAATACTGCTATCTTTCTTTCTTTAACGGGGAAAGGGGACGTTACCCTTTTTCTGAGGGCGCCATAGGTGATCTCGCGCGGCGTCGCGCGACGGAGATCGACCACCGCCACCGCGTCCGCCCGCTCCCGAACCGCCAGCGCACCAATAGCCGAGATTGTCGTCGCTGTTGTTCATGGCGGACCCAGTCATAAGCGATCGCCCCACTGGCGGTCAAAGGGTCGGGGCGGGGTGATTGTGCCTTATGCGCCAGGCGCTCGCGATATAGGATGGAGGGTGATCGGATACGGGGCGGCCATCTCGGGTGAATGCCCGATCCGCACGGTATATTTGTGTTGTCTACATCGGTTCAGGCATAGTTGGCGCTGTGATCATCGGCATCGCGTTTTCGGCAGTGACTTGATGCATCGCTCCCCGGTTGGACTCATCGTCGCCGCATGTCTCATCGAAATACTGAGCATGCTGACGCTTTCGACTTTTCCGTCTCTTATTCCAGTACTCCAAATAAATTGGGACCTATCCAATAGCCAGGCCGGCACCGTCAGCGGCATGTTCTTTGCCGGTGAATTGTTCAGCGTAACGCTATTATCGGCCATGATGGACCGGTGGGACGGTCGGCCGATCTTTCTCGTGGGCCTTTTTGTCGGCTTTCTCAGCGGTATCGGATTCGCGATCGCGACGGGCTTCTGGTCCGCGAATTTCTGGCGTTTTCTACAGGGATTGGCGCTTGGCGCGACATACATGCCTGGACTGAAAATTCTCACCGATCATCTACCGGTGAATTATCGCAGCCGCGGCACCTCGTTCTATACGGCGAGCTATTACCTGGCTGCTGGAGCATCATATTTCCTGGCGCTTGAATCCGAGCCGGCAATCGGTTGGCGGGGTAGTTTCTTTCTTGCGTCCTTGGGACCGCTTCTTGGAATGGCCATCGCATGGAAGGCGATCCCGGCATCACCGCCACCGGCGAACGAGGGCGGAAGGCCGGTCCGTATTTTTGATTTTTCCGGTGTTTTCAAAAATCGGAAAGCGGTTGGCTTTTCCATGCTCTATGGCCTTCACAACATGGAGTTGCTCGCCTTCTCCTCCTGGCTGGTGCCATTCCTCACATTCAGCCATGCGCTGCAACTTCCGGGAACGACCGGCTTCAATTGGTCGCTTGGCGTTGTTACGGCGTTCGTCTCGATAGCCGCCCTCCCGGCCAGTATCCTTTTCAACGAAGTCGCGCATCAAATAGGACGCCAGAGACTGATCGTCATCGTAGCGCTCTCTTCCGCCACGCTCGGCATCGCTTTCGCTTCCGTTCCCGATTGGAATTACGGCATCGTCATTTTCATTGCGTTCATGCTCAGCATGGCGATCGCCGCTGATTCTTCGGCGTTAACCGGTGGATTGCTTTCCGTTATTGATCCAGCGGAGAAGGGACGCAGTATGTCTCTTTATTCTCTAGTCGGCTTCTCTGGCGCATTCGTCGGCCCAGTGATCTTTGGCGTTGTGCTCGATCTCGCCGGCGGTGAACATGATATTGGGGCCTGGATTGCGGCTTTCGCAACCATCGCGTTCTTGGTCTTGATCGGCCCCATAATTGTGTGGCGACTGATCGGTTTTTCCGAGGAAATCTACTGAATTTCATAAATCAGGAAAATAGGAAAAGGGGACACTACCCTTTTAAGAGAGTAGAAAGAGAGGGTAAAGGGGCGCTCCCTTTTTCTTCCGCCCTTTTCCCCTCGATCGTTGGGGTGAAACGTAGACGATCCAGGTCTGACGCGGTTCTTCTGGTTTTTTGGCGAAGGGGACGTTACCTTCATCTCGTTCGCGTCGTCTGGTCCGGCGTGCCTCGAGGGAATTAGGAAAAGGGTAGCGTCCCCTTTTACACTTCCCTATTACCCTTTTACCAACCGAACACTTAGCCAAGTAAATTCTCAGCCCATGCAAGACAGGTACACGGGTGATATCGGCGATTTTATCAAATACGGATTGTTGAGGGCGCTGACGCCGACGGTACGTCTTGGGGTGGCTTGGTATCTTTTTCCTAACGAGTCCCACAACGAAGACGGAAAACACACCTCTTATCTCGACGCTCCCGATACGTGGCGACATCTCGATCCGGCATTGTTCGATGGACTCACCCGTATCGTTTCGGGTGGACGTCGTGAGGTTGGTGACGTGGAGCGATCAAGCCTTTTGGGAAATGCAAAATTTGCTTCGGAGATTCTCAATTTTGGCGACGGCTCAATTTCCGAGAGACGCGCATGGCGGAAGAAATGGTTTAACGACGTTTTAGAGCAACTTTCCGACTGTGACGTGGTCTTTGCCGACCCGGACAACGGTCTTTGTAATGACGATAAGTTCAATTTTGGGAAAATAAAAGATTGGAAAAGATTACCGCTTATCGAAGCCCATGCGCTTGCCTCGGGGCGCACCGCTGTCCTTTATCATCACAACACACGTCGCGTCGGTGGGCACGAGAGCGAGATCTCCTATTGGATAGAACAACTAGGTCGAGGCACGCTCGCCCTTCGCTGGCGCGCCTATAGCAGTCGAACCTTTTTTATTGTTAATCCCATATCCGGGATGAAAGAGCGGTTGCTCCGTTTTGCAGACGAATGGGGGCCGAAGGCGGAATTCCATGGTGGCGAAGAATAGGAGAAATAGAGGAGGGAGGGAAAAGGGGACGTTTCCCTTTATCCC
>Ga0114931_10008782_pt1 | contig 12186 bp, 12 predicted proteins | sample 2SBtaG_FD_89579 | JGI IMG/M metagenome (GOLD analysis project Ga0114931, IMG submission 89579) | Deep subsurface microbial communities from Kolumbo volcano to uncover new lineages of life (NeLLi) - 2SBTROV14_V59a metaG | ecosystem: Environmental > Aquatic > Marine > Volcanic | place: Kolumbo...
TCAAAAATTGATACTTCTGAATATAGTTCCGTTGCAGTGTTAAATCATCTTTGGTATTTCTCATAAAACAAAATTAAATCTTCTTAATTTTGTCCACGAATTACCTAACCTTTACAAGTATGATTATACACGCACATGTGAGCTACATTTGAAAAACTATCTATTTCTGCAATATAATTTGTTGTTGTGCTTGCGTCTAAGGGGTCATCATATAAACAGTCAATTATAGCAAACCCAAAATATTTCAAATGGGGTGGTGCTGTTTGAGAACTTACAACAGAGGTAATGCATAAAAACAATAATAAAGTGAGATGTTTTTTCATTTTTCTTTTTTTTAGTTAAGGCTAACGCCCAATCTATGTTTTTGTAGGGCGATTTAAAAGTACATATTTTCGTTTAACTAATTAGCCAAAGCTTTGGCTTTGGGTTTTAACTTTTTCTCCCGATAAAACGTCAAAACAAAGTTTTGGCGGTGTTTGTTAATAGCATTATAGTTTCAAAAACCTACCAACTGCTCTATAAAATATAGATGATGTTGTTGCACGTTTTTTATTATTCAACAGAGAATAGATGGTGGTAATCATCGTAATTACTGTCTGAGTTTATTTCCATTATTACTTCATATAATTGTCTTTTAATTCCTTTTGGCATTTGATAATATACATATCCATTTTTCTTAAAATCAAAAACTGAGTATTCATCAACATTTTCCCAATTGATTTCAGGTGTAAATATTATGTCGCTTTGTAGTTTTAAAAGAGCAAATAGCTCTTTAGTTTCATTGCTTTTTAATTCGTTTTTTTTAATCTGATTTAAAATGTTGTGAGGAGTTGCATAGTGCCAATTTTCTATTGAATTTCTAGGGTGCCAATCAAGTGAGCTAACTTTCAAGTTATGAAGGACTATTTTTGATAGAATTATTGTTTTTAATGTTGTCTTTTGATTATTTGAAAATGAATTTTTTAATTGATTTACTTGTTTAACGGAACTTTGTGTATACCACTTTTTCAGAATATGCTTTATACTATCGTTGAATTCGATGTTATATTCTTGTTTAGCATATTCTAATTCACTATCAACATAGTTAAATTCTGTTTGATAACGAAGGTTGTAAGTTGTGTTGATTCTCTCTTGGTCAATAGAGGTTGTAAAAGAAAGTAATAGTGTTAAAAGGGAGCAGGATAAAAAGGAATAAAGTATCCATTTTGTAGAACGGTAAACTAATCTTACTGTTGACCAGCTTTGTAAGAATATTACACAAGGAAGAAGAACAAATAATAACTAGTAGTCATTTACGAAGTCTAGTTGATTATCATATCCATTAGTTCCATAAAGAACAAAAGTTAGAACAGAACTAAATCTAGAAATAACTAATAAAGTCACCCAGAAATAGAGAAGAATGTTTGCCTGTGTTTGTCTTTTGTATAGTCTATCTTTTTTTCTTTTATGATTATTATTTCCCATCCAAATAGATATTGTTATGGATAGTCCAAGGCAACAGGAAAGGGCAGAGTAGAAGTAATTATAAAAAAGGTATTCTTCTTTAGATAATACCAAAAGGTCAGCATTCATACTGGTAAAAAAGCGCAGCATTTCCTTAGAGTAATTAAAAAATAGGCTAAGACATATTGCTGTTACGAGTCCCGAAACTAAGCCAAACAAAAAACGTTGATGTCCGATTTCTTCTATAGAAATTCTATTTTTTGAAAGCTTCATTAAATATTATCTAATTTCTTAGCGAATGTGCTACAACAACCGGCTAAACCACACTAATGTGTAACACAGTTATTTAAATCCTTGTAAATATAGTACATTTGTGTTACACACTTATCATGGATCAATTATTAATTAAATATCGTTTTCAAGGTTACCCTTATATCGTTGCAGATGGTAAAGGTGACTTCTTTCAATTACCACATTTAGCCAATAAGTATAGTAAGTCATTCAGAAAATTGAGCCTCATGTTAAATAATGGTATTACAGAAGGATATAGAATTAATCGAAAATTTGTGTCTCTTAACCAATTAAGAAAAGTAGCTTATATTTCTAATGAAACTATTGACGTTAAAGTAGATATGTCAAAAGTTCCGTTTTAATGATTCTATTGTAAAAAAAATAGGATTTGAGTGTTAAGAATCTTTATATTTACAAAGCAAAAGAGTTCTTTTAAAAGCAAACTAAAAATGGGTTATTCGTGTACCCGATAGATTGAAAACACTGAAAGGCTAAGTATACTTAAGATATTGAGATTAGGTTCGAATCCCTCCATCTCCGCCATCGAGTTGTACAAATCAACTCAAAATGTATTCAATACTTTAAAAGTCCCTTCTTTGGGACTTTTTTTATTCCCTTTATTTTAGTTTAAATCGGTTTGATATGTGACCTAATTTTTCACCTTAGTGAGGTAGATAATTTTTCTTGATTATTATTACTAAAAGTATTTTATTGTTGGAAATGGTTTTTTAGTTTTGCGATAAATTAATTCCCCATGAAAAAAATAATTAACACACCTGGTGCTCCTGCACCAATAGGTCCTTATAATCAGGCAGTATTAGTTGGAAACACCCTGTATGCATCAGGGCAAATTGCAATTGATCCAGAAAGTGGAGAGTTGCTAACGGACGATATAAAAATAGAAGCTAAAAGAGTGATGGACAGTTTGGGAGCTATATTGAAGGAAGCAGAGATGGATTTTTCTAACGTAATTAAGTGTTCGATCTTTATTTCAGACATGGGCAATTTTGCTCAAATTAACGAAGTGTATGGCTCTTACTTTACATCCGACTTTCCTGCGCGAGAAACGGTAGAGGTGGCTTGCTTGCCCAAAAATGTTAATGTAGAAATATCCTGCATTGCAATAAACTAAAGAAATGAAAAAAGAAATCTTAACGATTTCTTTTTTTTTGAACAAAATTGTAAATAACTGTTGAAAAGTAACTCGAGAAAATTGATTGAATTGAAGTAATTTCGTCTTCGAGTTTTAAAGAAGTTAAAATATGCCGAAAAACGCCAACATTAAACACATACTAATCATAGGGAGTGGCCCTATTGTTATTGGTCAAGCTTGTGAATTTGATTATTCAGGATCTCAAGCATCAAGGTCGTTAAGAAGTGAAGGGATTAAAGTTTCTTTAATCAATTCAAATCCTGCAACCATTATGACGGATGAGGTTACGGCAGATCATATTTACTTGTTACCATTAGAACCTTCTTCAATAGTTCAAATACTAGAAGAACATCCGGATATTGATGCTGTATTGCCTTCAATGGGGGGGCAAACAGCTTTAAATTTAGCGATTGAGTGTGAAAAGATGCAAATATGGGAGGATCATAAGGTGGAAATGATAGGGGTAGATACCAAAGCTATCGATATTACTGAAGATAGAGAGTTGTTCCGTCAGAAGATGGAGGAGATAGGAATTCCTATGGCCCCTTCTATTACTGCAAAATCTTATTTAGAAGGAAAAGAAATAGCTCAAGAAATAGGGTTTCCATTGGTTATCCGACCATCTTTTACTTTGGGAGGAACAGGCGGAGCTGTAATTTATGATCCAGAAGAGTATGAAGATGCATTACACAGAGGGTTAAAAGCTTCACCGATTCATGAGGTGATGATTGATAAGGCGGTGATAGGATGGAAAGAGTATGAGTTGGAATTATTGAGAGATAAGAATGATAATGTGGTGATCATTTGTTCTATAGAAAATTTCGATCCGATGGGAATCCATACGGGTGATTCTATAACTGTTGCACCAGCAATGACATTGTCAGACACTACTTTTCAGAAGATGAGAGATATGTCCATCAAGATGATCCGATCTATTGGGAATTTTGCAGGAGGATGTAATGTGCAGTTTTCGGTAAGTAATGACGAGAAAGAGGAGATTATAGCAATCGAAATTAACCCTAGGGTTTCTCGTTCTTCGGCATTAGCATCAAAAGCAACAGGTTATCCTATTGCAAAAATTGCTTCTAAATTAGCAATAGGTTATACCTTGGATGAATTGATTAATCCAATAACAGGTTGTACTTCAGCTTTATTTGAACCTACGTTAGATTATGTTATTGTTAAGATACCTCGATTTAACTTTGATAAATTTAAAGGGTCAGATAGAAGATTAGGATTCCAGATGAAATCGGTAGGAGAGGTGATGGGAATAGGTCGTTCTTTTCAAGAAGCTTTGCAAAAAGCATGTCAAAGTTTAGAGATTAATAGAAATGGGTTAGGAGCAGATGGTAGGGAGTTAACTAATCAAGATCAAATACTTCAAAGTTTAGGTACACCCAGTTGGGATAGATTATTTCATATATATGATGCCATTAAATTAGGTATTCCTTTTAAGACAATTTACGAAAAAACTAAAATCGATTACTGGTTCTTACGTCAAATTCAAGATTTTGTTAAGTTAGAGAATCGTATCGAAGCATATGAATTGGATACGTTGCCTAGAGATTTAATGTATGAAGCAAAACAAAAAGGATATGCGGATAGACAAGTGGCACACTTACTTAAATGTTTAGAGAGTGAAGTGTATGCAAAAAGAGAAGAAATGAGTATTCTTAGGGTGTACAAGCAAGTGGATACTTGTGCTGCAGAATTCCCAGCAGAAACACCTTTTTACTATTCAACTTTTGAGGATGAGAATGAATCGATTGTATCAGATAAAAAGAAAATTGTAGTGTTGGGGTCTGGACCGAATAGAATTGGCCAAGGAATTGAGTTTGATTACAGTTGTGTGCATGGAGTGATGGCTGCTAAAGAAGCTGGTTTTGAAACAATAATGATTAACTGTAATCCTGAAACTGTTTCTACAGATTCGGATACATCGGATAAGTTGTATTTTGAGCCTGTATTCTGGGAGCATATTTATGATATTATTAAACATGAAAAGCCTGAAGGTGTTATTGTGCAATTAGGAGGGCAAACTGCTTTAAAACTAGCTGAAAAGTTAGAAAAATACGGAATTAAAGTAATGGGAACTTCTTTTGAAGCATTAGATATTGCTGAAGATAGAGGTCGTTTTTCTAATGTATTGGAAGAGCTAAAAATTCCTTTCCCAAAATACGGAGTGGTAGAGAGTGCAGAGCAATCGATTGAGTTGTCTAAGGAACTAGGATTTCCATTGTTGGTTCGCCCTTCTTATGTACTTGGTGGACAGAAAATGAAAATTGTGATTAATGAAGATGAGTTGGAGCACCATGTGGTAGATATCTTAAAAGCAATGCCTAATAATCAGATTTTATTGGATCACTTTTTAGGCGGAGCAATTGAGGCAGAAGCTGATGCCATTTGTGATGGAAAAGATACTTATATAATAGGTATTATGCAGCACATTGAGCCAGCTGGGATTCACTCGGGTGATTCGTATGCTGTGTTGCCTCCATATAATTTAGGAGATTTAATTATTACTCAGATAGAAGAGATTACGAAGAAAATTGCTGTAGCATTAAAAACAGTAGGATTAATCAATATTCAATTTGCGATTAAAGATGATGTGGTTTATGTGATTGAGGCTAATCCAAGAGCATCTCGTACAGTACCATTTATTGCTAAAGCATACAGAGAGCCCTATGTAAAGTATGCCGCTAAAGTAATGTTGGGCGATAAAAAAGTAAAAGATTTTGATTTTAAACCTCACAAGGAAGGCTATGCGATTAAAATACCAGTATTCTCGTTTAATAAATTTCCGAATGTAGATAAAGAGCTAGGACCTGAAATGAAATCTACGGGAGAGGCTATTCGTTTTATCGACTCGTTGCAAGACAGGTTTTTTAGAGATATCTATGCAGAACGAAACTTGTATTTGAGTAGATAGCTAAAATGTCATTCTGAACAATGATTTGTCAGCCTGAGTTTATCGAAGGGTAAAACAAATCGAAGTGATGAATCTTTTTGTGATGAAGAATGAGCACTATCTGTGAAAATAGAATTTTACTCGGTATGTCAAAAATGTCAATATGGCTGAAAATTAATTCTGGAAAGGTTGTTGTAAATCTCAATAGAAAAGAATAAGCATGCAGTTATTACGAACAATAGCAATCATTTTTATCATTTTTTATGGGTTTAGACTGCTGTCTAGATACGTTTTTCCTTTTCTTTTAAAAAGATGGGTAAACAAAAAAATGGTGCAGTTTCAAGGTCAATCTCAGTTTAATAACGAGAAGAAAGCAAAAGAATATGTGAAACAGCATGAAGGGGAGGTAAAGGTGAAAGCCAATAAGAATACGAAAACAGAAACTGATGGTATTGGTGATTTCGTAGATTATGAAGAGGTAGACTAATTCTTAATTAGCGGTGCTGATGCTATGAAAACCAATTAGTTTATCATAGTTTTCATTAAGTGGTCGGTGATAGACTAGAATAGAGTATTCGTTTTCGGTTTCAGAATAAGATCCTTCTATAGTAGCAATGTCTCCAGTATTTTTAGAGCCATCTTTTACGAAACAATACACATAATTATAATACCCTTGTTTTAATAATACTTCTTTAGTGTATCTCGCATTTGCAGTATCGTAGTCTAGCTTGAGTTCTTCTTTAAATTTCCAGTCACTAAATTTCCCCAACAAGTATAAATTTCCGTCAGTAAAAGGAAAGTTGTAGGGAAGGGAAAAACGTACTCTAACGTAATTAGCTTCAATTTCACTTTCAGTTCCTTCATTTCTTTTAATCAAAAAATTACCATTTAAATCTGGCATAGATAAGTATTGCCTGTAGGATCTGACTTCGTCATCAAGAAGGTCAACATGAACCAGTTTTTCAGTAGGGTTGTACTTTATCTTTTTTATGTTAATGGTCTGGTATTGAATACTTTTAATATCGAAGTTTCTAAACTCGTTATTACCATCAAAAACATTTCCAGATTCATAATTGTAATCTAATTCATTGTCTTTTACAAACCTTGGTTTTAAGCCACTAATTGCGTTGTCCCAGCGGTAGTTTTGCATAACAACTACATTAAGGTGCTCAAAAGGATTGGTTATTCGGTATTCACCATGGTTTATTTTAAAATCAACTTCTTGACGAAAAAATTGTTCGTTAACATCTGTAGCGCGGTGTGCATTAATGCTGATGTTAACTTGTGGATCATACACCATAAATCGTTTAGTTAAAATGGGTTGATTGTTTTGGTCTTGAGAATAAACTTTTATGATGTAATTTCCAGATTTGGTGATGTTAAAGTTCTCGTTAGGAAACTCAACATTAAAGTGAGTATAATACAAGTCGGTGTTAAATGCATACTGAAAATCAATAATTTCATTTTCAAAGAAGCCATCAATATATTCGTTGGTTAATAAGTTAGAAGGTTCCCAGTTGGCGTTACAATGAATAATAGAGTAGAAATAAGGTTGGGAGTTTCTTCGAAGGTCATCAAAGCTAAGTTTTAATATTTCTTTTCCATTAAGAGGAATGATAGGATAGCTTAATTCAGATCTTACATTGTATAACAAAACTGTTTTTATACTATCATCATAAGTGTAGTCATCATACCTTAAAAAAGTATCATTGGCATAATCATCATTATTAATCGTAAAAGTAAAGGCTGAACAGAGTAGGGCTACTATCAGAAAAGCCAATAAATAAGTAGCGTAGGTATAGTGATTGTTGCGTTTCATCTAACTTGTTTGGTTCGTAAAAATACTACATTGAACTCACCTAATGAATAACTAGTCTAAATTCTTAAAATTCTTTTTAATTTGCTTTGAAATAGCATTCAATTTTATAAATTTGTTGTTTCATTTCACAAAAAAATAAATATGTCAAAAGACGTAAGAATTCGAAAAGGCGTAAATATTAAGTTGAAAGGCGCAGCCGAAAAACTATATGCCAATCCTGTTTCTACTTCTGATATCGTTATTAGACCTACTGATTTCCCAACTTTAATACCAAAACTATCGGTAAAAGTTGGAGATAAAGTAAAAGTAGGATCACCACTTTTTTACAATAAAGAGAACGATCAAATTTTGTTTACCTCGCCAGTAAGTGGTGAAGTAACTGAAATTAATAGAGGAGAAAAAAGAAAAGTTTTAGAAATTAAAGTGAAGAATGATGGTGCTGACAGTGCTGAAACTTTCAAACAAGGAGACCCTAACACATTAAGTAAAGAAGAAATTCTTGACAATATCTTAAAGAGTGGTGTTTGGCCATTTATTCGTCAACGTCCGTTTGATGTAATTGCTAACCCAACAGAAGAGCCTAAAGCGATTCATGTTACGGCTCTTGATACAGCTCCTTTAGCTCCAGACTATGGTTTTGTTGTTCATGGACAAGAGGAGGCTTTTCAAGCAGGTTTGGATGCTTTAGCAAAATTGACTTCAGGAAAAGTTCACTTAAACATTACAGGTGATGCTAATGCTGATGCAGCTTTTTCTGGAGCTAAAAATGTTCAGGTAAATAAAATTTCAGGTCCACACCCAGCAGGTAATGTGGGGATTCAAATGCACCATATAGACCCTATTAATAAAGGGGAAGTAGTTTGGGTGTTAAGAGCCTTAGATGTAATTACTATAGGAACTTTATTTAAAGAAGGAAAGTTGGATGCTTCTAGATCTGTTGCAATTACTGGGTCTAAGGTAAAAGACCCTAAGTATATAAAAACTGTTGTTGGGGCTAATGTTGCCGACTTGTTGAAGGATAATGTTGAGGAAGGAGGCCGTTACATTAGTGGAAACCCACTAACTGGAACGCAGATACCAGCAAATGGATATTTAGGATTTTATGATTATCAATTAACTATAATTCCTGAAGGAGGAGAGAATAGATTTATGGGATGGTTACCTTTTATCGGGTTTAACGGATTCAGTTTATCAAGAACTTCCTTTTCGTTTTTATCACCAAATAAAGAAAGAGATTTAGATGCCAATATGAATGGGGAAGAGAGAGCTTTTGTAATGACAGGGCAATATGAAAAAGTGTTTCCTATGGATATTTATCCAGTGAACTTGGTAAAATCAATGATAGTTGAAGATATTGATTTAATGGAGAATTTAGGAGTTTACGAAGTAGCTCCTGAAGATTTTGCATTATGCGAATACAGTTGTACTTCAAAAATAGAAACACAAAAAATTGTAAGAGAAGCTTTAAACTTAGTAAGAAAAGAAACTAGCTAGAGTAATTAAGCAAATAAGCAATGTGAAAATTAAACAATTAGCACATTGATTTTTTGATAAATTGATACATTAGATAAATGAAAGCATTAGAAAAATTCATGCAAAAGGTAAAGCCTAAGGAGGATGGGAAATTCCCACTTGCTTATGCTATTTGGGATGGAACCTACACTTTTTTGTTTGTTCCAGGTCATACCAATAAAAATGGCGTTCACATTAGAGATAGTGTAGATTTAAAAAGAACGATGATTGTGGTGGTTTTAGCATTAATTCCAGCGCTATTATTTGGAATGTATAATGTTGGTCATCAACATTTTTTAGCTATTGGAGAATGTTTATCTACTGACCATGTTTGTAATATGTTTTGGGATAAATTTATTTTTGGAGCATTACAAGTATTACCTATTGTTATTGTCTCTTATTCCGTTGGCTTAGGGGTAGAATTTATTTTTGCCGCAATTAATAGACATCCTATTCAAGAAGGATTTTTGGTTTCAGGGATGTTAATACCACTTATTGTGCCTGCGGATATTCCTCTATGGATGTTAGCAGTTGCAGTGATTTTTGCAGTTGTTATTGGGAAAGAGATATTTGGTGGTACAGGAATGAATGTATTGAATGTAGCCTTGGTTACAAGAGCGTTTTTATTTTTTGCATTCCCAACTAAAATGTCAGGTAATCAAGTTTGGATTAGCTTAGGAGGAGATAAAGCTATTGATGGTTTTTCAGGAGCAACACCTTTAGGAGATGCAGCTCAAGGAGCAATGGACAAAGTGCCAAGTTTAATGGATTCTATTATTGGTTTTATTCCTGGTTCTATAGGAGAAACCTCTGCAATCGCAATTGGATTAGGAGCTCTATTATTGATTGTAACAGGAATTGGAAGCTTTAGAATTATGATTTCCATGTTTGTGGGAGGCTTTCTAACAGCATTAGTTTTCAATGCTATTGGAGATGCCGGTTCTTATATGGCAATGGCTCCACTACATCAGTTAATGCTAGGCGGATTTATGTTTGGAATGGTGTTTATGGCTACAGACCCAGTTACAGCATCCCAAACAGCAACAGGTAAGATAATATATGGTTTATTTATTGGAATGATGGCATTATTAATTAGGGTAGCAAACCCTGCATATCCAGAAGGAGTAATGCTTGCAATTTTATTAGGGAATGTATGTGCTCCTTTAATAGATCACATGGTAGTTTCGGCTAATATCAAAAAACGATTAAAACGATTAAAAACAGCGTAATTATGGCTATTAATAGAGAAAGTAACGTTTACACAATAATATTTGCCACTGTTATGGTTGTAGTGGTTGGTGGATTATTGGCATTTGTTTCTATGAGTTTAAAACCCATACAACAAGCAAATATCGATAATGAAAAAATGCAAAATATATTACAATCTATTGGTATTGAAGAAACAGATGGCATTACAAGAGATGAGGCAGGTAAAGTTTTTGATAACTACATTACAAGAAGATTGACTATTAATTATAAAGGTGAAATTTTGAGTGATAAATCAATAAAAGAACCAATTGATAAAAAAGATAAGTTGGATGCTTTTAATATTGACTTAAGAAAAGAGTATTCAAAATTTGTTAAACCTATTATGAATAAAACAAAAGGAGATGATGCTAAATTAGCAGCAGAGTTGGAAAAATCTGAAAATATCCATTTCCCAATTTTTGTTTGTGAGCACAATGGAGAAAAATTCTATATTGTTTCTGCTAGTGGTAAAGGTTTATGGGATGATATTTGGGGATATTTGTGTATTCAAGCTGACGGAGAAACTGTTCATGGATCTGTATTTGACCACAAAGGAGAGACTCCAGGATTAGGATCAAAAATTACAGAAAAATGGTTTCAAGATGATTTTAAAGGAAAAACCATTGCTGATGGAACCGAATTTACCTCTATTCATGTATTAAAACCAGGAGCCAAACTAGATACCCATCAAGTAGATGGCATTAGTGGAGCTACATTTACAGGAAAAGGAGTAAATGAAATGCTAAATAGAAATTTAATTGTTTATTATAATTTCTTTAAAAATAACCCAGAATTTTAAAGAAAGTAATTAATAACTTATATTATGAGTGAAACAGTAAAAAGAGAACCATTATTTTCTAAAAAGAATAGAAAATTAATTACAGATCCGTTAAACCAAATTAACCCCGTAACCATTCAGGTATTGGGAATTTGTTCTGCTTTAGCGGTTACTGTTCAAATGGACAATGCATTGATTATGGCTTTAGCTGTTACAGCTGTTACCGCTTTGGGTAATGTTGTAATTTCAGCTATGCGTAACATTATTCCAGGTAGAATTAGAATTATTGTAGAATTGGTTGTAGTTGCCGCATTGGTAATTATTGTTGATCAAATCTTAAAAGCTTACGTATATGATGTCTCTAAAAGTTTATCCGTATTTGTTGGTTTAATTATTACCAACTGTATTATTATGGGACGATTAGAAGCTTTTGCTTTAGGAAATAAACCTTGGGCTTCTGCTTTAGATGGTTTAGGAAATGGATTAGGTTATGGATTAGTGTTAATTGTTGTTGCTTTTTTTAAAGAAGTTCTTGGATCAGGAGCATTAACAATTCCTGGATTAGGGAAGTTACACCTCATACCTCAAGCATTATATGATATGGGATATATGAATAATGGGCTATTCTTATTGCCACCTTCATCATTAATTATTGTTGCTATTTATATATGGGTTCAAAAATCAAGGAACCCTGATTTAATTGGAGAATAAAAATTGTTTAAAAGGATTGAATGAAATAATGATTTAATGTATTAATAAGGAATGAGTACTGAAAAGGAAATATTTATAGAAAATATGAAACTACGAACTAAAAAGTTTGCAGTAGATGTTATTCTTTTTTGTGATACCTTAAAAGATTGCAAAGCCTCTTCGGTTATTACTTATCAATTGGTTAAATCTGCAACTTCTACAGGGGCAAATTACCGAGCTTCTTGTAGAGCGAGATCGAAAAATGAGTTTTTTAGTAAAATATGTATTGTAGTTGAAGAAGTAGATGAATCTGAATATTGGTTAGAAGTAATTAAAGAAGCTAA
>Ga0114931_10008783_pt1 | contig 12186 bp, 15 predicted proteins | sample 2SBtaG_FD_89579 | JGI IMG/M metagenome (GOLD analysis project Ga0114931, IMG submission 89579) | Deep subsurface microbial communities from Kolumbo volcano to uncover new lineages of life (NeLLi) - 2SBTROV14_V59a metaG | ecosystem: Environmental > Aquatic > Marine > Volcanic | place: Kolumbo...
GGCCACCCTGTGGCGAGGCTGTAGTCTGCCGGAGGCTATTCTGCGGGGTTGTTTTGCATGGTCAATGCCGCGTTCTTTTTTCTCATGGATTGCTTCGTGAAACATGGCGAGTTTCATTGAGATGATTGACGGGATGTCATTAGCTGTAGCAATGCGAATATTCAAAGAAGTCTCCTGACTACGCTGCATCTGAATCAATCAGTCGCTGAAAAATAACTTCAGCCTGTTTGTCTGTTGCATCCTCAATATTATTTATGGCTGAAAGGAATGTATTTTCGAGCCCTATGAGGGTGAGCTTGTTGCTCCAGCGTGCCCCGTAATTAAGCAGGCCCAGTTTGAGGGCATCACCGCGCTGGATATGGGCGATTTCGTGGCAGATTACCTTGGTCAGTTCATCGAGACTGTTATCACACTGCTCAAGAAGTTCATCTGTCAGGTAGAGCTCGGGACGGGAAATAGCTGCAGCAACAAAGGCATTAGGCATGGCGGCTCGCCGGATAAAGAGCGATGGTGCGGGGATCTCTGCCGCTGCTGAGATATCGGCGATAAGGCATTTTAAATCATTGGCAATTTCCGGTTTTGCATCCTCGACAGTTTCAATGTGGGCATGATTGCGTAAACGAAACCAGGCCTGCGAAATATCCAGAATCACCAACAGGGAGATTGCTGTCAGTGCAATTGCCAGCCACTGCAACAGCTGCATCAGGCGATCATCTGTCTGAAGCTCGACCATATCGCCGGATCAATTCCGAACGGGCAAAACTGTTGTTTAGATTCTGGAATTGAAGTGAACTGATCAATCGGGATGTCTTCATAATGATTTTGAGTCAGATTGCGCATGGTTAATATGATCGGGCCACTTCCTCCTTCACGATACAGAATATAGGGCAGATACTCTTCGTCATGCATCATCCAGATATTTGAATTGTTGACTGATTCGGCAATAGCGCGGGCGTGACTACGCTCTGATTCGGAAAGATCTTGAATGGTGTGATCAAAGATGCCCATGATGCGGCCCGGTTGGGCAAGGTTGATGGAGATATCGGCATTGCCGCCAACTTCAGATCTTGCTCTTTTCCTGCTCAGCAGCGATTCCATGGCCGGGTCTATGTAAAGAGCGTCATCATCATCTTCGATGATTTGCAGGGCGGTACCGATAAATCTGTTGTCGAACAGTTCGCTTAAGGGTTTGCGGGTATCACGAATGTTCTTGTTGCCATATTTTCCCTGGAGTTGGCGGGCAAGTTTAGGGACAACGATCGGATCCTGAGTAAAGATGTTATCAATGGCCTGCAGAAGACCGCTGAGCATGACATGCAGTCGCTTATCATCTTTACCGGGAGGGCTGATTGCTTCCAGCCAGTACTCGAACATATCGCGGAATTTCGGGAATTTTTTCTCCATGGTATAACCGCTGCTGTCACTGCCGGTCAAGCCGAAAACCTGTTTGATGTAATCGAGATAGCGACCAGATTTTTTATAGGCGCCCTCTTCAGTCGAGGAGAGCTCCAGTGACAGATATTCTTCTGCCAGGCTTTTTCTTGTGATGCGTTCGGGTGAAAGGTGATTGTTCGGCAGGTTTTTCACCAGCTTTTGCAAGCGCACGGCCAGAATGATCAATAGTACGTTTCTTGAAGTTTCACTTTTCATGATATCGCCTGATTATATTCATTGTATTCTCCTGAAGCTTTTATGAACGATCAGGGTTAAACAGGACAAAACCTGTATGGTCGATTGCATATGCAAACCGTTTTTCTCCGGCTGCTTTCTATAATGGCTGCATGGAAAAAAATATCGCGAGAAATGTACTCTATAAATCAATTGCTGCCCAGTTCAGGGTGTCGTCAACGTGGTCGAAATAGACATCAGGTTGCGTGCCGATGCGGCCACCTATCAGGCGGATGTGATCAATGACTGTGAATGCGATGATATCGTATTTGCCATTGCAGCCAAAAAGGATGAAGGCGTAACGGAAGTGATTGCAGCTATTCCGGAATCTGCATGGAAACCATACAGTGATGGCGAGATCGCCCGTACCATTCATTGCATGAATAACACGGAGGCATTCACGCTGGTCGTGTTCCGCAAGGGTCGGCAATTATCACTGAATGGAGAAGGCCCTGCATATTCTTATCATGCCGTTGCCACCAATAGCGGAGATGATGTCGCAACAATCATGAGCTGGTATCGCATACGCGGAGAACATAGTGAAAACCACATCAGGGAACACTGACTATAATGTTCTGATCGCAAGTAAGCCGGTTAGGTTCAGTGATTTTTCCCGTCTGATAGGCCGCATGTCTGAAGATCACAGTGCAACTTAAGCTGAATAGGGTTGCACCTTTATTATGGGCGGCAGATCACCAGAGATGGGGCTTGAGGGGTATAAAATTTCCTTACTGTCATTGCATTCACCATACAGTTTTTGTCCTGCATGTACGCAGTATGGCCTCAGGAGCAGATGTTCCAAAATAATACAAAGGAGTATTTATGACAAAATCAAAATGGTTGGCAATTGCTGTTGCCGTCGTCTGTGTTTCCGCAATCGGTGGAAAACTTTATGTGGGGCACGTTGTTGATAAAAAAATTCAGGCCGAACTGGAAAAGTCAGATATGAATAAGTTCGTCAGGTATGATGGTATCAGCGTCGGGCTGCTCGGCGGAATAACGTTGAAGCACGCTGCATTCGGGCCGGAGAGTGAGGTCAAGGTTGAATCGCTGGCTATCGATTCGATCGACAGGGAAGCCATTGAGCATGGTAAGATCCCCGCTTACGGTGAAATCACAGTGCATGGCTTTGAGCTGGCAATGACAAAACAGCAAGTAAAGCAAACCTTTCCTATACTTTATACCTTAGGTTATCGGGATATAAAGGGGGATATAGGCATCGAATATAACTATTCAGAACAGGACAAGATGTTGCATATCAAAGAGCTCTCTCTGTCGCTGGATGGGGCGGGCACTCTAACGGGGCCATCTTGATATGCAGGTTCCATGGGATGCGATCAGTAATCCCTACATGTTGTTGATGGCGATGGATGCTACAAAATTGAAAACAGCTGGTCTTAAACTGGAAAATGATGGTCTGGTTGACCGCGTGTTCGACATGGTTGAAAAGGAGGATCATATCAGCCATGAAGATGCCATCGCACAACTGAATAATGAGATAGCAAAGACGTCAAACGACTCACAAAAGAAATTGTTGTTAGCACTTCGGGATTTCATGATCGGGGGTAATGAGCTGGAGGCCAGTATCGAAGTTGCTTCCGCTGTCGCCATTCCTCGTCTGGTTCAAGCTATTCAACGCGGCAACTTGCGTGATATGACAATCAAAGTTCAGGGTAGCTAAATAAACGGTTCCGGAGTTTTTGCTCCGGAACCATTTTTGTCTGCCTGAGTCATAGCACCGTCCTGCAATCAAAAGGAGGATGCAATGAGTGAAAAAGAGCTCAATGAAACCAATCTACTGATAGTGTTTGGGTGGAATCTGCTAGAACTTTTTTGTTGCGACTAGATTATTTTGCCTCTCGTGGGGCTTGCCAAAGGACTGTTTGAAAGGATAGTGGAGGCTGTGTTGAAAAGTACAGTTTTCGATTGAACCCTAGTCGTAGGAGAAAACCTTAATGAGCCCAGTTGATAATATTGAAATGTTACCTGAAGCATACCCATGTGACGTAAGGTTTTCAGACCAATATTCGATATTCTGTATAGGCTTAAGTCACAAGGTGAATGATGGGAGTATCAAAGATGGTAGAAGTACCATCTGTAAGGATCTGGAAGATGAGGGCTGGAAGCCTCACCCAAGCATCCATAACCTTGAAATAACCAAGAAGTTTTCAATTTTTACCCCTCAAGCCGACTCTTCGATTTACGGGGATACAAAATGGGATGATAAGCTGTCATTAGGGCAATGGCTAAAAAAACGCTTACATTCGACCGAAGGGGAGCGAGGCTCATCGGAGCCAGTGCTGTTGAGGCGCGATGTCAATCAACAATTTAACACTGTAGCTGGATCATCTGAAAGTTCAATTGCCTTCAAGGTTCATTGGGTTGATCTGTGGCTGTTTCCTGATGAATCAGCAATCTTATCTTTCAAGACACAATTGGAAAGTTTGGAATCGGAATTAAACGTTAGTCAGATTTCTGATTTTCACAGAAAAATAAGGGATACGGCATTGCATCCTCTGCGGGTTGTCCGGAGTGGGGCAGAGGGAGCTAAGGACGAACTGTTTTGGCAAGATGTCGTGATTCAAACCTTCTTGAAAGATGGGCGGTGTCTAGGTTTTTCATCTATCGATGAGTGTGTTAGTGCTTTTGACCCTTATCAACGCAATGCAAAGGTGTTGATGGCCGCTCAGATGAAGCCAACAGACGAAGATGAAGGACTTGCTTGGGGGCGCCCGCTTATGGATCCGCCTATTCGCTTGCAACGAAAGCACGAGCATTTGATAGAGACAGGCGAATGGGATGTTGCACTACAAGCAGCTCGTTCATCTATCGTGGCTGGTTATGCAACTGTAAGAGATATGGTTCTGTTTGAACTGGCTACTGTTAGTAATGAGAAGGGCGCTGCAGGTTGGAATGGGGATAAGAAATTCCAGTATAGTTTAGAATATGTCAGACGAATGATTGAAGATAATTTTGTTGAGGTTTGGGAATATTGGAATGCACTCATTTTGCGAGACACTTGTACTATGGTTGCGTTCGATCCAAGTATGCCCCTCTTAACAGATAATAATCATCCAGAGAAACTTGGACAGGTGGAAACTCGTTACTATCCGCTATACGTGTATGCATATCACCAGCGCTATCGCTTAGACAGGCTTTCAGAAGAGTTGGTCGACGATAATCTTTCTGATGTCATGAAGGCTCAGGAACTACGCGAATCATTTTTGCGTTTTCGGAATAGATACTGGTTTCATGAGGTTACTACCGACTTCCTTGGTAAGGAGGTCTTTGAAAAAATGAAGATTGGATTGGGTACGGAAAGGGCTCATGAAATGGTTCAGGATGAGGTTGATCGAATAGCGGGATACGTACGTGAAAAGTGGCAGGCACGTACCGCCATACTGATTGCTGTATGGACTGCAATCACAGGGATTGCCGCACTGCCTCATGGGGGACTTCTCGTGTTTTCGGTATTTGTTTTTATTGGTTTATTGATTGGTTCTCTCATCATGGGGTTTTCTCCATCCAAGAAATTGTTGGATTGGGTGCTTATAAAAGCCAAATCAGTGTATAAAAAGTTTTTGGCAATGGACCTCATGCGTGGAGCTTGAATATGATTTTGTTCCGATGGGGTATGTAGCAACTCCTGAGTCGGGAAAACTTTATGTAGATGTAGGTAATGCTTTCTGTTCCGGGGTTTTAGATCATCATCATCCTGATGCCCCGGATGCCTGTACGGCGATGTTGGTGTTGAATCATCCTGAATATGTCATGGATCAGGTTGAGGATGATCATTTAACCATAATTCCGCATCAGTATCCGGATCTGGATGCCATCACTGGAGCATGGCTTGCCCGACTGCATGCGCTGGGAAAGCCTGTCTGGGAATTTCATCAACAATGGGCTGACTATGTATGCATGGTTGATCGGGGTTTTACTACCCTTGATCCTGCAAAGCCGGTTACTCCCTACAGCGTATTTATGATGCGCATCCATCTGTTGAGAAAGTCTCTGCCGGAAGATGTTCAGCTTGCAAGTAGAGAAATACTCAAAGTTGGTTTTGATTTTCTGGATAAGGTGATGAGCTGGCTGGAAGCGGGGAACGACATCGAAAATGGTGCTGCCTTGATAGAAATTGGTGACTTTGATGCTGAAGTAGATGCGATAGATGCCGACCTGCAGGCCTATCGCGGCGATATTCAACGTGCGGAACTGTTTGCAGCCTCACTGCCACTTAAATCTGGCGAAGGTAAGGGTGAGGTGCCCGGTCTGTGGATTGAAAAGCCGGAATCAGCCATGTTCAAGTCCTGGGCCCGAGGCGATACTGAAAACGCTCATGATTCTGAAGGGTTTGTCTTTCTGGGAATCCAGGTCAGTGATGAGAGGTTCATTCTAAGTGTCGATCCGTCTAGCGATGTTTATCTGAAGGGACTGGGTGATGAACTGGAAAAGGCCGAGGCTGCCAAGCGCAAAGAGCTTGGCTTGGAGCGCCATGGTGAGAATCGTCCCGGGTATGATTCACCCGACCCTTGGTATGATGGACGCTCGCCGCTGCATAACTATACCATTGTTGACTCTCCTAGGAACGGGACGATGCTTTGCGGGGAAGAACTTCGAACAATATTCAATCGGTATATGAATAATCTGGCTATTTTGTAAGCAGAGAAGAATAATTTGTTAATGGAGAAGGAATGAATTCACAGGCGAAAATTGACAGGATTAGAAATAACCTTGATGCACAATCATACACAGTTGCGGCTGGTGAAGCGGTTAAAATTATTGAGATAGCATTTCGGAAATTATTGGTGGATGGATTGGCACTGCTATCGGATAAAGACCGTTTAAAGGTGATGCAGGCAATCATTGAGATTGGTAAAGGTGAAAAAGGTGTTGAAAGCTTTGGTTTGGGCCAAATGCTGGCGGTTCTTCGAAAGTCTAAATTTAATGATGCATGGGAAGCTGCAACCAGTAGTGATTTAAGCGCACTCAAAATGATTAATTTTGATGCACTCAATGAAATTCGCATCAAACTTACACATGATGCATCTGATGCGTCTCAATTTGAGGCAGAGTTCTTATATCAGGCTGTTCAAGGTGTTGTTCAAGCTTTTGGAACAGTGCTTTTAAATGCAGAAGTTCAAGCTTCTTCGGCACCCGAGCCAAAGTCATATGTAGAAGACTCAACAGTTCAAGAGTTGATTAAGAAAACGCAAGCTGGGGAATCTTCTTACTCTCCTGTGCAATTTGATGAGTTGGAACGCCTTCGAGTTCAAAGTAAGCTGGTTGAAGATGTGGATTTGAAAGCATTTAAATATGCATTGAACTTGATGGACAAAAAAGAAGGCTTGATTGGCTTAGATATTGGATGCTCAGAAGGCTTTGTAACGCATGAGCGATTTAGTTCATTCGGTATGTTTGAGCATGTTTTTGGCGTAGATAAAAGTAAGGAAGCAATTGAGCAAGCTAAAGTCAATGATTATGAAGGCAGCTACAACTTTTATGAAGCAGATTTAGAAAATAGTAAGGGTATCGCGACGTTAAAAAGAGCCCTAAAAGAAAAGGGCGCGACAGGTTTTGATGTTATCTTCTCTGCCTATGTTTTTCACCATCTAAAAAACCCTGTCAAAGTATTGCGCGAACTTAGAAAATTATTAAATCCAAATGGGGTAATTATTGTTCGGACGGTTGATGATAAACTATCAGCTTCATACCCCGACCAAGAAGAAATTGTGCAAAATATATTTCAATTATCTAATCGAATCCCTGGTATGTCTAGCCGTGAACATGGTCGTAAGCTTTATAATGAACTTTGGAAAACGGGCTATCGTAATCTGAAAATGTACTATGAAGTACTTGATACAGTCGGAAAAAGCATTGATGAACGTCTAATGCTTTTTCAAGATAACTTCTCGTGGCGACCGAACTATGTGCAACGTGCTATGGAAGCTTTCCCAGAAAAAAAAGATGAACTAGAGAAGGACTGGGAATGGCTGAAAAATGTTCTAGAAGAGCTAGAGATAATGTTTGAATCAGAAGATTACTTCCATATGGAGCCGATTGTTGTAGCTGTGGGACAGAAGAAGTGAAAATTAGAACGATTGATGTTAAAGAGATTATTGCGAAACTTACATTAATAAAAGCGGTATTCGTTTTTGTGGTGCTGGTAATAATTCTTTTTTCTCCTCACTTCTTAATTAATAATGCTATTATATTTAGCTATTTTTTTTCAATTACTTTATTTCTTTGTGCTTTCTTGCTGCTTTATTTGCTTTCATTTCAATTATTGTGTTCTTCAGAACATCTGTCTAACAAAGAAAAGTATGCAGCAATTGGAATATGGTTGGTTGCAAGCGCCATTTTCATAGTTGCATTCTCTATTTTACACAGCTTGGCAGGCACATCAGGTGAGGTTAATTATATTTACTTTAGTGTGGTGACGTTTACGACAGTTGGGTATGGAGATTTATATCCTCAAAGCTCATTCGGGCATATTCTTTGTTGTTTGGAAGCTTTTTGTGGGCTGTTGTGCTTAGGCATCTAGTAAAATTACTTACTAAGGTGTTTGAATTAGGAAAAGTACAATTTAGTTTTATACTTCTTTCACTGTTTATTTTAATGATTTTTCCAGCTATAGCTTATTCTTGTCTTGGTGTTGTTAATAGTCATGCCGAAAGTAATAATACGAGTATCGATTTCTTTGATGCCCTTTATTTTAGTGCTGTTACTTTGACTTCTTTAGGATATGGGGACTTTTACCCAACGATAAAATCTCAACCGATTGTAATTGTACAAGCACTTTCTGGTTATTGTCTTGTTGGTTTTTCTATATCAGTCATTACAGAAAAATATTTTTCACTTCATAATGCGGATTCAGAGGGCATATGCTAAGTAAAAAGCTAATTTTTATTGAAACATCTTTTCAATCAAATGAGTTTGATGTGGTTATCAAAGAATGCGGTACATTGTTTGAAAACGCATTCAAAGAAATTTATCACCAAGCTCTCACAACCCTTCCTTTTGAAATGTGCAATAGTGTGCTTCTGGCTGAGAATGAAGATGGCAGAAAGGGTGAGACCGATTTAATCTTTGGCGAGATGGTGGGCTTGTTTCGTTCCAGCCAACTGCTGAACATATGGGCGAAGAAGAATCTGGAATTTTATGCTCTCTGATGATGTTTTGATGCAAAAGATCATGCAGGGCTTGCACAGGAACAGCAGTGCCTATTTGTATTTGTTTGTAGCAGAGAATCGGTTGCGTTACTTTGTGTTTAACTCCCTCGAAGAAAAGTTCGCTCCCCATAATGGCAAGGGATGGATGGCTCAGGCGTTGGATTCATCTGTGTTGGAGAAGATTGAGAAACGGAAATCCCTTCACTTCAAAAAAAGTTCCTATATCGAGATTGTTGATGAGCATCCATTTTCCTTTTTGGAAATGGCTGAGCTTAAACAGATCATCGTTGCTCAATGGGCGCTTTTTTCGGATGTATTCCATGACCAAATTCAGTTTGAGTCTTTGTTTGATGTTGTGCGAGTGGCGCGAAATGCAATAGCGCACAATCGTTCGATCAGCAGTGAACTACATGACGATTTGAAGGATCAGTGCCTACGCATGCTCGCCATGATGATGGAAAAAAATAGCTCCAAGGCTGGATTACTTGAATTGGACCCGATAGAAGAGGTCTTCTCAACACGATTTCTTGATGTCGTAAAGATATTCAGAAATCGCAATGAATTTGACAGCCAGATATCGTATAAAGATTTGTTCGATGGGGCGAAAAGCATTGATGCCATGGGGCTCTCTCTAAATGCAATCACCGTGAATTATGGCAGTCAGCAGTTGGACGAGTTGATTGATGATGGTTGCAAAATCAGACTGTTGTTTCTGAAGCCTTTTTCCAAGGGGATGAAGGCAAGAGAAGAAGAGGAAGGCTTTAGTGGTGATGAGCTTTCTAATCTCACGAAGAATAATCTACATTTTATTAAGAAATATTCTGAATCGATTGATACAGCGCATCAATCAGATATGGAATACAAAGTATATTCATCTCCAGTGCGCATCAATTTGTTTGTGATCAACGGCAAAGTGATGGTTGTTCAATATTATGATCCCGGTGGGCGGGGGATTGATATGCCTTGTCTTTTGATCAAGAAAAGGGATATTAAGAATGGTCTTTTTCAATACTTTGAGAAGGTGTTTTCCAACGCATGGAACAAAGGCGAAGCTTACGAAGATAAGAAGTCGTTTGCTTTATGGGGAAAGAAATAATGATGCATTCACTAGATGATTTATATGAGCACGGAACAAAAGTGATGCATGTTGCTCACAACTTATTGCTTGAGCGTTCGGGTGTTGATGAGGAATCTTCCAAAGGTGAGAAAGATTTTGCCACTGAAGTGGATTTTGCTATTGAGTTGAAACTTCGGACATTGCTTGAGAAGGCGACGCCTGAGATTCCCATGTTGGGAGAAGAGTATGGTGGTGCCAATGTCCATGATGAACTCTTCTGGGTGCTTGATCCCGTTGATGGCACAATCAACTATTCCCGTGGCCTGCCAATGTGCGGAATCTCACTCGCATTGATCAAGAATGGAAAACCTGTGCTTGGGTTGGTGGATTTGCCCTACCTTTCTCAGTCCTATACCGCTATTGAAGGGAAGGGTTCTTTTTTGAACGGCCAAAGAATTTCGGTTTCTAATTGTGGCAAGCTTGAACAATCAATTGTTTCTTTCGGTGATTTTGCTGTTGGGGGCGGAGCGACCCAGAAAAACGCGAAGAGGTTTTCTGCCTTAAATGCCTTGGGTGAGCGTGCTATGAGAGTGCGCATGCTTGGGTCTGCAGCTATCGATTTAGTATGGCTTGCGAATGGACTGCTTGATGCAAGCATTACACTGTCGAATAACGCATGGGATGTTCAAGCGGGCACATTGATAGTTAGGGAGGCCGGTGGAATAGTCTGTGATTTGGATGGTTCCCCTCACGATGTTTTGTCCAAGTACACGATTGCGACTACGTCGCCTCTTAAAAATGAAATTCTTACTTTGTTGGCAGAGTCTATTCAGTAGTGACTGTTAATCCGTGGGTATGGTTTTGCATCCTTGCGATTGTAGCAACTACAGCAAAAGTTTTTTACATAAAAAAAATTGGGCGGTTAATTAGTAACCTCCACATCCTTTTTTTTGCGCGCCTTGTAACATGCATTCTGCTTGTTCCGTTTTACTCTGAAATATCTATTCCAACCAACATGGCCTTCTGGTGGGCCACGTTGTCTGCGGTAGCTCTGACAACCTTGGCCGGTTATGCCTATATTGAAGCCCTGAGAAGTGGTGCGCTTTCTCACGTGGTCCCTATTCAGGCAACAATTCCAGTATTTATGGTTGTGATTATTGCACTGGTATACCAAGAGATGCCATCTTGGACCTCAACATTCTTCTTGCTGGGAGCCATGCTGTCTCTTGGCATTGTTCTGTTATCCAACGCCAATCCAAACGACGTTGTGGATCATCCTGATAAGCTATGGAAGCCCGTACTATTGTCGTTATTGGCGGCGCTTCTTTATGCTGCTTCTACGGTGCTAGATAGAGTGGCGATTGCGTCAACCGAATATGGCGCATTGAATTATACCTTTATCTGGAATGCTATAAGTCTCATGGTGTTGTTTGCACTACTTCGAGGGCGAATTTCAATTGACATATCAGGGGTGAGGGCGAGATGGATGTTAATTGTGACGTTCTGTTCAGCGGTCGCGTTTCTGAGTCAGCAATATGCAGTCCAGAATTCGCTTTATATGGTCAACGGAGTGACCTTCGTGAAGGGTCTGGTGATGTTGCACATTGCAGTTCTTATAATCCTTGGCGTTTTATTTTTCGGTGAAAAGCCAAGACGGTCAGTACTGGTTGCCAGTTTTATCAGCTTATTGTTTTCTGTCGGGTTGGTTATTTCCAGCGTTTAAATATTCTGTTATTTGATCGCATGTGGGTAAGGAGGGTGGAAACCCACCCTCCCGGTCTGGTTTATATCTACTGCGCTGGAGCCAAGAATTACGTATGCAGATGGCTGAGTACCTTGAGGTCATCAAAATCAGAGGTAAAAAGGGGACGCTACCCTTTTTCTATGCTAAGGTCGGGGCATGCTCAGGTTAGCAAGAGCAGTATTTGCAGGCATTCCGCATCACATCACACAGCGAGGCAATCGCCGCGAGGACGTGTTTTTCACGGATGAAGATTGAAGTGGACCCCAAAAATGGAACAGTTGGTTAAGGTGTATTAAGGTGTGGTTTTCCAGACACAGGAGGATCACATGGCACGGAAGAGTTACAGCAAGGAATTCAAGGCACGGGTGGCACTGGATGCGTTCAAGGGCCAGAAGACAGTGGGCGAGATAGTTGTACCTGAAGAATGGGGGTGTCCTGAATTTTGTGTAAATGGTCAAACTGACGGAGTGTTCCGTCTTACTCAAAGGAGAGAGTATGACCATATCAAAATCCAGAGCAGAACTAATCGATGGGCTGCTATCTGACTA
>Ga0114931_10008784_pt1 | contig 12185 bp, 7 predicted proteins | sample 2SBtaG_FD_89579 | JGI IMG/M metagenome (GOLD analysis project Ga0114931, IMG submission 89579) | Deep subsurface microbial communities from Kolumbo volcano to uncover new lineages of life (NeLLi) - 2SBTROV14_V59a metaG | ecosystem: Environmental > Aquatic > Marine > Volcanic | place: Kolumbo...
AGGAAACTCTGATTAATTCAGAGTTTCCGCAGCACAAGGCTGTGCTGCCATATTCAATGGCTGTTAAGCCATTGAATATGAAGAAAAAGGTAAAATCGCATTTTACCTTTTTCGTGCTCTGATTATTCACGGATGAATTCATCAGAGCTTCCTTAATTACCAAACAGGTTAAAAATATTCAGGTTATTTTCAAATGGTACCTGTTTGGGATTCTTGCTCAGTTTGTCTATAAGTGACAGATACACAGTCATTTGATGGTATTGCAGGTTGTTTTCGGTGAGTGGCTCCTGGGTAAACTTGGTTGCACGTAGCATACTGTTTAAACCCCGCAGTATTGAATAGGTACTGTTCGGAAACATCACCACTTCTGTTCCCAGGTGCCAGTAAATCCCAATATTACGATAATCCACCGGATCGAATGGCGGCACCAGTGGCACCAGGTCTTTCTGGGTAACGACACGGATGACCTGCAAGGCGTCGAATTTCGTGGCCCCGGTAAGATTGGTGACCTTCGGTTGCCCAAAAGTAATCACATGACCCATGGAATAGTGATCAACATCCAGGTACATGGCTAATATCAGGGCGACTGCGCCACCCAGGCTATGTCCGGTTGTATCAATCTGGTAACCTGGTTTGATGTAGGGTTTGACCTCAGCGTAAATTGCCTGGGCGGCACTGGCGAATCCGTTATGTAAACTGATACCGGCTTTCTTGTCCGGTGTTAATTTCAGTGCTACATCTACCATGGCATTTTCAATATTGGATGTGCCACGAACAGTAATTAGCAGTGACTTGTTTGCATCATCCGTGGCAATAAAATACGACACTTCCATGGCCGGGATATTGCCGTAATGTGTCAGATTGTAATGATGTGCTGAGCACACTTCACGGATTTGTGCCGGTGTCTGATAACTGGCGTTCGAAAAATCAGCGTACACCTTGATACGTGGGAAGTTGACCGACTTGTCATTATTCTGGGGAGCGGCGTAAGCATGAGGGGCAAAGCTGATGGCAATCACCAGATAGAATGCCAGGAAAAAAATAACCAGTCCTTGTTTATACAATGAATTCACCTTTTGTCAGTTTGGCGGTCTTTAGGGCAGGAGCGGTGGTAGATGGTTCCATGGTTTATGTGAACTAAATATTGTGTGTGTATGACTTTACTACCTGATCTGGCCGAATTCATCTATTCGGAGAAATCAGGTAGCGGTAAGCAGGATTGTTCATATAATGGCGAGTGCATCAACCCTGACGCACGTTTAAATAGGCCAGTTCAGAGATTTTTGTCCAGGGTTGTACCTGCTGACTGAATTTCCGGAATGAGGCATAAATTTTCTTGCACTGCTTATCGTGTGTGGCAACATCGGCAACCACTTCATGGGATAGTTTTTTAAGTGTCGCGAGCACATCATCCGGTAGTTTGCGCAGATCAACCTTATGCTTGTTGACCAGATCGTTCAATGCAATCTGATTTCTGGCCGTGTACTCCGAGAGCATATCCAGATTGGCGACTTTACAGGCCTGCATGACAATACTCTGTAGATCTTTGGGTAACTCGTCATAGGCTTTCAGGTTTATCAAGGCTTCCATGGTAGTGCCGGGTTCATGCCAGCCCGGATAGTAATAATATTTTGCAGCCTTATACAGGCCAAAAGCGAGATCGTTGTAGGGGCCGACCCATTCTGTCGCATCAATGGCGCCGGTTTTAAGTGATGTAAAAATCTCGCCGCCAGGCAGGCTAACCGGCGTACCGCCGGCACGTTTTAATACTTCCCCACCCAGGCCGGGAATACGCATTTTTAAGCCTTTGAGATCACCGATGGTTATTATCTCACGGTTGAACCAGCCAGCCATTTGTACGCCGGTATTACCGGTTGCCGCTGGAATAATGCCAAAGGGCTGATATAGTTCTCGCCATAATTTAAGGCCGTCACCATAATATAGCCAGGCATTCATTTCCTGGGCATCCAGGCCGAAAGGCACCGCGGAGAAAAACTGTGCGGCTTCACTTTTGCCTTTCCAGTAATAGGAAGCACCATGCCCCATCTGTGCAGTACCACTGGAAACAGCATCAAACACCTCGAATGCTGGTACCAGTTCCTTGGCGCCATAAACTTTCACATGCAGCCGTCCACCAGACATTGTATTTATGAGTTCGGCCAGGTGGTTGGCACCAGTACCAAGGCCGGGAAAGTTTTTGGGCCAGGTAGTGACCATTTTCCATTTGATGGTTTGTTTGGCCTGGATCGCAGGAGGAGTTACCAGGGTTGTAGCAACAAGACCGGAAACAGAAGCAGATTTGATGAATGCGCGTCTTTTCATGTCATTACCTTTGTTTGTTATGTTGAATGAGTGTCTCGAGATTAGCCATGTTATTGAAATATGAACCTTGCATATAGTGACAACCGAGTTGCTGCAGGCGATTAAACTGTGATTCGGATTCAACTCCCTCGGCAATAACCTGCACGTTCATTTTCTCTGCCAGTGTGGTGAGCCCGGAAAGCAGAGTGAGTACGTTGTCATCCCGGTCCATTCTTGCAATCAAGGTGTAGTCAATCTTGATAACATTGACCGGGCATTTGATTAGCCAGGTAAGGGACGCATTGCGGCGGCCAAAATCGTCGATACATACTTTAAAGCCCAGGTGTTTCAGCTGGTTAAGATAATCGGATTTATCACGGCTTAATGTGACCAGGTCCTGTTCCTTGAAATCGAGAATTAAATTCTGTGGTGCGAGATTATAGTTTTTACATTGCTGTTCCAGGTAGCTGATCAACTCCTGATCCAGTTGCTGGAGTACCAGGTTGATATTGATGTTTTCGATATTGAGTTTGTTGTGTCGCAAAGTCCCCAGGTCTTCAAATACCTGGTCTATGAGTTTATATCCCAGGACTTCGATGAAACCGGTCTGTTCTGCAATAGTGAGGAATCCATCGGGGTGCATAATATGCGTACTATCACGCTCCCAGCGTAACAGGGATTCGATGCCATAAATAGACATGTCCTCAGTGTTGACGATGGGCAGGTATTCAATTTTAAACTCGTGGTTTTTTAGTGCTTCAACCAGGCGGTGTTCCGGCAGGCTTTCCGGTATGTCTCGGTTATGCAGTTGCTGGTGGTCGTGGATAATATAGCGGGTGGCTTCCTGCTGCTGTGAAAATACCTGGGCATGTTCCGCTGCCTTGATAATTTCGTCGGCACTTGCTCCGTGTTCGGGATACTGGCTAATACCAAGGGCGTAATCAAGACTGATGCGATGTGAATCAACCACCAGGGTTTCGGTCAGGGTCGTCAGGATTTTTTGAGCCACGGTATCAATATCATCAGCTACCTGCATATCTTCCAGTAACACGGCAAATTGATCGGAGTGAAAATGGCTGGCAGTATCGCTCTCACGAATATTGCTACGTAATCGCAGCGATATAGCCTTGAGGATGCGATCACCAAAATCGAAGCTATAGGATTGATTGATTTTTGCAAAGCCTTTGATGTTGATCAGGATAATCGCCATGGCTTTTTGCGAGCGCTTGGCGCGTTCGATGGCATTCGTTAGCCTGTCCACATAGATGTCCTGGCCGGGCAGACTGGTCAGGGTGCTGATGTGACTGTAAGCTGTATTCCCATTGCGAGCCAGGCTTCCTGGCATGATCGAGATAATATAATTCTTTATATTATCTTCTTCGGTTACACAGCCGATGCGCGTATGCACGGCTCGGGTTTCGCCAATGGGCGAACGTACCCATAGTTCACCCTGCCAGGACTCGTTCTTTTTCAATTCCTGCTGAATCGCGGGGTTAATGAATGCCTCATCTGTTGCAGCCATTATCTGGGACAGTGAACTATTCTCGAGCTGGTCTAATGCATGGCCGGTAATCTCCGAAAAAGACTGGTTACAGGAAATGATGTTCTGATCAGCATCGGTAATCACCAGTCCTTCACGAACATTTTCCAGTGATTTCGTTGTAAGTAACAGTTTGTCCTGGATTTTTTTGATGTCGGTGACGTCATTTATAATACTGAAGGTCAGGTTTTTCTGATTAATGACCATGTCGGTATTATGTACTTCAACAATACGCACGGTGCCATTCGCAAGCCTGTGCGGGCAGGTGTAAGAAACATTGCCGTCGGTATTGCCATGCTGGTTCTTTTCATCCAGCTCCTTTATGCTGAGCAGATTCACCTGGTTCAATGACATACCCTGCATGTTGTCACGGCTGTAACCATAAAAGCTGGCAGCGGCTGGATTGGCATCCACGATCAGGTGTTTGCGGGTATCGATTACCAGCATGCTGGCCTGGTTATTTTCAAACATCTGTCGATAACGTTGTTCACTTTCCTGCAATGCATGTTCGGTCTGGCGTCGCTGACTGATATCCCGAATCACGAACTGATAAACCTGCTGACCACCATAATTGACCTTGTGGGCATTTATTTCTATATCGATAGCCAGGCCAGTACGGTTGCGCATGCAATGGGTGAAGAGTGCATGATTATAGATTTCCAGGTTATTAATCTGGTTCCTCAGGTTTTCGTGGCTGGCCTGGTTGTCCAGGTCGAAGATGGACATGGTGATAAAATCATCGCGGCGATAGCCAAACATTTTAAGGCCGATTTCGTTGATATCGGTAATGGTCAGGGTCTGGATATCGACCACCAAGATGGCGTCATTGGCATATTCAAACAGGGAACGATATTTGAGCTCGGAGCTGATGAGCTCTTCGGTATTCTGCTGCAGCTCGGTGACATCATGCAGCAGAATATGCAAATACGGCTGGTTCTCCAGTACGATCTTCTGGCCATAACTGGAAACCTGGATCAGGTTATGGTTGCGGTCCTTGAGCTCCAGGGCGAATTCTCCACCGCCCTGTGAGAGTAAATATTTGATGGTTTTCATAAACTCGTCAAGCTGGGAAGCAATATGACTGGAAAACCGTGTGTTTCTGAAATCATTGCTGGAATAGGCCAGCAGGTCACAGATGGCCTGGTTGAAAGTGTGTGGCATCAGGCTGACAGGATCGAGCACAATAACGGGATAAGGCAGTTTGTTGAACAGGTTGCTATAACGCTCATCCAGTTCAACATTCATGTTCTGGAATGTTTTCAGGATAGTGCTGTTATTAAACAGGCCTATCAGGCCGATCTGTTTACCGCGCTTGTCAAAGCAGGGAATTTTTTTTCCGATCCAGTAATCATTGCCATGGCCGGTGTTCTTTTCAATTTCCCAGCTGATGGCCATGCCGGTTTCCAACACCCGCTGATCTTCCTGCTGCATTTTGTGGCCGGTGATGGAGTCGAATAATTGTGAATCCTTTTTACCGTTGATTTCCCTGCCAACCAGTTGCAACAGCTGTTCTGCGGTTTCGTTGATCAGCAGGTAGCGCCCCTGGTTGTCCTTGAAGTACAGCCCGGTATGTTCTTCGTGGGAAATGTTTTCCAGGATGATTTGATGTAGTGAGTTGTCATCCAGCAATATTTCGTTATGGATCAGTAGTACTTTGATAAAACGGTAGAAGGCGGCCAGTATCAGGCTGAGCAGTATGCCGCTAATAAAGGCATATAAAATTGTGTGATGTTGCTGGCTGAGCAGGGTCACGAATTTTTCGCCGGCGATAATCCACATCAGGCAGATAAACAGAATAAAACCTGAATACAACAGGTTGTAGATCTTGTTGTTCTCGCGGGTCATACCGAAACCAGGTTGGCAAAGGAGAACACCAGCCATTTGCTGCCGACATCATCGAAGCTGACCTCGATGCGGGCATGACTGCCCTGGCCTTCAAAATCGGTGACGATGCCTTCGCCAAATTTAGGATGCATGACCCGCGAGCCGATACTCAGCCCTTCGACGGTTTCTTCCTGGCGGTAGGATGAATATCCGGAAGCGTAACTGCTGACGCTGGCTTTGGGCCGCACATCCTGGATATAGTCATCCGGAATTTCACTGATAAACTGGGACGGCATGGGATACAGGTCCTTACCGTACAAACGCCGCCGTTCGGTATAGGTCAGGTAAAGTTGTTCCCGCGCGCGAGTGATGCCGACGTAACACAGGCGCCGTTCTTCTTCCAGCCTGCCCTGCTCTTCCAGACTGCGTTGATGAGGGAAGAGTCCCTCTTCCATGCCGCACATAAACACCAGCGGAAACTCCAGGCCTTTGGCGGAATGCAGGGTCATTAACTGGACACAGTCTTCCCAGGCTTCCGCCTGGCCTTCGCCCGCTTCCAGTGCGGCGTGGGTAAGGAAAGCAGTGAGTGGCTCCATGTCGCTATCTTCTTCCTGGTTGAGATCGAAACCACGAGCGGCATTGACCAGTTCCTGCAAGTTCTCTACTCGAGCTTCGGCTTTCTCGCTTTTTTCACGGCCATAAAAATCAATCAGGCCACTTTTATGGGTGACGTGTTCCACCTGCTCATGCAATGGCAGGCTTTTACAATCGTCTGCCAGTTCATTGGCCAGTTTCAGAAAGCCTGCCAGGGCATTGGCGGCGCGGGATGTCATTTCGCCGGAGTCCATCATTGCTAGTGACGCATGCCACAGGGACATATCGGACTGGCGTGCTTTTTCCCGTAACTGTTCCAGGGTCTTGTTGCCGATTCCACGGGTTGGCTGGTTCACCACCCGCTCAAAAGAGGTATCGTCATGGCGATTGTTCACCAGCCGTAGATACGCCAGCGCATCCTTGATTTCGGCGCGCTCGAAAAACCGCAGGCCGCCGTACACCCGGTAGGGAATGGACTGGGCTATGAGTTCTTCCTCAAAAATACGCGACTGGGCGTTGGAGCGATACAGGATGGCGATGTCGCTGCGGGCATGGCCCTGGCTGACCCAGTCGGTGACTTTTTCGATCACATAACGAGCTTCATCGATTTCATTAAAAGCGCAGTACAGCAGTATGGGGGTGCCGGTATCGCCATCGGTCCATAAATTTTTTCCCATGCGGCCGGTGTTATGGGCAATCAGGGCATTGGCGGCATTGAGGATGGTGGCGGTGGAACGGTAGTTCTGTTCCAGCCGGGTTATCTGAATGTCAGGGAAATCTTTTTTCAGGGTGAGGATGTTTTCTACCTTGGCGCCGCGCCAGCCGTAAATGGCCTGGTCGTCATCGCCGACGATAAACAGCATGGCGCCGGACTGTTTTTGATTGCCGGCCAGCAGGCGGATCAGGGCGTACTGGATTTCATTCGTGTCCTGGAATTCGTCCACCAGCACATGACGAAACCGTTTGCGATAGTGATGTAACAACTCGCTGTTGTCCCGCAGTAACTCCAGGGTGCGTAACAACAGTTCGGCAAAATCGATAACACCGGCACGTTTGCAGCCGGCTTCGTAAGCGGAATACACCCGGATCAGCTGTTGCTGTATGGGATCGCCGCCGGCATCCATGTGTTCCGGTCGCAGGCCTTCATCCTTGCGTGCGTTGATGAATCCCTGCAGCATTTTCGGTGGCCAGCGGGCCTCGTCCAGTTCCAGGTTGCGGCATACCCGTTTCACCATGCGTAACTGGTCATCGGAATCCAGGATCTGGAACGTCTGCGGCAGTCCGGCTTCTTTCCAGTGGGCGCGAAGCAGGCGATGGGACAGACCGTGAAAGGTACCCACCCACATGCCGTTGGCAGGCACCTGTTGCAGGTTTTCGATACGACTGCGCATTTCATAGGCGGCCTTGTTGGTAAAGGTCACCGCCATGAGGCTATAAGGGGAGACCCCTTCCACCTGGATCAGCCACACCATGCGATGCACCAATACCCGGGTTTTACCGCTGCCGGCACCGGCCAGCACCAGCATGTGGCGGGGTTCGCAAGTGACGGCTTCGCGTTGCGCAGGATTTAAGTCTGAAAGAATATGGGAAACATCCATGGGACCGGATTTTACCTGAAGTGCGCGGAATTTGTTTACCAGCTCAGGCCGAGATTGATACCGGCCGAAGCGGAGCCTTCTTCGGTGGGAATCTGGGTGTCCAGGCCGAGGCTGAAAAAGGGATTGAAACTGTGGCTGTAGGTCACCAGCGCATACTGCAGAATATCCCGGGTCACGGCGGATTGTATCCGGCTCAGGCTGATATTCAGGCTGTCGTCCTGCCAGTAATGCACCACGTAAAAACGGCTTTCGCGAAGTGCCAGGGCACTGGCCTGGCCGATAGCATCCGGTTTGATAATGAAGCGCAGGCGCGGGTCGTTGAGACCGCGTAAATCTTTTTCGTAATCATGTTTCACCCACTCCATTCCCCAACCGATGCGGTCTCGAAGCCAGTCGAGCGAAACATGCCTGGCCTCATGCTCCAGGCTGCCGGATTGCTGGTTGATGAAATTGTTGGTGAACAGTTCCAGGTCACCGTTTTCATAACCCAGGCCAAACGACCATTCCTGCCCGTGACGCGTGAGAAACAGGCCGGTATCCCGGGTCTGGATGACATCCGATTCACCCCAGGCATTGGTGCGGATTTGCCATTCCAGCGGCGCATAACTGGCATTGCCGATGGCGGCGTTCCAGCCGCTGGTGGTGGTTTCTGTATTTTGCTGTTCGGCAGAAGCGTCCAGGAAAAAGTCATTTGTGAGGGCCAGGCGTAGCTGGACATTCTGATACTGACCACCGGATTCATACGCGCCGGCGCTGAGGCCCAGGCTGGACCGGGCTTGCACAGCATCCAGGTAAAGCCAGAAATCATCATCCTGTGCCGCTTGTAGTGGCAGGCTAATGACGCTTGCAAAACACAGTATCCAGTGACGCATGCTTATTCCCTGAAATAAAACAAACCGGGCAGATGATAACCTGCCCGGTCTGGGAACAAAACGCCAGGGAACAATATTATTCGGTCAGTCGAATATTGATCTTGCGCGCAGTGAGGGTGTTGCTGGCTGTATCAAAGTGACCCAGCGCATGCACCCCGATGACACCGGTGCTGACGTCCAGCATGCCAGACAGTGTGGTCTGGAAACTGCTGTAGTCGGAATACACCCGGATAGCATTGCCCTGGGCGATGACAAACAGACCGGAGCCATCGTTATTGGGTGCAATCAACGGCATGCTGAGCAGGCTGGTCAGGTCCGTGGCAATACCGGCGCGATACAGGGCGTGTACATCACCGGCCACCGCCAGGTTGAGCTGCAGACCGTCCACACTCAGGCTGGTAACCGCCAGGGTGCTGCCATCACCGTATCCAACCGCAATATGCGCCGGCAGGTCGCTGACATCCGCAATGGTGCGGGCGCTGAAATCGTCCGGCGCCTGGCCGAAGGGACGTACAAAACCACGCACTTTCACCGGGTCGCCGATTTGCAAAGCGCTCAGGCTGAGGCTGCCGCTGTCGATGTCGTAGCTGGTAGGATCCGCATCACTGGCGGCATCGGAGCCAGTACCGCCGAAGTTGAACAGACTCACTCGGCGACGATCGATGCCCTGTAAATCCAGTGCCAGGGGGCTGACGGAAACCACGGTGGCGCCCAGGTTGGTGAACAGCATGCGCACGTGGCTGGCATCGAAGCGATTGCCGGATGAGGCCTGTAAATGACCCAGTATGGTGACACGCTGGCCGACGGAGATATCGTCCTTGGTATAGCTGCCGGTCACATCCGCCTGCTTGACCACGGTGGTGGCGGCGCTGAGGTTGACGCTCATATTGTCGTTGAACAGGAAGCTGCCATCGGCGCGCACAACACTGGCGCCCCGCACCGTGAGGGTATCGCCGCTACGGCTGATGACATTACCGGTAACGATATCCTTGTCGCCCCAGGGCACACTGGAGCCGGCATAGACTTCGATGGCCGTATACTGACGCGCGGTGTAATCCAGCTGGCCTTTGACTACCACGGCAGAGGCTACCGGTAGCTCGGCCAGTTTTGCCAGGCCCGCATCGCCGGCATACATATCGCCATTGATTTCATAACTGGTGTCCTGGTTAACCTGGACGTCCAGGCTGCCGAACCGATTCAGGCGATGGCGGAACGGACGCATGACAACCCGAAACGAGTCGTCGTCGACTTTACCCAGCACACCCCGCAGGCGATGGGGTTTGGGGTCCTGCAGGATGGTGTCCGCTACCAGTACCGGGCTGACGACCACGGTGGCATCGGAACCGTTGATGGTGACGGCATTGGAGGCATCCAGGTCAAAGTCCAGGGTGAAATGGGCGGGCACACCGGGGGCGATGACAAATTCGCTACCGCCGTTGAGGCTCAGGTCCACGGTCAGCTGCTGAATTGGATCACCGTTGGCGTCCACCGGATGACCGGTAACCGGGTTGCCATTGGCATCCTGTACGGTGATGGAAGCATTGCTGTAATCCAGCACAATCTGGGCACCGACATATTTACCCGAAGGCACGGTGGCGGCGGTCAGGAACTCGGTGACGTCCACGTACTGGGCAAAATCCAGGGTGGTGGTCATGGGCAGGGTTTCGATTTTTGCGCCGTTCTGTTTGATCAGCTTCAGGGAAACCACATCCACGGTGTAACTGAGGAAGTCCCCTTCCGCGTCGGTAAGGCTGACAACCACCTCGCCGGAATCGGCAGTGTCGTTGGTACTGCTACAGGCGCTGATACCCGCCAGGGTGATGGCCAGCATCAGCCACAGGCCGAGCCAGCGTCCCAGCGGGGACTGGTTGAAATGCTGCATGTTCGTTCTCCTTGTGATGGTATAAAAAGTGGCTTTCACAGGGCAGAACGCAGTAGCGGGCAAGCGGTTGACATCGTCACCCGATAATGTGAATCAGATCAAGCAGGGTGCGTGTTGAGATTGATGAGGTTTATCTGGCGCGTGAATGAATTGTTACAGCGCATCAGTGCAGTTGGCAGAAGTACCGTAATTACTAATGACGCCTGCCGGTTGCACTTCAAGGTTGAGAGCATCTTCCAGGGAGATAGGCAGTAACTCTTTATAGGTTTCCAGATTCTCGGTACCTGCGACATCGGTTTTTGCGTTAATTTCCACCTGTACCCACAGGCCTTCCGATTTTGGATAGGTTATCACGAAATAACCATAGCCCTGGTCATCAGTGACAATTTGATTAGTACCCGGATCAAAGGTGGGTGTCAGGCTGGGATGAGCATCCACGGTTGCCGGATTGGTTGGTTCCAGGGTTCCGTTCAGATTGATATCCTCACCAGCGTCCAGTACAGCATTGTTATTGGTGTCTTCCGCCGTGCAGGTGGCGGTTGGTAAGCTGACCCATTGATCGACTTCGCCGTCAGCATTAGTGTCGGCCAGGACCATGGTGCCTTTACGATACTGCAGATTCCTGAGGGTAATAGTGACGATGGATGATGGTATCGGAAAACCATCGGTATCGGTCACCTGTACCACGAACTGATCCTGGTATTGTAAAACATTAGGCACCAGCATTTCGTTGGTTCGTCCCAGCACAATCCGGTCAGCATCTTGTGTCGAACCGCAGGCATTCAATAGTAAACAGGCAAGCACAACAGGCAATAAGCGCATGGTTTTCTCAGTTAAGTGATTTATCTGATGGTAGCAGATGTGTTTGATTTTGCTTTATAAATTAATCGGCCAGCCATTCCTGTGGTAACCATGTGGCCATTTCCGGCCATACCACCAGCATCCCCATCGCCACCAGCTGAATAATAATAAACGGCACCACGCCTTTATAAATATCCAGCGTCGATACCGAAGCCGGCGCGACGCCGCGTAAATAAAACAGCGCAAAACCAAACGGTGGTGTCAGGAACGAGGTCTGTAAATTCATCGCAATCATAATGCCCAGCCACACCGGGTTAATGCCCATGGCCAGCAGTACCGGTCCGACGATGGGTACCACCACGAAAGTAATCTCGATGAAGTCCAGCACAAAACCCAGCAGGAACATCACCAGCATCACCGTAAACAGGGCCGTCATTTTACCGCCGGGTAAATCGGTAAGAATGGACTGGATTAACTCGTCGCCTTCGAAGCCGCGAAACACCAGCGAGAATACCGATGCACCGATCAGGATCATGAACACCATGCTGGTAACGCGCGTGGTGTTTTGCATCACTTCCCGCAGGATCCTGAGAGAAAACTGGCGCCGGTAAATGGCCAGCAGAGTTGCGCCGATGGCGCCCACCGCCGCGGCTTCGGTAGGGGTGGCCAGGCCGCCGATGATGGAACCCAGCACCAGCACGATCAGCAGGATCGGGGGAATCAGTTCCTGGATGATTTCGGTGAACAGGTTGCCGTCAGAGTCAGACGGCGCC
>Ga0114931_10008785_pt1 | contig 12185 bp, 5 predicted proteins | sample 2SBtaG_FD_89579 | JGI IMG/M metagenome (GOLD analysis project Ga0114931, IMG submission 89579) | Deep subsurface microbial communities from Kolumbo volcano to uncover new lineages of life (NeLLi) - 2SBTROV14_V59a metaG | ecosystem: Environmental > Aquatic > Marine > Volcanic | place: Kolumbo...
CAAGCCTGGTGGGAGCGTGACCTTGAAGCGCGCTATTATGGTACAGGTAACAACAGCGTTCGGGATGAAGCCCTGATTACAAAGGGGAGGCCAGGTTTTGTCGATGAGGACTATTATATATATAATTTAAAACACCCGCGGCTTACTATTTACGGCACGAGGTCTATCTGGGCTAACCTTACTTTCTCTTTGGGTTTTGGCCTCGATTTTGCCGAACCGCAGCTAAAAAATGATGCCAACCATTCATTTATTGCGCGCGAACAACCATTCGGTTTCTGGGGTGGCTCTGGAAGGAAACTCTTGTTCCGTCTTACCTGGGACAGTCGCAATGACGACACCTTTCCCAGGCGAGGCATGCTATCCGAAGTTACTTTCGAGCCTAATTTCGTGAAGGTAGATCTGGTTTCGAGTAGCCAGATTCAAAAAAAGGTGACCTTTCAGCGCTACGCATTTTCCATGGCGGTGTTTGTGCCTTTTTACTCAGAAAAAGTGATCCTTGCTAACCGTTTCGCTTTCGAGGCTGTTTCAGGCGAGCCGCCATATTATGCCTTAGGAGAGATTGCCGGTCAGCAACTGACAAAGACGGTTGGCGGGAGTAGTTCCTTACGTGGATTTCAGAGTCAGCGGTTTCAGGATAAGGTCAAGTATATTTCCCTCACGGAACTGCGCTGCAAGATTAGCCATTTTGTCCTTTTTTCAAATGTTTTAGATCTGGTAGCTGTCGGGTTCTTCGATAGCGGACGGGTCTGGAGCGATGTGTCGAGTCTTTCGGTTGATGATATTCATACCGGCTTTGGTGGCGGCTTGTGGGTGAACTTGAACGAAGGCATGATCGTGAGGTTTGATGTTGGCAGATCCAGAGAAGGCTGGGTACCTTTCTTACAACTTGGAGGCACTTTCTAAAGTAAGTACTTCCCACCGTTCCTTTAGCATTACCGTTGATGGTCCCCCCAAAACGTTGCTATCTAAAAAAAATGTAGTGCAAAAAAGTTTTGTTTGCACAAATAGGTGGATATATGTATACTATTCCATGCAAGAGATGCTGCTGGAGAACATTCTACCGACTATCAAAGGTCGTGGTGCGAGCTTCGATCCGGTCAACAGATTTGAGAAACTTAAGATTGAACCGGATTTGGAGTGGCTGGAAATGGAGGGCGACCGAAGCATCAAGACCGAGTATTTCCGGGATACGACCCGCGAGATCCTGGCCAGGAATGACAGCCCGGACATTTCTTTCACCTACAGTTTGAACCCTTACCGGGGGTGTGAGCACGGCTGCATTTATTGCTACGCCCGGCCAACGCATGAATATTTGGGACTTTCGGCTGGACTCGATTTCGAGACCAAAATAATGGTGAAAAGCGATGCACCCGCTTTGTTGCGCAAACGTCTGAATGCGCGCGGTTGGAAGCCACAAGTCGTTGCTTTCTCTGGCAACACCGATTGCTACCAACCGGCGGAGAAACGCTTCAAACTAACGCGGCGCTGCCTCGAAGTATTTCTTGAATTCCGCAATCCGATCGGTATTATCACAAAGAACGCTCTGGTGAGTCGCGACATTGACCTCTTGCGAGAAATGGCGAAACGGAATCTTGTGTGCGTCACGCTCTCGATTACAACGCTTGATAACCGCCTGGCCCGCAAAATGGAGCCGCGGACCTCGTCACCCGCGAGGCGGTTGGAGACGTTGACCTTGCTGCTTGCGGCTGGCATTCCCACCATCGTGAATGTTGCCCCCGTTGTTCCGGGACTGACGGATCACGAAATGCCCGCAATCCTGCAAGAGGCGGCGAAGCGCGGCGTCAGGCAAGCTGCATACATCCTGATGCGGCTGCCTCATTCCGTCAAGGAGTTGATGAGCGTCTGGCTTGAGAAACATTACCCGGACCGGAAGGAAAAGGTGTTGAACGCCGTTCGCTCCACACGCGCCGGGGCCCTGAACGACCCCTGTTTCGGCAGCCGGCAAAGTGGCATTGGTGTGCGGGCTGAAACAATTCGCGGGATGTTCGCGGTGTGCTGTGAGAAGTACGGCTTGAACGGTGAAAAGATGAGTCTCTCAACTGACCATTTCAGACGCCCGGCGCCCGGTCAGTACGAACTTTTCCAAGAGGTCACTTAAGCAAAATCATGGTTCTGGCTTGCGAGAAAGTGGTCGTTCTGAGACGATACACGTACAATCCGGAAGGAACGGAAAGACCGGCGTCATCGTTGCCGCTCCATTCTACGGTGTAGTGACCTGGCGGCCGGGCCTCATTCAACACTGTTCTGACAAGTTTTCCCAGAATGTTGTAAATCTGAAGTTGGACCCTCGATCCCACCCGTGCCGAGGCAGGAATGTCGAAGTTAATTCGTGTCGAAGGATTGAAAGGATTTGGGTAATTCTGTGATAGAGTGAAGTTTTCCGGCAGCGTCCTGACGGCATTTTCTATATCCGTGGTAAAAAGAACGGTCGGGTCAGCCAGGAAAAATGACAAGCCCTCGATATCCAACCCGTTGCTTCCCATCGTGACAAATTCCTGACCAATGCCACTCTCGGCATCGATCGTGATAAACCTCTCCGGCCTGTGGTCACTAAAGCCGAACAGTGTGCCGTCTGGCGAAAACTCCAGGCACTCAACATTCCTGAAACCAACTTTTTCACCACTCACCGTTTGACCTTTACCCGTTTCAGTGTCTATTGTAATGAGTCGTTTTGTGTCATTGTCTATCCCGAATAATACGGGTTTGGCTGTTTTCGTAAAGGCCAGCCCTTCGACATTGCCAAAGCCAAGGGGGCCAACCGAGGTGGTTTCCGCGGTCGAACGATCGATGCGCAGCAGCACTTCACGTTCTGTATCCACGCCAAACATTTCGCCCGTTTCCGGGTGGATGGCGATGCCGTCGATGTGAGTTGAGCCAAGGATTCCTATCAACTCTACCTCGATGTCTCCTGGTGAGGAAGGACTTGGGATTTGAGCGGGATCGAGTGCAAACAATTTGCCGCCCTTCTTGTTCGACACAATGAGAAACTTTCGCGTGATCGGATCGAATGCCATCGCTTCCATTTCCTTGACACGGTCGCCATCGAAAACAATATGACCTAATTTGACTGCCACCGGTTCAATGGCATTGACATCGACACGGACGAGAGACCGGCTGTCTTCATCCAGGCCCAGGAGAATGCTGGGTTCGTCACGCAGACGACATTCGACTTCGATAGTGGTGGAACATTCACTTTTCTTACCGCAGGAATCCACGACAGTGGCGGTTGCCACGATTTTTAACCTACCTTCACCACATGGAATGGTCGCGACGAAGAGGCTGTCTTGCCGTCGGGCCTGGATGCCATTTACTTCGCACATCACGGAGAAAGGCGGACTCCCTTTCGCGATGCTGTGTGAAACAAAGACGCGAATGCTGTCCGATGAAATAAGTTGGTTCGGTTGGGGTGAGATGATTCGTGTCGTGCAAACGGGCGCATCGGCGACAAAAATGGTGATGGAATCGCGCGCCATCGCCATCTGACCCAGGCTGTCTGAGGCGGCACATGAGGCCGCGATGAGGTTCGGCCCGCTGAGAAGGGCGATGTGGGCCAGAAAGCCGTACCTATCCGCCGCGGCGATTTGACCATTCACGCCGCAACTGTCAACACGCGGGGAGATGCCGCCGGAAAGCGTCGCCACCAACCGTACCGCGGTAGAATCTCCGCAGAGGCTTGAACTGTCCGCGGGGGACGCAATAGTGACGGAGAAGCGCAAGGGCGACGCACCGGTACCCGTCAAAGCGACTTCGACCGTATCACGTTGCGGGTCGTTGGTCAGCAACAGCAGAGCGGCCTGAAAGCTACCCCCAATTTGAGGAGAAAACCGCACCGCGATGGACTGCGAGTCTCCGGGCGCCAACCCGAAAGGTGTGACTGAGTTGCTTAAGAAAAACTGATTCCGGTCGCTACCGGTCAAACTAATTTTAGACACCTGCAAAATGGCGTCGCCAGAATTGAAAACCAGCACTGTCTTTTGTGAGTCCGTGCCGACCGGTACCACGCCAAAGGCGATGGAATCAGGACTCACTAGCACCACCGCTTGTGGCGCGGTCACACCCGTCCCTTGCAACGAAATCAGAGTGAGCGGCCGGTCTGGATCATTGCTGGAGATTTCGATTTTCGCGAATGCAGGGCCAACAACACCGGGCGTAAAAATTATTTGAACAACCTGCGAATCCGCTGGCGCAATTTCGATTGGAGCGGTTCCGATGAGAGCAAAGTCCTGTGAGCTGCCGGCCGTCAATCCGATCGTTGCAATGCGCAAAGAGGCCGTCCCTGAGTTTTTAATTGAAAGTGATTGTGTCATGGTCGAATCAAGCAGCACATTTCCAAAGGTGACCGAGTCTGGAACGACGACCAGGGACGGGGCGGGCGCTTTTTTGCCAAGACCGGTTAGAGGAACATCTATCGTGTTTTCATCGGGATCATTACTCCGGATTTGTAACGTGGCACTACGTGGACCATCACTATTAGGAGAAAAGGTGACAAAAATGTTATGCGAGTCGGCTGGCTGAACCGAGAACGCACCGCCCCCCATCAAATGAAATTGGCCTGAGTCAGGTCCGGAAAGTTCCGTCATGGTCACCTCAAGGGCGACGGGGCCCACATTGCTTACCGTCAAAATTCTTGAAACAAGGGAGTCCACAACGACTTCACCAAAATTGAGAGAATCCGAACTCAAGGTGATATCAGGTCGCTGAACGGCCATGCCAAACCCACTCAATACAGCTTCAACAAGCGGTTGCCCCGGATCGTTGCTGCTGATTTGAAGGCGGGCGGACCTCTGGCCAGTCGCTTGAGGTTGAAAGCCTACCAGGAGTTTTTGTGTCTCTCCGGCCGCAATAACAAAGGGAGTCGGATTAACGCGTCCCGCAAAGTCAGTCGGATTGGCACCGACAAGGCTCATGTTAGAGACTTCCAGGTCGGCATCGCCCGAGTTGACGACCAGGAGGCTGTCGACGGCAACTTCACCCAGAGTGACAAAGCCGAAGTCAAGTGAACCGGGTAGCAGGGATATTTCGGGCACGACCGCCACACCTGACCCCGAGAGCGAAACAGAAAAAACGGGTTGATCCGGATCGTTGCTTCGTATTTCCAGGGTGGCGGTTCTGATGCCGGCGGAATCCGGTGTGAAACGCACGAAGAAGAGCTGTGAGTCGCCAGGCGCTAAAATCAAAGCAGGATTCAGACCCGTGGTTTCGAAGTTCGCGGCATTGGGTCCGGTCACCGTGACGAATTGCAGCATCAAAGGGCCTGCGCCGCCATTGGCTAAACGAAACCGTTTTTCAGCCGTTGAATCGATGATGACCGGTCCGAAGTTGTGAGACCGCGGTTCCACGGTGATGTTGGGTTCCTCCGCCTTGTTGACGCGGAATTGTCCATCCGAGAGTGCCGCCGGCGGGTCCCCGGTGTTGAATAAAAAGAAATCGAACTTCAAATTTGAGATCTGACCGGGTCTTCCGATAACGTCGAAAACCAAATTGAGAAGAACGCCGCTACCGTTGAGTGGCGAAGCGCCTGAACCAGAAATTAGTATCCGCGATGTTTCAATTTGCACGTTTAACGGGTCAAATGGCGACGAGAGAGTTGAATCAGTGGCAACACCCGTAACGCGAAGGACCTGATCGTCAAACGAGACAGTGGCAAAGAAAGCCAGTACGTTGCGATTGGTGAGATCGCTGACGGTAACGGGGAGCCGTACAATACTCCCACTGTCCGCGGAGGCGGACTGCGGCAGGGCAACTTGAATGGTTTGGGCCAGACCCAGTGAAGGAAAGACAATCGCGCTCAGGAGAACGATTATAAGAAGCGATAAGCGGCAGTGGTAGTGATAACCACGCCTATTCGAATGAGAGCTACCGGAATTCAACGTCGTGTTAATCCCCAGGATGCGTTCCGCGTGAAAAAGAGATGCCGGACTAAAGTAGCTTTACGCGTTCCCCTATTTATTCTTTGAGGTTGGTCCCGATGGGACCAAATGAGAGAGGCTAACAAAGATTGCCCACGGTTAAATCGAAGCTGCGTCAGACTGATGGAGAGTGGACGGCGGACAAGTTGCTACTTCTGAAATTGATCATACAAAGACAGTGCCATGTTTGAGAAAAAATATGCGTTAGCATTGACCCATCACGCCACGTGCATCCGTGCAATATGTAATAATTATTCTTAAATCGTATGTTTTCAGACAATTATTTATTGTGCGGAAATTCCGGTGATGCAAAAATACCTTCCTAAATGGCGATGCGGACAAATTTAAGATCAGGAGGGTAATGTTGGATGGTTTTCGTCCACAATGTCTAAATTTAGCCAATTCAAGGCTCTATGTCAAGACAATTCAAAATGAATCAAGCGAAAAAATGTTGGGTCGAATTGCCCAGGTAAAAGAAGTTTCAACTGGGTTGCAATGGATTGCAGGGCTTTATGAGAAATTAATCAGTGGATGACCCGCACGGCAGGTAAATCGAGTTCTTCACGGACGACCTTTGCCAATTGCGTGTAAGAGACCGGCTTTGAGAGGAAAGCCCCCGCGCCCAATTCCATGGCTTCTTCCACCCGTTTTGAAATGGCGAAGCCGGAGAGCAGGATGGCTTTCTGGTCAGGCGTAATATGCATGATTTGCTTGAGGGTTTCCGTGCCGTCAATGCCTTCCATCACCATGTCCAGAATAACAAGATCCTGTGGATGATCTTTGATATAATGCACCGCCTGTTCACCGCTTGTTACGCAATGAATCTGATAACCGAGGCGCTTGAGTAATTGCGAGGCCACTCTTCTTTGCACACTGTCATCATCGACGATCAAAATCGACTCCGTGCCGCCGGCTACTTCTTCCAGGACGTCACTAGCTTCGATCTGTAAATCTCTTGTTGCCCGAAAAAATAAGGAAAAAGTCGTGCCAGCGCCAACTTGACTCTCGACCGTCATGTAGCCTTTGTGGTCTTCTACAACACCATGAACGACGCTCAACCCAAGTCCGGACCCTCGCATTTTGTCCATTCGTTTTGTGGTGAAAAAGGGGTCGAATATTTTATCCAAAATATCCATGGGGATGCCGTTACCATTGTCGGCAATATCCAGGCGGCCATATTCGCCAGGCACGATACGATCGTAACCCGGCAGAGGATTTTCCAGATAAATGTTGGCTGTTTCGATTCTTAGAATGCCGTTCCCTCCCATGGCTTCCGCCGCGTTCACAACGAGATTCGTAATGGCTCGCGTGAGTTGGGCTTCGCCACCTTCGATGAGAAACAGGTCTTCCGCGAGATTTTTCTCAATCTTGAGTTTGCCCTGGATTCGTTGAGACACAAGCACATTTTCGACAATGGTGTTGAGATCGACAGGTTCCGTTTGGTAATGACCGCGTCTACCCAATGAGAGAAGCTGTTGATTGATCTCCGCAATTTGGGTCGCCGCGCTTTCCATCTCATCCACCATTTCCACGACGGGTAAATTGGGTGGCAGGTCGTCACGAATGAGTTTGGGATAAGCCGCAAGCGGGCCGAGTAGGTTGTTGAAGTCATGGGCGATTTGTCCCGCGATCCGGCCGGCGGCTTCAAGTCGTCTGGCACGGTCGAGCGCGTCCTGCATTTTTTTTCGCTTTGTGATGTCGCGACAAATGACCCGCACCGACTGCAGTGTGCCATCCTCATCTTTCAGTAGTGAAAACTCGTTGCTAACCCAAACGGTGCTCTTGTCTTTGGCGATAAGCCGTACCTCTATGCTCTTAGGCACTTCGCCAAAATTTCTAATTCGGAGCAGGGCCCTGTCCACGTCGTCATGATCTTTCTCCGAAACGATGTCAAATATGGACGTGGTGACGATATCGGCAAAAAGATAGCCCAGAACTTGAGAACCACGCCGGTTGAAATTTATAATTCTGCCATCCGGTTCAAGAATGATGTAGGTGTCCGGCGCATTATCAAAGAGATCGCGCAGGCGCGTTTCGCTCTCTCTCAGCGCCGCTTCCACCCGGTTGCGCCGCCGGAGTTCCTTACGCAACTTTGCTGCCTGCTTTTCAACCTTTCCATGGGCGGTCTGCAGGGCCGTATCCCTTTCCTGAATTTGCGTCAACATTGTGTTGAAGCTATCGGTCAGGAACCCGATTTCGTCTTCGCTTTGTTTGCTAGTGCGAATGGAATAGTCGCGTTCTTCCGAGACCTGTCTGGCCGTACGTGCCAAATCCAGGATGGGCTGCGTGATGATTTTTTGTAGTTTCGAGGTCAGAAGGAACGCCGCCAGGACCGCGACGGAGAGCACGGAGATCAAAATGAACGCATATTGTTTGAGCTTCGAGTGAAACTCTCCCAGATCAGATTGGATGAAAACGGAGCCGACTCTCTGGCCATCAAGGATGATGTCGCGAAAAAGATCGATTCGATTGCTTTTCAAGGTGTATGCGTTGCCGCCAAGGTAGGACTGAGGAATTTCCGTCGCTCTTTTGGGCCCGTCGTAGCGTGTAAAGAGGGTACCGTCCTGGCGAAAAATGCAAGCTGCCCGAATATGCTTTTTAGCACTCAAGCCCGCCAAAACCCTGTGGGCGTCTGAGGGGTCATCAAAGGTCAGGGCGGCGGCGCTATTGGTACCTACGATAGCGGCAAGCGTACCGAGGTCTCGACTCAGGTCCTCACGAAAATTTTTGAGATCATTCAAGATAATTGCACCGCTGGCCAGGAAGAGCGTTGTGATGCTGATCGTCATGATGATCAGTGTGAGCTTGTGTTTGATGGATGACATCGCGCCCGTTTTCATTGCGGTGCACGTCCGTTTGCGAGTGTATTTTTCAAATTTTCCGCCAATTTCAGAAGGCGAGAACTGATTTTCAGTCTGACCTTTTTAGCGGCCCCTGGATTGATTTCGAAGCGGACTTTGTGACGCTTGTTGATCAGTCGAATCATCCCGCCCCTTTCGATGAAACCGGGTGATTCCCCTATGGTTAACGTACTCGCGCCAGACACCTGCTTAAGGATCGCTTGCAGCCTTCTGGTTTCGGATTTACTCACATAGAGAATATGGCAGAAGGTCAGGTCCTCTGGGTGCTTGAAGCGCTTGATGAGCAGCCGTTTATTTTTTACCTTGGTGTCGGCGGCTATCTCGTCCAGAATTGAACCAAAAGGGTCGTCTCCCAGGATACCGATAGTAATTGTTGTGGAATCTTTTTGAAAAACGTCGGTGGGCCAATCGACGAATTTGGCGAAATTATAGAGGAAAGCCGCCTTTATTTCGTATTCGGTTACGTCGGATGTGCCAGTCTGAGCGAAGGACATGTTGCTGAGAGCGAGAAGAACGAGCAGAAGAATCCTTTTCATGTATGCAGCCCCAGGTGGGGTCCATCCCTTGCGCGGTTTTATTCGATTTTCAGAAATTCCATGTCAGTTTGCTAAAAACACCGCGCTGCACCTGGCTTGCTATGGTGCGCGCTACGAGTGGGCTGTCTTGGTTAAAAAAGAGGACTTCGCTACTCTCCGCATGCCGCGATTGCAGGAGGTTTTGTCCGACAAGTGACAACTCGACATGTCTGTTAATGTCAAAACCAAGACGCGCATCCGCGGTAAAATAGTGTGGCAGGTTGGGGCTTGAAAGGCCCCCGACGTAGCGTAACCGGATATCTGTTCTAACGTGTCTCGCCGGGATCAAAGAAGAATTGATCATCATTTGGTGTTGCGGACTTTGCCCGGCTATGCTCTTGGCGAAATTATCGAACCCTTCCGTCAGGTCTAGATTGATTTGCAAATAAGAATAGTTTGCCCGTAACCGCCACAAACGTGAAACCTGCCAGTCCGTCGCCACTTCGATGCCATATGTTCTTCCTTCCATATTATTAGTTGGCATGAGCGCTACGAATGAATGTGCTGAGTTGGCAATGGGTTGGTTGCGGAAAAATGGCGGCAGATTGTCCGTCCTGAGACTATTATAATTATTGTAGAAGGTTGCCACGTCCAGCATGAATTTCGACGTGAGCCAGCCCCGGTACCCTAATTCATAAGCGATCAACGTTTCCGGATTAAACCTGTCGTTGCCAGTGAAGGCGAGAAAAGTGCTGCCATCGTCGGACCGCGTGGTTACTTCTTGCAAGAGAATGCGAGCGTCATATTCTCCGCGCGAGGGTGTTCTGACGGCCCGCGACACTGCCTCCCAAAGCGTGTGCGTTGACGACGGCGTCCAGAGCAACCGCGCATTGGGTTGGAGTTCGAATCCGGCATAGTCGCTATGTTCCAATTTGGTGCCGAGTACCAGATTAAGGTGTCGTGCGATAATTGTGATGTCATCCTGGAAAAAGGCGTTGGCCAGGGTCGTCGTGCGCTCGGCCGGATCGAGGGAGAAAGCAAAGGTTGAATCGAAATGGTCGCTGACCACACGGTATCCCGCTCCCCAAATCACCTCTTGCCCACCACGGAAATCAAACCGGTGACTGAATTCGATATCAACCGTATTGATGTGGCCTTTGACGACGGCTTCATCCGTTTCCACTCTGTCAAAATAAGCCTGCACCGACACGTCCGACGAATTTGAAAAGCTGTGCCGCACGCGTGTCAGGAGGTGCCCTCCACGCAATTTATCTTCATGGGTAAACCGTTGTGGGAAAGGCCCGTTATCGCTCAGAATTGTGTTGTAGGAGCGGTTGAGTTGACCATTATATAATTCGCCTTGCACGGTCACTTTGGAATAGGCCAGGTCGGAGTCGAGTCGAAAGCCGCCGCGCACCAGGTCGGATTGATCGGAATTGCCAGCGCCGGTCTTATCGACTAGGTCATCTAGTTTGAGGTATTTCCCATAAACGCGATAGAATGTGTTTGTAGACAATCGGCCGCCATAGCGAAAATGACTGAATGCACGTTCCTCGGTGCCGCTTCCCGCCGTGACCAGCAACCCTTGCGTTTTTTTGGCATCTTTCGATAAAATGTTAATAACCCCATTGACGGCGTTTGCACCCCAAAGCGTGGCACCGGGGCCGCGGATGACCTCGATTCGTTCGGTGTCATCCAGCAGAAAATCCTGGGCCTCCCACGAGACACCGGAAAACAGCGGCGTGTAAATGCTTCTGCCGTCGCTCAGAACGAGCAACTTGTTGGCAAACTGCCCGCTGAGGCCGCGAGACATGCCGCTAAAGCCGCGGGCGGTAACGGCCCAACTGTTGGCACTGTGTTGCGCCACCTGCAAACCAGGAACCATACGCAATGCGTCGGGAAGATTTGTTCCCCCACTGTGCTTGATATCGTCACTGTTTAGTGAGTAGACCGCTGCCGGTGACGCCATGATTGAGCCAGGCTTCTTGAACACCGTCACGAATTCAATGTCGATGAGCTGCTCAATCGGGATGTCAAGAAGAACTCTTGAGTTGGGAGAATCCATCCGGCTTTGCGATCGAACAAGGTTTGGCGCTGGCAAGAGCAAACAGAAGGTCAGTAAAAGCCAACTAGATCTTAACAATTTACCTCTTAAGGAATTGGAGTGCCCCCTCATATTTTCCATCTTATTGTTCCCCATGAACTTTGATAAGGTCACTATTTGTGATACATTTTAAGTTTGACGGATAGTTTCTTCAAACTTTGATAGCCTGCGTAAAAAAAATGTCAGGCTCTGACCTTTTAGGGAGTAGGGGCGAGTTGAGGATTCATCGGGTCAAAGACCTCCTTGTGTCACGCGTGTGACCCTCATTAAGCTATCGAAATGCGTATTCTTTAAGGTCACTAATCGGACCTTATGGCAAAGGAGTGACTTTGGCGAATGCCAAATCATGGCGCTGTGTTAAAAAAGCAGCTTAAATATATAAAATGGAGCAAGCTAAAGCAAGTAGAAAATGAAGTAATATCGCAAATTTTTAGCTTTTTTGCATATCTTGTGATTTTGAATGGCCGTTGCGCTGGTTTGAGTCCGCAATTTTCGGTAGCATTTCGGGGTCATGATACATTATTTATGTTTTTCCCCAGGCATGATGTCACGGCACTACCTCCGGCCGGGCACGACTTTATCCTTGCAAAAGGTGCCGCCCTTGTTTACATTCGAGCTTGTCATTTCCATGACGGCAACGTTTTTTTAGCCGGTTATTTATTGCAGGAGGAATGTTTTGATCATCAAGAACAGTTCATTGTTAACTTTCTTTATCTTCGTTTTCCTCATTATTGCCGGTTGCGAAGAGAACAAAACAACCAAACAACCAAACAAC
>Ga0114931_10008786_pt1 | contig 12185 bp, 8 predicted proteins | sample 2SBtaG_FD_89579 | JGI IMG/M metagenome (GOLD analysis project Ga0114931, IMG submission 89579) | Deep subsurface microbial communities from Kolumbo volcano to uncover new lineages of life (NeLLi) - 2SBTROV14_V59a metaG | ecosystem: Environmental > Aquatic > Marine > Volcanic | place: Kolumbo...
CCTTGAAGTCTTCGCGCTGAATGGGCAGCAACCGGTCCAGCGCTGTCTGCCGGTCGGCGGCGCTTTCCGCGACGATCATTTCGATCACCACGGGCAGTCTTTCCACGTCGTTGAACATGCGTTCAGTGCGGCACAGGCCGATACCCATAGCGCCGTACTTGAGCGCCCGTTCGGCATCGCGCGGCGTATCGGCATTGGCCATGACCTTGAGGCGTGCGGCTTCATCCGCCCACCCGAGCAGTGTCTCCAGGTCGGAGGAGAAATCCGCCTCGATCATGGCGACTTCACCGAGGTAAACATCACCGCTAGTGCCATCGAGGGTCAGCAGGTCACCCTCGCTGATGGTCTGATCGCCGACGAAGGCCTTGCGCATGTGTACATCGACATGGATGCCTTCAGCACCCGCGACACAGGGTTTGCCCATGCCGCGCGCCACGACCGCTGCGTGTGAGGTCTTGCCGCCGCGCGCCGTCAGGATGCCCTGCGAGGCAAAAAAGCCGTGAATGTCCTCGGGTTTGGTTTCTTCCCGTACCAGGATGACGCGCTGACCGCTGCGCCCCTGTTGTTCGGCGCGATCGGCATCGAATACAGCAAGCCCGACAGCCGCACCGGGCGAGGCCGGCAGTCCGCGTGCCAGCGGGGTGCTGTGCGTGGTTGGGTCAAGGCGCGGGAAGAGTAATTGCTCCAGCATGTCTGGCTGGATGCGCAACAGCGCCTGTGGCTTATCGATCAGTCCTTCACGCGTCATATCCACCGAGGTGCGTACCAGGGCGGTTGCGTTCATTTTCCCGTTACGGGTCTGCAGGCAGTAGAAACGCCCCTTCTCGATGGTGAATTCGAAGTCCTGTACTTCCCGGTAATGGGATTCCAGTTGTTCGCGCAGGGTCTGCAACTCCCGGTACATGTCCGGCATTTCTTCCTGCAGCATATCGATCTGTTTGGGCGTGCGGATGCCGGCCACCACGTCTTCACCCTGCGCATTCACCAGGTACTCGCCGAACAGGCTGTTTTCACCGGTATCCGGGTAACGGGTAAAGCCGACACCGGTTGCACTGTCGTCACCGAGGTTGCCGAACACCATAGTGACGATGTTCACCGCGGTGCCATTGGCCATCTCCGGTGTAATGTTAAACTCGCGCCGGTAGTCCACTGCACGCTTGCCCATCCACGAATCGAACACCGCCTTGACAGCGATCTCCAGCTGCTCCATCGGGTCATCCGGGAAGGCCCTGCCGGTCTCGCGTTCCACTACGTCGAGAAAACGGTCCGATATTTCATGCAGGTCGCGGGCCGTGAGTGCCACATCCTGTTTGGCCCCGGCCTTTTCCTTGACCGCCTCGAATTCGGCGTCGAATGCTTCGTCCGCAACACCCAGCGCAACCTTGCCGAACAGCTGTACAAAGCGGCGGTAGGCATCCCAGCCAAAACGCTCGTTGCCGGTCTGTTCTATCAGGCCTTTGAGGGTTTCGGTATTCAGTCCCAGGTTGAGTATGGTGTCCATCATGCCCGGCATGGACATGGCCGAGCCGGAGCGGACCGAAACCAGCAGGGGGTTTTCGCTGCCACCGAACACCTTGCCGGTTTTTTTCTCGAGCGCTCGCATTTGCACGCGCACTTCGTCCATGACCCCGCCAGGCAATTCATGTTCGCTGTTATCCAGGTAATACAGGCAGGCCTCTGTAGTAATGACGAAGCCGGGCGGGACATTGATGCCGATGCGTGTCATTTCGCACAGGTTGGCGCCCTTGCCACCCAGCAGCATCTTGTTGCTGCCATCACCCTCTTCAAATGCAAAAACGTAGTTCCCCTGGCTGCCCATAAAGCCTCTCCTTGTATTGCATGGTGATTAAACGGACGTATTGTGAACCATGCCGCCGGGCAGGTCATTGACATGGATCATGCCAGGCCGGACAGGCCGTTACACGGCACCTGCGGTCTTGCTTCGTGTCGCGCAAAGCCGGTATACAAAGGGTCGCTATCTTAGTTAACATGGTTGCAGGCGTGCACGAAGCTGCAGCCGGCAACGCGAGGTAAAAAATGTCTATCAATGGTGTCTGGAGTAGTGATATCGGCGGGGCCTACGGCTGGGAAGCCATTGGCACGGTTTTCATGGAGGATGGCCGTCTGCTAGGCGGCGGCAGGAACCATTACTCGGTCGGCTCCTACAAGGAAAAGTCGGACGGCGGAATTTCCTTCCACATCGATATCAACCAGTTTGGTAAAAAGCGCGCCCTGTTCGGTCGCAAAAGCGAGAATCTCTCTATTGTCATCAAGGCCCGACAGGATGGCGACAGAAAGTTGATCCTGGGCGAGGCGACCATGCCGGGGCACTCGGAATACGGTATCGCCATACGCTTCAAGAAGCGTGGCGAACTGCCGGAATAAGCAGCGCAGATCTTAACCAGTAACAACGAGGTGAAACCATGTTCGAGTCGGCCAGGATCGCGCACGATATTGACAAGGCCAGTTTCGAGGAACAGCTGCCGAAACTGCGCACCAAGCTGCTGGAGGCCCAGTTCGACCTGATCGAGACCAGGCGCTTCCCGGTCATACTGGTTGTCGCGGGTATGGAAGGCTCGGGTGTCATCGATGCGCTGACCAATGCCAGCGCCGTGCTCGATACCCGCCATGCCACGACCTACGCACTAGCCGCACCCACTGAAGAGGAATCCGAACGGCCGCGCATGTGGCGCTACTGGCGAACGCTGCCACCCAGAGGCGATATCGGGGTGTATGCCGGTTCATGGTATTCCGCGCCGCTGCATGACAGGGTCCTGGGCAACACCGGTAAGGCAGCGTTCGAGCAATCGTTGCAGGCCATTAACCGTTTCGAGGACATGCTGGCAGCCGAAGGGGCATTGATCCTCAAGTTCTGGCTGACGATCAGCAGGAAAGAACAGGAAAAGCGCCTGAAAGAACTGGCCGGCGATGCGCGTACCCGCTGGCGTATCGAGGCTTCACCCTGGGGTGGTACTAAACGCTACAAGCAGGTCGAACGTGCGGCAGAACAGATGATGCGCGTCACGCATGCCGACAACGCGCCCTGGATTTCCGTGCAGGCCGGCAACCCGTACTACCGCGGATTGACGATCGGCACAACCATACTCGATGCCATCAATACCCGTCTGTCACAGCCCGATGCGGATGAGCCGGTGGTTGCCCCGGTAAAAGTCCCTGCCGTGGACGGGCGAACCCTGTTGACGGAACTGGACCTGTCGCTGCAGCTGGAAAAACCCGACTACAGGAAGCAACTGGAAAAATACCAGGATCGCCTGAACGAGCTGGTGTGGAAGAAAAAGTTCAGGAAGCACTCGCTGGTGCTGGTGTTTGAAGGCAACGATGCCGCCGGCAAGGGCGGGACCATCCGTCGCGTTACCCACTTCATGGATCCGCGCCGTTACCGGGTGAACCAGTTTGCTGCACCCACCGACGAGGAAAAGGCGCAGCCATACCTGTGGCGTTTCTGGCGCCGTCTTCCCAGGCGCAATCATATCGGCATCTTCGACCGTTCCTGGTACGGGCGCGTGCTGGTCGAACGGGTGGAGGGGTTCTGCTCGGAAGCAGACTGGCGCAGGGCCTATGGTGAAATCAACGAATTCGAAAAGGAAATGACGGAAGCGGGTGTCATCGTGCTCAAGTTCTGGTTGTCCATTGACAAGGATGAACAGATGCAGCGCTTCAGGGCGCGCGAGGAAACCGGCTACAAACGTTACAAGATTACCGATGAAGACTGGCGCAACCGCGAAAAGTGGGATGATTATGCGCAAGCCGTTTGCGATATGGTCGACAACACCAGCACCAGCGATGCCCCGTGGACGCTGGTCGAGGCCAACGACAAGTATTACGCCCGGGTCAAGGTGCTCAGGACGATCTGTGAGCAGATCGAAAAACGTCTGAAGTAAAAGAAGCGCAAGTCCTGAGAAACTCAGACTAACTCGTCATTCCGGCATGCGCCGGGATGACGGAGAACGCTGGCTGTGCATCGACAGATGTGGGCAGTGTCAGCGTTTCAGGGTGTATGAGGCGACCGGTTACCCGGCCCGAAAAAAATCCGGGTGACCCGCTCAGCTGTCGACTGGAGATAACTGGCGGCATGCAACATGGCATCGTCCTGCGTAACCTGGCCCTGGCAAAGCGCATAGGCGGCCGTGATGCCGATATCAGCCAGTGTGTCAACGCCTTCACCAAATCTGCCCGCGATGACAACACAGGGAATACCGGCCGCCCTGGCGCGCCGGGCAACCGCTGCCGGGGCTTTGCCACAGGCCGTCTGGGCATCGAGTTGACCTTCGGCGCTAATCACCAGGTCAGCGCCCATGAGTGTCTTGTCGAAATTCAGGATATCCAGCACCAGTTCCGCACCTGGGTGCAACGTGGCGCCAAGGAAAGCCATGGCGCCGGCACCCAGGCCGCCGGCTGCACCCGCACCCGGGTGATCGCGCACCTGCTTGCCAAGATCGCTGTGCAGTACATCGGCATAATGCGTCAGTCCGGCTTCCAGCTGTAACACCTGCGCTGCGTCGGCGCCTTTCTGGGGTGCGAACACAGCTGCTGCGCCCCGTGAACCCAGCAACGGGTTATCCACGTCACAGATAACCTGGACCTGCACAGTGCCGAGCCGTGTATCGAGACCGGCGGTATCGATCCCGGCGATGTCGATTAAATGTTCGCCGCCCGCTGCCAGCGGGTTGCCTTGCGCATCCCTGAATACCACGCCCAGTGCCTGCGCCATACCCATGCCGCCGTCAGTGCTGGCGCTGCCTCCGATACCGAGCAGGATCTTCTGCGCACCTTCATCCAGGGCGGCGCGGATGAGTTCGCCTACGCCGCGAGTGTGCGCTGTCAACGCTGCCAGCCCGGCTGGATCCAGCAGTGCGAGGCCTGCCGCTGCGGCCATCTCGATGACAGCTGTCCGGGTTTCCCGGCTATATAGCCAGCCGGCTTCGATCGTTGCGCCTGTCGGACCGGTAACCCTGAGTGATTGCGGTACGGCCTGTAATGCGTCACCCAGCACACGTAACAGCCCATCGCCGCCATCTGCAACGGGCAACTGAACCAGTTCGGCATCCGGCAATGCCTGGCGGGTTCCGGCCGCCAGTGCTTGAGCCGCTTCTGCAGCGGACAGACTGCCCTTGAGGGCGTTGGGTGCAATAACAATCTTCACAGTGATAACCGGTTTATTTTTGCCATGCTGTCTCTATAGTATCCCCGACACATCCTGGCTGCGCATGTATTTACGGCCAGGACTTCAGTCCCTGTTTGGAAACAGGAGCGGATAGCTTATAATTGCTGTCTCTTTGCGCGTCCCTCAACAAGGTAAACCAATATGTCTTATGCAATCGAAGTCGATAACATCAAGTGCGGTGGCTGTGCCGGCACTATCATGAAACGCCTGGCCGGGCTGCAGGGTGTAGCAGCGATTGATGTGGATGTCGAAAAGGGGATTGTCCGGGTCGACGGCGACGCGTCGACGCGCAGCGCAGCCAGTGCCTTGCTGGAATCACTGGGTTACCCGGAATCCGGCAGTACCAGCGGGATGGCATCAGCGAAGGCCAGGGCCAAATCCTTTGTCAGTTGTGCTGTCGGACGTTTCGGGGACAATAGCACAGACGCGTAATTAAATGCCTTCGCGGTACGTTTCCACCATGGTATGGATGGATTTCATCAACTGATTCGAACGTATCCCGCGCAAACGCTTGCCGTTTGCAGAGTGTTGCCCGAAGTATTCCGGTCGCAGTACCTGTTGTTCCACGAACACGCGGATAATGTGGCTCAGTTCAGTCGCAGTAAACTTGCGCCTGTTCCTGATCAGTTTGTCGGTGACATAAATAAGTGCATCACCTGTTGCCCGGTCATAGCGGTTGATCAGTGCGGCTCGTGACGCCAGTTGTCGCAGCACCTGTTGCCGGTTTTTCCCCGTCACACAAACAACACGGTCCACCAGTTTTTTATAGGCCGTTTGAAACTGCCTGATCTTCCCCCTGCGCCTTGAAGTCAGCAGCAGGTCCTTCGCGGTGGCATAGTCGGATTTGAGAATACCAATAAATGCTTTCGGGGCGATGGGTGCGGCATCTCCGGCGAGATAGAGGCCGGGCAGTTCTCGCAGTATATCGCGCAGACAGAAGATGGCGTCGCGGGTAATGCCGTCGCCTACCCGGTGCCGGCCTTTGCTGGATTTGGCATTCTCGAAATAGCGGCACAGGTCGCGGAAGGTGCGTATGTCAGCACAACCCTGCGCGCTGTTCATCAGGGCACGGATCTGCTTTTGATCCAGCCCCATCTTGTAGGCAATCAGCTCATCCCGGGTGTGTTCGTAGCTATGCGTGAAGATGTCCAGCGCGGGGTCCTGTTTAAATGCACGGATCGGGCGCTTGCTGCCGTTCACCAGGAAGTCTGTGATCTGTGCAAAGGTCTGGACGATATAACGCGCCTTGTTTTTCTGTTCGGCAATGGTGGTTGAAAAGCGGTCGACGTCTTCGTAGCGGTACTCCGAGTGGAACAGTCCGAACTGCCGGACCGAACCGAAATCGATGATACCGCCGTCGGTCAGTATGTTGTCGCCGTCCCAGTCCATCCAGCAGAAGATGTATTCCATCTCGAACACGGCGGATATCCTGCCGAACAGGGTGGCGATCCGTTCCAGGAAGGTTCTATAGCGGTGCGAATTTTTTGCCATCCGTGGCCAGTCACCGTTTTCTGTCTGGCGGTTTATATAATAGTCCACAGCCGCTTTCAGAGCGGCATGGTTGTTCTGTTTGACGTGCTGGAAGAAATGCGCGGGCCGGAGCAGATTACGGGCGGCACGTACGTTGATCGAACTGTTGTCCCTGAATGCAATGATCGCGAGTATGCGTTCGGTCGGGATGTTGTTGTGATGAAAGATCTCGCTGTTGATGGCAGCGCCGACACCTTCCGACAGGTCTGCGCGTCCACAACCATAGGAAACAGCCGAGTCCCCGGTCTTGATGAAACGGCCTTCCTGCGAGGTGGCTGGACTCAGCCGGGTAGCCCCGGTACCGCAGCTGGAAATGTCCCAGCAGGTTTTTTTCCCACCACGCCGGTCTGTGAAACAGCCGTTCCATACCGAGCGGCCGTCGCCTGAATGCCGTCCCTTTTTGTTGGCGTGCTGTAACTGCAGGTAACGTGTTGCCATGTATTTGTTGGGCAGGATGTCCTTGCCCGGGATCCGGGTGTGGTGGCTGATGTCGTACTCGTTGATGATCTGCAGGCTGAAGGTGTCCAGTATGGCCTGGCAGAGTTTGCTGTTGAGCGTGTCCGGGTGGTCAGCGGGAATCAGGCCCATCTCGCGGGCCAGGGCGAAGTTGAAATAGAACACTGTGCCGCCCGGTTTTCTGCGTGCGGTATAATCTACATAAGCGTCGGGCACCGCCTGTCGCAGCGGGTGACTGCCGTTTACCTGTAGCAAACCCGGGTAGGCGGTGGCCGGTTTGTGGTTTTGTTTTGCATGGCCCATACGCTCTGTATCGGACCGCAGGAGCAACTTCTAAAAGGTTGTGTAACTTATTGATAATACATGTTTTGTATCAGGCATGATCTGCTTGATTTTTGATCCGTCATTCCGGCCTGCGCCGGAATGACGGGTTAACCAGATCTTTCTTCCTGGTTTGACTGCGACCCAGTAGCTGGCGTCAGGCCGTGACCTTGCGCGGCTGTGTGTCCTGGCTGCGCAGGTATTCTTCGTAGCTGCCGCGGAAGTCGACGATACCGTCCGGCGTCATTTCGATAATGCGCGTCGCCAGGGAAGAAACGAACTCACGGTCGTGGCTGACGAAGATCAGTGTACCCGGGTAATTCTCCAGGGCCAGGTTCAGTGACTCGATGGATTCCATGTCGAGGTGGTTGGTGGGTTCGTCCATGACCATGATGTTGGGACGTTGCAGCATCAGCTTGCCGAACAACATGCGACCCTGCTCGCCACCGGAGATTACGTTGACGAATTTGTCGATGTCGTCCTGGGAAAACAGCAGGCGACCCAGTGTACCGCGAATCACCTGTTCGTCGTCGTTCGTCTTGCCCCACTGATTCATCCAGTCGATCAGTGACAGCTCGCTTTCGAATTCGGCAGCATGGTCCTGTGCGTAATACCCGATGGCGGCATTCTCGGACCACTTCACGCTGCCGGACGATGGCTCAAGGTCACCAACCAGGCATTTCAGCAGGGTGGACTTGCCGATGCCGTTAGGACCGATGACCGCAACGCGTTCGCCCACTTCCACGTTGAGGCCGAGATCCGAAAACAGGGTCTCATCGAACTGTTTACCCAGCCCTTCCAGTTCAAGTGCCAGGCGATGCAGTTTCTTGTCCTGTTCAAAACGGATATAGGGGTTCTGGCGGCTGGACGGTTTCACTTCTTCCAGCTTGATCTTGTCGATCTGCCTGGCGCGGGAGGTGGCCTGCCTGGATTTCGATGCGTTGGCGGAGAAACGGCTGACAAAGGCCTTGAGTTCGGCGACCTGGGCTTTCTTGCGGGCGTTATTGGCCAGCAGGCGTTCTTTTGCCTGCGTTGCCGCGATCATGTATTCGTCATAGGAACCGGGGTACATGCGGATTTCGCCGTAGTCCAGGTCGGCCATGTGGGTGCAGACGCTGTTGAGGAAATGGCGATCATGGGAAATGATGATCATGGTGCAGCTGCGTTCGTTCAGCACGCCTTCCAGCCAGCGGATAGCATTGATGTCGAGGTTGTTGGTGGGCTCGTCCAGCAGCATGATGTCCGGTTCAGAGAACAGCACCTGTGCCAGCAACACGCGCAGCTTCCAGCCAGGTGCCACTTCGCTCATGGGACCGGTGTGTCGTTCGATGGGGATGCCCACTCCGAGTAGCAGTTCACCCGCGCGTGCTTCGGCGGTGTAGCCATCCATCTCGGCGAATTCGGCTTCGAGTTCGGCGGCGCGGATGCCGTCGGCCTCGGTCATTTCCGCATTGCTGTAAATCGCATCGCGTTCGGACTTGATCGCCCACAGCTCTTCGTGCCCCATGACCACGGTATCGATCACACTGTATGCTTCGTAGGCGAACTGGTCCTGTTTCAGTTTACCGATACGTTCGTGCGGGTCTTTCGATACATTCCCGGCAGAGGCTTCCAGGTCCTCGCCCAGAATTTTCATGAAGGTGGATTTGCCGCATCCGTTGGCCCCGATCAGGCCATATCGGTTGCCGTCGCCGAATTTCACAGAGACATTTTAAAAGAGCGGTTTGGCACCGAATTGCATGGTGATGTTTGCGGTTGTCAGCACTGTCTTGTCCCGAATATAAAGTTAATGAAGCCGTTGTGATGGATTAATCCGCCATGACGAATGATGTTTCACCACTCGCTGATTATGCACTGCGGCGTGCACGGTTGCCCGGACGGCCCTGGTTGCCTGGACGTCGGTTGCCGGACGGTTGTTGACTGTTGTGGTGTGAAGCTGCCCGGTTTCCAGTCGCTTTGCCGGTGGCTTTCTGCTGCCTGCCGCGTCCGTTGTTGATGGGTTCCGGTTTAATGGAAGGGTCGGGCCTGAAACCGTCGATCATTTCCCGGTTGATATCGCGCTTGATCAGGCGCTCGATATCCCTGAGCAGCTTGAGTTCGTCCACGCACACCAGTGACATGGCTTCTCCCTCGTTGCCGGCACGACCGGTACGGCCGATGCGGTGGATGTAATCTTCTGCCACATTGGGCAGCTCAAAGTTCACCACGTGCGGCAGCTGGTCGATGTCCAGGCCGCGTGCCGCAATATCCGTTGCAACCAGCACCCTGACCCCGCCGCTTTTGAAATCCGCCAGTGCCCGGGTGCGTGCGCCCTGGCTCTTGTTGCCGTGAATCGCCGACGCAACGATAGCGTCGCTGTTGAGTTGTTTGGCCAGCCGGTTGGCACCGTGCTTGGTGCGGGTGAATACCAGTACCTGCTGCCAGTTGTTGGCCCCGATCAGGTAAGACAGCAGTTCGCGCTTGCGCACTTTGTCCACCGGGTGTACGACCTGGGTTACGCTTTCGGCCGCTGTGTTGCGCCTGGCTACTTCGATCAGTGTGGGCGAGTTCAGCAGCTTGTCGGCCAGTTGCTTGATCTCTTTCGAGAAGGTGGCCGAGAACAGCAGCGTCTGTTTCTGTTTGGGTAACAGTGCCAGGACCTTGCGGATATCGTGAATAAAACCCATATCGAGCATGCGGTCCGCTTCGTCGAGCACCAGGATATCAACCCGCGAAAGATCAACCGATCGCTGACCGACATGGTCCAGCAAGCGGCCCGGGGTTGCCACCAGGATATCCACGCCGCGGATGAGTTTCTGTTTTTGCGGGTTGATGCTGACACCACCGAATACCACGGTGGATTTCAGCGGCAGGTGCCGGCCATAGGTTTGCACGCTCTTGCTCACCTGGGCGGCCAGTTCACGGGTCGGGGTCAGCACCAGGGCACGGATCGGACGTCGGCTCCTGGACGGTTTGTCGGACAACATGAGTCGCTGCAACAGGGGCAGCGTGAAGCCGGCGGTTTTGCCGGTACCCGTTTGCGCGCCCCCCATGATGTCGCGGCCTTCCAGGATAACGGGAATGGCCTGTTTCTGTATCGGGGTGGGGGCGCTGTAGCCTTTTTCGGATACAGCAAGAAGTAGTTCGGCCCTGAGGCCGAGGGATTCAAATGACATACTGCGATGTTCTCCATGATCGGCCTGCCCGATACACATGTTTCGGGACGGTCCAGGCGGAAACTTTGAGTGTTTTTCGAGGTGAATCGGGAAGGATTACCACGGTGAAAACAGGTGCAGACCGAAGTGCACCAGAAATTGAAGTGCTATTGTACCTTAAGTTCAGCTGGCAATGCTATGTTGATGCGGACTTAATATCAAAATAAGTGCCTGGGCGTGCTCAGCGGCTTTTCTGCCCAGCTCCGTCAGGTAGCCGCCATCTTTCTGCGTAACAAGGCCCTTGTCGAACAGGCGTTGTACCGCGTCGATCATTTCGGCATCGGCAGTGGAGTGAACCTTGATTCCCCGGTTGGCGGTGTCGAGGCTGAAATGAATCAGGATATCGAGTTCGGCCATCTGTTCTTTTGTGTAATGCATGGATCCACCTTTGTGCCTTGTTTTGTTGGTATTGCTGTGGACTGTTAATTCTATACCATTTTGCCAGGGGCGTCCTGACCGAACGGCTCCCGCAGTGCACTGACCGGCTCGGCACGCTGCTCCTGAATCAATATACATTTCAAAAGGATGGATTTATAGTTTGGGGAACAGGGCCGGCTCGACGGGACTGCAACCGGTAGCCATTTCGTTTGCGCTGTAATGAATGACAATGAACAAAGGGAGAGAGCCATGTCCCAGGTCAAGATCCTGCTTGACGAAAACGATATCCCGACACAGTGGTACAATGTGGTGGCCGACATGCCCAACCCGCCGGCGCCGCCGCTGGGGCCGGATGGCCGGCCCATCGGCCCGGATGCGCTGGCTGCCATTTTCCCCATGGCGCTGATCGAGCAGGAAGTCTCGGCCGAACGCTGGATCGACATCCCCGAACCGGTGCGCGAAATCTACCGGCAATGGCGCCCGAGCCCGTTGTTCCGGGCCCGTCGTCTGGAACAGATGCTCGGTACGCCCGCCAGAATCTATTACAAGAACGAAGCTGTGAGCCCGGCCGGCTCGCATAAACCCAATACCGCGGTTGCCCAGGCCTGGTACAACCAGCAGGCCGGTATCAAACGCCTGAGTACTGAAACCGGGGCAGGGCAGTGGGGTTCTTCACTGGCACTGGCCGGGCAGATGTTCGGTATCGACGTGCGTGTCTACATGGTCAGGGTCAGTTACGAGCAGAAGCCCTTCCGTCGTTCCATGATGCAGACCTGGAGCGCCGAGGTGCTGGCCAGTCCATCGGACCGAACTGAGTCAGGGCGCAGGATACTCGCCATCGATCCGGATTCACCCGGCTCCCTGGGCATTGCAATTTCCGAGGCGGTGGAAGAGGCGGCTTTGCGCGATGACACCAATTACTCGCTGGGTTCGGTGCTGAATCATGTGTTGCTGCACCAGACCATTATCGGCCAGGAAGCCAGGAAACAGCTGGCGTCCGTGGGCGAATACCCTGACGTGGTGTTCGCGCCCTGCGGTGGCGGATCCAATTTCGGCGGTATTGCTTTTCCTTTCTTTGCCGACAAGGCCGCCGGCAAGGAGGTGCGGCTGGTCGCGGTGGA
>Ga0114931_10008787_pt1 | contig 12184 bp, 7 predicted proteins | sample 2SBtaG_FD_89579 | JGI IMG/M metagenome (GOLD analysis project Ga0114931, IMG submission 89579) | Deep subsurface microbial communities from Kolumbo volcano to uncover new lineages of life (NeLLi) - 2SBTROV14_V59a metaG | ecosystem: Environmental > Aquatic > Marine > Volcanic | place: Kolumbo...
CCACATTACATCGGAGTTTACTTCAACTATCATGCCAAGCATGTCGTGTCTCGCAATAATTCGATCGGCTCGCGATGAAATGTCGGCGAACGAGAAAAAACTCGCGGACTTCGTTCTCGAGAATGCCTCTCTCGTGCGCGATTATTCCTCGCAACAGATTGCCGCGTCAGTGGGCGTCAGCCAGTCCAGTGTCGTCAAGTTCAGCCAGAAGCTGGGTTACAAGGGCTTCACCGACCTGAAGCTGGCGATCCATGAGTCCGTCGTGAAGCAGGAATCGAATGTTTCCGTACTGCATGGCAGGGGTAAGTCGCCCGGGGTGAAAGTTTCACTAAAGGATAAGCTCTACCAGGCCAAATCCGAAGCGATCAGTGGTGCCAGTGACCTCAATGACGACAGTTCGCTGCTGGCTGCGGCGCGGGCGATTGAGTCATCGGACCGGGTGCAGCTTGTGGGCTGCGGCAGCGCGTATACGGTGGCGCGCGATATGGCTTTCAAAATGATGGGTCTGGGCAAACCGGTGATCGCCGAAGCCGATTCCGAGGTACAGCTAAGCGGCGTCGCGACCCTCGGACGTGGCGATTGTCTGCTGCTGATATCCGCGCTGGGTCAAACGCAGCATCTGGTACAACTCGCACGCCAAGCGAAAAAAGCCGGCGTGATCATCATTACGTTGACCAACCAGTCAGCCAACCCGGTGTCCGGGCTGGCTGATATCCGCCTGTTCTCGGTATCGCGTGGCGCGGACAGCGAGATGTCCGACATCGTTGCTGCAACATCGCAACGCCACGTGATCGACCTGGTGTTTTTCCTGCTGGTACAGAACGAGAAGCAGGGTCAGGGTCTGCGAGTGAAGAGCCGCCCGCGCAAGGACGTCTCAAAGGCCAAATAGGGCCGGCTAGCGGTATTCATACGCTGCGGCAATACCACCAGTGAGCTTTTGGAGGACTTCCAGTTGCGGTGCGGTAAAAGAAGGCTGGTAATACTCGGGTGCGGTGATCCCCGGTGCGAATGTCTCAATAATCTTTTTTGCCCACTGATCATCAAGACCCACATGCGAGAATATTTTTTCCAGGCACCGCTCTGTTCGGGAACAGAGTTCTTCGTAAGAAATGACAAGACACGCTTTAGCGAGGGAACGATTTTCCTGCATGCGCTCTTGCAAGAAGCCATAGATGTCCGCCCATTGGCTTGCATACCAGGCGATATTCTCAAGACCCTGATCGTAGTGTGACTGCCGGCTTTCATGGACGACAATGGGGCAGCGCAAAGGACCGAATTCGTAGTGTCCCGATAGCTGTAATTGTCGTGAAACCCGGGAGTCCTCCGCATTCTTTTCACAAAACAGGCGATGTTGTTTAACGAGTGAAGCGACCTGTTGCGCGGGGTGCCGGACGGGAATGATGATCCGCGCGTCGGGAAACAGCTTTAGCAGATATTCCAGGCGGGTAACGTGGTAGTTGTTCTTGGCCACGTATCTCTGCCGGTTTTGGACCACCAGCAGCTTGCGGATGTGATCCCGATAAAATTTCTCAAACCGTGGGTGACTTTGCTGTTCTCCCAACACATGACCGCGATCGGGTTTATGGGCTCCCGGAAAAAAATGCATCCACAAGACTTCTTCAATCGCTTCCGGGCTGTCACTGGTGATCATCAAGCGGTCCTGGTGAGCCCTTTCCTGAGGTTCCTGTTTTGGCAGCGGTAGCTGCCGGCGAAGACTGTTCCACCAATAAGGTATCCAGGTTAAGGGAAAGTCACTGTAGTGATGACACGCAAGTTGCGGATGCTGGCTGAGGACTTCTGTGAGAATGGTTGATCCTGAGCGCGCGACACCACTGATGAAGACCGGTTTGATGATTTCCTGACCGCTCATTTCCTTGCCGAGCGTGAGGGACTCCAGGTTTCCGAGGGCCGTCCAGAACCGCCGGGTACCGGCAACCATGTTGCTCGCCAAATGGAGCCCGGTCGGGACATGGGATGTTTTTGTTGGGGGCACTATTATCGCGACGCCGGGCAATTCTCAAGCTTCGCTCAAGTATACCCAAGAATCCTGATGGGGATTGATGCTTCCCCGGCCAGTCCTGACAATCTATACTTTCGCCTAGTAAAATTCCGGGTAACAAATTCTTCTTATGCCCAGTCCTTCCCTTGTCCACATCAGTCGATGGGTCCTGGCTTTGTTTTTGGTGTTGGCGACTTCGGTTGCCGAGGCTTATATCGGTCCCGGCGCCGGGATCAGCTTTCTGCAAAGCATTTGGGTCGCCCTGGTGGGTGTTGTTTTGTCCGTGGTGGCTATCGTCCTGCTGCCCTTCAAGTTGTTGTTCCGGAAATTCGGCGGCATCAAAGGCGTGCTGGTGCTGGCCGGTCTGGGTTTGCTTGCCGGGTCAATTTATGAGTACAAGCCTTCCCCTGTTGCCGAAAAAGTCAGTGGCAGAACCATCGTATTGGGATTTGATGGCATGGACCCGCAACTGGCACGGCGCTGGATGCAGGACGGGCTCATGCCCAATTTCAAACGCCTGGCCGAGACTGGCAGCTTCCGGCCGCTAGCAACCACCAATCCCGCCCAGTCCCCGGTGGCCTGGTCCAGCTTTGCAACGGGAACCGGACCGGGGGAACACGGCATTTTTGATTTTCTGAGACGCTCCACCGATTCCTATATCCCTGATTTTTCCATCTCCCAAACACAGCCCGCAAAGTACACGGTCGATTTGTTCGGCCTCAAGATTCCCGCCGATGGCGGTGAAGTCATCAATCGCCGCATCGGCGAGCCATTCTGGATGACGGCGGAAAAAAGGGGACTCAAGGCCGTGGTATTGCGCGTACCGGTGACGTATCCGCCCGATCCCATTTATCACATGCTCTCCGGCATGGGCGTGCCGGACTTGTTGGGGTCCCAGGGAACCTATTCAATTTTCACAACCGAGCGCCTGGATAACACCGATAACCGGCGCATTCAACGGGTGATGCCGGATCAGAAAGGCTTGATTGAAACGGCTCTTACCGGACCCGATGATCCGCTGGTCGAAGGGAAAACACTGCTGCAGCCGTTTTCCATCGAGCCGGCACCGCGTGGAGTCCAAATCAGTATCAACGGTGAAACGTTTCGACTAAAGCAGGGGCAGTGGAGTGATTGGGTCGGCGTTAACTTCGATATTTTGGGGCCCCTGCAGACCTCGGGAATGGTGCGGTTTCTGTTGCTGCAATCCTATCCACTGCTAAAGCTTTATGTTTCGCCCATCCAGATTGATCCCTACGATCCGGCGGTACCTATTTCCTCACCGCCCGAATTTGCGGCCGAACTGGCGGATAAAATCGGTCTGTACCACACCATTGGCATGCCCGAGGAAACCTGGTCGCTGAATGAGGAACAGATCAGCGATGCAGACTATCTTGAGGTGATTCGGACGACCTGGGCCGAGCGCGAAGCGATGTGGTACACCGCACTGGAGGCACACGATGCAGAACTTGCCGTTGCGGTATTCGTGCAAACGGACCGGGTGAGCCATATGTTCTATCGGGGCCTCGATGAAGAAAGTCCGCTGTATGAGCAAAGCGGAGAATTAGCACGCGGGGCGATTCAATGGATTTACCAGGAAGCGGACAGGGTGTTGGGGGAGACGCTCGAGCGAATGGATGAAGATGATCGACTGATCGTTTTAAGTGACCACGGTTTCGCGCCGTTTCGCAAAGTCGTGCATCTGAATCGATGGCTGGCCGATGCCGGATACCTGGTGTTTGAACCGGGCGAACAAGGTGCGGACGCTTTGTTCCACGGTGTTGACTGGTCGCGGACGAAAGCCTATGCGCTGGGCCTGAATGGAATATTCATCAATCAACGCGGTCGCGAGCCAAACGGCAGCGTCAGTGTTGCCGATACCGAAGCATTGAAAGCAGAAGTTGCCGCACAGCTTGTTCGAGCGACTGACCCGGAAACAGGCGATTCCCTGGTTCGTGAGGTTTTTGATGAAAAGAGTATCTATCCCGGTCCGGCTGCGGCCGAGGCACCGGATTTGATAATCGGATACGAAAAAAATTATCGTGCATCGTGGCAGACGACGTTGGGCGGTGCGCCACAGGCGTTGGTGGAAACCAATCACCAGAAATGGAGCGGTGATCATTGTATCGACCCGTCGTTGGTTCCCGGTGTTTTATTCACGTCATTCGAGCTGTCACGCGACGTCAAAAACATACAGGACGTTCCCGATTTGATCCTCGACCTGCTGGATACGTACAGCAATGACTGACTTCGCGTTGTTCGATCTTCTGAGTCCGGCGCTCAAGTGGCTTGACGATTTGTTGCGCGACGGCCTGGCGCTGGCACCGGTCTGGCGGATCGCCGTCTTCGCAGCGCTCGGCAGTGTTGCCTCCATGTCATTGTTCAAAGCGCTATCCGATCAGGCCGCATTGGCGGAACTCAAGCGGCAGATCAGGGCCGTGCAAAAGGAGTTGGCCAGGCCGGCGACGCAATCGCGCAAGCTCAAGGAGGTCATACAGCAAAACCTGAAGCTCACCATAAAACAAATGTGGTTAAGTTTGTGGCCTGCGCTAATTGCTTCGGTACCCTTACTGTTTCTTTTGGCTTTTTGCTCTAACGCGTTCGGCGTCACAACACCACAAGCAGGCTTTAGAGTCACTGTGACGCCACAGGATATGAACGGCTCCGCATCGGAATATCAGTGGCAAGGTGTCAATGCACAATGGGATGCCCGCAAGAATGCATGGACCTTTTATCAACCCGGGCCAGGCCAGAGTGCATCGCTGATGCTGGGCGGCCAGAAGCAGCTAACGCTGCCAACGGTGGTAGCCACTCGCGTCATCCACAGGAAACACTGGTGGAATTACCTGATTGCCAATCCCGCCGGTTACCTTGATGCGAACCTGAACATCGGACAGTTTGTGTTTAACACGCCGATACAAGTCATTATCGACTGGGGGCCTGGATGGATGCGCGGCTGGCTGTTTGCGTTCATGTTATTTCTGGTATTGTTTTCCATCGTAATCAAGCTTGTGTGGAAGATTCATTGATTGGCATACGGTGAAAAAGGATAAAGAACGGGTGAATGTGCAACTATGAATGAGCGACTAACAGGGACCGTGATATTGCGGTTCTGTGCGATGTTCGTCGTTGCTGTCGCGTTGCTTCTGGCGGGCTGTTCCCGGCAAGATGGCGCTCCCCGGGCACAGCATTCGCCCGATGCCGAACGTCCCGCAATTCTGCTGATTACCCTGGACACGACCAGGGCTGACCATCTGGGTATTGAAACGAGTTCGGTCAGGACTCCACATCTCAAGGCCCTCGCAGAGCGGGGTTTGTATTTTACCCAGGCCTACGCAAGCACTCCGACAACGTTAGCGTCCCACACTTCCATGATGACGGGTCTGTATCCGACAGACCACGGGATTCGTGAAAACGGACGCCGGGTTGGCATGCAGCTCAAGCTGTTGGCTGCGCAATTGAGAAAGCACGGTTATCGCACGGCGGCTTTTGTCTCCGGTTTTCCGCTTGCCGGGCAGTTTGGCCTCGCGCGGGGATTTAACAAATACGATGATGCATTTCCTGCAAACGCCAGCGAGCGTACAGCGGACGCGACGACCGACGCTGCGCTGAAATACCTGCAACAGGCGCACAGCGCGGACTTTTTGTGGGTTCACTATTACGATGCCCACGCACCGTATGAAGCGCCCCAGGCCTTTCTCTCCCAGTATCCGGAGAGTCCCTACTCGGCGGAGCTGGCTTTCATGGACCAGGAAGTGGGTCGCCTGTTGTCGGCGTTCGAGGCACGTTTTCCTGACCGGTCCGTGAAGATACTGGTTGCCGGTGATCACGGCGAGGGTTTGGGCGATCACGGCGAAGCACTGCATGGCAATCTGCTCTACCAGGGAACCATGCGCGTGCCCCTGATCGTTGCCGGAGACGGCATAGCCCCGGGCAGCATCGATCGAGCGGTCAGTACCCGGCAGGTATACGATACGGTACTCGAGTGGGCCGGGGTTGCGGGTGAGCGCAGCCTGCTGGGGTCGAACAGCGAGCCGGTTCTTGCCGAGGCCCTGAAGCCCTACCTGCAGTATGGCTGGCAGCCGCAATTCATGGCGGTACTCGACGGCATCAAGATGATCCAGTCCGGGGACATCGAAGTGTTCGACGTCGAGAGCGATCCCGGGGAAAGCGACAACCTGGTGGGCAGTATCGATGTGGCTCCTGAACTGCAGGGGGCATTGAGCAGCTACTCGTCACGGGCGCTGGAAGAACAGAACAGCCAGGCCGGTACACAGCGGACACTCAGCGACAAAACGGTGGAGCGGCTGGCCAGCCTCGGATACGTTGGCACGTCGGGTCGTCCCATCCTGCGTAAAGCGGCGCCGAACCCCAGGGATATGGTGCCTGTCTTCCACGACCTGGATATCGGTTCCGGTTACTTTACGCGCCACAACTACGCGGCTGCTATTGAAGTATTTAGCCGAATTTTGCAAGTCGATCCTTACAACCTCATGGTCGCGATGCGCCTGGCCGTTGCCTATTCCGTTACCGACCACAAAGAGAAGGCCCAGGAATACTTCGAGCGAGCCCGATCCATTAACCCTTCTTCCGTCGATCTGCGTCATTATCACGCGATGCATTACATGCGTTATCAGCAATGGGACCTGGCCGAGCCGTTATTCGAATCCGTGTTGCAGGAAATGCCGGATCGACTACCTGCCCTGCAGGGCCTGTTGAGCATAAACGCGCGTAAAGGCAATAATGACAAGGTCATGCAGCTACTTGAGAAGATCGTGACAATCAAGGAGGCACCCGGGGCCGAACTGATCCATCTCGGGCAAATGCGCATGGCCAGGGGCGATACGAAGGCGGCAATCAGCGCTTTTGAGCGAGCCCGGCAGATACTTGCTTATCGCTTCGGGCAGGACCTCGAACTGGGCGTGCTGTACCTGGCTGACGGACAGTATGCGCAGGCGGCGTTGAGCCTCGACAAGGTTTCAAGCTCGCATCCCGCGTACCCGATGGCGCTTTTCAAACGCGCGCAGGTCAGCGTGCTCCTGCACGAAGCGGACAGCGAGGCCAGGGTCAGGAAGGCCTGGCGGCAGGGGGATAACACCACTCGCCGGTTGATTGCCAACGAGACGTTGTTCCGCGGCATTAATTATCGCTCGCAGTAGTGTGTGGGCCCCGGAATCCCGGGCGGGTGGCTGAGCGGTTATTTTAAGAGTCCCAGTGCAGGTCGAGTCCGATCATGCTGTCGTAATCCGGCCGCTGGCGGATGATGCGGAATTCGTCACCATCAACCAGGACTTCCGGCACCAGTGGTCGTGTGTTGTAGCTTGACGCCATGACACTGCCGTAAGCGCCAGCGTCTTCGATAATGATCAGGTCACCGCTTTGCTGTTCCGGCAAGTGGCGCTGGCGCGCGAACGTGTCGCCGGTTTCGCAAACCGGGCCGACGATGTCATAGACCACATCAGCGGCGCTGCTGTCACGTTCGCCGACGATCGCATGATAAGAGTCGTACATACTCGGCCGCAGGAAATCATTCATCGCCGCGTCGATGATCAGGAACATGGACTGGCTGCTTTTCTTGACGTAAATCACACTGCCAACCAGGACGCCGGCATTGCCAACCAGCGAGCGCCCGGGTTCTGTAATGAAGTCACAATGGAGATGGCCGAGTGTGTCTCTGACGACAGCCGCATATTCGGCGGGCGTCGGAGCGTGGTCATTTTCCCCGTCGTAGTCAATACCCAGGCCACCACCGAGATCGATTGTCGATATCGTGTGTCCGTCGTCCCGCAGCGCCTCGGCAAGTTCGGCGATGCGCTCGAAAGCCCGTGTGAAGGGTTTCAGGCTGGTGATTTGCGAGCCGATGTGCAGGTCAATACCACAGACCTCGACTCCCGGGAGACACGCCGCTCTTTCATAGGCGTATCTGGCGGATTCCAGCGGTACACCAAACTTGTTTTCGGACTTGCCCGTCGAGATCTTCTCGTGCGTGCCGGCATCGATATCGGGGTTGATGCGAAAAGCGACGCGTGCGGTTTTGTCGAGGCGAACGGCGGCGGCACTGATGGCTTCGAGCTCGGGTTCTGATTCGACATTGAAGTGGCGGATATCCTTTCGCAATGCAAACTCGATTTCACGCCGTGTTTTGGCAACACCCGAATAGACAATCTTCGACGCCGGTATGCCGGCTTGAAGTGCGCGCCGCAGTTCGCCTTCCGACACAACGTCGGCGCCGGCACCGCGATCCGCGAGCAGCTTGATGATCGCCTGGTGCGAGTTGGCTTTGACCGCATAGCAAATGAGGGCATCGAGATCCTTTAGTGCCTGAACGTAAGCGTCGTAGCGGGTTTCGACCGCAGCCCGTGAATAGCAATAAAAGGGCGTACCGCAGGCATCGGCGATACGTCTGAGGGGAATATCCTCAGCAAAGTAATGTCCGTCGCGATACGCGAATTCAGTCATCGTGTGGGTCCCGGTTGGCTTGGAATAAAATATTATATTGGTTGACTGCTCAGGAATAAATGATTAGCTTGGCCGATCGAGTAATGGACGTGAGGTAAGGTCCCGGCATGGACTGGCTTTCAGTTATTCCGCCTATCGTCGCGGTCATCGTGGTGTTGTGGCGCAAGGAAGTGATCATAGCCCTGGTGCTTGCCATTTTCTCGGCCGAACTTCTGCAGGTGGCGTTGGCCTGGTATGCGCCGGTACCCGCGACCCTGAATACGATTGAACGCATTGTCGGCGTCTTCGGTGATGCCGATAACGCACGCCTGTTGGTTTTCAGCCTGATGATCGGGGCATTGCTGGCCTTTGTGCGGGCGTCCGGCGGTGTCGCGGCGCTGGTTGCAAGTCTCGTCAATCGGGGCATTGCCAGGAACGGCAGGCAGGCGGCACTGCTGACCAGTGCCGTCGGCGGCATTATCTTCGTCGAATCGAATCTCAGTGTTCTGACCGCCGGCATATTCTCACGCGGCCTGTTCGACAAGTTCGGGATGAGTCGGGCCAAGCTCGCCTACATCATCGACAGCACGTCGGCGCCTGTCTGCATCCTGATATTGCTGAATGCCTGGGGTGCTTTCATCCTGGTGCTGCTCAACAACTACGATCTCGGCGCATCGTCGGTGTCGGTGCTGTGGGGCACGGTGTATCTGAATTTTTATCCGATCGTCACGCTGGTCATCGTGTTTGCGACGGCGGCGACCGGCCGCTATTTTGGCCCGATGGCGCACAGTAAATCCGTCGTGGCCAGTGATGCCGTTGTTGGCGATGAAGTTGCTGCCACACGCAAGCGTTTCATGATCGTACCGCTTGGCGTGATGATCGCCGGCATGCTGGGTTTCATGTACTGGACCGGCGGCGGCGATCTTGCCGAGGGCAGCGGCTCGAAGTCCGTGTTGTACGCGACGACGCTCGCGACCGTCGTCGCCTACTTGCAAATGCTCATGAGCGATCACTCCGATCACCTCAAACTCGTCAAGATTGCTTTCGAAGGCATGGGTGAGTTGCTGCCGCTGGTCATGATTGTCCTGCTGGCGCTGGCGCTCGGTAGCAGCCTGGACGATCTGGGCACCGGCGTGTTCATTGCCGGGCTCGTCAGCGGAAACCTGCCGGTATTCCTGATTCCGGCGATGTTGTTTTTCGCTGGCGCCCTGATCTCTTTCTCGACCGGGACCTCCTGGGGTACGTTCGCAATCCTGATTCCGCTGGGCATGCCCCTGGCCATCTCGCTGGACCTGCCGCCATCGTTGCTATTGGCTGCGATCCTGGGCGGCGGCGTGTTCGGTGATCACTGCTCACCGATCTCGGACACGACGGCCGTGTCTGCGATTGCTTCGGGTTGCGACCTGCTCGAGCACGTGCGTACACAGTTGCCGTATGCGCTGGTCGGCGGCGCGATTTCGCTGCTCATGTACATCATTGCGGGAATCGTATTGCTATGAATCGCAGCGTGACGCTGCTGGTTTCGCTGGCCTTGTTAATGAGCGCCTGCGCGCAGCAGGCGGGATTGACGAGCACTGAGATCGACCAACTCGCCGAATCGGCGATGCGCGAGTTCCACGTGCCCGGCGCGGTGATTGGCGTTGTAAAAGACGGCAAGGTCGTGCACGCAGCGGGCTACGGTGTGCGCGAGCTCGGTCTGCCCGAGACAGTCGACACACAGACTCTGTTCCGAATCGCTTCGATGACGAAGTCAATGACGACAGCGGGGCTCGCAATCCTCGTCGATGCAGGCAAGCTCGGCTGGGACGACAAGGTTGTCGATCATATCCCCGATTTTAAGATGTACTATCCCTGGCTAACGCAGGAGTTCACGGTCACCGATCTCCTGACACACCGCAGCGGCCTGAAGCCCTACACAGGCGACCTGATGCTGTGGCCACAGCCGAACAGTTTTACGCGCGAAGACATTATTCATAACCTGCGCTACTTCAAACCGGTGGGCAATTTTCGCACCCATTACGACTATGACAACCTGTTGTATGTCGTCGCCGGTGAGCTTTTTCCTGCAGTGACCGGGCAGCCGTGGGAAGATTTCATCGACCAGCGTGTGCTCGCCAAACTTGACGTTACGCGCTGTTTCGCCGGCCATATTCCGGCACAGGAGATGCAGAATCTCGCGGCACCGCATGCCATCGTCGACGGTGCACTGCAGGTCATCGAGCGCAATCGTATCGATGACAGTGCCGGTGTCGATGCCGCCGCGGGGGGCGTGCGTTGCAGCCTCGATGACATGCTGAAATGGGTGCAGCTGCAACTTGACGGCGGCACATTGCCGGATGGCTCGCAGCTCTTCAGCCGGGAACAGGGCGAATTCATGTGGAGCCCGCAAACGATTCGCACGGTCAGCCAGAAAGAAGTCGAGCGCGACCGCATGCATTTCAAGACCTATGGACTCGGTTGGCGCCTCGCCGACGTGCAGGGCTTCAAGCGCGTGTCACACACCGGCAGTTTCACGGGCTCCAATAACTGGATGGTACTCATTCCGGAGCTGGATCTCGGCGTCGTAGTGATGCTCAACGCATCGGCAGATGCAGCCCGGTCTGCGATCATCAACGGCATCGTGCGGCCGTATCTCGGAGCGCCCGAGGTCGACTGGGTCGAGTATTACCGTCACGAGCAGGAACTCGCGGCCGCCAATGAGCCCGCAGCAGAAGCGGTCGTTGCCGACTATGACAAAGGTAGCGTCCTCGCACCCTTGTCGGCCTACGTCGGACTGTACAAGGATCCCTGGTTTGGCGAGGTGTCGGTTTCATTGCACGAGGATGCGTTGTGGTTCGCATCGCAGCGGTCACCGAAGTTGACCGGGCGTCTCTGGCCGCAGCACGATCACACGTTTATGGCGCGCTGGCAGGACCGGTCAGCGGAACGCGATGTACTGGTCGACTTTATCGGCGACGGGCCCGCAGCTTTCACCGGCATGGAGATTCGTTGCCTTGCCGAATGGATTCCGTGTAGCTTTGTCGATCAGGAAATGAATCTGACCCGGGTTGTGGAAGAGTAGCTTATGCGCCGCAAGACCCGGGCGCTGATTGATCTCGAAGCCATTCGGGGCAACTATCGAATCGCCTCCGGTCTCGCGCCCGACTCAAAAAATATGGCCGTCATCAAGGCAGATGCCTATGGGCATGGCATGTTGCGGGTCGCCGAAGCGCTGCAGGATGTTGCGCCCGCATTCGCCGTTGCGATTATCGATGAGGCACTTCAATTACGCAGCGCGGGAATTTCTGCACCTTTGCTGGTGCTGGAAGGCGCTAACGATATTGAGGCTTACGAAGTTGCCGCCGCGAATCATCTTATGCTCGTCGTTCACAGCCAGGAGCAGGTATCGTGGCTTGTGAAGTCGCGCGCTGACGTGCCCTTGTGGCTCAAAGTTGACACCGGCATGCACCGACTCGGCCTGGCGCCCGACGAATTGCAGTCAGTTCTTGTTCGCCTGAGCAACGCTGGCTGCGATGTCGCGGTGGTGTGTACGCACCTTGCGTCTGCCGACGAGTTATCGAGCGATGTGACGCAGCAGCAACTCGATTTATTCAGAGCCAGCGTTGCGGGGATTGATCTGCCGACCAGCATCAGCAATTCGGCCGGCATTCTCGCCTGGCCCGAGAGTCAGGCCGACTGGAACCGGCCGGGATATATGTTGTACGGCGACTCGCCGCTGATGACGGCCGTCGAAACAGCCGCCGGTTTGCA
>Ga0114931_10008788_pt1 | contig 12182 bp, 11 predicted proteins | sample 2SBtaG_FD_89579 | JGI IMG/M metagenome (GOLD analysis project Ga0114931, IMG submission 89579) | Deep subsurface microbial communities from Kolumbo volcano to uncover new lineages of life (NeLLi) - 2SBTROV14_V59a metaG | ecosystem: Environmental > Aquatic > Marine > Volcanic | place: Kolumbo...
CAATGCCCACATCACCGTCAGCAACGATAGCGGTTCGGCAAAACCGACCATGAGGATAAGCGGACGAGAGGCAGGCAGCGGTGGACAGATAGGCTTAAGCGGCCCGGCGGCCGAACTGATTGCCGGCCGCGGCGAGGTTGCCTGTAATTTCGAAAAACTCCCCCTCACCATGTTCAACGGGATCAGCGATGAACTGCTGGGCCACCCCATTGAAGAGGGCAGGATAGACGGCACCGGCACCCTCACTCTGTCACCGCCGAAGTTTAACGGCCGGGCCGCGATCAGCGGTCTTACCATCGGACAGGATTCCGGGGCAAAGAGACTTGCCATAAGCGACTTGAAACTAAACCGGTTCAACCTGACCACCTCGCCCGCCTCCCTGCGGATTCAGAAAGGCAGCGCCCGTGGCGTGGTCATGTATATCCGGCAAAGTGACGAAAAAAAGACCGCCAGCCGCCCCTGGCGTTCGCGCCGCCGCGACAACGATAGCCGGTTGAAGGCGGACCACCTCCATCTTGAAGACAGTCTTCTGGTCTTGGAAGATCATTCCCCTTTTCCGCCCCTGAAGGTATCTTTGGCCATTGACCGCGGCGATATCTCGAACCTTGGCGAGGTGACCGCCATCGATATGGTCGGCCGGGTGGGGATAAATGCCACCCCGGACCGCGGCGGCCGGACCCGTCTGCGGATCACCGGGATCAGGGCCGGACGGACGGACGAATTCAACCTGTCATTCAGGGTAGACGACCTTGACCTTCCCCGCTTTCGCCCTATACCGCAAACCTTGCCGCCTTTACCATCGAGGAAGGAAGGGGAAGCTGGCAGGGCCGCATGAGCCTGCATCGGGGACAATTGGTCGCCGACTCCACCATGGAACTTGAATCCATCCGCCCCAAGGCCGGCCCCGATTGTCGTTTCGATATAAATTTCGCCCGCGCCCTTCTCACCGGGGCCGACGGTCGCATCGTCATCCCTCTCCCATTCAGCGCCAACAGCGAACGAAACGATTTCAGCATCTATCCGCTTATCGGTAAACGGATCCGCTCGCTTTTGCTGCGAAGCTCGGTGGTGCCCCTTGCCATGGTCGCGGACGGGGCCGACGGCTTCATTCGTTTCGCCCCCATGGACGATACCATTGACGATAGCGGGCAGGAAAACCTCCTTCGATTGATCAAGGCCTTAAACGACCACCCCCTCCTCGGCCTGGAGATTCTAAGCAGCGGTCCCTTTATTGAAATCACCCCGCCGGCTGGACAAAAGGCGGTCCCGGACCGGCTCGATCTCGGTAAAAGCCGGGCCATCCGGGTAATGCAATTTATCGTCTCACAGGGTATAAATGAGTCACGCCTGCGTTTTCAGGAAAACGGCCAGGGATTTGACGAGGAAATCCTCGACCGGCCCGTTGACCGGGTCGATCTGAACCTCTTCGCGATCAAGGATGGCACCGTTGATGGAAAATCTGATCAAGGCCTGTCGGAGCTACCGCCGATTTCTGGAGAATGAACCGATCAGCCCGAGCGAACTAACCGGCCTGATCGAGCTCGCCCGCCTGGCCGGCTCGGCCCGCAACGCCCAGCCGCTTCGTTACCTGATCGTCACCTCTCCCGACTACCGGGAAAGACTCTTTCCCCTTCTGGGCTGGGCCGGATACTTAAGTGACTGGCCCGGTCCCGGGGCGGGCGAACGGCCGACAGCCTATATCGTCTGTCTGGAAGACCGCAGGATCAACGGCGATGCGGTCTTTGATCTGGGAATAGCCAGCCAGAACATCCTCCTCGGGGCAATCGCCCGGGGAATCGGGGGCTGCCGGATCGCCTCCTTTGCCAAAAAGAAGGTGGCCGAACTCTTTGACTTAGACGAGCACCTCTCCCCCAGCCTGGTGATAGCCCTTGGCCGACCGGCAGAGGAGGTGATAATCGAAGAGACCGACGACCCGGATGAGATAAAGTACTGGCGCGATGAAAATCAGCGCCACCATGTCCCCAAGCTCACCACCGGCAAGCTTGTCATCGGTGCCTTCTGATGCTCCGCCCGCCCCATACCCGTTACAGCCAGCTCCACGTCTACCATCTGACCCTGGCAAGGATGCCGAAGATCGGCGATCCCGACTATATCGGCGGCTGGCTTGAGGACGGCAGCGCCATCCTCTTTTTTCATAAAAATCGCGAAGAAGAGATGGAAAGCCTTTGCGCCCGGGAAGGGTGCGAGGTCATTTATCAGGCCGAGATGAGCTACAGCGACTGGGAGGCCGGGCTCGCCGTGGAGTCCTTCACCTGCGGCGACATGGTCTTCGCCCCGGTCTGGGAGAGCGGCCCGGCGGATATAAAAATAGACCCCAGCGTGGTCTTTGGCAGCGGTTTTCACCCCTCCACCCGCCTCGCCCTGGAAGGGATGCTCGATCTTTTAGGTCAGCGGCCGGATATCGCCCGGGTCCTTGATCTCGGCTGCGGGACCGGCATCCTGTCCCTGGCCGCGGCAAAACGCGGGGTACCTGAGGTCGTAGCCATGGACAACAACTCCCTGGCCTGCCGGGTGGCGGAAGAAAACGCCGCCCGAAACCACCTGAAGATCCTGGTTCAAGAAACCGACCTGAGAAAAAAAATCCCCGACACCGGCAGATTCGACCTGGTGGTGGCCAATCTCTATCATGGGCTGCTCATCGATCTCTTCAGGAATGAAAAATTCTGGCAGGCCCGATATTATCTTATTGCCGGTTTCATCCCGGCCATGGAAGAAGAACTGATGGCGGCCCTGCCCGAGCCGCCGCCCAAGTTCATCGACCGCCGCCGTCGTGAACGCTGGTGCCTCTGGCTTATGCAAAAACAATAAACTAGTAATAAGCGTTCATTACGCCTCACCACCAGGGTGATAAAGGCAAGAGAAATGACTACGCCGGGGCGGCCGTCCTTTTTGTCAAAAGACCGTTAAAAACAACACTGGAGAACCATGATGCCCGTCAGGACCATCTTATCCGCCCTGATCTTCACCATCGCCCTTTGCGCCGCAGGCTGCCCGGTATCTTCTCCACCACCGGTGGAAAAGGGCCCGGCCGCCGCGATCTTTTCCCTTGAGGCCAAGGTAAAGAGCAGGGACGGCAGTATCCTTACCCTGGCGGTCAACAAACCGGCCATGGATACCAGGGGCCGCCTGGCCTTAAAGCTCGCCCGGGGAATAATCAACGACACTTACCTGATCGAGGGCCGGACCATCAGGGCCGGGGAGGCGGAACTGGTGATCGAACGGTTGGCCGGTGACAAGGCCCTGGCCAGGATCATCAAGGGCGGCGCCGGAATAAAAGCCGGGGATAGCATCCGGATATATCTCGACCGCAAGACCATTGCCATAACCGACCTGACCGTGATCAATGCCTCCGGGGCCGAGTTCGGCCGCTATGTCCAGGAGGAACTCACCACCGCCCTGGTCCGCTCGGGACAATTCCGGGTCCTTGAGCGGGAGCAACTCGGCGCGGTGCTCAAAGAGATAAGCCTCAACCAGAGCGGCATGGTCGACCGGGACAGCGCCAAAAAGGCCGGACGGCTCCTCGGCGCAGACCTGATCCTCACCGGCACCATGACCCGGATCGGCGACGACTGGAGCGCCAACCTACGGCTGATCAACACCGAGACCGGCCTGGTCCTCACTGCCATAAACCAATCCGGACCTTTAAGTGAAATAAGCAAAAAACAGCTGCGTAAGTCCGGCAATATCAATGCCACCTTTGAAGCCGGCGCGAATTCTGCAGGTTGGAATATCGGGGAAAGACATGGCGGTCGCAGCGGGGAAAAAGGCTTCAGCAAGGTCCATATCGACGATGAACGCGGCGCCAGACTCAGCCGGCACTCGCTCCGGATGGACTTTCATATCGGCAAAAAACGAAGCCGGAGAAAGGCTAAGAAAAAGATGTTCGTCGCGATCAGGAACTCGATCAAACGCGATCTCTCCATGTTCAGCGGGATAAAATTTCACCTCCGCTCCGACAAACCTGTGACGGTGACCTTTGTTATGACCGACAATGAAAAGGGCCGCCCCGGCGATGAACATTGGTGGAAGGCCATTGAAACCAACAATAGCTGGCAGGAGATTGTCGTTCCCTTCAGAGAACTTGCCGTGAACCGCAAGAAGGCGCGCAGGCTTGGGACCGACCAGATATTCGACCGGGGGCGAATCGAGCGGATCGACTGGCAGATAAACGAAAGCCATACCCCACCGGGGACATCCGGCACGGTATGGCTTGACGAGGTATATTTCTATTAGGCGCGGTCGTTGCCGAGCAGCTCCGGCCGGGGGGGGGGAAGGGGGGACAAACAACATCCTGAAATCACAAATCAATTCCCTGCGCTGCCTGATTCACCGCCGGCTTTTTTTCACGGCCGCCTTTTTCTCGGCCTCACGCAACCGGCGCAAATCCTGCCCCAGGGAACGATCCACCGCGGCCCGGCAGTTCTCAACCACCTCATCGGAACACTCCCGGATCTCCCAACACGGGGCAAGTTCCAGGAGTCGTTTGATCCCGGGGATACTGATCCCCTGCTCATGGATCATCCCCCTGATGCAGCGGATCCAAACAAGATCCATATCGGAAAAAAGTCGCCTCTTCCCGGCCATGCTTGGCCTGACCAGCCCCTCGGCCTCGTAAATCCTCAAGGTTCGAGGATGGACGCTCAAGAGCTTGGCCGCGACCCCGATTGGATAGATCGGGGTCGCCGGGGTTATGGGTTCGACCTCCTTTTTTTCCCTGGCCGCCATAAAGAGAGATCCTCCTTGATCTGTTTAATGTCCTTCTGAAAAATAGCCGCGGAAAGGTCTCTCTTCCATGAGGAAACCCATAGAACAAAGTCCTATACCGCCGACGAAGCATGCCGGAACTCACGACCGCCCAGGAGAGCAAAGACCGCACCGAGCAGTCCCAGCATCCCGGCCTGTTTATGACGGCCCATCTGAAGGAAGGCGAACTCTATCAGCATGAAAACTGGTAGGCCCCGTAAAAGGTGACCATCCACCAGATATTCTCTGATAACGTTGATCGTTTGGCTATGGGCTTAAAGGCCTCGATATTGAAGACAAACGATAAACAGAAGAGCTTTCATTGCCGGTACCGCACCTTGCTGTCCCTCGGCAGACGCCACTTAAGACATAATCCACAAGGACAAACTACCAATCGTTTTGAACGATATTTACTAAAATTAAAATTGTCAAATAAAAAGGATATCAAATGATCGGGGATATGTACCTGTACAACGCATAATGCGCCCGGTCGCTCCCAAAACTTCTGCTGGTCAGGCCATGGCTTCACGGCGGTGGGCAAGGATTTCCAGGTGGTTCCTCTCGTCTCCGGAAAGGGTACGAAAAAGCGCGGCAAGCTCTCCGATGGAAAAGGCCGCCAGCCGGGCATAAAGATCAAAGGCGGCAATCTCGATGGCCATTGCCGCGTCAAGCAGACCTGCCTGATCGGCCAGATGCCCCCGCATAAATTCCATCTGCCGCTCTTCTCTGCCGCCGCCCTCAATGATCTCCAGAGGCTCTATCTCCCCGTTATCACCGCCGGCCATTGTCTTGAGCCTGGCGATATGGGCCGCCTCCATCCCGGCCAGCCGGAGCAGGAGGGCATGGATGTCCCCCGCCGTCTCATCGGCAAGCCCAAGATAGACCCGCCTGAGCCCCTCCTCCATGGCCAGGGCGAGGGGAAGCGCCTGTTCCACCCCGGCCAGGTCGGCCAGGAGAGGAGGAATCTCCTCCCAGGCCCCGCTCACCCGGCCTCCCTGATAGGCCTTGATTCCGCCGCTTAGGTTTATCACCCGAGAAAAGCCCTGTCCGGCAAGGTAACGGGCCGCGGCACTACTCCTCCCCCCCACCGCGCAATAAACCAGCAAGGGAATATCACGGTCCAGCTCATCAATACGGGCGGGAAGTTCAGCCATGGGAATCAGGACCGCCCCGGCAATGTGATTTTTTTCATACTCACCGGGTTGCCGGACATCTAAGAGCTGGTATTCCCCCTCCCTTCTTTCCCGCCGCCAGGCATCGAAATCGGCGGCAGAAACCGACTCCGCCCGGTCGAACATCTTTTTCAGCTCAAATCCCATAATCCATCCTCCAATCCATGCATAGATTCCCTGTGATAATACCACAAGATGCCGAACCCAAAAAAAGACCGGCCATTCGGCCGGTCTTTTTTTTATCATGGATTATTAACAACTTAACTACATTAAGCCATACCCGGAAAGTTGCCCCGCGTAGACCAGGGCGAAACGCACCACCAACCCGCCTAAGAGGACCATAACGGCGCTGGCATTCATCAGGAACTTGCCCGAGGGAGAAAGCTCCACCGTGTGATCGCCGCTGACCTCAAGGAACTTTAAGACAATCGCCAAAGGGAGAAAGATCCCCAAGGCAACGATGCTCAGGAAATAGGGGAAGAACTGGTGCGATGTATTAAAAAAAGGCATGATCGCGTTGCGATGGACCGCGTCGGAGGTGTAATGGCCGTAGAAGAACAGCAGAAGAATCATTATCTCGGTAAAGATCATCCAGATATCCACCTTGGTAAAGAAAAGCTTAACCTCGTTCTTCCTCGCCATGATGATCATCAAGGCGGTTCCGGTACTCATCCCGCTGGCCAGGAAGAGGACCGGGAGGATCGCCGAATTCCACAGGGGACGGGCGGCAAAGGTACTAAGCAATATACCGGTGTATATGGCAAGCAGGATCCCTAAGACAAAGTTGATCCGGGCAAGCTTTAAGAGATGCGGCCGCATCCGGTTGGCAAAGCTCTTCAAAAAGCCGTCCTTCATCTTCGCCTTCAACGCATCGGGCACCGCGGCAAAGGCGTAAAGAATCATCGGCGGATAGATGAGGACCAACAGCCAAGAGCCCCAGCTCATCGGGGAAAGGGGCCTGAATGTAAGATAAAACCATAACATATGGCTTTTCAGCTCAAGGTCGAGAAAGAGAAAAAACATCCCCACCGAAAGCAGGATCGGGGCTATGAGCGGAATCCGCCAGCAACAGGGCTGATCCCTGGGCACGACCTTGCCCGGGCGGAGGTTTGCCACCCCGCTCATGGTCAAGAGTCCTCCGACCAGGCCGCCTAAGAACAGGTAGATGGCAACCCGCCAGTCCCAGATATGCAGGGTCGGGAAGGTAATGGCGTTGGCGCCGGTAATGGTCAATTCCATGGTCCTTCCTCCTTTATGATTTTTTGGGAAATTGATTGATGTAATAGACGTTTGGCCGGGTCCCGGCCCCCTTCAGCAACACTCGATAACTGTGTTTCCTCAAAATCTGGCTGACCTCGCTGTTGGGGTCGTCGAGGTCGCCGAAGATCCGCGACTTGCCGATGCAGGTCGCGACGCAGGCTGGCTGCTTGCCTGCCCTGACCCGATGCTGACAAAAAGAACACTTGTCGGCGTAACCGTGTTCCTCGTTGATATAGCGTGCGTTGTACGGGCAGGCGGCGACGCAGGCCTTGCAACCGACACACTTCTTGCGGTCGATCTGAACGCTACCGTCCTCTTCCTTATGCGAGGCCCCGGTGGGACAGACCGTCACACAGGGGGGGTTATCGCAGTGGTTGCACAATTCCGAGCGGAGCTCACTCTTGAGTTTGGGAAACTCGCCGCTCACCATCTCGAGCACCCGGGTACGGTAGTGCTCAGGCGGCACGTCGTTTTCACGCTTGCACGCCACCACACATGACATGCAACCGATGCATCTTGACTGGTCAATGACCATGGCGTATTTAGGCATTTGATGCCTCCTTGATTATCTTGACAAAGTTCACCCGCATGCCGGTTGAGCCGCAGATCGGATCCACCTTGTACCTGGTTATGAGGTTCTGGTCGTCCGCTCCGCGATTATAGGCCCGGCTCATGGCCGGAGAATGCTGGCCGAAACCATGAATCATAAAGACACAGTCGCGACGGATCCTCTCGGTGGCCCTGACCTTGATCGGCTCACTTCGCACCCGATCCTGGTTCTCAAGCCGGACGATCTCGCCGTTTTTCACTCCCAAACGATCAGCCTCTTTATTATTAAGCCAGACCTCGTTTTCCTTCTTGAGTTCCCAGAGCCATTGGTTATTCACCGTCCGGGTAAAGGTATGGACCGGGCTACGACCGTAAAGAAGACGGTACTCGCCGGTCTTCGGCTGCTCGATGGGTTCGTATTTGGGGACGACGTCAAAGTCCTCGTCCTCAAGCTCCGAACTGACCAGCTCGATCTTCTTGGACGGGGTCTTGAAAGTCGGCTGGTTGGTGGCAGTTATATAGGGCGCGGCGCTACCGGGGATGGAGATATAGCCGGTATCGGCAAGCTCGTCGTAATCGATTCCCCAGGCCTTTGCCTGGCGCCGCATCCGTCCTTCCCAATTGTCCTTGACCGCATACTCGCCAAGCCCCATCTTCTTGCACAATTCGCTGCCGATCCACCAGGCCGGTTTCGACTCATACATCGGGGCAATGGCGGGCTGACGAAGGGCAATGCCCGCCTCCCGGGTGGTTATGGGATAAAGGCCGTCATGGCGTTCAAGGTAAGTGGCCTCGGGGAGGATGACATCCGCCAGCATCACCGTGTCGGTGGGCATCACGTCTATGGACACCAGAAGATCGAGCTTGTCGATGGCCTTGCGGGTCAACGCCTGTTTGGGCATGGTCTTCAATAAATTGGTACCGGCGACCAGCCAGGCCTTTATCGGGTAAGGATCTTCCTTGATAGTCGCATCGCGGAGGACCTGGGTCAGGCCCTCACCGCCGGCAAAGGGATAATCGCCGAAGACCACCGCGTCTTTATGCTCCTCCGGGTGTGGCGGATTTTCACTAAACGGAGGAAGATCAAGCTTGGCCGGTAGCCAAATACCGCCGGGACGGCCCCAAGTCCCGAGCAGGGCGTTGATAATCGCCATCGCCCGCCCCCGCTGGGTGTCATTGCCGTGCCAGGAAAAATGCCGCCCCGGATGAAGCATGACATTGGGGGCGTAACGGCCGAGATCACGCACCGCCTCAACGATCTGCCGCATGGGGAGTTCGGTCTCCTGAGCCGCCCAGGCCGGGGTATAGGTCTTGACCGATTTTTTTAATTCGTCAAAGCCGGTGGTGTACTTAGCGACATACTCCTTGTCGTACCAACCTTCGCTGATAATTATGTTGATCCAAGTGAGGAGAAGGGCAAGATCGGTGCCGGGCTTGATCGGCAGCCACATGGACGCCTTGCCGGCCGCGGTTGAGTAACGCGGATCAACGACGATGATCTTGGCGCCGCGACCCACGGCCTCGGCAAACTCCTGGTTCTGGGAGTTATGCATGTTCTCACCCAGATGGGTGCCGAACATGGCAATTACCCGGCTGTTGGCGAGGTCAACCCGCTCACAGGTCGAATTCGGCCCCTGGCCGTAGGTAAGTTCCCAGGCAACCTCGCGGGCGCCTAAGCATTGGGAGAAGGAGGGATAAGCGACATTGGCGGAGCCCATGGCGCGAACCAGATTATTAAAGTAGGTGCCGGGGGAACCATGGGCGAAGAGGGCAACTGCCTCGGGCCCGTGTTTCTCAGCGATTGCCTTAAGTTTGTCGGCGACAAAGCCAAGGGCCTCGTCCCAGCTCGCCTGTTTGTAGCGGTTTTCTCCCCGGGCCCCGGTGCGAATCATCGGTACCTTGAGACGGTCCTTATCATATAGCAGGCCTATCCCCGCCTGGCCGCGGCCACAAAGCCGACCACGACTCTGGGGATGAAGCGGATTGCCCTCAAGCTTGACCACTTCGCCATCAACCACCTTGGCGATTAATCCGCACTTCCAGAAACACATCTCGCAGGTAGTTGGCACGTAATGAACATTGCCCCCCTCCGCCTTCTCCCTGGCCTTGGCCGAGAGAAACGGGGTTTCGGCAAGCATAGTGCCCTCGGCGGACATGGCGGCGTATTTAAGAAAATTGCGCCTTGAAAAAGCCATGACATCCTCCTTGGTTAAGAAATTCGTAGCTGACGTAGACCCGGCCACTGAGAAATTTCGTTATTTAATTAAATTTTTAACTCCTCATTTTAATTCTTTTTACACCCAATTGTAGTATCTCGTCAATTGCCACAATGTCATATATGCTCGAAATTACACTATTTAATGCCACAATGTATTACAATAACCACAGAACCAAGGGGAGGAGAGAAGTAACTGACTGGCCATGTCTATCTGTTAGTCATACGACTCAAAGAGGAGATCAAGGAACAGACCAGCCCCATCATTCAGGCCTTACGGGTAAGTCGGGGCCGTTTGACTGAAGCAGGCCGCAGGGTAAAAAAAAGGCACAAGGCTCAAATAAGCCCGATGCCTTAAAAAACTGGTCGGGACGAGAGGATTTGAACCTCCGGCCCCCTGAACCCCATTCAGGTGCGCTACCAGACTGCGCTACGTCCCGACTCTATTTTCTTATTCCTTATATAAGCGTGTGCGAATGTATCACCTGCGCCGTACGGTGTCAAGAACGGCGCAGCCTTTGCCTGATATCATCAAGCTCATCCCGGACCCTGGCTAAAATCCGGCCCATCCCGACAGCCCGATTCTCCTCCGGCTCTTCTCCCGATTCAATCAATTTCCTCGCCCCGGAGATGGTATAGCCGTGTTCATGAAGCAGGCCCTTGATCCTGACGATGGTCTTCACATCGTCACGGCGATAGAGCCGTTGCTTGGAAATATCACGATCAGGACTAATGGCGGGAAACTCCCTTTCCCAATAACGAAGGACGTGGGCCTCAACTCCGACAAGGTCTGCCACTTCTCCGATACGGAAATATTTCTTTTACGGTATTTTTATGCGACTTGTCCCGGAATGGCCCACCACTTGTCCCCATGTCGGCCGGTTTCAGACGACCATTATGAATTAATCTTGTCACGCAGCCCCTTGCTCGGTTTAAAGCTTACCATATGCCGCTTGCAGATCTCCATGGTCTCACCGGTACGGGGGTTGCGTCCCTGCCGGGCCGCCTTTTCCCGGACATTAAAGGTCCCGAACTGGACAAGCTTCACCGCTTCGCGGTTGACCAGGCTGTCACGAAGATGGTCAAAAAAGGTATCGACTATCTCGCTCGCGTTCTGCTTGGGAAGACCGAGTTTCTCATGGACGGCAAGGGCCAGTTCCTTGCGGGTCAGGTTTGGTTTGGACATTTTCAGTTCTCTCTTAGTTTGCCGCCGAGGTTACTATCTATCTGGGCTAGGATCTTGTTCATCGCCTTGTTAATCTGCTTTTCCTTCAAAGTGGCGTTTGGACTCCTGAATACCAGCCTTACCGCGACGCTCTTCTTGCCGGAATCTATCTTGTCTCCCCGGTAGATATCGAAGAGCTCGGTGCTTTCAAGAAGCTTTCCTCCCGCCGCCTCAAGGCAGGCTGCCAAATCGGCGTAAGCGGTCTCTTCATCGAGGACGATGGCGATATCACGGAACACGGCAGGGAACTTCGGCAGGGGAGAAAAACTTCTCCCGCTACTATTTATTCCCATCAAGGCTTCCAGGTCAAGGTCAATAAACCATGCCGGCTGCTTTATCCCGAATCCCTGCAGAATTTTGCCATCAATCTCCATGAAGGAACCGACCATTTCTCCGGCCACCTTTATCTCTATAGGGGACCCCATCGCGTAGGAAAGCGGCTCTCCGACAGAGGGCGCGTCCAATTTGTACCCCATTTGCGCCATGAAGGCTGCGACCGCCCCGCTGACATCATAGAAGTCGACCCGTTCCCGTCCGTAGTGGATCACCGGGGCGCCGGCATAACGCCTGCCGCTTAGAACCGCGCCGATACGGGTGTTTTCAAGGGGCTGCACGTCCTCACCACGGGAGGAAAAAACTTTGCCGACCTCAAAGATCATCATCCCGGCCGATTGGCGGTTCAGGTTATGGTTCAGGTTTACCAGAAGCCCAGGGAGCAGACTGGTCCGCATGACGGACTGTTCTTCGGCCAGGGGGTTTTTCAGCCGAACGAACCCAGCCGCAGGCTCCCCGCCAAGGCCGAGCATCTCGCGATGACGGGGGGAGACAAAACTGTAATTGATCACCTCGGAAAAACCGATATCGGCCATGACCGAGGCCGCCTTAAGGCGAAAATTCCGCTCCGGGCTCGATTCGGCCGGGGAGAGGGCCACCCGGGGAAGTTTCTCCGGTAAACGATCATAGCCGAAGAGTCGGGCAATCTCCTCGACCAGGTCTA
>Ga0114931_10008789_pt1 | contig 12181 bp, 8 predicted proteins | sample 2SBtaG_FD_89579 | JGI IMG/M metagenome (GOLD analysis project Ga0114931, IMG submission 89579) | Deep subsurface microbial communities from Kolumbo volcano to uncover new lineages of life (NeLLi) - 2SBTROV14_V59a metaG | ecosystem: Environmental > Aquatic > Marine > Volcanic | place: Kolumbo...
CGGCTGCCGTCGGGGCAGGCGCCGACCAGCTACCACGCGACGCTGGTGCTCGACCCGGCCAAGACCGACTTCACCGGCCACATCGAGATCGCGATGACCTTCGAGAAGCCGACGCCGCTGTTCTGGCTCAACGGTCGAGGCCTGACCGTCGACAGCGCCACGCTCACGCCGTCGTCGGGCAGCGCGGTCGCCCTCGAGGTGCTGCCCGGAGGTGACGAGTTCATCGGCTTCCGCGCGCCGGCGCCGATCGCGGCGGGCGCGGCGACGCTGGCCATCGACTACCACGGCAAGATCGACGCGGTCGACACCTACGGCATCTTCCACCAGCAGGATCACGGCAACTGGTACGCCTACACCCAGTTCGAGTCGATCGGCGCCCGCCGCGCCTTCCCCTGCTTCGACGAGCCCGACTACAAGGTTCCGTGGCAGGTGACCCTGGAGGTTCCGACCGGCCAGGTGGCGGTGTCCAACACCCCGGTCGAGTCGCAGACGCCGACCGACCACGGCACCGTGGCGGTCCGCTTCCGCCAGACCAAGCCGCTGCCCAGCTACCTGGTCGCCTTCGACGTCGGACCGTTCGAGCTCGTCGACGGTGGCAAGACCAAGAACGGGGTGCCGGTGCGCATCATCACCATGAAGGGGCGCGCCGGTGAGGCGGCGTGGGCGGCCAAGTCGACCGCGCACATCATCGACCTGCTGCAGGACTACTTCGGCATCCCCTATCCGTACGCCAAGGCGGACGCCCTGGCGGTGCCGATGACCGTCGGCTTCGGAGCGATGGAGAACCCCGGCCTCATCACCTACACCGAGGGGTTGATCCTGGCCAAGCCGGCGGACGAGTCGGAAGGCTCTCGGCGGCGCTACGCGTGGGTGGCGGCCCACGAACTCGCGCACCAGTGGTTCGGCGACCTGGTGACGCCGGTGTGGTGGAACGACATCTGGCTCAACGAGGCGTTCGCCACCTGGATGGAGCAGCGGATCATGGAGCGGTTCCAGCCGGCGTGGGACGCGCCGGCGCACTCGGTGCTGGACATGCAGAAGGCGATGTCGTCCGACAGCCTGGACAGCGCGCGCCGCATCACCCAGCCGATCGTCACCAAGGACGACATCGAGGGCGCGTTCGACCCGATCACCTATGAAAAGGGCGCGGCGGTGATCCGCATGTTCGAGCACTGGGTCGGGCCCGAGACCTTCCGCAAGGGCGTCCACGACTACCTGGAGAAGCACGCGTGGAAGAACGCCACCTCGGCCGAGTTCCTCGACGCCATCGGCGTGGCCGCGGGCAAGGACGTCAAGACGCCGTTCTCGACCTTCCTCGATCAGGTGGGTACGCCGCAGGTGTCGATGAAATTGACGTGCGAGAAGGGCAAGCCGGCGGCGCTGTCGCTGGCGCAGCAGCGCTACCTGCCGCTGGGCTCCAAGGCGTCGGCCGATGTCACCTGGCAGGTGCCGGTGTGCGTGAAATACCCGGCCGGCAAGAGCGTGGCCACGGCGTGCACGCTGCTGACCGCCAAGAGCGGCGCGCTGGCTCTCGACAAGGCCAAGGGGTGCCCGGCGTGGGTCGCGCCCAACGCCGACGCCATCGGCTACTACCGGTCGCAGCTGCCCGACGCGATGCTGAAGGCGCTCGACCGCCACGGCCTGCGCAAGCTGTCGCTGGTCGAGAAGCTCAGCCTGGTCGGCGACGTCCGGGCGATGGTCGCCGACGGATCGCTGCCGATCGGCAACGAGCTGGATCTGGCCGCCGGCATCGGTCGCGACAAGAGCCGCTTCCTGGTCGGCCAAGCCGCCGGCGTGGTCGAGGGTCTCGACGACGAGATCACGCCGCCGTCGGAGCCGGGCTACGCCGCCTTCATCCGCGGCGTGTTCGGCAAGCGCGCGCGCAAGCTGGGCTGGAAGCCGCGGCCCAAGGAGAGCCTCGACGACAGCGAGGTGCGGCTGTCGATCGTGCCGCTGGTCGCCGAGCAGGGGCGCGACAAGAAGCTGTCGGCCGAAGCGGTGAAGCTGGCCAAGACCTGGCTCACCGACCGCACGGCGGTGGCTCCGCGGCTGCGCGGCGCGGTGCTGCGGGTGGCGGCGCGCAGCGGCGATGCGAAGCTGTTCGACGCCTTCCTGGCCGAAGCCAAGAAGACCGACTCGCGCCGCGATCGGCGGGCGCTGCTCGGCGCGCTGGGGGCGTTCCGCGACCCGGCGCTGACCCAGCGTGCGCTGGCGCTGCTGCTGACCGACGACTTCGACATCCGCGATGCCAGCTCGGTCATGTGGGGCGCGCTGTCGGTGCCGGACCAGCGCAAGCAGGTGCTCGAGTTCGTCGACCAGCACTTCGACGCGCTGATCGCCAAGATGCCCAAGGAGGGCGGGGCTCGCCTGGGCTGGATCGTCCCGTCCCAGTGCGACGCCTCGGTGCGGCCGCAGGTGGTCAAGCTGCTCGACCGGGTGGCCAAGCTGCCGTCGGGCCCGCGCACCGCCAAGCAGGCGCTGGAGCGGTTCGACCTGTGCGTCGATCGCCGCCAGGCGCAGGCCAAGGCGATCGCCGACTACTTCGCCAAGCACTGAGCCGCGACCGGCCGCCCTGGGCGGCGATTGTCGCCCAGGGTCAAAAACCGGTGTTGCTCCGGTCAAGACCGGTGCGCCCGCAGTGACCAGACTGGGGGCATGCAACGGCAAACCACCTTCCCCCGCTTCTCCCATCCCTGGCGCTGGCTGGCGGCCGGCGCTCTGCTCATTGCACTGTCGCAGCTGCGCTTCGGCATCGGCCTGCTCGCGTGGGTGGCACCGGTGCCGTTCCTCCGCTATCTGCGCCAGCGCGGCGGCGGCTGGCGCAGCTGGCTGGCGCTGTCGGCCGCGGCCTACGCCGGCTGGGCCGCGGCGGTGTTCAAGATCGTCACCGCCCCGGTGCCGGCGGCGCTGGCGCCGGCGTTCGCCCTGCCGATGGCGGCCGGCTTCGTCCTGCCGATGGCCGCGTGGGCGTGGCTGCGCCCCCGCGCCGGCGAGCCACTGGCGCTGATCGCCTACGCCGCGACGGTGGCGCTGGTCGAGGCGGTCGGCGGCGTCGTCGGCCCGCTGGGCACCTGGGGCGCTCTGGCGCACACCCAGGCCGGCGATCTGGCGCTGCTGCAGCTGGCGTCGGTGACTGGCGCCGCCGGCGTGGGCTTCGTCGTCGCGCTGGTCGGCGCCACCATCGAGGCGGCGACGGCGCGCGCCGTGGGCGGGCGGGCGATCGCCGTGGTCGCCGCGCTGGTGGCAGCGGTCCATCTCGGCGGCGCGATCCGCCTGTCGCTGGCCAGCGCCGCCGGTCGCGAGCTGGTCACCGTGGCCGCGGTCGGCACCGACTCGGACATCAGTGGCTGGCCGCTGCCGCCGCGCGCGGTGACCGAGCGCTGGAACCGGGCGCTGCTGCACCGCACCCGGTTCGCCGCCCGGGCCGGCGCGCGCCTGGTGGTCTGGACCGAGGCCGCCACCCTGGTCCGGCCCGCAGACGAGCCCGCCTGGCGCGACCGGCTGCGCGGGTTGGCGCGCGACACCGGCGTCGACCTGATCGCCGCCTACATCGTGCCGCTGCCGGGCGAGCAGCGCTATCGCAACCAGTATCTGTTCGTCCGCGCCGACGGGTCGATCGACCACGTCTACCGCAAGCACCGCCCGGTGCCGGGCGAGCCGGCGGAGCGGGGCACCTCGCCGATGCCGGTGGTCGACGCCGGTTACAGCCGGGTCGCCGGCGCCATCTGCTACGACTTCGACTTTCCCGGGCTGGTCGCCGAGCAGGCCGAACGCGGCGCCGACCTGGTCGCGCTGCCGTCGTCGGACTGGCGCGGCATCGATCCGATCCACACCGAGATGGCCGCGGTGCGCGCGATCGAGCAGGGGCTCAGCGTGGTCCGGTCGACCCGCTGGGGCTTGTCCGCCGGCATCGACCCATGGGGGCGAATGATCGGCCGGAGCAGCGCGTTCGACAGCGGCGACCGGACCTTGCTCGTCGCCCTGCCGCGCCACCGAGTGCCGACGATCTACGGCCTGCTGGGGCCGTGGTTTCCGGTCACCTGCGCGCTGGGGCTGGTGGTGCTGGCGGCGACGCGGCGGCGGCGGATTCCTCTATCATGAGCGGGTGTCTGCCGGGGTCTCCGCCGTCGCTGCCCGCGCGCTGCTCGCCGCGGCCGAGTCGCTCGGCCTCGACGGCGACGAGCTGCTGGCGGCGGCGGGGCTGACCCGGGCCGAGCTCGCCGATTCCGACGCGCGAGTGGACCGGATGCGATCCCACGACCTGTGGCGGGCGGCGTTCGAGCGCAGCGGCGATCCACGCCTGGCGCTGCACGCCGCCGAGGCGCTGCCGCCGGCCGCCTACAAGGTGGTCGACTTCATCATCGCCAACAGCCCGACCGTCGGCGACGCGCTGCAGCGGCTGGCCGTCTATTTTCCGATCATCGATCCCGCGGTGGTGCTCGAGGTGGTCGAGGAGGGCGACGAGGTCTGCTACCGGATGACGGCGCCCGGCCTGCCCGCGGCGCTGCCGGCCTCGGCGGTCGACTACACCCTGGCGGCGATCCTCCTCGGCACCCGCCGGGCGGTCGCCGGCGGCGTCCTGCCGCTCGTCCGCGTCGACGTGCCGTACCCGGCGCCGGCCGATCCGTCCGAGCATCGGCGACTGTTCGCCGCGCCGGTCCGGTTCGCCGCCGCCCACGCCCAGCTGGTGATGACCGCGTCGACCTGGCGCGCGCCGATGGCGGCCCCGGATCACGCGCTGCTGGCGGTGCTCGAGGCCCACGCGCGGTCGCTGCTCGACGAGGTCGACCCGCGCGACGATCTGGTTGCGCAGGTGCGCCGCCGGCTGTCGGTCGAGCTCCGCGGCGGCGAGCCGACGCTGCCCCGGGTCGCGGCCCAGCTGTCCGTGGGCGAGCGAACCCTGCAGCGGCGGCTGGCCGACCGCGGCGTGCGCTTCGCCGACCTGGTCGACGGCGAGCGCCAGACCATGGCCAAGCTGTACCTCCGGGATCCCGACCTGGCGGTGGCCGAAATCGCCTTTCTGCTCGGCTTCTCCGAGCAGAGCGCGTTCACCCGGGCGTTTCGCCGCTGGACCGGCACCACGCCGGCGCGCTGGCGCAAGCAGCCAGCCTAGCGCTGGGCGGCGGCGGTGGTGGTGTGGCCGCTGGTGCCCGAGCCGGTGGGCGGCGGCAGCCGCCGCGGCGGAATGACGATGGCCGACCGGGGGGCGGTGACGCCGCCGCGCTGCGGGATCTTGTACGTGCGGCCGGCGATGATGCGGCTCGAGTGCAGGCCGTTGGCCCGTTTGATCGCCTTGATCTTGACGTGGTAGCGCTTGGCGATGCGCCCCAGGTTGTCGCCGCGCTTGACCTTGTAGTGCACGTAGTAGGTGGGCGGCTTGATCATGTGGTGCGCGATCATCATCCGGTACAGCCGTCGGCCCGACTCCTGGGCGATGCGGTTGTAGAAGCGCACGTGCATGTGGGTGTCGTGGCCGTCCTCGTGCATGATCAGCGGGCGCTGGTGGGACAGCGGGCCGCCGAACAGGCTGTCGAGCCAGGCCGGGTCCTCGCCTTGCTGCAGGGCGTACTCCTTGAGCACCTTCTGGATCTTGCGGTCCATGAAGATGTGCTCGACGTCGCTCTCGGTGACGAGGATCTTGGTGAACGCCCAGGTGCGCGGGATGTCGAGGTTGCTGCCGTCGGCGCGCACGTACCACTGGTTGGGCACCGAGTAGTAGTAGCCGAGGTCGACGTCGCGGCCGGCCTGGTGGCTGATGTGCGGCGCGATGTGGCCGCCGTGCTTCTCGCTGATGTCGCCGACGTACAGCGGCTGGGTGTCGGGGAACTCTTCGTTGAGGCGGGTGATGCTGTGCTCGATCGCCTCGACGGTCTCGCGGGTGCCCCAGGTCTGGCGCGGGTTGACCACCTTCCAGTACGGTCCGTCGGGCATCAGCACGCCGTTGAACAGGGCGCCGCGATTGGTCTGCCCCAGCGACACCGAGCCCAGTGAATCCGGATCGTTGAGCAGCTCTTGTTCGAGCTGTTCGTCAGATAGCTTGGCCAGCGGATGGGGCGGCGGCGCCGGCTCGGTCGGCGGGGGCGGCGTGGCCTCCGGCTCCTCCGGCGTCTCATCCGGACCCAGCGGCCCGTCGGCCGGGGTGGTCTCTTCGACCTCCGGCGCGGGGGCTCGAGTGGCGACGGCGGGTTGCGTCGCGGCTGCGCCGCGCGGGTGTCTGCTTCCAGGCAGCGCGGCGCAAGCCTGCAACCCGATCAGTAGGAACGGCAGCAAGACCCGGCTCATCGCGCCGACCATACAACGACCGGGCGGCCGGGCGGGAAAAACTGGCGGTGGATTGCTAACCGCGACTGCCCGCTACGCGGCCTTGCGCAGCTCTTCGGGCTCCGGCTCGGGGACCGGCGCGGTCTGGGTCTGCTGGGTCAGATAGGCGTCGCGGATGTGCCGCGGCGGGCGGCTGACGCCGGACACCAGGCGGGTCCACGACAGCATCTTGAGGATGTAGTAGGTGATGTCGATCTCCCACCAGAAGAAGCCCTGCGAGGTCGACCGCTGGTAGAAGTGGTGGTTGTTGTGCCAGCCCTCGCCCAGGGTGATGAACGCGAACAGGAAGCTGTTGCGGCTGTCATCGGTGGTCTGGTAGCGGCGCCGGCCCCAGATGTGGGTGAACGAGTTGATGGTGAAGGTGCCGTGCCAGAGCAGCACCTGCTGGATGAAGAAGCCCCACAACAGGGCGTGGGTGCCGCTGTAGCCCAGCGCCTCGGCGCCGACGTAGAACGACGCCGCCCACGCGACCACGAACAGCATGTTGAAGCGCTGGAGGAAGACCAGCTCGGGGTACTTGGTCAGGTCCTTGACCCGGTCCCAGTGGACCACGTTGTGCTTCTTCACCAGGATCCAGCCGCAGTGGGACCACCAGAAGCCGCGCTGCCGGGGCGAGTGCACGTCCTCGGGCATGTCCGAGTACTTGTGGTGGTGGCGGTGGTGGGCGGCCCACCAGAGCACGCCTTTTTGCGTGGTTACGGTGCCCAGGAGCGCCAGAACGAACTGGAAGGCGCGGCTGGTCTTGTAGGTGCGGTGCGAGAAGTAGCGGTGCAGGCCACCGGTGACCGCGAAGATCATGACGAAGTAGACCGCCATCGCCAGCGCGAACCCGGACCAGGACCACCCGTAATAGATGAGTCCGGCCAGGGCGACGGCGTGGACACCCCAGAACGGCAGGTTGTCGATCAGACGATACGTGTAGTCGTCCGGCGAGTCGGTCTGGGGAACAGCGGGTAGGGCCTTGGTAGCCATCACCAAGACCGTAATAAATCTCAGATCATAGAACGGTCATGACAGAACCATGATTCCGTCAGGGTTGTCCCTCGCAGCGCCCCGATGGTCCGACCGCTGACCGTCGCTCAGCCGCCGGCCAGCTCGAGCAGGGCGAGGACCGTTCGCCAGTTCCGCACCGCGCCCGCTGCTTGCCCGTGCCCATCGCCGCGAAGCATGCGACGAACCCGGGCGCGCGGGCAACCCTATCCGACGGCGGCGCGCTTCTCGCCCATCTCGGCCAGCTTGGCGAACGCCTTGGCCAGCGCTCGCTTGCCGCCGAAGCCGACCATCTGATCGACCACCTGGCCGTCGAACACGGCGTACAGGGTGGGGATGCCGCGGACGCGGAACTCGGTGGCGAGGCCCGGCTCCTCGTCGACGTTGATCTTGGCCACCTTGACCTTGCCGGCGTAGGTGGTGGCGAGCTCGTCGAGGACCGGCCCCAGCGCCAGACAGGGGCCGCACCACGGGGCCCAGAAGTCGATCAGCACCGGCTCGCTGGCGCTGAGGATCTCGGTTTCGAAGGTTTGGGAGGTGACGTGAACGGTGTGCTCGTTGGCCATGCTCGATAGAGCCGCCATCCTGCGAAACTGTGTCACTCGACCTCTAGATCCTCGGAATCAATCGACCACTCTCGCCACAGCGGGGCCAGCTGGTCGCGCAGGCGGGCCCGGGCCCGGGACAGCCGGGTGCGCACCTGTCCCGGCGTCATCGCCATCGCCTCGGCGATCTCGGGGGCGCGCCAGCCGTCGACGTCGGCCAGCAACACCATCGCCCGGTAGCCGGCCGGCAGGGTCAGCAGCGCGGCGTCGAGGACGTCGGCCAGTCGGGCCTGCGCCGCCAGCTCGTCGGCAGGGGGAAAGACGCCGCCGGCGGTCTGCGGGGTCAGCGGGGCGTGCAGCGCCGGGTCGTTCTTGCGCCCGCGCTGCATCCGCCGGCAGGCCCGCGTGACCATGGTCGACAGCCAGCCCTCGAGGCTGCCCTCGCCGCGGAAGTCGGTCAGGTGCTCGGCGGCGCTCACCAGCGCGTCCTGCACCGCGTCCTTCGCCTTGTCGGGGTCGCCGCACTGCCGGCGGCCGACCGCGATCAACCGCGCGCCGTAGCAGCGGGTCATCCGGTCGAGTGCATCGCGGTGCCCGGCGCGCACCAGCGCGACCAGCACCTCCGGGTCGCACAGCGCCGGATCGCCGGGAGTGGGCTCGGACACACCGCCAGTCTAGCCCGGATTCTTCATCCCCGGTCCGGTCTTCGCCGGCGGTTGGAGTTACCCTAGGCCTCCACCATCGGGGAAACGACTGCGCATGTCCGAGATCGAGACCGAGCCCTCGCTGTTCGTCGTCTTTGGCGGAACCGGTGATCTGTCCCTTCGCAAGCTGTTGCCCGCGCTGGGCCGGTTGGATGTGCAGGGACACCTGGATCCGAGGTTCCGCATCGTCGCTGTCGGCCGGTCGCCGGTGGAGGAGTCGGCGTTTCGCGACACCGCGCGCGATGCGCTGGTGGGCGCCAAGCTGCCGGCCAACGAGGTCGACCGAACCGTCGCCCGCATCCACTACCAGGCGATGGGCGAGGGCAGCCCGGACGACTACCGCGCGCTGGCCGAGCGGCTGGCCGCGCTGGGGCGCGAGCACGACATCCCACCCAATCACGCCTTCTATCTGGCGCTGCCGCCGCGGGCGTTCCAGCCGACGGTGCGCGGGCTGGGCGCGGCTGGGCTCCATCGCTCGGACGGCTGGACCCGCCTGGTGGTCGAGAAGCCGTTCGGCCGCGATTTGGAGTCGGCCCGCGAGCTCAACGACTGCATTCACGAGTACTTCCGCGAGGACCAGACCTACCGAATCGATCACTACCTGGGCAAGGAGACGGTGCAGAACCTGCTGGTCTTCCGCCTGGCCAACGCCTTCATCGAGTCGTCGTGGAACCGCGAGCGGGTCGAGGCGGTGCAGATCACCGTGGCCGAGCAGCTCGGCGTCGGCACTCGCGCCAGCTACTACGATCACTCCGGCGCGCTGCGCGACATGGTGCAGAACCACATGACCCAGCTGCTCACGCTGGTGGCGATGGAGGTGCCCAGCTCGTTCTCCGCCGCGGCAATCCGCCACGAGAAGATCAAGGTGCTGCGGTCGCTGCGGCCGATCAGCGCCGACGACGTCGTCCGCGGCCAGTACACCGCCGGCACCATCGACGGCGACCCGATTCCCGGCTACCTCGAGTCCGAGGGCGTGCCCGCGGGGTCGCAGACCGAGACCTTCGTCGCCCTGCGCATGTTCGTCGACTCGTGGCGCTGGCAGGGCGTGCCGTTCTACCTGCGCACGGGCAAGTGCATGCCGCACAAGACCACGCAGATCGCGGTTCGCTACCGCGGGGCGCCGGTGTCGTTCTTCCGCCAGTACGACTGCGACCTCGACACCGCCGACGTCCTGACCATCACCCTGCAGCCGCACGAGGGCTTCTCGTTCTACTTCGATATCAAACAGCCCGGCTCGCCGCTGCAGCTCGAGCGCATCCCGCTGCGCTTCGACTACGAGGGCCACTTCGACGGCGGCATGCCGGACGCCTACCAGACGTTGATCCAGGACGTGCTCGAAGGCGACCAGACCCTGTTCGTCCACGCCGACGAGGTCGAGGAGTCGTGGCGAGTTTACGCGCCGCTCATCGAGTCGCCGCCGCCAGCGCGCCCGTACGTGGCGGGTAGCTGGGGACCGCGCGAGGCGGATGCGTTTGCGATTCCAGAAACCGATCTGTGGCAGCGAAAGAAAGTGTGACCATGGTGAACCCGGATGTACGTATCTTTATCCCCGACGACCTGAGCGAGGCCGCCGCAACCATTCTTGCTGCCGACATCGCCGAGGTCGTTGCCGCCCGCGGCCGCTGCCGGGTGGCGCTGGCGGGAGGCGGCACCCCGGTGCCGGTCTATCAGCGCCTGGCGCAGCCGCCGCTGTCGTCGAAGGTCCCGTGGGAGTCGGTCGACCTGTTCTTCGGTGACGAGCGGGCGGTGCGGCCCGACGATCCGGCCAGCAACTACCTCATGGTCAAGGGCTCGCTGCTCGACCACATCTCGATTCCGGCGGAAAACGTGCACCAGGTCCACACCGAGCGGCCGGCCGAAGAAGCCGCCCGGGCCTACGCCGAGGTGCTGGGCGACCAGCCGCTGGACATCGCCATCCTGGGCATGGGCGGCGACGGTCACACGGCGTCGCTGTTTCCCGACACCCCGGATCTCGGCGGTGGCGCGCGGGTGCGGGTGACCCACAGCCCCGAGCCACCACCGGTGCGCATCACCCTGGGCCTGGATGTGTTGAACCAGGCAGGCTCGATCTACTTCCTGGTCACCGGCGCCGGCAAGGCGGCGCCTCTGGCCGAGGTCAAGCGCCAGATCGAGAGCGGCGCCCCGGTGTTGCCGGCGGCGCGCGTGCAACCGGCCAGCGGTCGCCTGGTCTGGTTGGTGGACAAGCCTGCGGCCGGGAATTTCGCGTAGCCGCAACCTGTAGAGGAAAACAGAATGAGCAACGACAAGGCGAAGTTCGGAATGATCGGGATGGCGGTGATGGGCCGGAACCTGGCCTTCAATCTGCTCGACCACGGCGTCAGCGTCGCCGCCTACAACCTCGAGCCGGAGATGACCGACAGCGCGGTCGCCGAGAGCGGCGGCAAACTGGTCGGCACCAAGTCGCTGGAAGAGCTGGTCGGCGCGCTGGAGAAGCCGCGCAAGATCATGATGATGATCAAGGCGGGCAAGCCGGTGGACATCGTGCTGGAGAAGCTGCGCCCGCTGCTCGATCCAGACGACATCGTCATCGACGGCGGCAACTCGTGGTACGAGGACACCCGCCGCCGCGAGAAGAGCGCCGCCGAGGACGGCATCCGCTTCTTCGGCGTCGGCGTCTCCGGCGGCGAAGATGGCGCGCGCCACGGCCCGTCGATGATGCCCGGCGGCGACCCCGAGGCGTACAAGGAGATCGAGCCGATCCTCACCGCCATCGCCGCGCGCAGCGACTCGGGACCGTGCGTGACCTACATCGGTCCGGACGGCGCCGGACATTTCGTCAAGATGGTGCACAACGGCATCGAGTACGCCGACATGCAGTTCATCGCCGAGGCCTACGACGTCTTGCACCGCGTGGGCGGCCTCGACCCGACCGGTCTGGCCGAGGTCTTCTCGCAGTGGAACAAGGGGCCGCTGGAGTCGTTCCTCATCGAGATCACGGCCAAGATCTTCACCGTCCGCGACCCCAAGGGCAGCGGCTTCCTGGTCGACGCGGTGCTCGACAAGGCCGGGCAGAAGGGCACCGGTCGCTGGACCGCGCAGGTGGCCATCGAGCACGGCGTGCCGATTCCCAGCATCGTCGCCGCCATCGACGCCCGCGTGTTGTCGAGCCTCAAAGGCGAGCGCGTACGCGCCTCGGAGGTGCTGTCGGGACCGGCGGCGCCGCCGCGCCCGGGCGACGTCAAGGCGATCGCGGACAAGGTTCACGACGCGCTGTACGCGGCCAAAGTGGTCGCCTACGCCCAGGGGATGTCGCTGATCCGGCAGATGTCGGAGAATCACGGCTGGTCGATCGACCTGCGCGAGGTCGCCCGCATCTGGAAGGGCGGCTGCATCATCCGCGCGCGCTTCCTCGACACCATCATGAAGGCGTGCGAGAAGGGCCGCGACCTGCCCAACCTGCTCCTCGACGACGAGTTGCAGAAGGGCGTCGAGGACCGGCAGCAGGCCTGGCGCGACGTGGTCGGTATGGCCCAGCAAGCCGGCATCCCGGTGCCGGGCATGGCCTCGGGGCTGGCCTACTACGACAGCTACCGCTCGGCGCGGCTGCCGCAGAACCTCACCCAGGCCCAGCGCGACGCCTTCGGCTCGCACACCTATCAG
>Ga0114931_10008790_pt1 | contig 12179 bp, 11 predicted proteins | sample 2SBtaG_FD_89579 | JGI IMG/M metagenome (GOLD analysis project Ga0114931, IMG submission 89579) | Deep subsurface microbial communities from Kolumbo volcano to uncover new lineages of life (NeLLi) - 2SBTROV14_V59a metaG | ecosystem: Environmental > Aquatic > Marine > Volcanic | place: Kolumbo...
CGCAGCCGCCGTCTGAGAGCGATAGCTCGAGTACCCTCGCCACCGCTCGTCGGGTCGTCGCGGTCGAGCGCGCCGCACTCGAAGCTGTCGGCAAAGCTCTCGACGACCGCATCGTGCGCGCCGTCGACTATCTCGCCGCTTGCAGCGGCAAGGTCGTGGTTGTCGGAATGGGCAAATCCGGACTCATCTGTCGCAAGATCGCAGCGACTCTGTCCAGTACCGGAACCCCTGCCTCGTTTCTCCACGCTGCCGAGGCGGTGCACGGCGACCTCGGCGTCGTCGGGATCTCGGACGTCATCCTGGCTTTGTCTCACAGTGGTGAAACCGAGGAAATGGTCCGACTGCTGCCGCTCTTCAAGCGATTCGCCCTGCCGTTGATCGCGATCACCGGCAACATCGACTCCACACTCGGCGCGGCGGCCGACGTCGCACTCGACTCGAGCGTGCCCGAGGAAGCCTGTCCGATGGGTCTGGCTCCCACGGCGAGTACGACAGCGGCCCTCGTACTCGGCGACGCGCTCGCCGTCGCGCTGCTCGAACGGCGGGGATTCTCGGAGAGTGACTTCGCCGTCCTCCACCCGGGCGGCAGCCTTGGCCGCAAATTCCTCAGAGTCGACGAGATCATGCACACCGGCGACGAGATTCCTCTCGTCGGAGGCAGCACCTCGCTCGCCGACACCATCGTCGAGATCACCGGCAAGCGGCTCGGGGTCACCGGCGTCATCACCGATACGGGCCGGTTGAGCGGGATCATCACCGACGGCGACCTGCGCCGCGCCATGGGCCGTGATGTCGACATGCATGCAACCACCGCCGCCACTGTAATGACGACCGAGCCACAAACCATCGGCGCCAACGCTCTGGCCGCCAGCGCGTTGGCAATCATGCAGCAACACAGCATCACCTCGTTGTTCATCGTCGAACCGATCGGGCACGAGCCGGTCGGTGTTCTCCACCTGCACGATCTGCTGAAGGCGGGAATTACGTAGATGCCCAGTAAAAGCACCAGCAGAGGCACCCATGTGAGCGGTGGCAGCGGGAGTCGCGCAACCGGACGGCCGTGCTGAATCAGTTGTACAAATCCTCGCCCTGGCTGCGGGCACGGGCGCACCGGGTCAAGGACGCAGCGACGTATCGATTGGCGCGGGCGGCACTCGGTATCGGTGCCCACTATCGCCTCGAGCGCTCCTTGGCTGCGGCCGACCGGCTCGGCGATATCGCGTACCTCGTACTTCACAAGACCCGCCGACTAGCCCTCGGTCACCTGGAATTGGTGTTCGCGGACCAGTTGAGCGAGCGCCGGCGGCACGAGATCGTCCGATCGAGCTTGCGCGGCTTTGCACGCTCCTTCTGCGAGATTGCGAACATCGATGAAATTCGCCCTAATTTAGCTACTTACATCACCATGACCGGCTGGGACGAGGTCGCCGAGGCCATCCGCGAAGGCGCCATTACCTGCGCCGCACACCTCGGGAACTGGGAGCTTCTCGCCGTGTATATAGCTGAAATTCAGGGCAAATCGGTCGCCGCCGTCGCGCGGCGCCTGGACGAGCCCCGGCTCAACCAGCTCCTCGTCGACTTCCGCAGAGGCAACGGTGTCGAGACGATCCTTCGCGACAGCCCCAGTGCAGGCCGACAGATCCTCCGCACCCTCAAGCAGGGCGGGATCCTGGCAATGCTGGTCGACCAGGACACCCGTGTATCCTCGATCACGGTCCCGTTTCTAGGCCATCCCGCTCGCACCCCAGTCGCCCCTGCCACGCTTGCGCTGCGGCGCGGCATCCCGATCGTCACCTCCTACTCGCGGCGAAGACCGGCCGGTGGTCTCGAGATCGTCATGGGCGGCCCGCTTTACCCGGACAACAGCCTGACCAAAGAGGATGCGATCCGGGATCTCACCGAACGCGTCAACGATTTGCTGGGAGCGGCAATCCTCGAGAACCCGGATCAGTGGCCGTGGTGGCACCGCCGCTGGCGCCGGCCGCCGCAACCTCGGCTTGATCCCGACGCGCCAATTGACTAGCGATACCACAACAGCGAAGGAGTACCGGCCTATGGCTCCGGATCCACGATTGATCGAATTGTTCAGCTACTACCGCGAGGGCGAGATGCACGGAGCCGGGTTGCTCCTGCGCCTGATCAAGATGATGGAGGATGACGGCGACGCGCAGATCAAGTTGACCCTGCACATGGCCGAAGAAGCCAACCACGCTTGGTTGTGGACAAAACGCATCGCCGACCTCGGCGGCACGCCTGTGCAAGTGTCGACAGGCTACCAGACTCGAATTGGACGGCGTACCATTCCCAGGGGTGTCATCGACCTCCTGGCTCTGACGATCATCGTCGAAGAGCGCTCGGTCGCCCGCTACAAAGAGCACGCGAGCCGCAAAGACGTCGATCCGGAGACCAAGGAGGTACTCGACAAGGTGACCGGAGACGAGGTCTGGCACATGTCGTGGATCCGCGGCAAGCTGGATGAAATCGCGGCAGCGCAGAACAAGACCGAGTATGCTGCCGAGATGGTCGAGAAGTACCGTGAAGTCGACCGCGAGGTGTACGGCGAGCTGCGCGCGATGGAAGTCGCGGCTTACGGCGGAACCCCTCCATAAAAAGAGACGACCTCGCCGCCCGTCGTCCATCGCAACGATCCGGCAGCGACGACCGTGGGCCAGCCGACACCGACCCTGAAAGATCGTACTGAGGCAGCCGTCGTTCGCTTGGCGATGGCGGCCCTGGGTGCAATTCCACGTCGGCTCGCCCTGCGGGTCGGGGCCCGCATCGGCGATGCCTTCTACCTGTTCGACGCGCGCGACCGCAAGGTTGCTCTGCAGAACCTCAAACGCGCCTTTCCCGACAAGTCGGAACCCGAGCGACGCGAGATCGTGCGCCGTTCGTACCGCAACCTGGGTCGCCTACTCGCCGAGGTATGCCACTTCCGCAGCCTGACGCCGGAGAATATCGACCGGTTCGTCACCATCGACGACCCCGGGTACTGGCGAGAAGGCCTGCGCCGCGCGCAGCGGACCGGGGTCATCGTACTGACTGCACACTTCGGCAATTTCGAGCTCCTCGCGTACTCGCAGGGGCTGGCCGGAAACCCGATCACACTGGCCCACCGGACCATGCACAACCCCTTGGTCGATCAGTTCATTCTCGACATGCGCGCACCGGCTGGCACCCGGTCGATTCCGAAAAAAATGGCCGCGCGCGAGCTTCTCCGTGCCCTGCGCAATCAACGACCGATCGCTCTGCTCGCCGACCAGAACCAGACGGCGAACGCCGGCGTCTTCGTCAACTTCTTCGGGACGCCGGCCTGCACAACGCCGGGACCGGCGCGTCTGGCGATGCACACCGGTGCGCCGATCATCCCGGTCTTTCTCGTACGCAAGGGTGAGTCGGAGCACCACCGTCTGATCGCCTATCCGGAAATCGAAGTGGCCGACAGCGGCGACCAGGTCGCCGACATCATCGAAACCACCGAGCGCTGCAACCGCGCCATCGAACGGGCTCTTACGGAACACCCGGATCACTGGATCTGGTTCCACAAGCGATGGAAGACCCGACCCGAGGGTGAACCCCGGCTGTACTGAGCCGCGGCCATTCCGCCCCAGCCGATCGGTCGGGTTCTGCCAGACGGCCCGACCGGACTAACAGCCCGCTGAAAAACAGGTGCGCAGGCGAAAATGAGGATTTTGGCGCTCTGGCAAGGCGCGGATCCGGCATGCCGCCCGAAGCCATGGCGAAGGGTGGAGGCAAAGTTCTTGCTTTTGTTGAGGATTTCGCAACGCAGCCAGAACGTCAAAGGACCATTTGCAGGGCGTGTCCTGTTTTTCAACGGGCTGCTAACCTCGTCGGCGACCGCGGGCGCTTGCTGCCGATCGTCAGCGCCGTCCCTCAGCTTGCGATTCACCCGGCGATGGAGAGTAGAACTTCGCCGATGATACCGAGGGCCTGGTCGGTTTCCTGCTCCGTCATCACCAGCGGCGGTGCCAGGCGCACCACCGTGTCGCGGTGCAGAGTCCAGTTGAGTATCAGCCCGCGCGCGAAGGCTTCGCTCGCAAACCTCGCCGTGAGATCCGCCGTCGCAAACTCGAGGCCGAGCAGCATCCCGCGACCGCGAACTTCGACCAGCACATCGCCGACGTACGGGCGAAGCCGATCCAACCATAACCGGCCTTGCCGCTCCGCCCGATGTGGCAACGCCCGGGCGGTGGCGAACCGCAGGCCGGCGAGCCCGGCCGCGCACGACAAGGGGTGGCCACCGAAGGTGGTCACGTGGCACAGAGGCGGGTCGTCCGACAACTCCCGCATCAGCTCGGGTCGGGAGACGAACGCTCCGAGCGGTAGACCTCCACCGAGCGCTTTGGCCAACACCATGACGTCCGGACACACACCCCAATGCTGGGAAGCGAACCACTGCCCGGTGCGGCCGAGCCCGGTCATCACCTCATCGTGGATCAGAAGCGCACCGGAACGATCGCAGGCGGCGCGCAGTGCCGGATGAAACTCATCTCCCGGAATCCGCACGCCGCCCTCGCCCTGGATTGGCTCGACAATGACCGCCGCAACCGTCTCGTCGATTCCGGCGAGCGCAGCGACGTCGCCGAAGGGCAGAAAATCGACCTCGAATTGCAGCGGTTCGAAGGGCGTGCGGTACACCAGGTTGTCACACAGCGCCAGCGAACCGGTGGTGTCGCCGTGGTACCCGCCTCGGAACGCCACGAACTTGCTCCTCCGGGTGTGCTTGCGAGCCAGCTTCAGAGCTCCCTCAATGGCCTCGGTACCACTGTTGGCAAAGAACGAAACCGACAAATCGCCCGGTGCGAGATCCGCGATCATCCCGGCGAGCTCAACCTGCGGCGCCTGCACGGATTCGCCGTACACCAGCGAGTGAAGGTAGCGCGGCGCTTGATCGACGATCGCAGCGACCACGGCGGGGTTGCAGTGGCCGATTCCGGCGACGCCGATACCCGACAACAAATCGAGATAGGCGCGCCCGTCGACGTCCCAGATCCACGAACCCACGGCGCGATCGACGACGATCCCGAGCGGCGCCGGCGACGTCTGGCATACGTGCTTCTCGAATAGTTCTGTTACCCGTTGACGATCGATCATGTCGTAAAGCCGCTTCCCCGGGTGTATCGCGGACGCGGGCGATAACCCAGATACGTCGTGTCAACTCTCCGAGGTCCAGCCTGTCAGCCGCGAGCGACCGCCGGGCTCCCATTGCAGGGTAGGGCGCTGCATCGCGCCGAGCCTCACCACGTGTGGCACCCCCGCCCTATTCAGCCGATCCCGCACCGCTGCGAACGCCGCGCTCGAAATTGCTACGCCGGCAGCCTCGAGGGTCGACCCGTGCTGCGAGACCACTCCGGCCACTTCTCCGACATCGGATACGGCGACGACGCGGACGCAACGATGCAGCGGAGTCGGCGTGAAGCTGAGATCGTCTTCTACTACGACACAGCCATCGGTGACTACGTCGGAAACCGCGAACAGGTGTCGCCCCGTGCTCGCGAAGTCCTTCCACTCGGCGGCCTCGCGAAATCGACGGCTCTCGAGTAACTCACCTTGCCCGATCCACCCCGGCGGCAGCCGGCGCGACAGAGCGCGCAGCTCGTCGGCAACCGCTCGAGCGAATCCGCGGGCCGCACCCGTATCTCCTTCGACGAAGCAGACCTGCGGCGACAGGCAGCCCAGTTGGTCCCACGCAGCGACGTCGGCGGCAAGCGACCGGGCCGCGGCGCGCCGCTCGGCGTCCCGGCAAACCACCGCGAGACTGACCCGGTGTCCATGGCCGACAAAGGATCCCGGACAGCGGCTCCGGAGGTCTTCGATCGCCCGGTCGCCACCCGAGGCAACGACCAGATCGGCGCGCTCGAGAACAACGTCTTCGACCCGCCGGTCGCCGCCGCGCCAGTAACAAGATGCAACACAGCGGCCGATCTCCGGATCCGCGGAACGAATCGAATCGACCCACAGCCCGGCAAAGGCGCGGTCGGACCGGCCCGGTTTGAGTAACACCGCGCTGCGGGACAGCAGCGACACCGCGGTCGGAATCGCCGCGTGTCCCGGCAGGTTGCTGGGTAGAACGTGTAGCGTCAGCCGCGGCGTGCGAAAATCCTCGAGGCCCGCCCAACCTCCGAGCTCGCGCTCGACGAGATCGGCAAGCGCCGCGCCGCGCAGTGGCTCGATCATAGTCGGCAAGTACGCACGCACCATCGGCGTGGAAAAACCGCTCTCCGCACACGCAGCGTCGACCGCCTGCGCCATCCAAGCAGAACCCGGACTCAGCCATCCCTCGACCACCGTGCTCAACGCGGTCGCGATCTCGGCCGGATTGCGCTCGAGAAGACGCTCGCGACTGCGCAGGAGTCCATCCACAATCGCGGCCAGGTCGGCCGCGCCGGTCACCTCGGCCATGAGTCTATGCGGATCAAGCACCCGGCCACTCGGCGACGCTGAGCGAGCAGCCACGCACTTCGGCACGCGGGGCGCGGCCGATCAGACGCAACCCACCACCGTCCTCCAGGATCCCCAGGTCCTCACTGAGTACCGCCATCGCACTTCCGGCGTTTGCCAGGTCGTAGTGGCAGATCAGTCCGGCTTCTCCGGCGGCCACCGGAGCAAGAGTCTCGATATGTAAAATCACGGCGCGCAACCACGCCGGCGACATCAGGTGACGACCCCGGTGAACGCCATCGAAACGGTCGCGGATCACCGAATCGTAGTACTGGCTCGACAGCTCGGCCATACCGTACTCGTTGACCGCGAAGTAGCCGGGGATCGCGAAGGCCTTCCACACCGCATGCAACACACCCTTGCGAGAGAGTCGGCGCGGGGCCCCCTTATCGCCCCCGGTGTCCATGATGCGGCTACCGTGCGGCAAACGAAACGCCAGCGATCGCACAGCGGCGAAATCGAGGAAATTGAGCAACGCACCGGTGGTCGTAAAGATACAAAGAGGGCGACCTTCTCGCTCACTACGGCGCAGCGTGTCGACGAAAACGTCGAAAACCGGCTCGCCCGGCCGCGCCGCGTAGACGAGATCCCCGGCCGCCATCGTTTCCCCGGCCCAAGCAACCATCTGTGCCAGAGACGAGTCCGGCTGTTCGTCGGCCGGGGGGATCAACGAGACCATGTCGATCGAATCGACGTCGGGAAGCAGAAAGCGTCGCAATCCCGACAACGCCGACCGATGATACAGCCGCAGGTCGGGTACCACATGGCGCGAACGCCGGTCAGTGCCAGCCGTGGTTCCAGTGGAAAGGAACACTCTCTGCGGCGGGCCACAGCTGAGCTCAACCTCCTTGAATGCCTGAACCGGCACCGGCGGAATGTCACGCCAGTCGGCAACCGAGTCGGGAACCCGGTTGCGGCTCGCGCAATACTCCCGGTAGGGGGCGCAGTTCTCGAATTGATGGCGGAACACCGCCAGTGCGAGCGCCGAAAATTCGCCCTCACCAGGATCGTCGATATAAGCCAATACCCTGTCGTAGATCGCCGTCACTGCGGCAAAGCTACCACGTGCGCCGCAGCCTCTGAACACTCCACCAGACAGCTGCAATCAGAGCTTCCAGCGGACATCCGTGCTTGACATGCCGGGGGGTGAGGTCCAGCATATTTTCCACCCCGGAGGTTCCGCTATACGATGGATAAACCACAGTTTTTGCTAATCGGAATCCTCGCTGTCGCGGTAGGTTTCTTTGCCCTGCGGTTCACCTCCAGCGACTCCGACGATTATCAATCCGGCTTCGAATCGGGCGACGGCGACTTGGCATCGGCCCGGTTCTACGAAGAGTCCGATGCAGGCGGCCGCCGCGAAGGGCACTTCGGCAGCCGCTCGTCGGGCCGTGCCCGCGGCAGCAGTCCCGGTCACCTGTCGCGATTGGGCACCCGCAGCGAGCGCGCGGGATTGGGTGGCAGTCGACGCAGCAGCTCCAGCAAAGGCGCCGAGACAGCGAGCAGCGGCAAGCGACACGGCGGATTTGGAGGCCGCGGCGGTCTGCACTCGGCGAAGGCCTTCGGTCGCACAGGATCCGCCTCGATCGCCAATACCGCCCGCAACGGCCGCAAGGGCCTCGGCGGCAAGTCCGGTGACAAGAACCACAGTGACCGCGTTCAGCAGCTGGGCGGCCAACAATCCCACGTCGACGATTTTCACAGTGATGGAGACGCCGTAAAAGACCCAAAAGACGGCCTCCTGCTCGACGTCAACAACAAGGAAGAGGCCGACGCGACAGCGGATAGCATCAACGGCGTCGAGGAGAGCGACGACGGTGAGTGGCTGGATTTCGCCGAGAACGCACAGCTCACCTTTCCCAACGGGGCCAACGAGCAGACAGGCACCATCAGCATGGATATCGTTCCCAACTGGAACGGTGCCGACATCACCGACAACTCCCTCTTACAGATTCGCGAGGCGCACCAGTGGGATAATCGGGTACAAATGGTCAAGAACGGACAATTTTTGCGCTTTATCGTGACCGACAACACCGGACACGAGTCCGACATCAGCTACAAGATCGATAGCTGGGAAAGCGGCGACGCACACCGCGTCACGGCTTCGTGGGACAACGGCAAGACCATCCTGTATGTCGACGGCAAGCAGGTCGGATCCAACACCTACCCCGGGCAACTCCAATTCAAGAAAACAGTGCCCATCCACGCCGGATCCGATTTCGCGAGCGGCGCCTACAACGGTCTCGACGGCAAGGCCAAGGTGAAGCTGTTCAACGACGCTCGCACTCCGAACGATATCAGCTCCTGATCTCTTTCGCCCACCCCATTTCCCGAGTTCGAGTTCCCTTGCGGGAGATGGCTCTCCGAGAACTCGCGTTGCGAGGTTTCCTGCTTCGGCTGGGCTGAGCCACCGGCGCTAGGTGCCGTACCGCTCTAGTTCGCACAAAAAGAGGGCCGCCCTTGCGGGCGGCCCTCTGTGCAGATGGGGCGCCGGGGAAGAGGATACCCCCTCCCCGACGCCAAGCTCTGGGATCGTGTGATCCGGATGGGGCGACCTACATCATGCCGCCCATTCCGCCCATTCCACCCATGCCTCCCATACCGCCCATGCCTCCGGGCGGCATCGCCGGACCGGCCGACTTTTCCTCGGGCTTCTCGGCAATCATCGCCTCGGTCGTCAGCAGCAACCCGGCTACCGACCCCGCGTTTTGCAGCGAGGTCCGCACCACCTTGGTCGGATCGATGATCCCGGCCTTGATGAGATCTTCGAACTCTTCCTTGGCTGCATTGAAGCCATTGGCGCCCTTGGAGTTCTTGACCCGATCGAGAACGATCGAACCTTCCCAACCAGCATTGGTAGCAATCCAACGGCACGGAGCCTCGATCGCGCGGCGCACGATGCCGACACCAACTTTCTCGTCAGCCGATACCCGGAGTTTATCGAGCACGGCAGAGGCCCGTACCAGCGCGACACCACCACCGGGGACGATGCCCTCTTCAACCGCGGCGCGGGTCGCGTGCAGTGCATCCTCGACGCGTGCCTTCTTCTCCTTCATCTCCATCTCGGTAGCCGCACCAACGCGTACGACGGCGACGCCACCGACCAACTTGGCCAGACGCTCTTGTAGCTTTTCGCGGTCGTAGTCACTGGTGGTCTCCTCGATCTGGGCTCGGATCTGGCTGATCCGCCCCTCGATGTCGCCTCTCTTGCCAGCCCCGTCGACAATCGTCGTGTTGTCCTTGTCGATGACGATCCGCTTGGCGCGACCGAGATCGTTGATGGTGACGCTTTCGAGCTTGATACCGAGCTCTTCGGCGATCACTTTGCCGCCGGTGAGGACCGCGATGTCCTCGAGCATCGCCTTGCGGCGATCGCCGAAGCCGGGAGCCTTGACCGCGGCGCACTGGAGGGTGCCGCGGATCTTGTTGACGACCAGGGTCGCCAGGGCCTCGCCTTCGATGTCCTCGGCGAGGATCAGGAAGGGCTTGCTGGTGCGCGCAATCGACTCCAGCACCGGTAGAAGATCCTTCATGTTCGTGATCTTCTTCTCGTGAATGAGGATGTACGCGTCCTCGATGACCGTCTCCATCTTGTCCGGATCGGTCACGAAGTACGGCGAAAGGTAACCGCGGTCGAACTGCATACCCTCAACGACCTCGAGCGTCGTCTCCAGGCTCTTCGCCTCTTCGACCGTAATCACACCCTCTTTACCGACCTTGTTCATGGCCTCGGCGATTATCTCGCCAATGGTGGGATCGTTGTTGGCGGAAATGGTACCTACCTGGGCGATCTCCCGCTGATCCTTGGTCGCCTTGGACAGGTCGTGGAGCTCATCGACGATAGCGCCGACCGCTTTGTCGATGCCGCGCTTGATGCTCATCGGGTCGTGCCCGGCGGCTACCATCTTGGCGCCTTCCGAGTAGAGGGCGCGCGCCAGAACGGTCGCCGACGTAGTGCCGTCACCAGCGACGTCCGAGGTCTTGCTGGCAACCTCCTTGACCATCTGTGCGCCCATGTTTTCTAACTTGTCCTCGAACTCCATCTCTTTGGCGACCGTCACACCATCTTTGGTCACGGTCGGTCCGCCGAAGGACTTTTCGAGCACTACGTTGCGGCCCTTGGGGCCGAGCGTCACCGTGACCGCATCCGCGAGCAGGTTGACGCCGCGCAGGACCTTGTCCCGCGCCTCTTGGCCAAACTTCACCATCTTTGCAGGCATTTTCTGACTACCTCCTGAGATTCAGATTTCTGTGTTACTTGCCTTCCAGAACGCCGAGGACATCGTCCTCGCGCATGATGATGTACTCGTCGCCGTCGAGCTTCACTTCCGTACCCGAGTACTTACCGAAGAGGATCTTATCGCCGGCTTTCAGGTCAAGCGGCTGTAGCTTGCCGTTCTCTCCGACTTTTCCCTTGCCAACGGCGATGACTTTGCCTTCCTGGGGCTTTTCTTTCGCCGTGTCCGGGATAATGATCCCACCCTTGGTGGTCTCCTCTTCGTCCATCCGCTGGACGATCACGCGGTCCTGCAATGGGCGAATCTTCATACCCGTGCTCCTTTCTCTAACCCGCTAACCTAATGGGAATTTGTTGCTGGATTCGGCTCGCCCGGGCCAGCCGGCGCGGACCAGTTCGGCAGAACCAACGTCGCACCGAACTGGCGAGAGTTAAGCATCCCTTACACAGTGTCAACCCGCGCCCGGCGAAAATTAATGCTGGTCGGGTGCGCCCGCGGTTGATCCATCACAGTGGGCAGGGCGTCGGGGTAGCGAATCGGTACCGAAAACCCCCACGAACAGATCGGCGCTATCGATCTCTCTACTCGATCGGGCCAACGCCGCTCAACGACGGCGTTTGCCGTCTTCCTCTTCAAAGTACCGCTTGTACAAAATATCCCACTCGGGACTGCCCGGAGGCACGTGACGTGACAGCGAGGCAATCTTGTGGCGAACCACATCGTCGATCTTGTCACCGCGCTCGTGTTCCGATTCGAAGACGCGCTTGATCTCGGAGAGAATGAACCTGTCGCGCTCTTCGATGTCGGCCAAGCCCTCCGTCCTGAGGACACGCAGGATCTCGTGCGAGAGGTGCGATTGCCGGCCTTCGGAAAACTTCATTGATCCACCGCGCTTAGAGCGAGAAACCCTTCCCCTTGGCGAGCCGCTCCTTGACCCCCTGGATGATGCGGCGTTGGTCCATGCCCTGCGCCTGACGGCCGAGATTGTCGACCACGCGCTCGGCCTCTTCCTCGATCTGGCGTTCCTCAACCCGATTGTCGACGAAGATCTTCACGATTCTGTCCACGACCTGGCGCTCGGGCACCTTCAGCTTGACGAATCCCTGGGCGACCATCGCCTTGACGATCACCCGCGCCAACTTCTCGAACCGCTCTTCGTAGATCCGCACCACGCGAATATAGGTCGCGCCACGACGCAGCCGCAAGCCGCCTGGCGGGGGGCCGACAATCCAGCCGCCCGAGATCGAGATTGTCCACCGACGGGACCGACGGCACCGACTCGGGGGGAAGTCCGCGGCCCTTGCAGGGTCACCAAGCACTGGCCGTGGCAGCTTTCGCCGGGTAGGCTACCCTACCAGCCCAGACTCGGATGCCGTCACATTCGAACCGGAGCCGCACATGCCTACGACCCCTTCGGACGCCCCGGATATCCACTACAACCGCGTCAGCCACGCCTGGCGCCACCTGATGGGCAAAAGC
>Ga0114931_10008791_pt1 | contig 12178 bp, 9 predicted proteins | sample 2SBtaG_FD_89579 | JGI IMG/M metagenome (GOLD analysis project Ga0114931, IMG submission 89579) | Deep subsurface microbial communities from Kolumbo volcano to uncover new lineages of life (NeLLi) - 2SBTROV14_V59a metaG | ecosystem: Environmental > Aquatic > Marine > Volcanic | place: Kolumbo...
GCGCAGGCGAACCCGCGCCACGTCTCCGAACGACTCGCCCTTCAGGCGTTGCGCGTCGTATGCCCCCTCCGTCGCAGACACCCCCTTGGCCAACGCGTTGGTCCCGAGCCAGAGGCCGAAGACCGCCGCCGCGCTCCAGCCGCCGGTCACCGGCACTAGCAGGATTCCCGCTCCAAACAGGGCGAGGCGCAGGGTCGCCTGGGTACGCGAGTCGGGCCGCAGCAGGTACCGCTTCGCGTAGCGCCACTTTCCCTCGAAGCGGCCGCGGTACTCGCTGCGCAGCCCCGCCTCCTCCGCCAGTGCCAGAAATCGCTTGCCCGCGTCGTCCTCGCCGGCCCCGGCCAGCTCTTTGGCCACGTCGCGAAATCGCTGGACCCGATCCACCTCCACGGCCGGTGGCTCACTCCCGGCGGCGGGGGCCGGCGGTGGCGTGGCGGACGACGGGGCCCCGCCGGCAGGCGGTGGCGTCGTCCCGCGGGCGAAGGTGCGACGTGCGGCGCCGATCGCCTCCCGCGGCTTGTCCGGCTCCCCCTCCTTCGGGCCGTAGCAGATCCAGTAGCGCAACTTGCCCGTGTGCCCATCCGGGCGTTTGCAGGTCGTTGCGTGGGCGATGGCATCGAGGCGGTCCTTCACCGCGTCCACGTTCGCCAGAGACCATTCGTCCCACCGTTTCTGCCACCCCTGCGCCTGCTCCCCCACGAACCGGACGTAGTTGGCGAGCGGTTCGGTGTACCCGCGCAGCTTCTCGCACTCGTGAAAGAGCTGGTAGAGGCGGCGGACAATCTCCACCGCGTCGTCGCAGGTGGTGAAGGTGTCGCCGATCTCCGCCTCGCTCAGTGGCGTCTCCGTGGGCTGCCCCTGCGCATCCTTCTTGCAGAGGCGGTCCCGAAGCCATGCGTACTGGCTCACCCCCTCTTGCAGATGGCCCTGCACCTTTGGCAGGCAATAGCGCACCACCTTCGCCATCGCCTTGAAGAGGGCCACCGCCTCTTCATCAGAAAGGACGGTGCCTGGCGTCAGCTGCCCATCTCCGCGCCCCCGCCGGTCGATGGCCTGGTCGCCACGGCTCGCGACCGTCGCAATGGCTTCATCCGTGGTGGCACCGATCGCCTCCCACTTCATCTGCGCCTCACCCTGCTTGAGGCGCAGAAAGCTCTTCCACTCGGGTGTTTCGAAGTTGGGGACATCCTTCTTGATCTTCGCGAAGATCTCCCCGGTGACGCTGCCGACCTGGTTGGGCCAGAAAATCAGGACGATCTGGCCAACCGTGTTGAAGGTCTCCCACGCGGTCGCGAGGGGATCGCTCTTGAATCGGCGGCGCAGCTTGTGGGTGCCGCGGGTAAAAAGCTCCAGGCCGGACCGGTCGACTCGCTTGCGGATCGACCGGTGGAGCGCCTCGAATCGTGGGCCGGCCGCCGCAGGTACCCCTGCCGGCTCCTTACCCAGAAAGGTCAGCACCAACTGCCCCTCATTGTGGCGCACCGCCTCTTCGAGCTCATCCTCAGTCAACGGGGTCGCCGGCGCAGTGGCCCCGTTCAGATGGTACAGCTCCTTGTAGGCGGCCTCCGCCTTGTCCAGCGGGTCGCGCAACCGCTCCTTCAGTCGATCGCGGAAAAGATCTGTCACGGTCAGCCCCCTGTGCTCGCCAGGGATTGTCGCTGGAGCACGGAAGTGCGCGAATCTGCTGGCTGGCCCGCAAATCCGAGCCCGCAGGAGTACTCGCGGTACGTCGAGGACGCGGACGAGGACACGGCCAGCAGATTCACGTAGTTGCGCGCTGGTGGAAGATTCATGGTGAGGAGAGGGGGGCTAGCTTCCGTGCGCCGTGACCAGCGCGTCGCGGGTCGCATCGTCGAGGTCACCGGTTAACTCCAGGCCGTACTCCTCCTGGAACTGGCGGATCGCCGCCTGGGTGTCGCCTTCGGAGCTGCCGAGGTAGCCGAGGTTGTCGAGGCGCTGGATGGCGCCCCGCTCCTCCTCCACCGGGTCGAGGTCGCCGAAGTCGAGGACGTACTCCTCCTCCTCGTCGAGAATCAGCTTGCCGCGCCGTGCGCCGCGCGGTAGTGGATGGTCGATCTTGCCCTCGTCGTCGGTCCTGCCGCGGTGCAGCTCGCCGTCGATCTCCAGGACGTATTCCACATCGGCCCGCGCCTCGCCATTCTCCTGAAGGGTGAGCTGAAACCGCGCCGGCACACCCTTGAGCCGGAAGCGGTGGCGCTTGCCCTCCGCGCCGGACTCCTCCTTCAGCTTTTTGTCGGGAATCATCACCACATCGCCCGGCTGGAGGACGTTCGGATCCTTGCGCAGCTCCCGTAGCTCGGAGTTCCCTGGATCATCCCACAGGGTCTCCCAGAAATGGCCGTAGCGATGGGCGATGGACGAGATGCACTCGCCCTCCTTGACCTTTTGCTCCGTAGCCATCACGCCTTCTCCCATGCGTCCTTGTCGAGATCAGGGAAGCAGATCTTGCAGGTCGCCCCCTTCTCGACGCCGGTGACCTTGAGGACGCCATCGGGACCGGTGCGACCAGTGTAGACCTTGCCGTCGGGGAGGGTGACCAGGACCTTCTCGCCCGCCACCGGCTCATCCGCCTCGTCGATCAGCTCCACCTCCAGCCACGATTTCTCCTCCTCGTCCTCCTTGGGGTCCTTGTGGGTCGGTGCCGCCAGCGCCTTGGCGACGATCGGGTCCATGGCGGTCGCCTTCTTGCTGGCCGTGATGTCCTTACCGGCGCCGACGGTGGCGGCGATCGCCGCCTCCAGAGGCGCCGCCGCGGCCACCGCCTTGCCCATCTTGCCGGAGCCGGCGGAGCCGCCGCTATTGAGCTTGATCTGCGGGCCGCTGATGGTGACACCGACGGAGTCGATCTTGAGGAAGCTGCCGCCCACCTTCACGGTGAGCTCCTTCATCCCTTCGATCACCACCCCCATCGCCTTCAGGTAGAGGTCGGAGCCGACCTCCTGGCTGTGGTTGGCCTTGTACGCCTCGTGGACGTCGCCGGTGACCGTGAGCGACCGGTCGGCACCAATCTCGATCGACTGGTTCTTGCCCACCTTGAGTGAATGGTCGCGGGTGATCTCGGTGATCTGGTCGCGATCCACCAGCGAGTGTTCGTCGCGCTCCACCTTCTGGATCTTATCCCGCGCCACCACCAGGTGGCGGTCGTTGCCCACGTGCTCGCGGCGGTCGTTCTTCACCCGGAAGTTGAGGTCCTTCTCCGCGTGCAAGAGGAGTTGCTCGTCGCCCTTCTTGTCCTCGAAGCGGATCTCGTTGGCGCCGCCGCCCCCCTTGGAGCTGCTGCTCTTGATGGTCGAGCGGGTCTTCTCCGCCGGCAGGTCCAGCGGCGGCATCTGGGAGGCGTTGTAGACGCGGCCGGTGATGATCGGCTGGTCCGGGTCGCCTTCGAGAAAATCGACGATCACCTCCTGGCCGATGCGCGGCAGGAACATCATGCCGTAGCCGCCGCCCGCCCACCCCTGGCTCACCCGCACCCAGCACGACGTCTTGTCGTCGTACTTGCCGGCGCGGTCCCAGTGGAACTGGACCTTCACCCGGCCGTACTTGTCGGTGTGGATCTCCTCCCCGGAGGGGCCGACGACGATCGCCGTCTGGCCGCCGGAGATGGCCGGCCGCGGCGTGGTGCGCGGCGGCCGGAAGGGGGTCGCCTTGGGGATGCACTCCACGTCGTTCTCGTAGACCGCCTGGTTGGACCCGCCGCTAGTCGCCGCCTCCGCCCCGGCTGCCTCCGGCTGCGAGCCGTAATGCTGCACCGCGGTGAGCACGTACTCCTGGTTGAAGGCGGCCCGGTCGTGGCCATCGAGGGTGAAGGTGTAGCCGGCCACCAGGCGGCGGCAGTCGCTGTGAGCGGTCACCCGCTGGAGGGTGGCCTACTCCTCCTGCAGGCGGACCTTCGCCAGCCCCTTGCCCGCACCGCTCTCGTCGTAGCCGCCGGGGTAGTCGTAGATCTCCAGCTCGGGTCGCTCGCCCCCCTTGTCCTCCGCCGTCAGGTCCACGGAGGGTTTGAGGGGGTTGAAGTCGCGGAGGACCACCGCGCCGGGGCGAATCTCCTGGGTCATGCGGAAGGCGGAGAAGAGCTCCTCGCTCGGGACCCCCACGGAGACCTCGCGGAGAGAGACGGTCGCGGGTGCGGCGATCTGCGGGTGGACATCGGCGGCGTCGCCCACGGTGAGCACGTGGCTCGTCTCCGTGTGCTGGAAGAAGTAGAAGATCCCCTCCTCCTCCATCAGGCGGGCGATGAAGTCCATGTCCGACTCGCGGTACTGGACGCAGTAGTCGCGCTTGGCGTAGCTCCCGCGCAGGGAGAGCTGGTAGGTATCGCTCGGCAGACCGGCGTCGTCGAGGACCTGCTTGACGATCTCCGGGACCGACTTCTCCTGGAAGATCCGGCAGTTTTGCCGCTGGGTGAGGAGCCAAACGGTGGGCACCAACTCCGCCCGATAGTGGGTGTAGTCGATGCCGCGGCCCGCCTGCTCGATGCGCGAGACGATGCCGTTGACGAAGCGCGCCTCCGGCTCCCCATTGATGGTCAGCAGCGCCGGCTGGCCGAGGATCTTGGCGAAGTCGAGCTCGCTCTCCTTGCTCGCCAGATCGAGGGTGAAGTGGAAGAGCTGGGAGATCTCCTCCTGGCCGTGGAAAGCCACCACCCCGAGCAGGTCGGGCGCGAGCTCCCCGGCACGAAAGATCAGGTCCGCCGTGGCGGCGCGGTTGCGAATGACGGCCATGGTTCCTCAGACGACGGCGGAGCTGCCACGCCGCTCCATCGGGGTGGATCGTTCGCCACGGCGGTGGATCGCCTCCCCGGCGGCGGGGCGATCATCCGCCCCCTCCGTGGGGTGTACCACCGTCGCCTCCACCGCGTCGTCACAGAAGCGCAGGAGAAGCCCCACCTCCAGGCCGGTGCGGGCGAGGCAGTCGGCCAGCGGGTGGCGCGGCCTCCCCACCCCCACCACCCGAACCACCAAGCTGGAGGCGGTCACCAGGTCACGCGCCAGACACGGCGCCGCGCCGATCTCCGCACCGGCACAGGTGGCGATCCCCGCCTCGCCCAGGAGGAGGGCGAGTCCGTCGCGGTAGACAGTGGGTGACCAGCCGCCGCCGAGGCGGCGGTGGAGCTCCCGGGCGGCATGGACCACCCGCTCGGCAGTGGTGGAAGAGAGGGTCGGGGTAGGCATCGGGCTCCTCGCTTGCCGCAACCGGCGGCCTCGATACCCCGGCTTCAGCAACCGCCGTGCCACGCCCCATTCGCCGGCACTGGCCCCGTGATGCCAACGAGTTACAAAGGAGCCACCCGGCTCACCCCCGGCCGCCGCCTCCTGATTTCGGAGGCCGCATCCGGATCCGGGGCGACGGCGCCAGCGCGTCACCGCGACCACGGCTACGCCCCCTCACCGAAGGCGAGGACGAAGTCGCCCGCCTCGCCCACGTCGAGCCCCAGGTGGTCCGGCAACGGCCCGCCGCTCATCCGCTGGAGGAGCTCGGTGGAGATCTGCGGCAGGAGCGTCCCCTGGAGAATGTGGTCGATGTTGCGCGCCCCGGTCTCCACCTCGGTGCAGCGGGCGGCGATGGTCTCCACCACTGCGTCGGTGTAGTCGAGGTGCATTCGGTGGCTCTGGTAGAGGCGCCGCGCCACCTTGTCCACCTTCAACCGGGCGATGTCGGCGAGGACCTCCGGCCCCAAGGGATAAAAGGGGACGATCGCCATGCGCGCCAGGAGCGCCGGCTTGAAGTGGGCCGAGAGGACCGGGCGGATGGCGCTGGCGAGCTCCTCCGGGTCGGGCCGCTCCCCCCCCTCACCGGCGAGGGCCATGATCTCGTCCGTGGCGAGGTTGCTGGTGAGGAAAATGCAGGTGTTCTTGAAGTCGATCTGGCGGCCCTCGCCGTCGGAGAGGACCCCCTTGTCGAAGACCTGGTAGAAGAGGTTCAACACCTCCGGGTCCGCCTTCTCCACTTCGTCCAGCAGGACCACCGAGTAGGGGCGCTGGCGCACCGCCTCGGTGAGGAGACCGCCCTCGCCGTAGCCGACGTAGCCCGGTGGCGAGCCGATCAACTTGCTCACCGTGTGCTTCTCCTGGAACTCGCTCATGGCGATGGAGGTCATGAACTGCTCGCCGCCGAAGAGCAGGTCGGCGACCCCGGTGGCGCACTCGGTCTTCCCGACCCCCGAGGGGCCGACGAAGAGGAAGATGCCGATCGGCTTGGAGGGGTCCTGGACCCCCGCCTTCGCCGCCTTGATCCCCTCCGCCACCGCCGCCACCGCGTGGTCCTGACCGCGGATCCGCTCCCGCAGACGGCGGTCGAAGTCGAGGACCGCCGTCGCCTCGTCCTTCACCATGTTGCCCACCGGCACCCCGGTCCAGTCGGCGACCACCTGGGAGACGGTCTCCGCGCTCACCTCCAGGGGGATGAGGGGGGGATCTTCCTGCACCGCGTGCAAGGCGGTGAGGGCCTCCTCCAGCTCCCCCTTCAGCCGCGCCAGATCCGTGGGTGGGGCCGCCTCTGCCTCCGCCTCGCCCGCCGCCGCCGCCGCCGCCGGAGCGGCCTCGGCCGCCTCCGCCGCGTCGAGCTGGCGGCGCAGCGCAAGCACCCGGGCCACCGCCTCGTGCTCCGTCTGCCAGCGCGCCTCCAGGGCGTCGCGCTCGCCGCGTACCGTCTCCAGCACTGGCTCCAGCTCGCCAATACGCGCCGCATCCACCGCGAAGCCGGCGTCGCGGTCGCGCTCCAGGGCGGCGTGCTCGCGCTCGGCCGCCTCGATCTTGCGACCGAGGTCCTCCAGGGCGCCGGGACGGGTGGTGTGGGCGATCTTCACCCGCGCCGCCGCCGTGTCCAGGAGGTCGACCCCCTTGTCTGGGTGGTGGCGGCCGCTGATGTAGCGCGACGCGAGCGACGCGGCGGCGGTCACCGCGGCGTCGGTGATGTGGACCCGATGCGCCTCCTCATAGCGGCCGCGCAGGCCGCGGAGCATCCCGGCGGCGCCGTCGGCGTCCGGCTCCTCCACCTTCACCGGCTGGAAGCGGCGGGCCAGGGCCGGGTCCTTCTCGAAGTACTTCTTGTACTCCGACCAGGTCGTGGCGGCGACGGTCCTGAGCTCGCCGCGCGCCAGGGCCGGTTTGAGGAGGTTGGCGGCATCGGAGCCGCCGGCGGTGCCGCCGGCGCCGATCAGGGTGTGGGCCTCGTCGATGAACAGGATGATAGGCTTCGGCGACGCCTTCACCTCGTCGATCACCCCCTTGAGGCGGTTCTCGAACTCGCCCTTCACCGACGCGCCTGCCTGCAACAGCCCCATGTCGAGGCCAAGGAGGTCGACGCCCTTGAGGATCTCCGGCACATCGTCCTTGACGATGCGCAGGGCGAGCCCCTCGACCAGGGCGGTCTTGCCGACCCCCGCCTCGCCCACGACGATCGGGTTGTTCTTCCGCCGCCGGCCGAGGATGTCCACCATCTGCCGGATCTCGCGGTCGCGCCCGAAGATCGGGTCGATGCGGCCGGCGCGCGCCTCCGCGGTGAAATCGACGGTGAAGCGGCCGAGGGCCGACTCGCCGCGCGGCCCCGGCGCCGGCGCCGCCACCCCCGCGCCCACCGCTGCCGCGTCCTCGGCAGAGCCGGAGACGATGGTGAGAAGCTTGCGCCTGAGCTCGTCGGGACCGACCTTCTGCAGGAGGTCGAGGTAGCGGCCGTTGCCGAACCGCTGCGGGTGGGAGCAGAGGCAGGAGAAGAGGACACCGGAGCGGACGTGCGGCAGGGCCAGCTCCACCGAGGCCCGCAGCCACCCCTCCTGGATCCACTCCATGAGTGTCGGCGAGAAGACTGGACGGCCGGTGTTGCCGCCCTTGAGCCCCTCCACCGTCTCCTCCACCGCGCGCAGGAAGGCGACCGCGTCGACGCCGAAGTGGGAGAGGATCTGCACCACGTCGCCGTCGGGGTCGTCGCACATCTTCAGGAGCAGGTGCTCCACCGTCACCTCGTAGTGGCCGCGCGCTACGCACACCCCGGCGGCCCCTTCCAGGGCCTGGGTCATCCGCGGGTTGAGGCGCTGCAAGAGGGGCTTGAGCTCGACGGTGATCATGATGGTTCCTCCCTGGGCTGCGAGTCGGCAAAAATCTGGGTACGCGAGGCGATCTTGTGGTTACACGCCCTCCATGGCTACACCCACCATCCCATCGCCGGCCGGCTTCCCGAGCCAGGTGGTCCAGCCGAGGCGGGGCTCCGGGTCGGTGGCGCCGAGGCACAGGGGCGGGACCTCCGCGTGGCGCAGGCGCAGATCGACCTCGAAGGCGAGGGGGTCGGTGACCGCCAGGCGGATGAGGGCGAGGCAACCGGCGAGGCGCTCGCCACCGGGCAGCAGCTCGGTGAAGGCGTCGTAGCCCACGGGCCCGATCTCCACCGCGAACATGCCGGCGCGGTCGGGGATGGAGCTCCCCGCCACCGCGCTTTCACCGAGGCGAGCGGCGGCGCTGCCCAGGCGGCACTGCTCCGGGGGCGAGATCACCACCCAGCGCAGGCGGCACTCCTCCACCCGCACCGCCACACCGCCCAGCTCATCGGAGAGGAGATGGGCGAGGTCGGTGGCCGAGTGGAGGTGGTGGCCGAGGAGGCCGGCGAAGTGGAGAAGGTGGATCGGCGGCAGCCCCGCCGCCTCGCCGCTCCCCGGGGTGGCGAGCCCCACCAGGCCGAGGAGGAGGTGCGAGAGGCGATCCTCGCCGCCGCCGCGGAACTGGATCGGGTAGCGCGGCTTGAGCCACGCCCGGTAGAGGAGGGAGAGGAGGCGGTGGTGGAAGATGTCGAGGAAATCGCGCCGCCGGCCGCTCTCGTCGTCCCACAGGATCGCCTCGGTAAAGTAGGCGGGCAGGGGCGAGTCCGAGCCGTAGAGGCCGAGGAAGGCAGTGGTGAGCTCGGTGCGCCGGGCCGCCCCCTTGCCGGCCACCTCGCGCACCGACACCAGATCGCTCGGCGGAAACCCGAAGCCGGCATGGGGGCGCAGGCGCAACGCCTCGTCGCGCGCCGGCCCGCCGGTGCCGATGGCCACCGCGTCCGGCCTGGCCGTCTCCAGGAGGCGCACCGCCTGGAAGAAGGAGAAGCGGTACGGCGCCTGGCGCAGGCGGTCGATCACAGGAGGGTCTGTTGTCCCAGGCGGGGGGGCCACCGGTAGATCTCCCCGTGTCGCGCGCCGCGAACGGTGAGGCGCGTGAAGGCGTTGAGGGTGGAGAGGAGGGCGAAGAGCTCGGCCAGAAGCCGACCAAAGAGGGCGATGTCCCCGTCCCCCGCGAACCCCTCCTCATCGAGGGTCACCTCCACCTCGCTGCCGCGCACCACCGTCCCCCGGAAGAGGCGGTCGGCGGAGGTGGCGTGGACCTCGCGAATCGCATCGAGGCGCAGCCGGTGGGCGGCGGCCGCCTGGCGATCGACCCGCGCCTGGGCGTTGTACAGCTCCAGAACCCCGCGCAGGGCATCGGCGCTCGCCATCGGCAAGTGGTTGAGGGTGAGGTGGGAGATGAGGCGCCAGTGGAGCCCCTCCCCCAGGGGCGGCCCCACCGACGGCGTGACCCGGGTGAGGTTGGCAAAGGTGGCGAACTCCGGGGAGGTGGCGGTCGGGACGCAGATCTCCCCCACCTCCAGACGGCCGGGCAGGCGCCGGTTGGTGCAGGTGAGCTCCACCGCCACCGTCTCCACCGGCGCCATCACCCCGGTAGTGATCAGGGAGAGATAGGTCTCGGCCCCCTTCGCGGCCACCGACTCCTCCAGGTGCAGGTCGTAGTAAGCCGCCTCGCCCGCCTGCTCCGCCATCCGCCGGGAGAAGGAGTAGAAGGGCTCGTAGACCCGCTCCCGGCCGCTCCCCTGCTCCCAGCCCACCACCCGGTCCACGGAGTAGATCTCGTAATGACGGGCGTCCTCGCCCTCCGGGCGGACCCGGTAGCTCGCCTGCTCCTGGAGGATGCGGATCGGGTCGGCGCGGTGGGCGAAGAGGTTGGCCACCGGGGTGCAGAAGAGGCGCAGGTTGTCCGTCTCCACCCGCACCGCCTCCTCGGCGCCGCGCCGGAAGGAGACCTCGATCACCCACTCCTCCGCCTCCCCGAGCTCGCCGGTGGCGAGATCCGCAAGCTCCACCGAGAGGAACTTCGCCGGCAGGGCGAAGTACTCCTGAAGCAGGCGGAAGCCGGGGAAGCTGTTGGGCGGGTATGGAAAGAGGGGCTCCTCCTCGCCGAAGCCCGCCGCCTGGATGGCGGTGGCATCGAGGTCGCGCCGGGCGACCCGCTGGCCGCCGACCCGCGCCTCCACCGCCAGCGCGGTGGCGCGCCGGGTGAAGAGGTCGTAGAGGGCGTAGACCTCGCGCGGCTCCCCGTGGAGGAAGAGGCGCAGGCGATCGAGGTCGAGGCTCCCGAGGGCGGCACCCTCCAGGGGACGGATGCGCAGGGTCAGGCGCGGTGTGGCACCGGCGGCCTCGTCGATGCGCGCCTCGGCGATCGAGATCGGCCACACCTCCACGTCCTGGGTGGTGCGGAAATGGCACGGCGTCCCCTCCACCGGGACGGAATCGATCTCCGTCCCGCGCGCCACCACCTCGCCGCCGCGCAGGGCTCCGGGACGCGGGGTGAGCTCGAGGATCGACAGGGCGGGGATGGGCCGCAGGTAGTGGGGCCAGAGGAGCCGGATCAGGGTGTGGGTGAGCTCGGGCAGCTCATCGTCGAGCTTCTGGCGGATCCGCCCGGTGAGAAAGGCGAACCCCTCCAGGAGCCGCTCCACGTCCGGGTCGCTCCCCTGCCCGGAGAGCATGTGCGCCACCTCCGGATGGGCGGCGGCATACTCCTCCCCCATCTCCCGAAGGAAGGAGAGCTCCTCCTGGTAGTACTTGTTAAACACTTTTTGGTTTCACGAAAAAACAGGGGGGCTACCCCCGTACCCGCACATGGCCGTCGGGGGCGATGGTGGTCTCGAACCAGACCGAGGCGTCCTCGTCCGCGGTCAGCAACTCCGCGGTGATCTCGAAACGGAGCTGCAGGAAGTCATCCCCCGGGTTGGTCGGGGTCACCCGGACCTTCCGCAGACGCGGCTCGTACCGCTCGACGGAGTTGCGGATGGCGCGCTGCATCTGTCCCACCGCCTCGGGGAAGTTGTGCACCATGTCGGTGAAGTCGGGGATCCCGTAGTCGGGCACCGTGAGACAGTTCCCCTGGCGGGTGTTGAGCATCCGCTGGAGATGGCTGAGGACCGAATCGGCGAGCGCCTCCGTGTCCTCCTCCACCCGCCGGGGGGCATCGGGACGCGGGTCGTCGATACGGTCGAGGAGGCTGCGCTCCCGGGCCATGGCGAAGCGGGGTGGCGATCCGGGCGGCGCTCACGCGCCGCCCGGATCGCCAGCTCCCTAGCGCGGGGTTTCCCAATCGTCGGTGGCGGTGATCCCACCGTCTTCGTAGGTCCAGGTGATCCGCCGGTAGGTGAAGGAGAGCTCCTCCATGTGGCCGTACTGCTCCGTCTCCTTGTCGAGGGCATTCGGCATGAAGGGGCGCATGGAGACGATGATCGCGTCCTCCAGCATGGTGGTGAAGTAGTGCTCCTCCTGTCCCGTCTTGGCGATGCGGTACCACTTGAGGGTGACGTCCGTCATGTGCTCGCCGGTGCACAGGGCCTGGTAGAGGAGCGGGCTCGACTTGTCGAAGAACTTCACCACCGAAAACGGCTCGTGGCGCCGCTTGCCGCTGGCGAGGCCGGTCTGCGGGTCACGCGGCATCGACACCTGGTGGTTGAAGGCCTCGACGAGGATCGAGTCCTCGCGTCCGGCCATGGTGACGGAACCAAGGATGTCGCCCTGGTTCTCGCCGGTGAGGGTCATGTGTGCTGGCATGGGCATGGTGTGTCCTCCTCATGAAGGGCCGCCTACAGGGCGGCGGTTGACGTTCTTACCCTCGCTCTAGCATCCCCCGTGCCAGCGAGCGCCAAACCGTGGGTAAGCGTCCAAGTGGCTGTCGATACTGCAACCTTCGTGTGGCCCCCGGGTGGGGAGGAGGGGGTAAGCCCCCCCCTCCTCCGGCTTTTGGAGGCGAACCCATCCGGCCTCCGGAGCTACTGCTTATCGAGCCTGCCCACCAGGCACAGGGTGACGAAGGCGCCCATGTACTTGAAGTAGGCGCGCAAATCGAGAACCCCCATGTACCACACCGGACAA
>Ga0114931_10008792_pt1 | contig 12177 bp, 13 predicted proteins | sample 2SBtaG_FD_89579 | JGI IMG/M metagenome (GOLD analysis project Ga0114931, IMG submission 89579) | Deep subsurface microbial communities from Kolumbo volcano to uncover new lineages of life (NeLLi) - 2SBTROV14_V59a metaG | ecosystem: Environmental > Aquatic > Marine > Volcanic | place: Kolumbo...
GAGTTTTCCCAAATCCTATGGCTTAACTTCTTTTAGAAAAAGAAGGCAAAAAGGAACTCCCCCATTTTCTTTTTAGAAAAAAGAAACAAAAAGCGGGCTTATCTCTCTAATACATTGGTCGTCGGAAATAACTATCCTCCCCCCCTAAAAAGAAAAATTAAAACTCTGCGTCGCTTCGCTCCTTGCCACGCCTTGCAGGCTCTCGGCTTCTGTCTCGGGTCAAGCAACAACAGTTATGAGGAAATTCCCTGCGACAATTTCCCAAATTTTTTCTTTCAGAAAAAACTCACGAGGTCATTACATTCCGCTCGTGCCCTTCGGGGAATATAAAAAGGATTATGAGGTTACGCTCGGTTGCACCTCGCTACACCCAAATTTTGCTCCTTCGTCGCAAAACTTCTCATAATCCTGACGTTAAGTCGAATTTTTTCTTCTGCTAAAAATTTAAATCTCTAATACATATTTCCTACCCCCAGAAACGCGCGCAGTTTTCTTTTCAAGAAAACTAGATAGCAAAAAATTCGTTTTTGGATTTATATGGGGATTTCCTTAGTCCTTCGGACAGATAGTCTCGCTTTCAGCGAGGGTTATCTAATGGATTTCACAATCAAACGAAAGCTTAATAAATTTGTTTAATTTTTTATTTATCATGACAAAGATAGTTGCATTTTTGCCGGCTAAAGGAACAAGTTCCAGAATTGAAAATAAAAACACTAAACTTCTTGATGGAAAAGAATTATTTATGCATACTTTGCAAAAATTAATGGCTTGTGATTTTATAGATGAAGTTTATTTAGATTCTGAATCAAAAGATATTTTTAAGATTGCATCTGAAATTCCTTGTAAAAAACTTGTTAGAAATGCCTCTTTAGCAAATAACAAAACAGACGGAAATGTTTTATTCATGAATGAAGTTAACAATGTTAACGCAGATATTTATATTCAAATTTTATGTACAAGCCCCTTTATCAAAATTGAAACGATAAAAAAAGGGGTGGAGATTCTTAAGAAAAATAAAAAAAATGATTCAGTCGTATTAGTAGAAAGAGGTAAACTTTATACTTGGGGAAAAGAAGGACCTAATTATAATAAAAAAAGAATCCCAAATAGCAAGGATCTTCCAGACACGATTATAGAGACGATGGGATTGTACATAATACGAAAAGATGCTACAAAAAAATCTAAAGGGAGGATTGGAGAATCCCCTTATCTTCTTAAAGCTTCACCATTAGAAGCTATAGATGTTAATTATCCTGATGATTTTAAATTAGCAGAACTAATACAAGCAGGCAAACGAGAAAAAGAATCTAAATTTCTGGAGAATATAAAAAATCACTTATCTAGTGCTATGCTCTCTGATATACTTGATGACCTTGGGGCAAGAGGGTTAATAAAAGGATTAAAGCCAAATTTTCCAATCAAAATTTTTCGGAGAGCAAAAACTTTAAAATTAAGAAAAATAAGAAAAGGTGAATCATATGAAGGTATTTATGATGCGTTAAAAAGTTATGAAACAATCGTGAATAATGATATTATTGTCGTGGAGAATGCAACTCCTGATTTTGCTTACTTTGGGGAGATGAATGCTAATCTTGCAATAAGATCTGGTACCGCTGGTGCCATAATTGGCGGAAAAACGAGAGATAGGATGGAAGTTAAGAAACTCAATTTTCCTGTTTTTTCTTCTGGAACTACATGTAGGGATGTTCGAAAAAGAGCAGTTGTTGAGTCTATGAATAGAAAAATAAAATTAGAAAAGATTCCAATTCAAGAAGGAGATTTAATCTTTGGAGATTCCGAAGGAATAATTGTTATCCCTAAAAAATTAGAAGCAAAGGTTTTTGAAAAGGCTTTTGATGTAATCAATACTGAAAAAAATATCCTTTCAGATATAGCAAATAATCTTTCTCCAGAAGAAATCATTAAAAAAAATGGATTTTTCTGAAATTCAAAAGGTTAATATATTCTCAATTTCTAGCGACACTATGAAAATTATTTCAGATTTGCATATCCACACGAATTATTCTGATGGCAAACTAACTCCAGAAGAACTAATTGTCAAAGCAAAAGAAATAGGGCTTAAACAAATATCAATCACAGACCATAATAATCTTGGGGCAATAAAAAGTGCCAAAAAAAAGGCTAGAGAATTAGGAATGAATTATATTACCGGTGTTGAAATAGATGTAAAAACAGAATTTAAAGGAGAACTATTTCATAATCATATTTTAGGGTATAACTTTAATGAAGACAACTTAAAAGAATTTATTCACGAAGTTAATTTATTAAACAAAAAATATTTTGATAAATTGGTGAAAAATCTTAGAGCATTTCTGGCTAAAAAGAATTTTATTTTTAGTGAATCTTTAATTAAATTTAAAGAAGACATCGAGGTAGAGGTCATTAATTCTAAATCGATAATAAGAGATGAATATAAAAGAAAATATTTAAGAGAGTTGGATACTGAAGAGCTTAGTTTTATTTTGTCTAATAAATCGCTCGGACCAGAGATTATTTGTAGATTCATAAAAAATAATCTTGTGAAGAATCCGAAAAAAATAACAGACACATACCCTACAACGTGGAAGAGATTATTTTTTGATAATCTTAAAGAAGTGTTCGAAGTTCCTGGAGTCTTTTATAAAACTGCACTAGAAGCTATCGAAGCCATAAAAAATTCTGGAGGCATCCCAGTAATTGCACACCCCTTTTTAGATGAATTGTTTTGGAATGAAAACAAAAAAGAAATTTATATTGATTTTATTGGGTATCTAACAGGTAAGGGCCTAAATGGATTGGAAATTTATTATTATTCTAATGACCGTTACACAAAAGAAGAGCAAGAGATTCTAAATGAAAAAACACAAGATCTTTGTAGAAAATATAATCTAATTCATACTTGCGGATCAGATTGCCACGGAAAGAACATTTTTTTAGGGAAATTTGGAAGTGCAGAGATCATCTCTTTTTAAGAATAACTTTCCAAGAAGCAATTGGAGCTCCACTTCTTCCAAAATACTTTACTTCGCCAAATTCTAAAATGTCTAACTCTAATGGAATAATTGCTTCTAGGGAATGCCTGTTGAAATGGACCCGATTCTTACCAATATATTCTAAAAAATAAGTTGATTCTTTTATCTTAGGCTCATTCCCCCTTAGTGAAGAGTCACTTCTTGTTAATAGATATAATAAACCCTCTTTTTTTAGGATAGATGACCAATCTAATAAAGCATGCTTAGAATCTGCATAGCTTTCATGATGAAGACTCATTGAAGAGGTAATAAGTGAAAAGAAATTTTCCTCAAATAGATTTCCAAGATTATAGATATCTCCTAATAAAAAATCTATCTGAGAAAATTTATTTCTAGCCAAAGAAACTGCATTTTCCGAAAAGTCAACACCAAATAGATCGTTAACCCCTTTTTTATATAAAATATTCAGCAATCTTCCGTCCCCGCATCCTAAGTCTAAAACTGGCGAGCTAATTTGATCCTTATAGGTTTCAATAAAAGATTTGAAGAAAACTAAATTAGGATTATTCTCAGAAGTTGTTTCTGCATAATGTTTTTCCCAATAGTCTTTATTTTTCACTGAAATTACTCCTATGCTCATTTAGATCTTCAATTATTGAATTTGTAAGTTTGTCCCTATTTTTATATTTATTTTTTTGTTCTGATTTACAAAACTCGCTTCCATTTTGAATCATCTCCAAAGCTCTTTTTGGGCTTATTGACTTTAAATAAGACATCAAATCATTTACATTTAACTCCTCCTCACATTCGTTATAAAATCTTCGTGCATCTACAAAATAATCTTCACTTAATCTTTCTTCAACATCAGGCATACCAAGATATACTGGTATTGCTCCCGCAGATAACGCGTCCCAAAATTTTTCCGTAAAATAATTTTCCAAGATACAATTCTCTAAGCAAAGCACATAAGTAAATCTATTTGAAGCTATAAATTCTATTTTTGATTTTCTAAAATTATTTCTTCTTCCAGGAGATTCATTAATCTTAAGACCAGCATTATCCCATTCAGAACCAAATATATAAGAATTATCAAATCCAATGAGTTCTTTAACTACCTTCCTCCTCGTGGGATAAAGAGAAGAACATTTTGCCTTTGAAAAAGTCTCTTTACTAATTTCATCATCAATTCCCTTGCCAAATCTTCCGAAAAAAGCGAGATTTCCGGTTATTTCATTAATTGAAGGAAGAATATGAATTCCTTTTTTTGGCATCCAAAAGTAATAGAAATCTGGGGCTATCTGCCTACTATTTTGGGTATTGGATACAGTGCTATAAACTCTATAAAATTTATTCCTAAAATTAGGTTCATAATTTTTTTTGTATCTCTCTTCCAAAGGGGGCTCATGAGATAAAAGAACGGTTTTGTGAAACTCATTTTTAGAGTTATGAACATCTCTTTCTAGAATAATTTCTGCCCCGGATATATTTTCTACAAAATTAAACCCCTGTTTTTCTATTTCCTCCCAATCTATAAATTTTGGTTTGCGAATCTTATCAATATAAATATTCATTTTAAAAATATCCTACTTTCCAATTTTGTGTGCATATTTGCACAGATTATTGTCTTTAACACAATATTTCTAGTAAGGATAATGTTTATAAAATTAACCATTCACCAAATAATATGGAGCATTTAGAAAACTATAAAATTAAGAAACCCCTCTTTATTGTTGGAACAGTTAGGAGCGGAACAACAATTCTATCCAAATATTTAAGTAAAAATAAAGAGATAATTAGTCCAGGATTTGAATTAAGAAGAGAATGGCATAAATTAACTGGAATAGAAATTGCCTTGCCAGAATCCAATCAATCTAGTCATTGCCCCCCTTATAATCAAAATGATTTTTCTGATGAAGAATATTCAAAAATGAGAGATAATTTTTCACAATTTTTCCAAGAAAATGGGGGGAATAACAATTTACGATTATTAAATAAAAATCCTCATTTATTTAACAAACTATCTTTTGTAAAAAGGTTATTTCCTGATTCATACTTGATTGTCACAAGTAGACCAATAATCAATACTGTTGCAAGCACAAAATGGTTATGGGAATGGATTTATAATAAATTTGGAGTTAAACACTATTTGCCACTTAGAAACGAAGATTGTTGGAGCTGTTCTCCTCCAGCAAATGAAGCGAATTTCGAAAAGGAGAGAATTTTTCCGGGAGGGGATGTAAAAGCAATTGCAGAATATTGGTTAAGAGTATATGAAACAATAGCAATTCATAGGTCTCTTTATGAAGGGGCATTTTTCCCAGTAAAACATCGGGATTTTCTCAATTCTCCCAAAAAGACTATTGATGAAATATGTAATTATGTTGGTATAAAAACAGATTTTTATAATTTCCCTCGCATAGATCGCGGAAGAGAAAATAAAAAATTGGTAGCATTAAATAAAGAGGAATTATCGGGGTTAGAAGAATATATTGAGCGTCAAAATTCAAGAATTGTAAAATTAGATTTTGTTGATCAAACCCTAAGTTCTTAACAAATTAAATTTTTTTAACAAATTAATTTTTCCCTCTAATCCTCTTGCCCAATTAACATGCATAACTGCGGGAGAAGCATTATATTGAGAATATCCTTTATTTTTCTTGAAATAAATAGAACCATTGGGAAAAAGGAGAGGGTCCAACAACTTTATATTCAATGGTTCAATTGTTTTTTTTAATCTTATATCTGAATAGGGGGTTATATTCTCTTCAGATAAAATACTGTTGAAAACACTCTGATCATCTAGGTGAGGATTAGACACCATACCATTAATCCACTTATCCAAAAAAATTTTAGATTGTCTTGTAGGAGATATTAAAAAGAATCCAGTATTAACAAGACCATATTCTTTTTTTGCATTTAAAAGAATCTCTTCAACAGTAAAATAATCAGGGTTATCTGTTTGCATTTGTATGTCCGAAACATCATCAAAGTGTGGTGCGGGATTTTTTAACCATATTGTATCTACATCGCTAAATAGAAAAGTCATATCTTCGTGTATTAAGTAACGAGTCAATAATGGTTTTAAAAAGGTCAGATCAGAAAAATTTTTAGTTCCAAAATTTTCAGATTTATCTGAAAATGCCCCTTCAACATTTAAGAAAAAAGTTTTTATTTCAGAATAATTAAGTGATTTAAAAGTATCTCTATTTGTAGTTATTGTCAAATAATTGTTCAAATTTAAGCGATTCAAATACCAATTCCAATTTCTTGCTAACGGCTCAAACGATCTATTACAAAGAGTAATTATGGAGTATTTGTTATCTCCTTTTGTATCTTGGACTGTTTCTAAAAGCCCTTCTAAATTTCTTTCAAAGACACATTTTAATTCTTTACGTTTCATAAAAATATAACCTGCAATTACATTTTAAAGATTCTTATTTGACAAATCTTCCTTTCATAATATAATGAATTATCTGGCTTGTGGATTCTTTAATTGTTTTTGTAGTATCTATTACCTTTGAATATTTATAATGCTCTTCTTCTCCATTAAATATTTTGGGCTTCTCATTTAGTCCTACATAATGATCTCTTATTCCCCCCGCCTGGTCTCTTTTTTGTCTGATTTCTCTTGGAGCGTGTAATTGAAAAAGAAGAAACTCATAATTATTTTTTGAACAAAATTTGATATATTCATCTATAGTTTCTTTATACCTAAAAAGACCATCTATGATAATTACCTCATAATTGTCAAGTTCCAATAACCGGTTTATAACATCAAAGATAATCACCCCAGAATTTATGTGGGCTTGTTTATCTGTGGCCTTGTATTTAAATTGCATTTGCTTTCTAAAATTATCTTCTGAGATAAAGGCACAATTAACTAGATTTTCCTTTTTTAATTTTAAGAGCAATTCATTAGCAATTGTTGTCTTCCCCACTGCAGAAGGCCCTCTTAACAAAACTATTGATACCATAATTGGTAGAATCTTTTTTATTATATAAATTTAATCAATAGTTGGGCGTTGCGTATGAATTCAAAAAATTTAAAAGAATATTACCCAAATAGTAGTATGTATAAATTAAGAAAGAACCAGTATCTTAATCGAAGGTGTTTTATCGTGGCTACAGGTCCAAGTTTAGCCAACAGGGATTTATCATTTCTAAAAGATGAAATAATTATTTCAGTAAATTTAGCACCATTAACTTTAGATATTTTTGGAATTAAACCTATGTTTAATATTGTTGCGGATAAATTCCATTATATTCGATTCAAAGATGTGCATAGAAAATTAACCTACAAGAAATCAATCAAAAAAATAATTGTTGCAAGTGCATGCGATAATTTTCCAAAAGAATTAATTGACAAAAATACCTTCTTTTTTCCAAAAAAATTACCTCAGGAAAAACCCTTGTTTTCAGATAATCCAATAAAAGATGGTTTTGCTCGTGGGAAAACAGTTGTATATGATGCAATTCAATTAGCATACTATCTAGGATTTAGAGAAGTAAATATAATAGGCATGGATATGAAGATGAATCGAAATTGGGGGGTAGATGGGCATTGCTACGAAATTCAACAAAATAAAAGATTTCCTGATTTATCCTTTGCCAATACTGATGATTATGAGATTCAAAGAGGTCATCCAGGCAATCCAGAATATTTTATTTTTACCGAAGAATGTTTAATGCTTGCTAAGAAAAAATTTGAAGAAAAAGGAAGAAAGATTTACAATGATGCAAGTAGTAGTTTGGCTGTTTTGAAAAAGAAAAAATTAGTCAAATAGAAACATTTTTATATAATTACTTATTAATGGTAACAATGAAAATAAAACAAAAAATATGTTTCATAGACCCAAAATTTTTGAAAAGCATTGGAGGGGTTGAAACGCATGGGTATGAGTTTGTAAGGTATTTTTCTAAAGATAGTAGATACAAGATTGAATATATATTTTCTAAAGCAAAAGTTTCTGATGGAATAAACCACGATTCAAAAAATAAGGAGTTAGAAAAAAAGGTGATTAGAAAATTAACTGGAGATTTGAAAAAAGATGCCGCATTGATACTAAAAATGACACCGGACATAAATATTTATTTTTTTAATAATCCAAATTGGCTACCTATTGCAAAAGATATACGAAAGGTCAGACCAAATGCGAAAATCTTTGTAAGGTCTGGGGGGAACGATATTCCTGCGGGATGGGTTGTCGATGAGAATGATAAATCTGTTTCACTATTAAAAAACAGGAAAATACTTGTAAATACTATCAATAAAAGCGTTGATTCTTTAATTGTTAATAGTGATTTTTCAAGAGAAAGAATGATTGCCTTAGGTATAAAACCGTCCAAAATCACCAAGGTAATTGGAGGTGTTGATTGTAGTAGTTTTGTACCAAATAAAAATCCAGAAAGTAAAAAAATAGAGATAGCATTTTGGGGGAGGTTGGTTGAGTTTAAGGGCATTAATTATTCTCTAAAGGCAATTAATGAAGTGAGAAAAAAACATAAGGACATAACTTTTACAATAATTGGCGATGGTCCAGAAAGGGAAAAAATGATGAAGATGATACCTAAATTAAATATGAAATCGTTTGTAAAGTACAAGGGTCTTGTCGAGTTCTATGAAATACCTCCTTTAGTTAAAGACGCAAAAATATTTTTACATCTTCCTATCTATTTAGAGAAAAAAGTAAGAGGATCTAAATATATTCATACAGAAACTATGGGAAGAACTTATTGTGAGGCTACATCTTTAGGAATGGTTTCAGTAATTTCTAATGTTGGAGGAGGTCCAGAAATCATTAGGGAGGGGGAGAATGGGTTTGTTGTTCCAGAGAAAGATTACAAGCTCGCAGCACAAAAAATATCAGAATTAATAGAAAATCCCCAACTTCTAGAAAGAATGGGTAGAAAAGGGAGGAAAATTGCACGAAAAGAGTTTGATTGGAAGATTTTAATTAATAAATATAAGGAGTTATTCAAATGAAAAAAAGATTACAATTAGGAACATCTAGATTAGAAAAATTAACCCTTCCACAGTTAGAAGTTTTTTTAGATAAAAGTTGGTTACATTTAGGGGAAGAAACGCTAGAAAACCCCAACAATAGACAATTAAAAAAAGTAGATTATACAAAGACAAACTTTGAGCCTTTTTATTTCAATAAAGGAGATAAATTAAATTTTCAAGATAATACTTTTGATTATATTTTTTCAGAACACTTTTTTGAACACTTATTTTTAGATGAAGCAGTAGATTTAATGGGGGAAAATTATAGGGTTTTGAGACTAACGGGAGCCATGAGAATTGTAGTTCCAGATGCAGACTTAAGACCAACTCCAGAAATTATCGGTTTCCCCGGAGATGAGTATTCTTGGAACCATCCGAGAAAACATAAAACTAGATGGTCTATTTACTCAATGACTTTAGCCTTAGAATCACAAGGATTTGAAGTACTGCCAATAAAATATTATGATAAAAAAGGTAATCTCTATGATAAATTAGATGAATTACCTTTGAAAGAACACGAGGGCCTATCGGATTATGAAATGCTATCTAATAGAGATCACATAAAAAGGGAGAATTCATTGATTTTGGATGCAATTAAAAGATGAGATTGTATACTGCAAAAAGAAACTATAGAAGCGACTCTGAAGCAATAAGAAAAATTTCTAAATATGGAGTAGCAAAAGTTTTTGAAATCGGTGAGAAATATATATTGGAGGAATTTGTTGATTTTGAAAACATAAAACTTGGTCCAGCAAAATTAGGTCAACTATTAAAAAAAATACACAGAGAATCTAACGAAAAAGGAATTCCTTTAATTCATGGAGATTTTGGAGAACATAATACAACCATTATTGAAAATGAATCTTTATGTTATGACTATGAATATGCAAGATTTGGAGAAAAATATTCCGATATAGGAAGAGTTATATTAAGAGATTGTCCAGAAATTATTGATGTTGAAGAATTCTTTCATCATTATTCTGGAAGACTTCCGCCAATGGAAGAATTGTCTGAAGGCTTGAAATATTTTTGTGATTTGCAAAATGTCTATAGGATAGAAAAAAAACTTCCCTTTGCAGATGTTCCTTTAAGAAGAAAAGAAAGATTAAATAAAAATAAACACTTGAATTTAGTAAGTATATTAGACGCTTTTAAATCAAAGGAGAAATTAGATGAAAGTACTTTTAGTTAGTCAAGATTTTTATCCTATGAAGGGAGGAATTGCTACTTACTTAATACAAATAATAAAGAATTATTTTTCAAGGGATAAACCTAAGGTTCTTATTCCGAATAACATAACAAAAAGAAAGAATTTCCCTGAAATTAAATTTCCAATAGAAAAAATAAAGTTTGAACCCTTCGTTCTTCCCTCAAAAAGATCGAATAAACAGTTTCTAAAAAAATTGAGAGAATTTAAACCAGACTTAGTTCTTTTTGGGTATATTCGTTCACATCCCGAAATTATGAGAGAATATAAGAAGATTAATTCTTCTGTCAAATGGGGAATTGTTTGCCATGCAAAAGAAATATTTTTAGATGAAGCAATAGTAAAGAGAACAAACGATAAAGGAAAACAAAAAGGGTATACTAAAAAAGAAGTTAGGGAATATAAGAATATCTTAAATTCTGCAGATTTTTTATTGTGTGTTAGTAATTTTACCAAATCTCTTTTGAAAAAACAAGGAATAAAGAACAAAAATATATTTGTGATCTCGCCTTTACTAAATAAAATTCCAAAAAGAAATAAGATAAGCAAAAAAGAATTTAGTATTCTCTCAGTAGGAAGACTCATAAAAAGAAAGGGGCAAAAGTTGGTATTGGAATCATTAATAGAATTAAAAAAAATAATACCTGAAATAAAATATTCAATAGTTGGCGATGGTCCAGAAATGGATAAATTGAAAAAATTTGTTGAACAAAATAACTTATCTAAACAAGTTAAATTCTATGGAGAAATCTCAGAAAAAAAATTGGAGGGTATATATTCAAAATCAAATATCTTTGTTTTACCCACCAAATTTATTAAACCAAATGATATGGAAGGTTTTGAAATTGTTTTTTTGGAAGCTAATTTCTATGGGATGCCTGTGATTGGAGGGAATAACGGGGGAGTTAGGGAAGCTATTAAAAATAACAAAACAGGATTTCAGATTAATCCAAATTCAAAAAAGGAATTGATTAAAAAAATAGTTTTCTTCTATGAAAATAGAGAGAAACTAAAGAAAATGGGGGATTCTGGAAGGAATAGAGTAAAAAACAATTATTATAATAAAAAAAACAGGAATTTTGTTAATTATTTAAGAAAATCATAATTTTAAAATTTATTTTATATACTCTTGTTCTATTTTCTCAAAATATTCTTGAAATCCTTCCTTTAAATTAATTCCATTCACAAATATTCCTTTTTCATTTTTTTCTATAATTGAAACAGAACAATTATCAATTACTAAACTCTCCCAAATATTATGTTCTGTCTTTAGGATTTTATTCAAAAAATATCTGATGATATTTCCATGGCAAAATATAGCAATATTTCCCCCTTCTTTCAAGACCTCTTTAAAGAAGTCATCTGCTCTTTTTCTGTCTTTTTCTTTTCTATCCTCGGAAGTTCCAACTTTTTCTGGCCCCCCAATAAGAACCCGATATACTTCTCTTAGCCTTTCATCGGAAATATAATCTTCTGTAAACTCTTTTATGGTTTCTATAGACCTTGTCAAATCACTTGTGAACACTTTATCAAATTTTAAATTCTTAAGTTTTCTTGCAATAACCTTTGCTTCAGAAATTCCTTCCTTTGAAAGTTTAGCTTCTCCACCTATATTTTCAGTATGTCCATGTCTTATTAAAAATAATCTCATAGTTTTATATTCTTGATCAGATTTATAAATTTATCTTTTTGGTGTATTAACAAGCTGATTGAAATTATAGAAAATTTGGTTTAATTATAAAAATCCGACTTCTTTTTAGAAAAAAGAAGCAAAAAGACGGAAATCCCCATTTTCTTTTTTAAAAAAATAAAAAAAGCGAGCTTATTTCTATAATCCCCTGTTCGTCGGAAATAACTATCCCGCCACTCCTCAAAAACAAAGTTTTTTATATAATTCTTATTAATTATTTATTATGAGCAATTATAATAATTATTATCCAAGAGGTAGCCAAAATCCTTATAATTCTCCTACTCAAGAGCAAAGGCCCAATAAA
>Ga0114931_10008793_pt1 | contig 12175 bp, 10 predicted proteins | sample 2SBtaG_FD_89579 | JGI IMG/M metagenome (GOLD analysis project Ga0114931, IMG submission 89579) | Deep subsurface microbial communities from Kolumbo volcano to uncover new lineages of life (NeLLi) - 2SBTROV14_V59a metaG | ecosystem: Environmental > Aquatic > Marine > Volcanic | place: Kolumbo...
ATGCCGACAGCGCGAAGCAAAGAGAGTTTAACATCGTCCCCCTGCACCTAGCCCGGGGCTCACATCGACTGAAACTCAACATCGTACCAACTCCCGATACGAGGCTCCGCTTACAATTTGGGCCCCAGACAGGGTTCAACGGACCGGGGGTCCGCTTCATCCGGGGCCGTCAGTTCTGGCATGTCGAGAATTAGCGCCCCAAGCCAATCGGCCCAATTAGGGGGGGAGTAATGCGAGGCTTTGCATCATTGAGTGGCCTAATAATGCGGAAAAGCAACGCCGCTTTAGTGTGCTCTGCGGAGTGGGAGATTTGGGCCGAGTTGTGAAAGCGTAACTCCAAGCAATCAAACGATCTGAGACGTTAAATGACTTGCTGGTCTGCCGTGGAGGAGTATACTCGGGGAGAGCTCCCGTGGCTGTCCACCGGAGAGTGTTCCATGTGGGGGTTCCTCAGTCATTTTGACAGTCAAGCCAAGGTTTTCGGCACGATTGTTCAGCATCGTCGCTTTGATCCATTCGAGACCCGCGACGACACGGTGCCAAATAGCAACGCGGATGTTGTCGATCACCGACGCCTTTTCGGACAGGACCGTGCCCCCCTATCAATTTCATGGAATAACCGTTACAGCTACACCACACTTACCCACACTAGCCTTACGAGCGTCGCCTAGTGACCACTTGGCTAATGCCACGCCGACAGGCATGCAACTTGCTCATAAGGCAAGTCATGAATCGAGTTGGCGATATTGCTCGCCGGCTGATCGAGACTGACCCGTTGATGATCTGATGCGTGTCTTTCGTGGATACGCGGATCGGACGACTTCGAGGAACGGATGCCTCGCAACACCGAGAACGATGGTGCAAGACGTCGAAGAAAAAGGGGACGAGTGTCACCCAGGGGAACGGAGTGCGCGCCGACTTTCCGTTCACGCGACAGCTTTGTTTAGTCTGGAGGTTTGGATAGCACGAGCTCTGTCCGTGCCCGTGTTGGAATCGGTAGCCAATACGAGCAAGGGCAAGGCGCGTGGCACCCCAAGCCTCTCCTCCCGAAATCAACACCACGATTTGAGACCGCTGCGAATTCAAAGTGCCAATTCTACCCGCCGAACCCGACGTTTTTCCGGACGATCTGCTCGACCTCCCCGAGTCGGAGATGCCCCCCGCGCTGGCCGATTCGCAGTGGTCTGGGCTGTACACGTTGCCCCGACGGGAAAAAAAACTGATGCGTCGACTGCGAGTGATGGAAATTCCGTTCTTCGCTCCGCTGGTACCGCGTCGCACTCGGTCTCCTGGGGGGCGTGTTCGCACCTCGCATGTCCCGTTGTTCGCGGGTTATGTGTTCCTTTACGGAACCGAGGCCTCGCGAATTCAAGCACTCACGACCAACTGCGTATCCCGTTGCCTGAAGATTGCCGATCCCGAACGATTGACCAACGATCTGAAACAGATTCATCGTCTGATCGCCTCCGATGCGGCACTCACGCCCGAATCCCGCTTGGAGTCGGGAATGCGGGTGCGAGTCAAATCGGGTTCGCTAGCAGGTCTGGAAGGGGTTGTTGTCGAGCGTCGCGGCGAGGAGCGGTTGCTCGTTGCGGTCGAATTCTTGCAGCAAGGCGTGTCGATTCAACTGGACGACTTCTTGGTCGAGCGAACCGACCTGTGAGCAACGATGAGCAAATCCCGGTGACAATCCACCAAATCATTGAATCCACTGGTCAACAGGGTTATCCTGTCAGGCAAGGGGTGCGGACACCGAGTTCTCGGAAGTTTCTGTCATTCGTCTTGAACGTCCTTTCGCACGATGAGCCGCGGCAGCCATTCTGCTCCACTGGCAATCATGGGTTGGACTCTGGTCGAAATTCGATATTGACCACGAAGAGCGCAACCATCGCAACGACATGAGCACACCTTCAAATTCCAAGCGATTGACAAAACGAGCGGCGTTGGCCCTGGTGGTTCACGCGGTCGTGTTTTGCCTTTGCTATTGGTTGGCCTTCGGGTTCCGCTTCGATTTCGTGTTCTCCCTGGAAACCCGGGAGATCTTCTGGCTCTCGCTGCCAGCCGTATTACTCACGAAGCTAGTCATCTTCTACGCGTTGGGCCACTGCCATGTTTCCTGGCGGTATGTAACGTTCTCCGACCTGTTCCTGCTGCTGAAGGCGTCCTTCTTGTCGCTCGTGGCTATCGCGGCCCTCAATTACTTTTTGGTCGACAGCTTCCACGCGAGCCGCATCGAGGCTCCCATGCACATCCCGCGTGGCATCCCACCGATGGACTTCTTGTTGACGGTCATGTTCCTTGGCGGTCTACGAGCCGTCTGGCGGCTTTCGCGAGAAGAAGTTCTTCCGCGTCTATATCGCAAGGGATATCACGAAGCATTCATCGTTGGTGCCGATCACGCGGGCGAGTCACTCGCACGACAGCTACAATCCGACCCGCGGCTGAAGTTCACGATTTGCGGTTTCCTAGACAGCGACGTTTCGCGACATGGATCGATGTTGGCCGGCGTCCCGGTTCTCGGAAATCCGCATGATGTTGCCCGCTACACCGCTGGTCGTGACATCAAGGATGTGTTGGTTGTTTCCGGCGCGATCTCGGGTAAGGAGATCCGCCATCTCATGGATCACTGCGAAGCAGCCGACATCGCGGTCAAGGTATTGCCGTCGGTCGACGAGTTGCTCAACAGCAATTACAAGATTCAAATTCGCGATGTCAACATCGCCGACCTCCTGCGTCGAGATTCGGTGGAGCTCAACAGTGAAGCCATCGGTGCGATGTTGGAGGGGAAAACGGTCATGGTCACCGGTGCCGGGGGGAGTATTGGGTCGGAGATATGTCGACAAGTCCTGCGATTCTCTCCTCATTCGCTCGTGCTTATTGAACGGGCGGAGAACAGCCTCTTCACCATTGAACAGGAACTCGTGCGCACGACGGTCTCGTCCAAGTTGCACCCATGCGTTGCCGATATTGCCGATATCCAACGACTTGACCAAGTCTTATCGCAGCACCGTCCCGACGTGATCTTTCATGCCGCGGCACACAAACACGTTCCCATGATGGAGTCCAATCCTGGCGAAGCAATCAAGAACAACGTCGTCGGCACGAAGCTGTTAGCCGAAGCAGCCGATCGGCACCACGTAGAGCATTTCGTCATGATTTCGACGGACAAGGCGGTCAATCCCACGAGTATCATGGGCGTTTCGAAACAGATCGCCGAGCGGTTCGTGCATGCCTTTGCCGAGTATGCGACGACCACCAAGTACGTGGTGGTTCGGTTTGGAAATGTCCTTGGTTCCGCGGGAAGCGTTGTGCCGACATTCAAGGCGCAAATCCGACGTGGCGGACCGATCACCATTACGCACGAGAAGATGGAACGTTTCTTCATGACCATTCCTGAAGCCTCGCAATTGGTGTTGCAAGCCGGGGCAATGGGAAACGGTGGTGAAATTTTCGTGCTCGACATGGGCGAACCAGTCAAGATCGTTGATCTTGCCCGTGATCTAATCCGTTTATCGGGGCTTTCGGAAGACGATATCGATATCGTCGTCACGGGCCTTCGTCCGGGTGAAAAGCTGTACGAAGAATTGTACTTCGATGAAGAGGACATGCTGGCAACCGATCACCCCAAGCTATTTGCGGCCTATCACCGTCCCTACGAATTGGAAATGGTCCGACAGGCGATTGATGAGTTGTCGTCGATCGCTCACGGCCCGGCCGAGGAATTGCGACGTCGCCTGAAACACTTCGTGCCAGAATACCAACTCAAAGTGATCCCCGCCGTCGCGACCAATGGTCAAGCGGAAGAACTGGCGACCGCCGAGCAACTTCTTGACACATCGGCGGCGGAGCATTAAACGCGACCGACACCTGCAATGAGTTTTTGCTGTTGAATATTTCGATTGCCAAGCGTTCGGTCGGCCCCGGATCGCCCTGTTTCATCATCGCCGAAGTTGCGCAGGCTCATGATGGGAGTTTGGGGACGGCGCATGCCTACATTGACGTGGCCGCCCGAACGGGTGCCGACGCGATCAAGTTTCAAACCCATCTTGCCGCGGCCGAGTCGACGCCCGGCGAGCCGTTTCGTGTCAACTTTTCCCCCCAAGACGAAACACGGTTCGACTACTGGAAACGAATGGAGTTCACTCCTTCGCAGTGGGCCGCCTTAGCGAAACACGCCGCCGAGAAAGGGCTTGTTTTTCTCTCGACACCTTTTTCTATCGAGGCCATTGATCTCCTCTCGAAGATCGGCGTGCCTGCCTGGAAAGTCGGTTCTGGAGAAGTGACCAACCTGCCCATGCTCCGCCGCATGACCAGCGCGGGGGATCCGGTGATTCTTTCCAGCGGAATGTCGCCTTGGGAGGATCTCGATGAGGCGGTCAAAACGATCCGCCATGCTGGCGCCGACGTGGCGCTGTTGCAATGCACGACAGCCTACCCCTGTCCAGCAGAAAAAATCGGGCTCAACGTCATCGGCGAACTTCGCCAACGCTATCAATGTCCCGCCGGGCTGTCGGATCATTCGGGAACGATTTACCCAGGGATAGCGGCAACTTCGCTGGGGAACAATCTCCTGGAAATTCACCTTGTTCTGTCGCGTGATTGCTTCGGACCCGATGTGGGTGCGTCGGTCACGCCCGCGGAACTTACGCAGTTGGTTGAAGGGATTCGATTCATCGAGAAATGCCTGGAGAACCCTGTCAATAAGACCACGGCGGCGGACGAGATGAGCGAGCTGCGAACGATTTTTGGCAAGAGTATTGTCGCCGCCGGCGATCTTCCCGTGGGTCATGTGCTGACCGATGCGGATCTGGCATTGAAGAAACCTGGTACTGGAATCTCCGCCTCGCGATACGACGAATTGCTCGGGCGGAGGCTCATTCAAGCCGTGAGGCGAGACACCATGCTTTCGGAGGAACACCTTGACTGAAGACGGTCGACGAACCGTGTGCGTCATCCTGGTCGACCGGGCCAACTACGGCCGCCTGAAACCGGTCATGAAAGCCATCCAGCGACGTCCCAAGCTGCAGCTCCAGGTGGTGGCGGCCGGAACGATGGTGTTGGAGCGGTTTGACCAGCCGGTTCGAGTTGTTCGCGCCGATGGTTTTGACATCGACGGCGAGATCTATGTCGAACTAGAGGGGTCGACTCCGGCAACGATGGCCAAGTCCGTTGGCTTTGGGATGATGGAATTTGCCAGCGAATTTCATCGTTTGAAGCCCGACTTGGTGTTGGTCATTGGCGATCGATACGAAGCGCTGGCCGCCACGGTGGCCGCCGCCTACATGAACATACCCATCGTGCATGTACAAGGCGGCGAAGTCAGCGGTTCGATTGACGAAAGTGCCCGCCATGCCATCACGAAATTCTCGCAGTTCCATGTCCCGTCGACCAAGCGTTCGGCGGAATACTTGGTTCGCATGGGTGAGCGTCCCGAGACGATCATCACCATTGGCTGTCCCAGTAGCGACATCGCCCGAGAACTTGATCTCACGCTCGACTCCAACGTCGTCAACTCGCGCGGCGCGGGGATTGAAATCGACCTTAACCAGCCGTACTTTCTGGTCCTGTTCCATCCCACGACGACCGAATTCGGCGTGGAAGGCGAACAAATGAACGGACTATTGGCGGTACTCGACAAAGTTCGTGTGCAGACGATCTTGCTGTGGCCCAACATCGACGCCGGATCGGACCACATCAGCAAAATGATTCGTGTCTATCGCTCGCAACACGATCTGCCTTGGATGCGAACCGTGACGAACTTGACTCCGGAGGAGTATCTACGCGTGCTGGGAAACGCCGAATGTGCGATCGGCAACTCCAGCAGCTTCGTGCGCGATGCTAGCTACTTCGGCACTCCGGTCGTGCTTGTCGGTCGTCGCCAACAAGGTCGAGAAACGGACAAACACGTGATGCGCGTGCCGACCGACGAAAAGCATATTCACGAAGCAATTCTCAAACAACTGAAACATGGCCGCTATCCGCCAAGTACGCTCTACGGTGACGGCCATGTCTCGGAGCGGGTCGCCGAGGCATTGGAAACCCTCACGCCTTACATTCAAAAGCGACTGGCTTTCGTTAACGAAGAACACTAATCCATCATCCATGCACCATAAGGGGCCGTGCACGAACCACACAGGATATTGATCGCGGAACCGCGAGACTTTAGCCCTCGCGCCGTCTCGATTTTGCAACAAATCGGTCAAGTCGATTTGTGTGAATGCGACCCTAGACATTTGAAACAGGCGCTGGCGGACTATGACGTCTTCTGGTTCCGCTTGGCACACCGAATTAGCCGTGAGCTACTCGAAGGCGATATCCGGTGTCGAATCCTAGCCACTCCGGTGACGGGGATCGATCACATCGATCTGGAAGCGTGTGCCGAACGCGGTATTCAGATTGCCTGTCTGCGAGGAGAATACGAGTTTTTGAAAAAGGTGCGGGCAACTGCTGAATTGACAATCGCTTTGACACTAGCCTTGTTGCGGCACATTCCAGAAGCCACGGCTTCGGTGAATGGCGGGACGTGGGATCGTGATTTGTTTCGTGGTCGCGAGCTGTTTGAAAAAACCGCCGGTGTCATCGGTCTGGGACGCCTGGGAAATATCGTGGCGGGCTATTTTCGCGCCTTCGGAATGCGGGTAATCGGCTATGACCCGCGTCCTGATTTTCCACTGGACGTAGCCGAACGTGCTGGGACGCTACACGAATTGCTTGGGCAATGCGACGTGGTCAGTATCCACGTCAAATACGATGAGTCGACGCGCCACCTATTCCGTCGAGAACATTTCGAGTGCATGAAGCATTCGTCCGTGTTGATCAATACCTCGCGAGGTGGAATAGTCGACGACAAAGCACTACTGTGGGCGCTGGAATCGGGGCGAATCGCGGGCACGGCGCTCGATGTTCTCGATGGCGAGCCACACATCACGACCGACCACCCTGTACTTCAATATTCCCGAAACCACTCCAACGTATTGTTGGTACCACATATCGGGGGCAATACCGAGGAGTCCTTCGCAAAAACGGAAGTTTTCCTGGCACTCCGAGTGCTCGAGCTTGTCCGAACCGACGCGCTGGAGTCGAGAGTCAAGATCTGACCACCTGAGGCGGACTCAAAGAAGAGGCATCATGAACCGAAAACTACGTGTCCTAGGAATTGTTCCCGCTCGAGGCGGGTCGAAGAGGCTTCCCCGAAAGAATCTATCGCTGTTCGCGGGGAAACCGCTTGTCTCTCGGGCTATCGAAACCGCCATCGCCTCAAAACGTCTTGATCGGATCGTCGTCAGCTCCGATGACGAGGACATATTGAAAATCGCTCGCGAGTACGATTCTCGATTCCCGCTGGTTCGTCCAGCCGAAATATCGCGGGATACGTCGTTGGCAATCGAATTTGTTCACCATGCCTTGGAGACGCTGGAAGCAGCCGGCGAAGATCGATTCGACGCCATCTGCCTGGTGCAACCCAGTTCGCCGCTCACGCGACCTTCGGACATTGACGAAACCCTGAAGTTGCTCGAAAGCAACGACGTCGATTCAGCGGTCACGGTATCGAAGCTTGATCAGGAAATTCATCCGCTCAAGCTGAAAGTTCTCGAGGGCGATCGTCTGCTTCCTTACATCGAGGAAGAGAAGGGACGGATGGCTGCCCACGAGATTCCGGCCATCTACACTCGGAATGGTTCGGTGTATACCACTCGTCGTCAAGCCATCGATGATGGAAAGATCATCGGCGACGTATGCCTGGGCTATGTCATGCCACGTGAACTTTCCATCGACATCAATGACAGGATCGACTTGGCGTTCGCCGAGTTTATGTTCCAGCGTCAATCCAACGCCACGGCGTAACCATTCCACGGAATCATTACTGACGCACCTCCGCGCAATGGTCTTGAGCAAGGAATTCTAGTGTTCGCAGACGAGTTCAACTCCCAAAGCCTGCAAGACAGGTAGCACGACCACCTAACCGCATGCTACGCAAATTACGAAGTTTGGCATCCGACAGCATGATCTACGGCGCCAGCTCCGCGCTGGGCCAAGTGATCAACTTCATCTTGGTGCCGTTGTATACGCATCACTTGACCAAGACCGATTACGGGACTTGGGCGATGCTCAACATCGTGCTGCTGCTGTTCGTGCCGTTGGCCAATCTCGGGATGTCGAACACGGTCTTTCGACGTTTCAACGCCTGCAAAGACGAAGAGGAACGGAAAGAAGTCCTCAGCACCGGCCTGTTTAGCGTTGTCGGTTCAACCGTGCTGCTAGGCGTGTTGTGTCTCACATTTGTCACGGCGCTGACTGGAATGCTCACGCAGCACAAAGACGGCGTTCTGTTGATGCAGTTGACGATCCTCACGGCTATGATCAACAGCATAGGCGCCATCACCATGGTGATCCTGCGTGCCGACCGTTTGGTCCGCACTGCTGCGGTGATGAACATCCTTCAGTTGTTGGTGTCCATCAGCGTGACCATTGTGTTGGTCGCTTGGCTACAAATCGGGCTCCTGGGAGCGGTTGTCGGAATATTGGCCGGCGCTATTGTAGGAACGACAGCACAATTTTACATCACCCGAAAGGCATTCCGTTTGGAGATGCGTGTCGCCACATGGCGAGCGATGCTCAGCTACGGGCTCCCGTTTGTCCCCCATCAAGTTCAGGCTGTCCTGCTAACGGTTTTTGGACAATTCGTCGTTCTGAACCGACTGGGGGAAGATGAGGGCGGGCTGTATCGCCTAGCGGTGATGTTCACGGTCCCCTTCGCCTTTGTCGTTCACGCAGTACAAAAGGCCTGGGTACCGTTCAAATTTCAAATACATGCCCGCGATGAAGATCCGGCCGGATTCTTTCGCACCGCGGTGACGTACTACTTCGCGGGAACCACTTATCTGTGGGTTGGCATGAGTGCCTGGGGGCCGCTGCTACTATTGGTGATGGCGGATGCCAAGTTTCACAAGGCGGCGCTGTTGGTACCGATCATCGCCGCAATTCCACTGAGCGAAGGTCTCTATTTTATGCTCGGAACGGGGATCGAATTAACCAATAACACGCGAACGTTGCCTCTGGCGAGCTTCCTCGGTTTGGTCACCGTGGTCTGCACGGCGTTGCCCCTGGTCAGCGCTTTGGGAGCGACGGGCGCCGCTCTGGGAACGATCATCGGTTGGGTCGTCATGGCGGTGGCCATCTACCTCTTGTCACAACGCTATTTTCGCGTGCCCTACGATTGGCCCACGCTGTTCGCATTCCTGGGTGGTTCCGCGTTGTGCGTCTTGCTGTCCTATCAAATTCACATCACCCTAAACATTCCAGGACGTATTGTATTTGCCTTGGGGTTGTCGCTCGTCTATCCCGTGCTCGTAACGCTTGTCCTCTTACGCTCACCTACCGAACGAGGCCGCATGCGAGAGATTGGCAAACGATTGAAAGCGCTTCGCAAGAAGAAACAAAGCAAGCCGACAGTTGATACCGCGACGTCGAAACGCACGGATGAACCCTCTGTTGCCAAGAAAGCCATCGAAGACGCCAAGGATACCACGGTCGACGGAACGAGCGTTTCCCGGGCTAGCCGACCAACGTCAAACACCGGATCGAGCGAAAACCCTCCGAGTGAGGCCACGCCTTTAGTAAACGAAGTCGACGAGATTCATCCCTGAGAGAGCAAGCAACGGATGAGGATGCTATTTTTTCGATCGCTAAGAAGGTTTGTCATTGCCCCCATGACACGCTGGTATCATCGCTATTGCGTCGTTCAACAGCTCGAATCGCTGGCGAAGTTGGGGCCGGGAGTTGCAATTCGATGGCCGACCAAGATCGGAAATCCATCAAACACCTACTTTGCCGAGAATGTCTCGATCAATCCAGGATTCGTCTCCAAAGGCACGGGAAAATTGACCCTTGGGGCCCATGTTCACCTGGGTGAAAATATCACGGTGATTACGGACAACCACAACTTTGAGCGGCCTGATTGCCTCCCTTATGACAAACGTAAGATCGCCAAGGACGTCACGATTGGTGATTGCGTTTGGATTGGCGACCGTGTCCTGATCTTGCCGGGAGTATCCGTCGGCGAAGGGGCGATCCTCGCCGCGGGGGCGATTGTCACGAAAGACGTGCCAACGCTGGCGATCGTTGGCGGCGCTCCGGCTAAAGTCCTACGTTACCGCGACGAAGAACACTATCGATCGCTGCGACAGAAACAACGATACCTCCATTGGCCACGCGATCACGATCTGGTCAATCGACACAAAATGATAATTCGCCGCGGAACAGTTACCCACGTTCCAAACCACTAGCGATCTCCCATCTCTCCATCTGAGAAATCCCTTGTGAGACTGTCCCAACAAAGAAATGTCGTGGTATCTTTCTTCGTGTTTTTCCATGTGAAGGAAAGCTCTTGCTCTCCTCTAGCTCACCGCGGCAGATACCGGGGTCGTACCGGGAGTCCTTTATGTTCAGGGCATTCGCACCCATGAAGAGTGCCATTCGACGAGTGACGCGTCGAATCGGATGCGACATCGTTCGTGTCCGTTCGGAAGACGAAGATCCGTCGCTCGAAATCTATCGTGAAATGTACCGCGACGAAGTTCTCGCCCGAAAGCCCTTCTACAACGTCGGTGCCGGTGCTTTTCGCCATCCCTACTGGACGAACGTCGACAAGCCGTCGGACTGGTACGCCAAAGTACAAGATCAACAGGCACTAATCGCTTACGATCTGATGGCTCTTGATCCGCTGCCGATCGAGAGTGACTCGGCGGAAATCGTCTATTCGAGCCACACGCTGGAACACATTACGAACCAAGCCGCGAACTGGTTCTTCACCGAATCGTTTCGCATACTCCGCCGCGGCGGAATCCTTCGCGTCACGGTGCCTGACGCCGAGCTATTCTATCGAGCATTGCAAAACGGAGATCGACACTTCGATAGTATGGTGCGGATCTACAACACGGCTGAGAAAGCACGGAGCATCTGCGTCGATCGGCCGGCAAACGAACTCTCGAATCAACAGTTGTTCTTGTGGCGAATGGCAACAAGCACTTCAGTCAACCATCTCGACGGATCTCCCGAGCGGATCACGGACGAACAACTCGACGACGCGCTTGCCACCAGGGGACTAGAAAAAACCCTCGATTTCTGTATCTCGAAGTGTGATCTCGAAGTTCAACAACGCAATCCAGGCAACCACATCAACTGGTGGACCTTCGACAAATTCAAGCAAATGCTAGAAGCTGTTGGCTTTTCGCCTGTTCTGCGGTCAGCGTTTGGTCAAAGCGCCTCACCGTTGCTCCGCGACACGCGAAAGTTCGACAATACACACCCAGAATTCTCGCTTTATATCGAGGTCGCCAAACCGTAGTCACAATCGGGTTTCTTGTTGCCCTCTCGCATCGGCACGACGATCCGGCGGCACCGCCCATCCACAAAAGCACTTACTGGCAAACTCCCATTTCACTCACAAGACAATCCTTGAACGCATCGCGGGTTGCCACTGTCGCACCGTCTCCAACGCCACCCGTGGCTGTCGACGGCACGGAAGTGCTGCAATGGTTTGAGCATGCCTTCCCCATCATGCACGATAGTGAATGGGGCCCTTTGCTGGAGTATGATGGAATCGATGTCTTGGATGCCGCGATCGCACCCTTGTATTTGAGCACCATCAATTTTCTGCGACGAGATCGAAGCCACGATCAACGACCATCCTCAGGGATGATTGGACGGGCGAGACGACAAGTAAAGCTCTCGGGCTTTCGGGCGAAACAGTTCTTGGAAGACCGTGTGACGAGCTGGCGATCAGCACCCCTGGAACATCCCGACATTCTATTCTGGCCCTGCGAGCCGACACACGTTAAGGCCATGTTGCCTGTCCTGCATTGGCTCAACGAACAACATATCTCCTCCGCCGCGTTTGCCTGCCGTGCCAAAGTCTTCCACGAACTGGAAGCCCATGGCATAAGTGCTATTTTTCCAAACACCTATTGGAACGAACCTCTTCGACAAGCCAATCGCATGGGACGAAGGCAGGACGCCGCGCTGCGTACTGTCAAACCCCTCGACCTTCATGCCTTGCGCCCGCTGGACGACACGGGGGCGCTGGTCGACATGCTGCGATCCGAGATGGCAAACTTGTTGCCGCATCTCTACGAGACCAAGGTGAACTGTCAAGAGATTCTCCAGCACATTTCGC
>Ga0114931_10008794_pt1 | contig 12175 bp, 7 predicted proteins | sample 2SBtaG_FD_89579 | JGI IMG/M metagenome (GOLD analysis project Ga0114931, IMG submission 89579) | Deep subsurface microbial communities from Kolumbo volcano to uncover new lineages of life (NeLLi) - 2SBTROV14_V59a metaG | ecosystem: Environmental > Aquatic > Marine > Volcanic | place: Kolumbo...
ATCCCCAGTTTGTAGGAAACCGTGGAGAAAGTGGGCGTGGACTCAGGCAATTCCCAACCGTCCCCGACGTCATTATTGAAATTGATTAGAACCAGCATGCGACCGTGTTCATCGAATAAGCCCCAGAATTGCGGCAGAACTCGGAGGTAGGGCACCTTGTCGTGAATCTCGTGCAGGTCAAAGAAACAGTGAAAGATGGGGTGATTGACGGACAAACGGCGCAGTTGAGCATTGGGTAAAACTTTCCGAATTTCGCGTTGCCAATTGCGCCATTCAAAATCCCAGCGGAAGTCGTCCACCATGAGGAAGCCGCCACGCAGCAGATATTCACGTAAATTTTGGACTTCGTCCTGGGCCAGAGTTAAGTAGCCAATTTCGCACGCGTAAATAAATGGGTACTTAAAGATTTCTTCGTCCGAAAATGTGAGAACTTCGTTTTCTTCCGAAACTTTAATACTCGTCGCCAGCCGGATCGCGTTGTACAAATTCTCTTCCGCCGTCGGATAATCATGTGCCCAGAGCGGCGCACTCGTCGAAAAGCCGTAACCGTAGCGAATCTGGTTGTCGGTCCAGTGGATTCGCACGAACGTGAACTCATCACCGCCGGGGAGTTGAGCACGCAAGTCGACCGACCCGGCGGAGAGATATGAAATAGTCAAGATGAGTCCAGCGACCCATCGCAAAATCCGTGTGCAATTTTGGTGCATTTGCCTTCGCGTCATTTGATGCTGGATAACAATATTTCCTGCGCACGTTCATAATTTGGTGCAATCTCGAGGGCGGCCAGCGCGGCCTTTTTTGCCTCTCGAGGCCGGCCCGTTTTCAACAAAGCCTCCGCCAAATCGCAATTTGCCCCCGCCTTGTCCCGCGGCCCGGCAAGCAGGTTCATTTGAAATTCTTTTACGGCCATTTCAAAATCATCGTTAAGCATATATGCTTTCGCTAGCTGAGAATGAGTTGCCGCGTCAATGGGAGTGACATAAATCGCTTTACTCAACGCCGCAATCGTGCAATCCGTATCGCCTTTCTCGCCGCAAAGTTTGGCCAGCTTTTTCAATGTGCCCAGGTTCTTGCCATTGCGGGCAGTTAGTATCTTTAATTCGCGGATTGCGTCCTGGATTCGTCCTTGCTCCTCATATATTTCAGCCAGCGCGGAATACGGATTGTCATTTTCAACAAAATTGGGGAACAGCTCCCTGGCACGCTCAAGATACGTTATTGCACCGTCGATGTCATCCGCTGATTTATAATAAATTCCCAGTCGGAAGTTGAGGAGTGAATTGTTTGGATGTTTCGCCAACTCATCGATCAATTTCCCTTCTAATTCGCCGGCGTCAGCAACCATTTGATGCGGATCATAGGCGTAGTCAACCTCCTTGAACCTGTACTTAACCGCAAGATATTTCTGAAATTCTTTGTCAAAGCTATCGATATCTAAACCGAAGACTTTCCTGATAACCTGTGGCGTCTTCCCGCCCGCTTTAAACTCCGGAAAAGTCGCGGCCAGTTTCTCCTGACCATATTTATTAACAATGAACTCGACCACCAGAGAGGCCTGAAAATATGACAAGGTAACCTGCCCGGGGCTGGTCGGTCGATTAAATCCGGCATCCAATTCCTTGAGAGGCAGAGTGCGCTTGTTTTTGTAGGCCATAATGAAAGGCAGGTCCAGATTCATGCTCCAGTAGGGTCGGGCCTTGGAGGTCTCATAAACGGCGATGCCCTCCGCCAACCAACGTGGAATCCGGTTTGCCGTCAGACGAAGATGGGTCACGTGCACCAATTCGTGCCATAAGGTTTCTCCCCAAACGAAATCTCCTTTAGACCTTGCGCGGGGAGAATCCATGGCCACGACGTTGCCGAAGCAGATGCCCAAAAAAGCCTGCGCGCCGGGCAGGCCGAAACATCGTACAGCAAAATCATCGTGGGAGGGAAAGATTTCCACGATGACTTGTTCCAGCGTGTCGATGGGATAGCTCTTAAGCAAGCCGCTAAAACACTCTTCCGCCAGGGCGGTGGCGTACCCAGACAAAACGGCGTCATCTTTCTCGTGAATTCTGATGGTGAGGTGTCTCGTCTGGTGTGTTTTGTACTGTGGGAACTCATCGAACAAAGTAAGGAGGTTACCAACGTGCTTATTAAATGGATCATTTTGAAAAGAGCGTTCCAGGTCCCCTTTGGCGGCATCTTCCTTTCCAAGCCGGCTCAGACTTGTACCCAGTCCCGCAAACGCGGACCAGTGTTGCGGGTCCAGGGTGACGGCCTTTTTATAAAAGTCCACCGACTCCTGAAACAGATAGCGTTTCGCCAGAATTTCGGCTATTTGGTAATAGAATTCGCCATATTTAGGATTGATCGCCAGAACCTTATTTTCTTCCGCACGAAACTTGTCCTCTTCATCCGCCAGATAGTAGATGATGGCTTGTAGTGTCAGCGTGGTTAACGAGTTAGGATTGATTTGCAGCGCGGCTTCAATGTGGGCCGACGCGCTCTCGGAGTCCCCTGCCGAAATGTCAAGCTCCGCCAAAAAATCGTGAGCCTCGACAAGATTCGCGTTGATGGTCAAGGCATCCTCCGCCTCGGCCAGCGCCCGCGGAAAATCCGTTGACCGAAAAATTTTCGCCAATCCGACCTTGGCCGCTGGCGCCTTGGGATTGATCCTAAGCGCATCTTCGAAAATACCCCGGGCATCGCCTTCATTGTATTTGGACAACATCAAGTTGCCCCATGGCACGAAAGCTTGCCAAAACAGTGTGTCTCTGCTCACGGCATCATTGAAGAGTCCATTGGCATCACGCACGCGATCGAGGTAGACACAAGACTGAGCAACCCAAAAAAGATCCTCGCCCGACAGGCTGCGATGGTCGCGGTAGTATGAAATAAAGTAGTTCAGCGTTTCCCGCGCTTTCTCTCGTTGTCCCCACCGCCACTGCATTTCGCCAAGACGAAAGCGTGCACTCAACAGGTTGGGATTCAACGATAACGCTTTTTCAAAACTGGCTCTCGCCTCATCGTAACGGCCCGTGATTTGAAAAACGTCTCCCAGAAGAGACAGGGACCTGCTTCGGTTGGCGGAAGAAATTAGGGCCTGGCGAATGCTCGCCTCGGCCTGCTCATAACGCCCCACTTCCAGTTGGACTTTGGCCAAACCGAGGAGGGCAGCACCCTTGTGCCGGCCCGACAGCAATGCTTCATATTCCGAGATGGCTCGGTCATATTCCCCGATCTGAAAATGCCGTTGTGCTTCGTCCAGGGTAGAACCCTGGGCGGAACGAGCATTGCGGAGGAAAACTTGCGAGGACAACGGAAAGAGGAGGAAGAGGACAACAAACTTTCTCAAACTGGCTCCTGTTTACAATCCTAAGAGAAACAACACCGTGGTCATTCTGAAAATTCCGCGACAGGCGGGCAAACTAGGGCGGATCGGCATGACGCCACACCGATAAATCCTCAGATTGGGGACCTTAGTTGTCATACGAGGGTCCCTTGAAGTAGTTCCCGGACTTCATGGCCAAAAACCTATATGCCTTATATTTTGCACCAATTTCCCGTTCAAAGCGTCAAAAAGAATGTTCCCGTGGTACGTTCAAAACATTATTTGAAGTTGACTTCGTGCCAGATCAGTCACGACGTTACCAGCTCCTGAAGAGCACTCGCGGCCCGAAAGAAAACTCCGACCCCGTTGAGATTGAATATTCATCGCGGTACTACAAGTAAGGTAAGCATTTTAAGCCAGCAGTGGAGACTGTTATGACAGCATTTTTACATCCGCCGAAATTGAGTTTTTTTTCATCATTTTAACATCGGTTGCTTGCGGACGATATGGCCCCCACTCCGATGCGGAGGACCAGGAGGGTTGGATTGGCGTTTATGCACAAGATCTTGACGATGAACTGCTGCGTTACCTGGACATCGAAGAGAGAGCCGGCGTGCTTGTCAATGAAGTCGTGGATGACGGTCCGGCCCAGCATGCCGGCCTGCGGGAGGGAGACGTTATTACAAGTTTGATGGCAGAGGAATTCGTGACACGAGGGATCTTGAACATGCCGTCCGCGGGAGAACTCCGCGCGACAAAGTGAGAGTAGAAATTGTGAGAAACAAGAAGCCAGGAAAATTGTTCTTGCGTATTGGCGAGGCGCCCTCTCATGTTGCGCGAAGAGAAAAAGATGACCCGTCCGATGCTCATCCATGTCAGGACCATGAGGCTCCCTGGCTTGGCGTGAAAATGACTGCACAGGAAACTCAAGGACATCGACATCAAGATCAGCTCAAGAAAAACGGTGCCGCTATTTGAGAAAACCCATTGCGCTCACGTCGATTGGCCGGCGTAGTGTTTGTATATTCGGACTAACTCGATCGGCGCCCGCAGGAAATCGGCAAAACCTATTTTTGAGTCTCCCTTTTCAACCCATTTGTTGAGCGGCACTTCCAGAATAACCCGCGCGGGATGGTCTATTTGAGACGCAATTCGTTTGAGTATTTCCAGATCAAAAAACCATTTACTGACGAAGGGTTCTCCGAAAATAGGCGCCACCAACTCCCTCCTGAAAATTTTGGCACCGCACTGTGTGTCATACGCTTTCACCGGCATCATCAAACCAGAAACCGTGGCGAATACTCTGCCCAAATAGTGCCGGACCGGATTTCTGCTAATCTCAGCGCCCAGTCGACGAACCCTCGACCCCATCACGAGTAAGACCTCGCTTCCCGATTGCAAGATGCCGGTAAGACGGTGCATTTCCCGCAGGGGCGTCGAGAGGTCCGCGTCCAGGTAACCGATAAAATCAAACTCTTTCCAATCCAAAGCGGTCCGCATGCCTCTTCTAACCGCTTCGGCTTTGCCGCAATTGTCCCGATATGAAAATAGGGTGGTGCGATCCGGCCAGTCATTGGTAAATGACCGCAGAATGCTGTCGGTGCGGTCGTCGCTGCCGTCATCCACGAAACAAAAATGGTAATCCCCAAACCGCTTGAGGAACTCAGCGATCTCGGGCAGGTCCAACCGCTCACCTTCATTGTAACATGGGATGACTAAACAGACGGCTTGCATATTGCGTAACACGATAAACCGGCCAGATTGAGATGGCGCAGCAGCAGGTAATCGAGTAGCAGCATGTATTTTACGGCACTTGTCACGAGGACGCCGTGCCGCCATTGCGACACCCCAAAACTTTCCCCTGACCGTGGCTGCTTTCGTTCCCGGCGAACTTGCAGGTAGCGTGGTATGATTAGAGAAAGGAAAAAATAGCCCTGTTGCAAAACCTGGAAACCCGCATCGTGCAGCATCAGGGACAGGCTTGCTTTGTCATATCTTCTGTAATGCTCGAGGAAAGTGTCGTGGGCGCAGAACAAAGTCTGAAAGGCAGGCACCGTAATGAAAAATATTGTATCAGAGGAAATCACTGAATCCTGTCGCAATTCCCGCAAGAATTCTTTGTCGTTTTCTATGTGCTCTACAACATCGAGCAGCGTCACCAGAGAGACGGTGTCCGGAATACTGTTTCTGGCGTCGTCCAGCGTTTTGTGTACTGACAGATTTTTTTGGTTAGCACGGGTTTGGCGCAATGTCGTCAGGTCGTCGTCAGAAAAATTGATGTCCACGCCGACGAAATTGAAGTGTGGAAAGGTCCTGGCCAAAAATTCAACTAAATAGGCGTCTCCACAGCCGAGGTCGACAATATGCGCCTGGTTCCGTCTAGCAAAGTGGTGCCGCCGCGCCACGCTTCGCACCTTATCCGCCACCACCCGGCGACGTGCGAGTTCCCACGGGTGCCGTTTGCCGTCACCGGCTAATCTAAGTTCTTTTAAGTCCATGCTTTCTCTTTTTCAAATCAACGACTTCAGCCCAACCCCGACCTGCCTCTCAGACACTAAAAGTCATCGGTTCAATGCGCAAGGCGGCAGGTGAAGCCTTTGTCCTCGGAACGGATTGAGGTCAATATAACGGCTGTTCCGCTTAATGTCCAGTAATTCTTGCGACCCCAGTTGCCGTTTTAGGGAGGATCGCGTTCCACCCCCATGTTACACGATTTGGTTATGCTTCTTGGCTGGTCCCTTGACATCGGGCGGCCCAGTTACTTAAAGCCGCCGGGACGTTCCTGCTTTTCTACCTTGATCGTTTTCCAGCAAATTTGTAGCTTGCCACGGCTCAATTGGACAACCTCGATCATTCAAGACAACAGGACATGCCTAAGACCGCCACTATTTTTTGTCTGTTTACGGTGATGACTTTCACCAGACTGCTTGCGGTAGATGCCTACTGGCAACAGTTCGTCCACTATGAGATCGATGTCACCCTGATTCCGGTTGAGCACGCACTGATTGGCCAGGAAACAATAACCTACACCAACAACTCGCCCGACACACTGCGTCACATCTATCTGCACCTTTATCCGAATGCCTTTCGAAACAATCAGTCAGTGCAGGCACGGGAAGCGTTGCAATACTACCAAAAACTCGTGCCCAATCCCGCAAGCGCGGGCTATCTCAACATCGAATCCTTTAGAATTTCGCTGGCCGGGCGCGCGGGAAAAAATGGGCACACGGCCAGCCAGGTCACCGCTTTCGACATTGAGGACACAATTCTATCCGCCAAATTACCATTCCCTCTTCCGCCTGGAGATAGCCTCGTCATTCAGCTTTCATTCTATCATAAGATCAGAAAACACAACGGCCGCGCCGGTTACCGCGGTGTGCAATACGATTTGGCTCAGTGGTACCCAAAGGTGTGCGTCTATGACGAAAACGGCTGGGATAACGAACCTTTCCACTATCTTGGTGAGTTCTACGGAGAATTCGGCACGTTCGATGTTACCATAACAACGCCATTTGAATACATCATTGCGGCGACGGGCGAAGTTACCGAGGGGGACCCGGGCTGGAACATCGTCAAGATCGACACGGCTCTCTCAGCCTCAAAATGGGCGGAACGCCGGGAAGAAATATACCGGCACCTGCACGCAGGTTCTCGGGCGGGCAAGCTCAGGACAGTGCACTTCCATGCCAGGAAAGTGCACGATTTTGCCTGGATGGCATCGTCCGATTTCCTCTACGAATCCGGGGAATGGCAAGGAATTCCAATTCATGTGGTGTACCGTTCGTATGCCAGACGACGTTGGCACAAACGCGTCATCCGCGGAACCGTTCGGGCATTGGATTGGCTTGACAAAAAATTTGGCCGCTACCCTTACCCCCAGGTAACCGTCGGGCATGGCTTGCTGCGCGGCGGCATGGAGTACCCCATGCTGGTCATGAATTCCTCTGACCAGGAGACGCTGATTTTGCATGAGATAGGACACATCTACTTCTATGGCGCCCTCGCGAACAATGAGAGGAAAGAAGCGTGGCTTGACGAAGGGTTCACCACCTTTCAAACCAGGTGGTACGCTGAAGAACGATACGGGCCCACGGGCTTTGACCGCGATACGTTCATGCGGCGGGCCAATTGGCTGCAACGTCACCGGCCCTTTAGAACGAGGCGGGAATTGAATCGTGACCAGCTTCTGGCCTTCATGAATTCCGGGCATGACGAACCCCTGTCGCAAAACGCATGGGACTACAAAGAACCCCTCAGCTACTCACGCAACGCTTATGACAAGGGCGCTTTCTTCTTTGATATGCTGAAATATGTCGTTGGCGACTCAACATTTGAAGCGATCTGCAAAACGTATTTCGAACGATGGAAGTTCAAACACGTTAACGAACAGCGATTCCGGCAGGTTTGCAACGAGGTCAGTGGCGGTAATCTAAATTGGTTCTTTAAGCAATGGCTGCACAGTACGCCAACAGTGGATTATCAGCTTGCGAAAACACGAAAAAAGAAAACAGAGGATGGGTGGCAAACCGAAGCCACCATCCTGCGCAATGGCGAGGGAACCCTGCCGGTGGAAGTTCAGGTGACCACCCGGTCGGGTGAAGTACGGTTAAAACGGTGGAATGGCCTGGATAGAATTGGGTCGGTTGTCCTCAACACAAAGGAGAAGCCCACTAGAATCGTCCTCGATCCCAACGATAAAATCCTGGACCTCTTTCCGCTAAACAACCGTCCTTTCCGAATACGAACCGTTTTTGATTATCCGGGCATGTCCTATTCGCCACGGGATGCGTACCTCATCACCTGGCGGCCCAGTGGCTGGTACAATGAAGTCGATGGCCTTCGCTTCGGTGGCCGACTCAAGGGCCGGTATGGCCGGCACCGAAACACGGAAGCGGGTCTCTGGGTTGGTACGGAATCAGGGGTGGTCGATGGCCTCTTCAAATATAGTAATCCTATCAAGGCGCTGGGAGACCTCACGACGGGTTCCATCGGCTTTCAAAAAATGGAGGGCCGCCTTGAGATGGATGGCCACTTGTCCTTCATCAAATCGCGCAACTTGCAGTATCCGCCGCAACAGCGCTTCAAGGTAGGGTTTAACCACTCGCGGCTGCTATCTGGTAGTGAAGACTACGTGTTGCGAGAATTTGATCAAAAAAATGACACTTCGTTCGTCACGTGGGATCCGGGAGATGTGGACAAGCTTTACTTCCGTTACTCCATCAATCCACGCGGCCTGAATTGGTTTTCCGTCTTCAACCTGGGGTTTGACACCAGCCAGGAAGATTGGGGCAGTGACTTTACCTTCACCTCCTTATTTGGGGAACTGAAGGTTGCGACCGCCGGACGGCGCCAGGGGCTGAATCTAAGAATCTACGGCCGGTATATCGGTGACTCGGACGACGCGCCCGTCCAGGATTTGATTTTCTTGAACGGCGCCAACCCCCGGCAGCGCTTTAGCCGCTTTTATTTGAGAAGTGAGGGCGGGTTACCGGAAGAACTCCATTACCAGCTACCAGGCGGTGCAAACCTGAGGGGTTATTACAATAATCCGCTGGTCGCGGACCGGGTCGTGGCTCTCAATCTTGAGGCTCATCGGCAATTTGGGAGACGGTTCCTTGGGTCAAAAATCGCCTCGCTTCTCGGTGATATTTCCGCGGCCGGCTTTATCGATGTCGCTTCCGTGGAATTTCTCGACACCCAAAATCAAGTGCTCGCCGATGCCGGCGTCGGGCTTCGCTTCAACAATATTCTGCCGGATGACTGGTACACGATATTCACCGGTGGCCGACAAGTCACCCTTCGCCTTGATTTTCCAATTTGGGTAAGCCAATCTTTACCGGATGAAAATAACCTTCGGTTCCGTTGGGTATTTGGTTTTGAGCAGGCCTTTTAGGCTACCCGTTATCATGTTTTCCATCTCTTTTGGGGAAACGGCGATTTAGGGAATTTCCGTGCATCCTTTGCATCTTAATGAAAATATGACCGTAATCCACTATCATCATAAAGGGAAGACATCTTGACAACATTCTATTTTTTTCGCTGCCTGTCACAACCATTCACCCTCTGCTTGACAATTGGTATCGCGCTATTGCTCGACAACGGACCGGTAATCGGTCAGTCTCACCCCAACCATGTCGGAGAAATTACCTTGGCCGAAGTTACCGCCCATATCCGCTTTCTCGCTTCTGATGAACTTGAAGGTAGAATGACCGGGGAACCAGGCAACGCCACGGCGGCGCGCTACATAGTTGAACAATTCCGGTCCTACGGCCTCACACCTGTTCCGGGAACTCAGGATTTCATGCAGCACCTTCAATTAAGTCGAACCTCTCAATCACCGGAAAATTTCATCTTATTCGGACAGGATACGCTGCGACAGGGCCGGGAAATGCTTGTGCGGCAGGCGGCTGACCTCGACATGACCGCGCCGGTCGTTTTCGCCGGGTTCGGCATGACTCAATCCGATTCCACGGCAAGCGAAAAGGGTCCCCGTCAATCGATGGCCGGCAAAATTGAGTTGACGCGTTTCGGTGCCGAGGGCAAGAGTGGCACACGACTCGGATTCGAGGCCGGCCGTGAAAAACTTAGAATGGCAGAGGAAGCCGGGGCCGTCGCGCTGATCGAACTTTACGACGGCGGGCTGCCGTGGTCGACTTTGGTCGACTTTCTGGGAAGCCCTAAATATGACCTCGGCCAGTCCCAACAGGATGAGAGTACGGCCCACATTCCGCATATTCTGATCGACAACCAGGACGGAAAATTGGAGTCGCGTCTGCCAGACTTGGATCGTGCACGCCTGTTCATCCGGGCCGCGACGCCAGACGTCGTAACATCCTCAAACGTGCTGGGCGTCGTTGCGGGCCAGGATTCGAGTTTGCGCGACGAGTATCTTTTCCTCACGGCCCACTTCGACCATCTTGGCATAAAACGGGGGGGCGGAACCGCCGGTGCGGATACTATTTTCAATGGCGCACGAGACAACGCGATGGGCGTTACGGCTCTCCTGAGTGCCGCCAGAGTCCTTGCAATTTCGAATCCCGCCAGGTCAATTGTTTGCATGGCCTGCACCGGCGAAGAACTTGGAATGTTGGGGAGCAAGTTTTACGTTGAAAATCCGCTCATTCCGCTGAATCAGACCATCTTCGTGCTAAACGTTGACGGGGCCGGGTATACGGACACCGCGGGCGTTTCCGTCATTGGTTTTGCTCGTTCCAGTGCAAAGGCAGCCCTTTTGAAAGCGGCGGAAATGTGGAATCTGAATGTTATTGCCGACCCTGTACCGCAGATGAATTTGTTCAATCGCTCCGACAACATCAGTTTCAGCCGCCTGGGTGTGCCGTCCTGCAGCATGAGTCCGGGTTTTCACACCTTTGGCGAAGAACTACAAAAATACTACCACCAGGTTTCCGATGAAGTCGATGCCGGGTTCAACTACCGTTACCTGTTCAAATTCTCTCAGGCGTATGCGCAGGCCGCTTTGCTCATCGCGAATTGGGGCGACTCACCTCGTTGGCGCAAAGGGGACGAATTCGAACCGCCGAGCAAAAGTTTGTATCATGCACGGCGATGACGGGTCGCCTTCACGTCTTGAGGTTTGAGCCATGGGTCGCGTTTTTCGTGCAACCCGTACCGCGCTAAAAAAACAAGGCTTGATTTACTCCTATTCTTTACATATAATTACTACATGATTAGTAGAAAATTCTCTAAACGCGTTCGAACACGATGCCAAAACCTGTAAAACGACTTTCTCCGGGCGAATGGGAGGTTATGGAAATCATCTGGCGGCACACAAAATCACTGTCCGTGCGTGAAGTTCTTCAGGTTCTGTGCCCTAATTCGGAAAGGGCTTACACCACCATTCAAACCATCATGAACAACCTGGAGAAAAAGGGATATTTAGTGAAAGAAAAAATAGGTCTGGTTAACTTCTACACGGCCACAGTGAAACGGCCGCAAGCCGTCAGGAACGAAACCAGGAATTTCGTCTCCAAAGTCTTTTCTGGATCTTTCCACGACCTGACGCATTATCTTATCAATTCAGGCAAGCTTGCCGTGGAAGACATCGAAGAGCTGAAAAAACTCATTCTTGAAAAGGAAGAGGCCCTTGAGCGTGAGTGAAATGACAAGTCTGCTAAACGAGGTGAGTGCTTCCCTTCTCTCTTCATTTGGCGCAATCGCATTACAAAACACCGTCTTCGTGGCCAGCCTTCTTATTTTGCTTTATGTCTTGAGAAACCAAGACGCGCTCTTTCTTCAATCCGTTTGTCTACCTGCTCAGCCACCGCATTAGCCGCTATCAGGAAATGGTTTGCGACGAGACCGCCGCGGACGCCATGCAAGTTTCTCGTATCGCTTATTCTAAGTACCTGGTCGCGATTTCGGAAATGGTTGTTTGCCACGGTTCACGCCTAGCCTCGTCTTCAGGATTTTCTCGTTCGCGATCCAGCGTTCGGAACAGAATCCGCTACCTTCTGAACCGGCAACAAACTTTCGACCTGCGTTGGGGACTTGGCAATAAGCTCGCCCTCGTGATGTTGTCCTTCATGGTTTTGCCCTTCTTGCTCAGCCTCGCGCCCGTGAACAGCCACGCGTTCTACCGCCGGAAAGCACCCCTTAAAGTAGAAACCGCCGCGTCTCAGGATTTGCCGCCCGTGGGCAAGGTTTCTGTTATGGAGCAGTCGACGGACAAGACGATATGCGACGTTTATGATGAAAATGGCGATCTCATTGATACGACGGGCAAACGCACCACAAAAAATTTAGGAGGATCAGACGAAGGGGGACTCAAAAAGTACCTACGCTTCCCTCTTCGCTGCTTGATTATGAGAAAACCCATTCACGTTAATTTGCTCCAGGCGA
>Ga0114931_10008795_pt1 | contig 12174 bp, 14 predicted proteins | sample 2SBtaG_FD_89579 | JGI IMG/M metagenome (GOLD analysis project Ga0114931, IMG submission 89579) | Deep subsurface microbial communities from Kolumbo volcano to uncover new lineages of life (NeLLi) - 2SBTROV14_V59a metaG | ecosystem: Environmental > Aquatic > Marine > Volcanic | place: Kolumbo...
CTTTGAAGCCATTCTTCGAGCGCATAAACCTGCTGGGCAATAAACTGGGGCCTGTGGTGTTTCAGCTACCACCCCATTGGGGCTTCAACCCGGAACGCCTGTCGGAATTCCTGCAGACCCTCGACGACATTGAACCCGATTGCCGCTTCGCTTTCGAATGTCGGGATCACAGCTGGCTAAATCAGACCTGTTACGACCTCCTCACCCGGCACGGCTGTGCTCTGTGTCTGTATGACCTGGACGGCTTTCAATCGCCACAGATACTCACAGCCGATTTCGCCTATGTTCGTCTGCATGGGCCGGATGGGTCCTACCAGGGCAGGTACTCCGAACCGACGCTCAAAGCCTGGTCACACACATTACGCGATTGGCATGCACAGGGCGTGCAATGCTATTGCTTTTTTGACAACGACGAAGCGGGTTATGCACCACTCAACGCAGCCCGGTTGAAGCACCTGGTTACCTCTTGAGACGCCTTTAGAGTGCCGGGCGACCGAAGGGTGGCATCTGCTCTGCCAGCGCAGTTCCGTACGAACCGGACTGGATGGGATGGGATGGGATGGGATGGGATGGAAGCAGCTTAGCGCGGGCGCTGGTAAGTGCCCATCAGAACCGCTTGCTGCAGAATGTGCCCCTGCATGGCATTTTCGAGGCGAGCTCTGTCTGGCCGGGAAATATCCGATAGTACAGTATCCAGGGCATAGAGCTTGAAGTAGTAGCGATGTCGCCCGATCGGCGGGCAGGGACCGCCATAGCCTGTGCGCTTCCAATCATTCAGGCCCTCCCGGGTACCTGTCGGCAAGTCATCGGGTGATACACCCTCAGGCAGTGAGGCGTCCGCGGCAGGGAGATTGACCAATACCCAGTGCACCCAGATCATCTTCGGGGCCGACGGATCCGGTGCATCCGGGTCTTCGACGATCAATACGAGACTGTGGGTACCTGGTGGTATGCCAGTCCAGTGCAGCGGCGGGGAAATATCCTGACCATCACAGGTATATCGCTGCGGAATCTCTGCTTGATGTTGAAATGCAGGTGACAATAACTGCATGGTAACCCCCCAGCTATGCACTACCCCCATGGCGAGCGCCGCACTGGCAGCGACCCATCGCCATCTCGATTGCAACGAGAGTCCCGGGACATTCCAGGTGGATTCCGTCTTTCCCGATGCGGCCTGTCCCTTCACGATACCTCCGATAATCTCCCATCATCACTTTTTGTCAGCTCTTTTTCCGCCGCAGATGTTTAACGCTGCACATGCCCCTCTTATCGAATACCCGGTCACGGGCTCAAGCCCGGCTTTCCTGTGTGCTAGGATCCCCCGATGCACTTTTACAATCGGCAGAATAGTGACACAGACAATTCCCTGGCTCAACGAGCTCGGTTGCAAACAGGATTTACTGCCGTCTTCTTCTGCACCTGTGTCTGGCTCAGCACCCAGCCCTATTTGGTTTCTGCAGCTGTACCCAGAGACACCATAAGGCAGGCAATTTCCAATATAGAAGCCGGCAACTACAGCCTCGCTCGAACCTATCTTGACGCCCTGGTGATAGACCCTCGCATCAGCGCCCGGCAACGTTCGCGTGCCTATTATTTCCGTGGCTACAGCTACGACGCACAGAATCTCGCTGTCTCGGCCACCCAGGACTATCTGCGGGCATTGGAATTCGATAGCGGCAATCTCGACGCCCTGGTAGCCCTGGCTGAACACTACCGGATGGGGCAGGGAGTACCTCAGAATGCCGAAAAGGCCTTCTCCCTCGATCTCAGAGCCGCCCGCGGAGGCCAGGTCACTGCTGAGGCTCAGGTCGGGGTTGCCCTGCTTTCGGGCCAGGGTACTGCTGTCGATGAAAAAAAGGCACGCTACTGGCTCAGCCAGGCGGCTGAGAAAAACCACATAGGGGCCATGCTTTACCTCGCCAGAAGCTATCGCAAACCCTACCTCGAGAAGCAGGGTCTGGCACAACCACCCGAGCCCGAACTGGCTCGTGAGTGGTACCAAAAAGCTGCAGATCTCGGTGCCGTGGAAGCATGGGTAGGGCTTGCTTATATGTATGAGAACGGCGAGTTCAGCCAGTCCGACCCCCCGGTGCCGGACTGGCCAGATGCCGTACGCTATTTCACCCAGGCGGCGGAACTCGGCTCCCCCGTTGCCCAGACCCGACTTGCGCACCTCTACCTTGCAGGGCAGGCTCAATTTGCTGGACCGGGGACTCCTGATACAGGGATCACACAGAGTGATCGCCTGGCACACACCTGGTTTCAGCGCGCGGCCAATCAGAATTTCGCACCAGCATACCTGGGTCTCGCATTCCTCTATCAGAATGGGCGCGGCGTGGCGAAAAACCCAGTCCAGGCTCGCCAATGGTTGCTTAAAGGGGCACAACAGGGTGACCTCGAAAGCCAGATTCGCCTTGCTGAAGAACTGTTGGGGGAGGGAGGGCTCAAGAATACCCGTGAGGCCCTGACCTGGCTTCAGAGCGCTGCCGGGCAAGGTTCGAACCGTGCCCGAAACGACCTCGCCTGGTTACTTTCGACGACTCGATTTGACGCTCTGCGTAACGCGGATCAGGCACTGCAGGTTGCACAGCTTGCAGTAAACCACGAAGCCTCAGCCAGTTATCTCGACACTCTGGCTGCAGCCCAGGCCGAAGCCGGAAATTTCCAGGCTGCAATTCTCGTGCAACGACAGGCCCTGAATACGTTGCAACAGCAGCAGACATCCCAGCCCCGACCGGAACCCGAGTTCGAACGTCTTCTGACCGAACTCGAGACCCATCTGCAGGCATACCAGCAGGGGAAACCCTGGCGGGAGTGACGGGTTTACATGGCCAGAGGCAGATTTTTCTGCTACAACCTCGGCTTTACTAACCGGCGAATCAGTTCAGGAGCCAGCCTTGAGTTTTCACGACCGACGTACCGACCAGGTGTACGCTGCGTTTCTGCAGTTGGCCGAAGGGAAAAGTGAACCCAGTGTAGCTGCCAGCGAAATCATTCAGGCATTGCGAGAGACAGGTCAGCCTCTAGCGGCCTGGGAAGTGCGGGGTGAGCTCAGCAAACTCGAGAATCTGGGGGCGATCACCCTGGATGAGGCCACCGCCCGTTGGAAGAAAACCGCCTCGGCCGGGGAATCGATTTCCCCAACCGAGGACAAGAGGGCTACGTCTTAACCCGCCACAACAGTCAGGGGCCTTACCGATGTGGGCCTCCTCCACACAGCAAAAACCCCTGCGAGTGGCAACGTCAACCGTTGGCGCCGATCAGGGCTTTGGTCTCGAGATATTCTTCGATTCCGAACTCCCCCAGCTCGCGCCCATTACCCGATTGCTTGTAGCCTCCGAAGGGTGCATTGATATCAAATCCCGCACCATTGATTTCCACCTGGCCGGTACGCATGCGTTTGGCCACAGCGACAGCATGCTCTTTGTCACCACCCCAAACACAGCCGCCAAGACCGTATATGGTGTCGTTAGCAATGCGAATGGCCTCTTCTTCGTCTTCATAGGGGATGATCGACAGCACCGGCCCGAAGATTTCTTCCTGGGCAATAGTCATGTCGTTACGCACGTCAGCGAACACGGTGGGCTTCACGAAGTAGCCTTTGTCGACACCCTCTGGGCGTTCGGGACCACCGGTAACCAGGGTAGCGCCTTCTTCCACACCTTTTTGAATCATCGATTTGACCTTTTCGTACTGAGCTTCGTGCACGATCGGACCATGGGTGGTGGCCTCATCGAAAGGGTCAGCAAATTTCAGTGATTCTGCTGTCTGCTTTGCAATCTCCACAGCCTCAGCCTGCCGCCCTTTGGGGACCAGCATGCGGGTCGGTGCAGAACAGGTCTGGCCCGAATTGGCATAACAGCCCTGCACGCCACCGGCCACCGCCTTCGGGAAGTCGGCATCGTCGAGAATAATGTTGGCAGATTTGCCGCCGAGTTCCTGAGTCACCCGTTTCACGGTGGCAGACGCCAGTTCTGCAACACGTTTTCCCGCCCGGGTCGAGCCGGTGAACGACACCATGTCGACATCCGGGTGAGACGCCATGGCTTCGCCCACAATTGGACCCAGACCATTCACCAGGTTGAACACGCCCGCGGGGACTTCCGCTTCGTCGAACACTTCTGCCAGCAGGAATGCAGATAGTGGAGCCATTTCAGACGGCTTCACCACCATCGTACAACCTGCTGCCATGGCCGGTGCGACCTTAGCGGCAATCTGATGCAGAGGGTAATTCCAGGGGGTGATGAAAGCGCACACGCCGATCGCCTCCTTCTGGATCTGGGTTTTGCCAATGGGATATTCGTACTTGTATTCGCGTCCGATACGGGCATTGTTGGCAAAACTCGCCATCGGCATGCCCACCTGAATCATACCGGAGAGTTTCAATGGCATGCCCATTTCCCGGGTAATGAGTTCTGCAAACTCTCCTGCCCGGCGCTGCATGATTTCAGCCACCTTATCCAGGTAAGCCGCTCGCTCCTCCGCACTGAGCGCCGCCCACCCCTCAAAGGCATTCTTTGCAGCGGCAACAGCCGCTTCTACATCTGCCGGAGCGCCCATGGGAACCTGCCCTGCGACTTCCTCCGTTGCGGGGTTTATTACATCCCAGTTTTCATTTCCGGCTGGCGATACCCACTGCCCATTGATATAAAACTTGTCAAAGGTTTTCATTCGATCTCCCACTCACTATTGAAACAACACGCTGGCATTTGAGTCGAGCCCAGTGCCAGCAAACCAAAAAAGGACAGCTAGTGTAATGCCACACCAGAAATTCGCCAATCCGCAATATCCACAGGTAACCGTATGGGATCTGCCCACACGACTCTGGCACTGGGCCCTGTTTCTGCTTTTGTGTTTCTCAGTCTTTAGCGGACTGGCCGGCAGCATAACGTTGATGGACTGGCACCTGATGAGTGGGTACGGGCTACTGGTTCTGCTTCTGTTTCGACTCATCTGGGGTTTCTGGGGCAGTTCCGCCTCCCGATTCCAGAGCTACCGGGATGCCTGGACCCGGCCACAGACAGGTCCGGTGGCACATACTCGTCCCGGTGTCCTGATGCTGGCGGGTATGCTGGCTCTACTTCTTCTGCAAACCACGAGTGGACTGTTTGCAACCGATGACCTGTTTACCGATGGCCCTCTGAACAATTATGTCTCAGACACTACCGCAAGCCGGTTGAGCTGGTTTCACAATCGCAATTTCTGGTTGATTCTGGCACTCGCCGCTGTACATGTGCTGGCGATTGCCTACTATGGCGTATGGCGCAAAGACCCCTTGGCCATGAGTATGTTCAACGGTCGTAAAAGCGTCGCCACAGCAACCGGGAAAATGGCAGCAGAATCAGACACAAGCGAGCTTGTGTCTCTAAGCCATCCTCAGTTGTGGTGGCGGGCTCTAGCCAGTCTCGCTATCGCCACAACCGCAGTCTGGGCCCTTTTAACCTGGTTCTGAGACGGCAGTGGTTCAAGATTCGGGGTTATTCTTCTTTGAAATCATCGTGACAGCCTTTACAGGTGTCGCCAAGCTTGTTCAAAGCGGGTCCAACCACAGACATATCGCCGCCGGCTACCGCCGCACTGAACTCCGGAGCCGCTTCCTGAAAAGCTTCCATGCGGGCCTGAAAGGCGTCCGGATCTTCCCAGATTTCGGGTAATGCATGACTGTCCGGGCTTTCAGAGCCTTCCGGGAAAAGGCTCGGAGCGATCTTCGACAGGGCGGCAATACTGTCTGCGTGCAATCCAAGATGGGACTTATGCGGCACTTCACCTTTCATGATGTGGACGATAGCACTCATATGTCCCCCAATCGCCTCCATCACTGCCTCCCGGTACTCCGCATCTTTTTCCGATGCCCAGACATTCTGACAGGCAGGCGCGACGGCCAGCACGAGTATTGCTCTCACAAAAAGGCTGATTCTTATCGACATGGCTTCCCTCCGTTAATCTCAACCCGAAGACTACGACATTTGTCCCGGTGTTGGAACGGCGGCGAACAGCCAGACAGACCAAGGAGGCAAAATGGGGTCAGGTTACATTAATCGCATGATAGCCCGCTGAGGTCGGGATCTGCGCCAGAATTAATGTAACCTGACCCCATTTTTGCCGCATTTTTGCCGAATTAATGTAACCTGACCCCATTTTTGCCGACCCCATTTTGTGCCCGTTATGGGTCCTCAGAAGATCTCATCAGGGCTGAGCTCGAATTTGTCGATCAGTTGTTCACGTACCTGCTGGTATGCCGCAGGGTCCTTGTCTTTCAGGGTGCGCAGTTCCTGCTTAACGTCATCGCCGAGGCCTTGTTGAATCACGATCTCCACGCGCCGGTTGCGTGCCCGCCCTTCCGCCGTGTCATTGCTTACCAGAGGATGTGTGCTGGCATAGCCGGTGATGGTAAAGCGGTTTTCATCGAGTGCGCCATTTTTGAACAATCCATGGGCCACGCTGACTGCCCGCGCGCTGGAAAGCTCCCAGTTCGAGCGAAACCGGGCTGTGTTGATGGGAATGTTGTCGGTGTGGCCTTCCACCTGAATCTTCCCCGGTGTGTCGGCAAGTACACCTCTGATGATCTTCAATACCGGTTTGAAGTCTGAAGTGAGTTCCGCCGATCCGGAATCGAAGCTGCCGTGCTCTTTTACCCGGATGATGATCTTGCGGCCTTCCGTCTCCACTTCCAGAACCCCTGCCGCGATCTCCTTAGACAGAGCTGTCGCCAGTTCGATGGCATCCTCCTCGGTTTCACCCACCAGGTCTGCAATCTTGTCGACCACGATCATTTTCTGGGCATCACCACTTTCACCGGAGTTACTGGAGCCCAGATCCTGACACGCCACTTCCAGACTGTTTTCCGTGGTATTCGAGGTTTTCTGCCAGATCTGATTCAACGGTGTCGGGTCCGGGCGCCCGGGGGAGAATTCCTGGGCGATGATACTGGTGCCTTTTGGGATATCCGTCACTTTGAGCTGCTGCTGCACACCAAAAGCATTCCGCATGGAGCCCGCCAGGCGCTTGAATTTGTTGATGTCCATTTCCGCAAAGGAGAGCAGTAGTACAAAAAAGCACATCAGCAGGCTCATCAGATCTGCGAAGGTGGCCAGCCATCCGGCGCCTCCGCCCTCGTCGCCTCCCCCGCCAGCCGGTTCTTCCAGCTCTTCCACTATTCTTCTACCGGCCGCTTCGATTCTGGCAGGTAGGCTTTCAGCATGGCGCTGATTACTCGTGGGTTCTGTCCACCCTGAATCGCCAGCAGTGCATCGATACACATGGACTTCACCCGGCCTTCTTCTACCCGACGCAGAGACAGCTTGTCGGCAATCGGCAAAGCCATCATGTTGGCGAACATAGCGCCATACAAGGTTGTCAGCAGAGCCACCGCCATGGAGGGGCCAATGGATTTCGGATCGTCCATGTTCGCCAGCATGGCAACCAGCCCCACCAGGGTGCCGATCATGCCCATGGCGGGTGCCACATCGCCCATAGCGGAGAAAATTTTGGCTCCCCATTCATGACGCTCAATGGTTTGAGCCATATCCTTGCTCAACAGGCCCTTTACCACGGTACCGTCGTGGCCATCTACCAGCAATTGAATGCCGTTATTCAGGAAATTGCTGCTGACTTCCTTGCCTTCCAGGGAGAGTAAGCCCCCTTTTCGGGCCGCATCTGCCAGCTCGACCACTTCTTCGATCAGTTTTTCCGGGTCTGGTAGTTTACTGCTGAACGCCCGCCCGGCGACCTTTACCGCACCCAGGAACTGCCCCAGACTGAATTTCATCAGCACAACGAACAGGGTTCCGACGAAAACGATCAGAAGGGACGGCACGTTGACGAACATCGAAGCCGTGCCGCCCATCAGCATTGAGGCAATCACGATACCGAATGCGCCGATCAGACCGACCAGTGTTGCAAGATCCATATTCAGCCAAAGCCTCTGCGTTCCTTCTTATGACCCCTTAAGTCTAGACGCTATTTTCCAGTTCGATGCTGGAAATGGCGTGTCCCTGATTCGAGGTGATTCCGCGTCGAATTGGCCCTACCATTGACCCACTTTCAGGCCCCGGTTAGGGTGCCTGTCCAGCATAGACACTGAGCATGACGAAATACCTCCACATGGCTAAGAAACCAACCAAACTGGACTTTGAAAGCACTCTCGAAGAACTCGAATCCCTGGTCGAACAGATGGAAGGGGGTGATCTCACCCTGGAACAATCTCTCGAGGCTTTCGAACGCGGTGTCAAACTCACCCGGGAAGCTCAGAAGGCACTGAAAGAAGCCGAGTTGAGAGTAAAAACTCTGATCGAAACCGATGCCGGGTCTCTCCTTGAGGACTTCGACGAGCACGACTCCCGCACCGATGCCGAATGAACTTTCCCCCCACCTGAAGGATATTCGCGGGCATATCGATACTGCACTCAGCAACCAGCTGCATTCGCGGGGCGCTGAATCAGAACCGCTTCTCGAAGTGATGCGTTATGCCCTGCTCGGGGGTGGCAAACGCATTCGACCTCTGCTGGTGTGCTGCACAGCCACCAGCCTGGGCGGAAGCCTCGAGGCTGCGCTGCTTCCTGCCTGCGCCATTGAGTGCATTCACGCTTATTCTCTGATCCACGATGATCTGCCTGCTATGGACGATGACGATCTGCGCCATGGCAAACCCAGTTGTCATCGTGCTTTCGGTGAAGCCCAGGCCATTCTCGCGGGAGACGCCCTGCAGAGTCTGGCCTTCGAAATTCTGTCTCAGCCGGGCAGCCAGAGTGCCGAGCGACAACTTGCGATGACCCGCGTGCTGTCCGCGGCCTCCGGCAGCCAGGGAATGGTCGGCGGTCAGTGGTTGGATATCGTGAACACCGGCAGCGCGATCGATGCCGCGACGCTGGAACACATGCACCGTCGCAAAACTGGCGCTTTGATTGCCGCAGCGACTGAAATCGGAGCTCTGGCGAGCGAATGCACCGCAACCACCACCACCCAGCTGAAGCACTTCGGGGAACAGCTGGGGCTGATCTTCCAGCTGGTGGACGACCTTCTCGATATTTCCGAAAGCAGCCACACTCTGGGCAAACCTGCCGGTAGTGACATCGAGTCAGGAAAAAATACCTATCCCGCCCTGTTCGGGGTGCGGGGTACTCAGAACCAGATTTCCGGCCTCGTGCGTGACTGCGAGGAAACGCTGGAAAGCCTTGGCATCGAACGCGGCGAATTGGGTGAGTTGTTGCAGCTGGTGGTAGAACGCAGCTACTGAATCACTGGCCCTGATGCAGCCGCAGCACACCCTGACGGTTCTGCATGTGCACCTTGGAAAGAAAGGACATCCCAAGCAGCACTTCTACCGGGTAGTTGCCGCGAATCACCGCAGCTCTTACATTCTGCAGTTGAATGCCACCTACTTGAATTCTGTTCAGATTAACAAAATAGGATTCCACCTCACCATTTGCAGTGACCACTTTGCCCTTCTCCTTGCTCGCCCGGTAGTCGATACCAAGGGACTGGGCATGGCGTTCGCTCATCGCTACGACAGACGCACCAGTGTCGATGAGAAATCCGACAAACTGACCGTTAATCGCTCCTTTGACCCGGTATTGACCGAAACTGTCGGCAGGAATCGTGAGATTGACATTCTCAATTGGCGTGAAAGACCCGCTGACTCGGTTGGTCAAGGTGAGGTGGTAGATCTCACCCTTGAATTCCACCTTGGCATGTTTCGCATCGGCTTCCAGCAGTTTTGCCCCCTGGGGCGAGGTTTCACCGACCCGCAGCAGTGCTGGTGCACCCTGCACCTTCAACATGGCCCGGTCTTTGAACAGACCCACAGCTTCCACAGGATCGACTGCCTGTGCAGCGGCACCCAGAAAGAGCACTGAAACTATCGAAAAACTGCGGATAATTTTTTTATATAACAACGACATACAGCCTCATCCCACTGTGCGAGTGGTCATTTCTGTAGGCCTAGCATAACCCCCTCAAGGCTATAGTATGTCAGCAGAAAGTATTAATGAGAGCTGCAGCACAATTGCGGCACCCGCTCCTGCCAACACGTCATCCAGCATCACGCCGAGCCCCCCGGGCACCCTGCTGTCTGCCCAGGATATGGGCCAGGGTTTGACAATATCGAACAGCCGAAACAGCAGAAAAGCCGCGATGAGACCCTGCCAGTTCGGTGGGGCAGCCACCAGTGCGACCCACACACCCACGAACTCATCCAACACGATCGACTGGTCGTCTTCGATGTTCCTGCGCCGGCACAAGCCGATCACCAACCAGGTCGAGAGCGCACACAACAGCGTCAGCAGCAAGAGGTAGTGCATCAGTTCCAGGTGCCGGAACAGGAACCACCAGAACGGTAAGGCCACAAGCGTGCCGACGGTGCCCGGCATTCTGGGCGCGAAGCCGCTGCCAAAACCCGTGGCAAGAAAGACATCCACCGCTCTCAGTTCCGCGGTAATGAGCCGGTTCGAGGTGGGTTTATCTGAAATGCTGATAGCCCTCCGGGGGTATTTCCTCGATGCTGCCTTGACGCTTCAGGAAAATATGGGGATCGGACCGAATCACTCCGACAGGCATCAGGTCGCCACCCTGCTTCCGGGCAGCCAGAACTGCATCCGCTATCTTTTCTTCTGGTATGCTGAGACACAATTCATAATCGTCTCCAGCGCCCAGAGCTGTTTCGAGAGTACCCTTCTGCCAAATCGGTATGCTCTCGGAGTTCAGTTCCGCCCCGACACCGGAAGCCCGGCAGACATGCGTAAGATCCGCGGCCAGCCCATCGGACAGATCGATCGCAGCGTTGGCGATCTCCACCAGGGCTTTTCCAACGGCCAGTTTCGGCTCGGGCAGATAGTAGCGCCGCAAGGGGTAACGAGCGTCTGCGGGAGCCAGGGTAATCAGGTCGTCGATACAGGCCTGTTGTTCCAGAGCCGGATGTTCAAGTGCCTGGCTCGCGGCGCCCAGGGGCCCTGTCACACAAATGACATCGCCGGGCTGAGCCCCGCTGCGACTCAAAAAATGATTGCCACACAATCCATGCACACTAACAGTTATATTCAGGGGGCCTCGAGCCAGATTTCCGCCGACCAGAGAACAGGAATATTCGCGACAGCACCTGGCGACGCCCAGTGCAAATTGCTTCGTCCAGCCGGAATCGGCCTCGGGTAGAGTCAATGCAAGGAGCGCGTAGGCTGGTTCGGCACCCATTGCAGCGAGATCTGATAGATTTACAGCCATCGCGCGATAACCAATCAACTCAGGCGCTGCGCGTGCAGGAAAGTGCACATCGGCCACCAGGGTATCGATGGAACTGGCTACAGCTTTTCCAACCGGCACCCGGGTAACGGCACAGTCATCGCCGGGTCCCAGCAGAACCTGGGTACCTGTAGCAACATCACCCAGAATTGCCAGAATATCGTCAATCAGATCAAACTCGTCCATCGGCTCCGGTTTCCACCTGACGCAGTGTTTTCGCGAGCTTGTCCAATACACCGTTTATGTACTTATGGCTGTCTTCCGCACCGAACTCTTTAGCCAGTTGCACCGCTTCGTCTATGACAACCCTATAGGGAACATCGATACGTTCACTCAGTTCGAACACAGCAAGACGCAGAATGGCAAGCTCAACCTTGTCGAGTTGCGAGAGTTCGCGGTCGAGTACCGGTTCGATCAGCTGATCCAAGGCCTCATGACCGGCAATTATCTGGCCCAGAAGCTCCCGTAAGTAAGTTCGATCGATTCGTTTCAGTGACTTTGCTGCCTCCAGATTCTGCTCAATACGGCTCGCACTGGCTCCAGTCATCTGCCATTGATACAGGCCTTGCATCAGAACGCGGCGGGTTCTGCGTCGTGCCCAGGAATCTACCCGGGGGGAGGGCGCTTCCCCTGGCAGCTCAGTGTCATTCTTTTTTGCCACTAGCGCAGCTCAGCCAGAACATTCACCAGTTCCAGCACGGTCTTGGCAGCATCGGCCCCTTTGTTGTTGCGTATGTCTGTATCAGCCCGCTCCATCGCCTGTTGCAGGTTATCGCAAGTGAGCACCCCGAAGGCTACAGGAAGATCTTCATTCAATCCGACCTGCATTAAACCACGTGCTGTTTCACCGGCCACGTAGTCGAAATGCGGTGTGTCACCTCGAATCACAGCACCCAAGGCGACGATTCCATCGTAGGTATCGCTTCGAGCCAGACGTTGAGC
>Ga0114931_10008796_pt1 | contig 12173 bp, 9 predicted proteins | sample 2SBtaG_FD_89579 | JGI IMG/M metagenome (GOLD analysis project Ga0114931, IMG submission 89579) | Deep subsurface microbial communities from Kolumbo volcano to uncover new lineages of life (NeLLi) - 2SBTROV14_V59a metaG | ecosystem: Environmental > Aquatic > Marine > Volcanic | place: Kolumbo...
CCGACCGCGTAGTCGATGCCAACCGCGACCGCCACGTTGTCGGAGAGCTTGATGGCGAGGTTGGGGCTGAAGTTGAAGGTCTTCAGGTCGACTCGTTTCTCAATGAAGCGCCCGGCGAAGTTCGCCGGCCACCAGGTGCCCAGCCCGTACGGGGTATTGGCGCCAAAACCGAAGGTGAATTGATCGTTGATGTGCCAGACGAAGTAGAGGTGGGGCGGGAAGAACGTCTGGTCGTTCTGGCTGGCGGTGTAGCCCTTGCCGGGGAACGGGTTTTCACCGTAGAAGTCCTGGCTTGCCGAGATGAACGTCGCGCCACCCATGAACTCGAACTTCTTGCCATGGTTGTCCTGGAAGGCGAGTCCGGCCGGGTTCCAGTAGATCGCCGACGCGTCGTTGGCGACCGCCGTGAAGGCGCCCCCCATGGCCATCGCACGGTTGCCGTGCTCGAAGATGCCGAAGCCTGCCCCCCAAGTCAATGCTGGGACGAGGAGCACCACCGCGGCGGCGAACAAGAGCTGCTTTCGGTTTTCCGTTGACACATCAAACCTCCTTCCGTCAATCAATAATCTCAGTTCTACCAGCCATGCTAGCCCGTGCCGGAAGTCCAGTCAAGAATCGTCGGACGGGAACGCCCTCGTGTAGACTTTGGGACATGAAGCTCGAGCTCGAGCTGGCCCTGCGTTTCCTGCGCCGCCGTCGCGGATTGCTGCGCGGGACGGCGCTGGCGGCGCTGGCGGGCGTCGCGCTGGCGACGGCCGCGCTGGTGGTCACACTGGCGTTGATGACCGGCTATCGGCAGGCCATTGCTACGGCCCTGCAGCGGGGGAACGCCCAGATCGTCGGCTTCTCGCCGCAGCCGATGTCCCCGGCCGAAGCGGTCACCCTGGCCAAGAGGCTGCGTCGCATTCGGGGCGTCCGTGCGGTGGGTCGGGTGAGCTATCTCTCCGGTCTCCTGGAGGATCCGCGCGAGCCTTCCAACCCGGTGGTCGTCGTGGTGAAGGCGGTGGGCGAACCTCCGGCGTACACCCATCTGACGGGATGGCCGAAGGTCGACGGAGAGCTGCCGGCGGTTCTCGGCTACCGGCTGGCCCGGAAGGTGGGCGCTGGGCCGGGGAGGCGGATCCGGTTGTTACTCCCGCCGAAGGGTGGCGGGTGGGTGCTTCAGACCCTGACCTTCCGGGTCGCCGGCGACTTTCACCTGGATTTTTCGGAGTTCGACGAGCGCTGGATTGTCGCTCCCCTGGACGGGGTCTTGCGGGTGCTCCCGGAGACCGGCGTCGCGGCCCTGGAGGTCGAGCTGGACGATCCGATGGCGGTCGGTCGGGTCCGGCCCGAGGTCGAGCGGGCCGCCCCGAGCCTGATGGTGACCGACTGGCTCGGGATGAACCCGGCGCTGTTCGCTGCGCTCAGATGGCAGACCATCTCCCTCTTCGTGGTCCTCGCCCTGGTGGCGGCGGTAGCTTCCTTCCAGGTCAGCTCGGCGCTGGTCATCGTCGGTGCCGAGAAGCGGCGGACCTCGGGGATGCTGCAGGCGCTGGGCGCGACGCCGCGGCGGGTGCGCCACATCCTGCTTCTGGTGGGGTGCATGCTCGGGGGCGCCGGGGTCGGCACCGGCATGGGGGTCGGCTGGCTGGTCAGCGTGGTCATGACCCGCCTGCGGGTGATCCATTTTCCGCCCGGCCTGGCCAAAGTCTACATGGTGGAGACGATCCCGCTCGAAGTGACCGCGGGACACATGATGATCATCCTCAGCGTCTGCCTGGCCGTCGTCTTTCTCGCCTCGCTCGGGCCCGCGCGCCGCGCCGCCGCTCTCGACCCGGTCGCGGCGCTGAGATCGGTGTGACCCGGGAGCTTCCGGATGGAGAGCGTGTTCCGGGTTACCAAAACCCCGGGATCCCGGTCCCGGGCGGCGGCGGCCCGTGCCCCCGAAGTGGTAAGGTGAGCCACTGAGAGGCCATGTACGAGGTTCAGTTTCATCCCGCGGATATCCGCAAGCAAGTGCGGTACTTTTTCCTCTCTCGGCGGGCCGTTCGGCGGCTCGTGACGGCGGGGGTGGCTCTGGGAGTGGTGTTGCTCGCCGGCCTCGTCCTGGCGCCGATCGGTATCCATTCCTTCCTGTTGAGCTCGAGGCTGCACGTGCTCCAACACCAGCACTCCCTGTCGATGGAGGTCCTCAAGGAGCGCGACAGGGCGCTGCAGCGGCTGGAGACGAGGGTCAGGACGGCCCGCGCCACCCAGCGCCAGATGGGCCTGATCCTCGGCGTGCCCGAGAAGGAGCAGGGGGTCGGTGGTTTCCCGGCGCCGACGCCGCTGCCCGGCCCGATCCCCGAGGTCGAGACGGCCGGACGGCGCGCCGGCCGACTGGAAACGGAGAGCCGGGCCCTCCTCAGCCTCGCGGACGAGCTCGCCGGGTTTGTGCAGGAGCACCGCCAGTTGACCCGGATCGTGCCGTCGATCTGTCCGCTGGCTATCGGCAGCTTCGTGCTGACCTCGCCGTTCGGCGAGCGGATCTAGCCGTTCACCAACCGACCGGACTTTCATTCCGGGATCGACCTCGCGGCGCGCGAGGGAACCAAGGTCCTGGCGCCGGGAGCGGGGCGGGTCGTGTTTGCCGGTCGTTTTCCCCTGCGCAGGAACGTGCGTTGGTGGCGCTACGGCAACGTGGTCGTGCTCGCCCACGGCTCGCGCTACCTGACCGTGTTCGCCCACCTCGGGGACATCCTGGTGCGCCGTGGACACCGGGTGGAACGGGGTGAGGTGATCGGGACCGTCGGCAACACCGGCTGGTCCACCTCCCCGCACCTCCACTACGAGGTCCGCGTGCGTGCTCACCCCGGCGCCGAGCCGACACCCGTCGACCCGCGTATTTACATCTTGAACTACCAGTGGAAGGGCCACGAGGCGCTCCTGGCGGCCAGCCGGCACGCGCCGGCGCCAGCCTTCGACCCGCTCCCTTCCCTGGTGCGCACGAGGTAAAGATGAACGAAGAAAAGAATTTTCCAACGATGATCATTCCCGCGGGAACCGAGATTGCCGTCAACGAACAGGGGCAGCTTTCGATCAAGACCCCCGGCAACCTGGTGATCCAGAACTCGGGGGCCTACTCGGTGATCGAGTCCACCCGGGGCTCGGTGCGGATCGATCCCGAGGTCAAGGTGGAGGCGGTTTCGGTCCACGCGGCCGATTCGTGCTTCATCGCCGGCGAGCTGACGGCTTGGCGGGTTCAGGCGACGAAGATCGCGATCGAGAAGAGCGCCATGGCCTACATCATGCTCCAGGAGTCGGAGCACCTGGAGCTGGAGCGCGGGGCCCGGCTGGTCGGTAACTTCGCCTCGGACAAGGAACTTTACCTGATGCTCGGCCGGTTCAGCCGCCAGCTGCGCCAGCTCCCGCAGGGGCTGTCTCCGGGAGGCTCCGGAGGCGGCGACACCTTTCTCCCGCCCTCCGTGGACGAGGGTGGCGAGCCGTTCGTGACGCCGGACGGGGAGAGTGAACCGGCGGAGGAGCAGCTCCAGGAGCGCCAGGAGGTGCTGTCGTTGGTGCGCGTCATCGTCGAGCGGGAGCTGGGAAGGTCGGACCTGAACGAGCACGGACGGGAGTCCCTGGAGGCGATCCAGGAGATGATCCTCGGCGGCCGTCTGGAACAGCTCGAGAGAGGTTACGAGTATCTCCTGTCCCAGGTCGAGTCGCCGTCGGAGGACCTGAGCCACGCCGCCCAAATGCTGAGCCGGGTGCTGTAAGATCGTCCGCCGCACGGTCTTTCGCGCTGATCCGGATGGTGATAGTCTTCACAAGGGGGTCGGAAAGGGAGGTGAAGCATGGAAGAATCCGGGCTCAAGCGGACACCCCTATTTGACGAGCACGTGGCGGCCGGGGGCAAGATGGTCTCCTTCGGCGGGTTCGAAATGCCGGTGCAGTACACCTCGATCCTCAAGGAGCACACCGCGGTTCGGACCCGGGCGGGGCTGTTCGACGTTTCCCACATGGGCGAGATTCTGGTGCGCGGACCCAAGGCCCTGGACTTCGTACAGAAGATCTCCTGTAACGATCACTCCAAAATGACCGAAGGGCGCGCACAGTACACCGGGCTCATGTACCCGGAGGGGACCTTCGTGGACGACATGCTGGTCCACAAGATGGCCGACGACGAGTACTTCCTGGTCGTCAACGCCGCCAACACCGACAAGGACTTCGCCTACATCGACGATCTGGCCGCCACGGCGGAAGGCGTTGAGGTCTTCAATCAGTCGGCCGAGTACGCTCAGCTGGCCCTTCAGGGTCCGCTGGCGACCGAGGTGCTCGCACCGCTTACCGAAACCGACCTGAGCGCGATCCGCTACTATCGGTTCACCCGCGGCCGGGTGTTCGGCCACGAGGCGATCATCGCACGCACCGGCTACACCGGAGAAGACGGTTTCGAAGTGTACGTGGCGCCGGAGAATGCGGCTGAGGTGTGGCGTGCAATCCTGGCTGAGGGCGGGCCGAAAGGCGTGATCCCTGCAGGCCTAGGCGCCCGCGATACCCTCCGGCTTGAAGCCGGGATGTGCCTTTACGGCAATGACATCGACCGGACCACGACACCCATCGAGGCGGGCTTGAGCTGGATCGTCAAGCTCGACAAGGGGGACTTCATCGGTCGTGACGTGATCGAGCGCCAGGTGGAAGAGGGGGTCGACCGAAAGCTGGTCGGCTTCGAGATGGTCGATCGCGGCATTGCGCGCCACGGCTACGCTGCTCTCCTCGCTCCCGACGACGCCGAGCCGGTTGGCCTGGTGACGTCGGGAACGCACTCGCCGACCCTCGGCAAGCCGATCGGCATGGCCTACCTGCCGACGGAGGCCGCCGAGCCGGGACGCGAGTTCTGGGTGTCGATCCGCGGTCAAGCGCGGCGGGCGGTGGTGGTGCTGCTGCCCTTCTACTCGCGGAAAAAGAAGAAGGCGTGAACACGGTCCGAGAAGGCTCGACGGTGGAGGGAACGAACAAGCTCGAAAGACAGCGGGCGCGGCTCAGGCGGCGTACCGAATAGATTTGAAGGAGGATCTCATGTCCGTACCCAGCGATCTCCTTTACACCAAGACCCACGAGTGGATGCGCCGCGAGGGGGACCTCGCCGTGGTCGGCATCACTCACTATGCCCAGGACCAGCTCGGCGAGGTGGTCTACGTCGAGCTGCCCGAGGTGGGGCGCTCGGCAGGTCCGGGCGAGGAGCTGGGGACCCTGGAGTCGGTCAAAGCCGTCTCCGAGTTCTTCGCGCCGGCCGGTGGCGAGGTGGTGGAGGTAAACGAACGTCTCAACGATGAGCCCAACCTCGTCAACGACGATCCCTTCGGAGGCGGCTGGCTGGTCAAGATGAGGATCCGCGAGGAGAGCGGGCTCCTGGACGCGGCCGCGTACGATCGCCTCGTCGCGGAGGAGAGCCACTGATGCACCGGTGGATCGGGGCCGGCCCCGAGGACCGGAAGCACATCCTTTCAGAGCTCGGCGTGGACTCCATGGACCGGCTGTTTGCGACCATCCCGGACGAGGTCCGCGTCGACCGCCTGGAGCTGCCGGGCCCGCGGGACGACGGGTCGTTGCTCGCCGAGCTCGAGCAGCTGGCGAACGGCAACGTCACCCAGGACGAGATGCCGTCGTTCCTGGGCACCGGCGTTTACCGCCACGTCGAGCCGGCGGTGGTTGATGCGGTTCTTCAGCGCGCGGAGTTCTTCACCTCCTACACGCCCTACCAGCCGGAGATCTCCCAGGGAACGTTGCAGGCGATCTTCGAGTACCAGACCATCATCACCCGGCTTGCCGGGCTCGAGGTGGCCAACGCCTCGCTTTACGACGGCGTGACGGCGATGGTCGAGGCGGCGCTCACCGCCCATCGCGTTCACCGGGGCAAGCGCAACCGGGTGGTGGTGGCCGAGACCGTGCACCCCGTGTACCGGCGGGTGCTGGCGACCTACACCGAGCCGCTGGGCCTCGAGGTGGTGGTCGTTCCTGCGGGTCCCGACGGACGGCTGGACCCCGAGCGGGCCGCGGCCGCGATCGACGACGGCACCTGCTGCCTGATCGTCCAATCCCCCAACTTCCTGGGCGTGATCGAGGACCTCGCGGCGGCTGCCGAAGGTGCCCACGGCAAGGGCGCCCTGGCCGTGCAGGTCGTGACCGAGGCGGCCTCGCTCGGACTCCTGAGAGGCGGCGGCGACCACGGCTTCGACATCGTCTGCGGCGAGGCCCAGAGCTTCGGGATCCCCGCATCCTTCGGAGGACCCCACCTGGGGTTCTTCGCCACCAGCCGCAAGTATATGCGCCAGATGCCCGGGCGCCTCGTGGGTCAGACTGTGGACACGGATGGACGACGTGCGTTCTGCCTGACCCTGGCGACGCGGGAGCAGCACATCCGCCGCACCAAGGCGACCTCGAACATCTGCTCCAACCACGGGCTGATGCTGATCGCGGCGACGGTGTGGTTGGAGCTGCTCGGCGGCGGCGGACTGGGCGAGCTGGCCGCGGCCTGCCTCGCGTGCTCCGAGGACCTCAAGCGGCGGATCTCGGGGCTGGACGGCGGCTGGCGTCTCGCCTACCCCGAGAGCTCCACGTTCAATGAGTTTCTCCTGCTCGGGCCCGGCTCGGGTGCGGAGCTCCGGGACCGCCTCGTGCAGGAAGGCGTCCTCGCCGGCGTGCCCTCTCGCCTGTGGGGCGGAGGATGGCCGGACGGCCTGCTCGTCGCGGTGACCGAAAGAACGACCCGGTCCGACGTCGAGGCCCTGCTGGCGGCCTTGGGGAGGGTGGTATGAAACGGCGACCGCTCCGCGATGAGCCACTCATCTTCGAAAAGAACCCCGAACGCCGGCGCCGCGGCAGGTTTCAGCTCCCACCGCTCGACGTCGAGCCGGTCGATCCGGCGTCGGTAGCGCCGGCCGGGCAGGTTCGCGAGCCGATCGAAGAGCTGCCGGACCTCGGCGAGCTTGACGTGGTCCAGCATTTCCACCGGCTGAGCCAGCTCAACTTTGCGGTCGACGAGGGGCTCTACCCGCTCGGGTCCTGCACCATGAAATACAACCCCCGGATCAACGAGGTGGTGGCTCGGCTTGCCGGGTTCGCGCACGTCCATCCGCTGCAACCGGTCTCCCAGGTCCAGGGCGCGTTGCGCGTGATGTGGGAGCTGCAGGAGGCCCTGCGGGTAATTACCGGCCTGGACGCGGTGACGCTGCAGCCCGCGGCGGGCGCCCACGGCGAGCTGACCGGCATGCTGATGATCCGCAAGGCTCTCGAGGCCCGCGGCGAGCACCGAGAGTCGGTGCTGATCCCCGACTCGGCCCACGGCACCAACCCGGCTTCGGCCACGTTCGCCGGCTTCCAAGCGGTGGAGATAGCGTCCGCAGCGGACGGCACGGTGGACATGGAAGCCCTCGACCGTCTGATGACCGACCGGGTGGCAGGCATCATGCTGACGGTCCCCAACACCCTCGGAGTCTTTGAGCCGCGGATCGTCGAGATCGCCGATCTCGTCCATCAACGTGGCGGGCTCCTCTACCTCGACGGCGCCAACTTGAACGCCTTCGTCGGCAAGGCCCTGCCGGGCGCGATGGGGGTCGACGCCCTGCACATCAACCTCCACAAGACCTTCTCAACGCCGCACGGCGGCGGCGGTCCGGGCGCCGGCGCGCTGGCCGTATCAGCGGCTTTGACCCCGCATCTGCCGGTGCCGCGGGTCATCCGTTCCGGTGGCCGCTTCGATCTCGAGTGGGAGGATGCCGCCTCCATCGGTTCCATGCGCGGGTTCTACGGCAACTTCCTCGTCCTGGTGCGGGCGCTGGCCTACATCTGGGGCCTGGGCGCCGAGGGCCTCGCCGAAACCGCCGAGGTGGCGGTGCTCTACGCCAACCTGGTCCGTCATCGTCTCGCCCCGGCGTATCACATGAAGTACGACGCCCCCTCGCTCCACGAGGTGGTCTTCGACGATTCCCGGCAGCTCGAGCACGGGGTGAACAACGGCGACATCTCCAAGCGGCTGCTGGACTATGGTTTCCATCCACCGACCATGTCCTTTCCCCTGATCGTGCACGGCGCGTTGATGATCGAGCCCACCGAAAGCCCCTCGCCGGAGGAAATTGAGGCGTTCTGCGAGGCGATGCTGGCCATTGCGCGCGAGGCCGAGGAGAACCCCGAGCTGCTCCACGAAGCGCCGCACGAGACCCCGGTCCGGCGCGTCGACGAGGTCGAGGCGGCCCGGCACCCCGTTCTCCGCTGGGAACCCGCCGGCCGGGAAGAGCCGCAGGGCTGATTGACCCTATGCAATCGAGGTAGATGGGGGCGTCGGGGCGCCCCCGTTTTTGATCCATCCGCGAGCTGGACCGTGTCATGACAGTGTAAAAATCGAGTCAATCCTCTTGACAGATGAGATCCTCGTGGAGTAGGAGAGTTCCCATCATTCTCTACCATTTGATCTCCTGGATCAAAGGTAAAATTCTGGAGGGAGGAGAATCTCGTGTTGCGAAAGGCTTTTTTCGTCGGTCTCGTTCTGTCGTTGGCGGTGGGCATGTCCCTGGCCATGGGTCCGGTGGCCCACCATTCCAGCGCCACAAATCAAGCCTGGGCTGGAGAGGGATGGTTCCCGAGCGTGGAGCGGGTCGCCCTCGAACGGGCGACCGGGCAGCCGAGCTTCGTGCACGGCGACCTCGGTCAGCTTCCGCGCGGGCCGATCGGCAAGGCGGCCGTCAACTTCATGCAGAGCGTCGCGCCGGCCTTCAAGCTGGGTGTCAGTGACGATCTTCGCGCGGCGCGCTCGTTCCGGGGTTCTCTCGGCATGACCCACGTACGCCTGCAGCAGTACCACCGTGGCCTTCCGGTCGATGGCGGAGACGTGGTGCTGCACGTGGACGGCCGGGGCATCGTTCGGACCATCAACGGGCACCTTGGCGCCGACATCCACGAGGCCCCGGTGCCCACGATCAGCGGCGATCGGGCGATCGAGCTCTTCAAACAGCGTTGGCGTGCGCAGCAGGTGAGCGTCGAGTCGGAGCCCCGGCTCGTCTACTACACGCGCGCCGATCAGCCGGCGACCCTCGCCTGGAGGAGCGACCTGCGGTGGTCGGACGAGGCGGGGACCTATCTAGAGCGTGTGTACGTGGACGCAACGAATGGGACGGTGCTCGACCGGCAGAGCCTGATCTGGTCCGCAAGGTACCGGAAGATCTACACCGCAAACAACGGGACCACGCTGCCGGGAACCCTGATGTTCTCCGAAGGAGGTTCCTCCTCGGACACGGTTGCCATGGCGGCGTACACCAACTTCGGCCACACCTACGACTTCTACAGCAGCGTTTTCAGCCGGGACAGCTACGACAACGCCGGGGCAACCCTGATCGGCACGGTGCACTACTCGTCCAACTACAACAACGCCTACTGGAACGGGACGCAGATGGTCTTCGGCGACGGCGACGGAACCACCTTTTCTCCCCTCTCCGAAGCGCTGTACGTGGTTGCCCACGAGCTCACCCACGCGGTCACCTCGAGCACCGCCAATCTCAACTATTCCAATGAGTCAGGCGCCCTCAACGAGGCGACCTCGGACATCCTCGGTGCATCCTGCGAGGAGTGGGTGGCAGGCTCGGTGAGCGCCAACACCTGGAAGATCGGCGAGGACATCTACACGCCGGGGACCCCGGGAGACGCGCTGCGATACATGAACGACCCTGCGGCGGACGGCCAGTCCTCCGACTACTACCCGACCCGTTACACGGGGACCCAGGACAACGGCGGCGTCCACACGAACTCGGGAATCGCCAACCTCGCTTTTTATCTGATGTCCCAGGGCGGGACTCACCCGCGGAACAAGACGTCGGTTGTGGTCCCGGCCCTCGGCATTGTCGAGGCCCGGGCGATCTGGTACCGCGCCCTGACCGTGTACATGACTTCGACCACTGACTTCCAGGCTGCGCGGAACGCCACGGCCCAGGCGGCACAGGATCTCTACGGTTCGAGCGCCTACGACGCCGTTCACAAGGCGTGGGACGCGGTTGCAGTTCCGGGAACCACGGTGACCGTGACCACCCTCTCGAACGGCCAGACCGTGACCAATATCTCGGGCGCAAGCGGAAGCTGGACATATTACAAGATCACGGTCCCCTCCGGGCAGTCGAGCCTGGAGATCCAGATCTCGGGTGGCACCGGCGACTGTGACCTGTACGTGAAGCTGGGCTCGCAACCAAGCAGCTCCTCGTACGACTACCGGCCGTACCTGAGCGGAAACAACGAGACGGTGACGGTGACCAGCCCGGCGGCCGGCGACTGGTACATTGGCCTCAACGGCTACCAGTCCTACTCCGGCGTCAGCTTGCAGGCCACCTATGCCAGTTCCTCCGGTGGCGGCGGTGTTACCGCCCTTTCCAGCGGGGTTCCCGTGAGCAACCTCTCGGGCGCCACCGGTGCGGACGACTTCTACAAGATCACGGTTCCCTCCGGGCAGTCGAGCCTGGAGATCCAGATCTCGGGCGGCTCCGGGGATTGCGACCTCTACGTGAAGTTTGGATCCCAACCGACCACGTCCTCGTACGATTACCGGCCATACCGGAACGGGAACAACGAGACGGTAACGGTTACGGACCCCTCGGCTGGTGACTGGTACATCATGCTGCACGGTTACCAGGCCTACTCGGGAGTCACGCTTCAGGCCACCTACGCTGCGAGCGGCGGCGGCGGGACGCCCAGTGAACGGCTCTCGGACGGCACCTTCGAGGGTGGCCTCTATGGCTCCTCGAATACCGGCGGCTCCGGAACCACGGGGCCGTGGAGCTGGACCTCCAGCGGCAGCAACAATCCGATCTCGCAGTCCTCGACCAAGGCCAGGGCCGGGTCGTGGCTGGCGTGGCTGAACGGCTACGGCTCCACCGAGACGGATACGCTGCAGCAGACGGTGGCGATCCCCTCGAATGCCACCTCGGCCTCGTTCAGCTTCTACCTCCAGGTGGTCACCAACGACGGCACCACCACCGCGTACGACAAGCTCACGGTAACGCTCATCGATGGCTCGGGCGCCAGCCACACACTCGCCGTCTACAGCAACAAGAATGCAGCCACCTCCGGCTACGTGCAGAAGTCCTTCGACGTACTGGCCTATGCGGGCCAGACGGTCACCCTCAAGTTCACCGGCGCCGAGGACGTCTCGAACTCGACCAGCTTCTACCTTGACGACGTGTCGCTCATGGCCGACGGGAATTAACCCGAAACGTCGTCATTCGAATCCACTCATGCCCTCCGGGTGTCCAGCCCGGGGGGCCTTTTTTCGTTCAGGATCCACAGGACCGCGGAGTTCGGATGCACGGGGCTGCCCCGCAGATCTCACCGATTTGCGTGGCGAGACCGCGGAGACGTCAGTCAGTGTGGCGTTTCTACCCAGGCGCTGCCGAGGCGTGCTGTACGCACGCCGCAGGCGGCGCCGCCTACGACGTGCCTCGAGCACGCCTCGGCGCCGCCTGGGTCGCAACACCATGCCGACAGGCGCCTCCGCGCCCTCGCGACGGAAGTGTGTGAGATATGCGGCCTACGTGCGATGGCCGTGCCGGCGCCCGGTAGAATGTCACGGTGAAGATCATTACGACGCACCTATCGGCCGATTTCGACGGTTTCGCCGCGGCGGTGGTGTGCGGTTTGCGCCTCTACCCGGACCACCGGGTGCTCTTTGCGGACTCTCTGGAGGCTGCAGTCCGGCGTTTCGTCGAGGAGAGCGGTCTCAACTTTCCGGAGGCGAAGATCCGGGAGGCCCGCCGCGCCCGGTTGGAGCATGCGGTGGTCGTCGATACGCGCAACCCACGTCGGCTCGGCGAGGTGTGGCGGCTGATCCAGCGCGACCGCTGTGCGGTGACCCTGATCGACCACCACGAGGCGGAGCCGGAGCCCATCGAGGCCGAAGAGCAGCTCTCGAACCGGGTCGGGGCCACCTGCACGCTGGTGGCGCAGCTCCTCGAGGAACGGGGTCTGACGCCGACCCCCGAGGAGGCTTCGCTGCTGCTCATGGGGATCTATGAGGATACGGGAGGGCTGTCGTACCGTGAGACGACGCCGGAGGACCTCCGTGTGGCGGCGCGGCTGGTGGAGGTGGGCGGGTCGCTGGAGTGGGTCCGCAAGTGGGTCATGCGCGGCCTGGAGCCGCATCATTTCGAGCTCCTCAACCGGCTGGTGGAGGC
>Ga0114931_10008797_pt1 | contig 12172 bp, 15 predicted proteins | sample 2SBtaG_FD_89579 | JGI IMG/M metagenome (GOLD analysis project Ga0114931, IMG submission 89579) | Deep subsurface microbial communities from Kolumbo volcano to uncover new lineages of life (NeLLi) - 2SBTROV14_V59a metaG | ecosystem: Environmental > Aquatic > Marine > Volcanic | place: Kolumbo...
ATGTCGCAATACAAAAATTATGTGACGAGATGAATTCTACAGAAACAAAATTTCCGAGAACTAATTTGAGGATGTTTTTTAAACTGGGATCAAAGTAATTTCCGCGAGATCAGGTGGTCTGAACTTTTAAAAACAGAACGTGGTCTTCATTCAGGCAGGGCGCTTTGATCTGCCTTTTTCCTCCGACTATCAGTATTTCGCGGCGCCGGATCGGACAACGGTCAGCGCTCCGCTTACTACGGATCGTAATCCAGTCAGGCGGCTTTAATGGCGATGGCCTGCGTTTGTATGGAAGTTGGGACAGGTATAATTATGCGTTATTCTGGACTAATTCCGTTTATGAAGATGCTGGCATGTCGATTGGCGCCCGCGCCGGAATTGCCTTGGGCCGTAATCCGTACCGCCTACATCGCATTGATTCGCCGTCTATTCTGGAACTTGGGTTTTCCTATCTGGCTGACCTGGACGGCAATGAAATGCTGCGCCGTTCGGTTTATGCAGCCGATATAAATTTCAAGTATAAGGCGATTGCCTTGTTGAGCGAACTAGCCTGCTGGATGCGCGTAAAGACCTGATTGATGGCAATAATAAGAATTTTGGGCGCGATAATCAATTTGCTTATCATGTGACTTTAATTGCCGAATTACAGGATCTGATTCACCAGCCCCTGCATGCCTATGTCCGTTATGACAATTGGCGCCCTGATGCCCATGTGGTCATTGATAGTAACGACGATACGTTGAGTTACGCGGTCAGTCATATTAATCGTCTGAGCATTGGGCTAAATTATGTCATGAATGATTATTTGCAAATTAAATTTGAATACCCCGATGCATTAAACTCCAACAGTGAGGAACCCGATTTTGAGGGCCAACTGGGTACTGCGCAACTGGTGGTGGCATTTTAATGCGCCATAATCACTATAACAGCTGGTCGGGACTGAAACTGCTTGGTCTGCTGGCAGTGGCAGGAATGCCCTGCCAGGTGTTTGCCGGCAACCCTCATAATTTAGCAACAAAACCGGTTTGTGATAACTGTCATCTCAATACGCCGGCAACAGTGCCGGATGGGAATACCCGCAACGTGCGGGTCCGGGCGGGAAGTTTCAAACAAGATGGTATTCACATGTGCATTGGCTGCCATGCAGAAGAAGAAGGTCACCAGGTCGGTATCAGTCTGGATTTTTCGGTGCCGGCGGATCTGCCATTGGACAAAAACAATACGATTACCTGTCTGACCTGTCATTACACGCATGGTAGTTTGAACAGTGACAGGCCGCAAGCCAGCTATAGTTTTATGGATGTGTTGTTAGGATCGGAACGATTACACAAAAGTTTTCTGATTCGGCGTGGCAATGTTAATGGCGAACTTTGTCTCGCCTGTCATAATTCATCTAAATAAGGGCTTACTATGCCGGAAAAAAATCAATTTAAGCGCCGCACCGTGTTTATTAAAAAAGCCTTTCAGGGGCGGTTTATAATCACGGTTCTGATGATGATTCTGCTGTTTGGATTTTGTTCCGCCGGATTGATTTACTGGCTGATCAATAGTGATTTGCACGCACAATCTCAATCAGCTCATGGCAACATCAGTAATACCTGGGCGCGTCTTGGACTGTCCATTCTTATGGGTAATCTTGTGGCGGTTATTATAGCGGGCATCCCAACGGTATTTTTTGTGCTATATATTTCACACAAAATAGCGGGTCCTCTGTATCGTTTTGAACAGGCCTGTGAACAAATCGGGGACGGGAATCTGGATACCGTAACGCAGCTAAGAAAACAGGATCAGCTTCAGGATTTGTCCATTGCATTTACCACGATGAGCGATAAATTAAGAGCCAGACAGCAACAGCGCCAGCAAAACCTTGCCGCAATGGAAAATCAATTAAAGGCATTAAAAACAATGCAACAATTAAGTCCACAACAAAGTCATGTGATAGCAGAATTAGAGCATTCCATACAGCAATTATTGCTTACAGAAAAGTAGCCATCATTCGAGTAATCCAACGCAGCAACGATGATTAAAGTTTTCCAGTATTGGCGCCTTTGGCACTGAAACAAAAGCCAGATTTTTAGAATAAAGCACAAACGGACTAATTTTTGACAAAAACCTTATTAAATAAGTAAAATAATGAGTTTTTCAAGGCATAATCCGGCATGGAAGTCAGGCTATACCCAATTGTCTGTCAACGTCAGGATCATTAAAACTGAGGTATTATGAGTCACACATTATTTGAAGCTAATGCGCAACGGGTACAGCGCTGTGAATTAGCGGTTCCCGGTTCTAATCCTGAAATGTTTGAAAAAGCATTGCACAGTGGTGTGGATTTCATTTTTCTTGATCTTGAAGATGCCGTGGCCCCGGATGATAAATTACCGGCCAGAAAAAATATTATCGCAGCGATTAATGAGCTGGACTGGGAAGGCCATGGTATAACGATTTCAGTTCGCATTAATGGTCTGGATACGCAATATATGGTGCGTGATGTCGTTGATCTTGTGGAGCAGTGCGGCGCCAGGCTAAAAACCCTGTTGATTCCCAAAGTGGGTGTTTATGCTGATGTTTATATGGTTGAGGCCATGCTCAATCAGTTGGAAATGCAGCAGGGCCTGAAAAACAGAATCGGCATAGAATGTTTAATTGAAACTGCCTTGGGAATGGCTAATGTGGAGGATATCGCAAAACAAGGGGCTTTAGGCGGCCGCTTGGAGGCCCTGCACTTTGGCGTGGCGGATTACGCGGCCAGTAATCGTGCCAGGACCGTCAATATCGGCGGTTTGAATCCGGATTACCCGGGCGATCAATGGCATGCTGCGATCAGCCGTATGACAGTTGCCTGCCGTGCTTACGGTCTGCGACCTATCGATGGCCCCTTTGGCGATATCAAAGATCCGGAAGGCTATATACAGGCTGCGAAGCGGGCGGCAGCGCTGGGTTGTGAGGGCAAATGGGCGATCCACCCCTCGCAAGTGCCGTTGGCAAATCAGGTGTTTACACCGCCCGCAGCTGAAATTAAAAAGGCAGAGAAAATATTGGCTGCACTCGCAGAGGCGGCGACGCAAGGCAGGGGTGCTGCCGCATTGGATGGTCGCCTGATTGACGCCGCATCAGAAAAGATGGCCAATAATGTTGTGCGGGCAGCGCAGGCGATTGCCGCGAAAAATCAATAAAAACCACCAGAAAAGGCCGCTACTGCGGCCTTTTCTTTTTTGGTCAATGAAAAATCAACGAGGATGCTATGGATATTCATGAATATCAGGCAAAGCAATTATTAACAGAATTTGGCATTAAAATTGCCGAGGGCGGTCTCGCATATAGCCCGGAGGATGCTGTACAGCGTACCCGCGAAATCGGTGGTAGTGTCTGGGTCGTCAAAGCACAGATTCACTCAGGCGCCCGGGGTAAGGCCGGCGGTATAAAAATCTGTAAAACCCATGATGAAGTTAGTGCCGCGGCTGAACAACTCTTAGGCAAAAGACTGATTACGCATCAAACCGGGCCAGCCGGTAAAGTCTGTGGCCGACTCTATGTCGAGGCGGGAACGGACATAAAAAAGGAACTGTATTTCAGTTTATTGGTAGACCGGGCCCAGGAACGCATTGTCATGGTGGGTTCAGCGGAAGGGGGTATGGAAATTGAGGAATTGGCCGAAAATAACCCTCAGGCCATCCATAAAATCTATATTGAACCGGCGGTTGGATTACAAGACTTTCAAGCCCGCGAGATGGCTTTTGCATTAGGTCTGGCAGCAACGCAGATCAGTCAGGCAGTAAAATTAATTAAAGGCTGTTACCGCGCGATGCGTGATCTGGATGCCAATATGGTGGAAATTAACCCCCTGGTAATTATCGCAAGTGATGATTTGATTGCGCTCGATGCCAAAATGGGTTTTGACGATAATGCCCTGTTCCGGCGCCAGAAAATTTCCGAGCTGCGCGATAAAACCCAGGAAGACCCCAGGGAAATGGCGGCTTCCGACCGGGGCCTGAGTTATGTCGGTCTGGACGGTGATATTGGCTGTATGATCAATGGTGCGGGTTTGGCGATGGCGACCATGGACATGATTAAACTCGCCGGTGGTGAGCCCGCCAATTTTCTCGATGTGGGGGGTGGGGCATCACCTGAACGCACCGAGAAGGCGTTCCGTCTGGTATTGGCGGATGATAATGTAAAAGCCATGCTGGTTAATATTTTCGCCGGTATCAACCGCTGTGACTGGATTGCCGAAGGCGTAGTTGAGGCGGTCAGAAAAATTGATATGAAAATACCTTTAATTGTACGCCTGTCCGGAACTAATGTGGAACAAGGGCAAAAGATTATTGCCGATAGCGGTCTGCCGATCATTACCGCTGAAACCCTGGCGGATGCAGCTGAAAAAGCGGTTGCGGCAAGAAATGCAGTCGTGGCTAATGAAGCGTAACGGGGAATCTAAATGGCAATTCTGATTAATGAAAACACACCCATAATCATACAGGGGTTTACTGGCAAGATAGGGACATTTCATGCGCAGGATATGATTAACTATGGTTCTAATGTCGTTGGCGGCATTACGCCGGGCAAGGGGGGGCAAACGCATCTGGGAAAACCGGTATTTAATACCGTAAAAGATGCTGTTGAGCAGGTCCGGGCGCAAGCCAGCATCATTTTTGTTCCTCCGGCTTTTGCCGCTGATTCCATTATGGAAGCGGCGGATGCGGGCATCAAGTTTTGTGTGGCGATTACCGATGGTATTCCGACTCAGGACATGATGAAAGTTAAAAACTATCTGCGCCGTTTTCCAGAGCAGACGCGTATGGTGCTGACCGGGCCCAATTGCGCCGGTACTATAAGTCCGGGAAAGACGATGCTGGGCATCATGCCGGGACACATTTATATTCCAGGAAATGTCGGTGTGGTGAGCCGCTCCGGTACACTGGGCTATGAAGTAGCCGATCAAATGCGGGCGTTGGGTCTGGGTATTTCAACTTCTGTGGGTATCGGCGGCGATCCCATCAATGGCAGTTCCCATCGCGATATTATGCAAAAATTTGAACAGGATGAAGCCACCAAACTGGTCGTCATGGTGGGTGAAATCGGTGGACCGCAGGAAGTCGAAGCCGGACTCTTTGCCAAAGATAATATGACTAAACCGGTGGTTGCTTACATTGCCGGTTTAACCGCACCAAAGGGACGCCGTATGGGCCATGCCGGAGCCATTATTTCGGCCAGTGGTGAAAGTGCGGCCGAGAAAGTGGAAATTTTGCAGCAGCTCGGGGTGACTATAGCGCCATCGCCTTCGGCTATGGGTGAGACGGTTGCCGCTGTACTTGCCAGGTTATGAAGGCACAGATAATTAAGCTTTCTTCGAGGTTGAATATACGGCTTGTTCCATATTGCGATTTAAACCATGTTTGTTTATTCCCTACCGCTGCTTTTCACTGAATTAGCGATCATACAACCTGCGGAGTTACTGTTTATTCTGTTGGGAATCTACGGAATTCTCTTTATCAGTGTGCCTTTGCCTTTGCCGGTTTCTGAATGGCAACAGCAGCGTTTGGGAAAATACGCTTTCTATCAATATTTGCTGACTTCCTGGTCTGGTCTAATGCCGGTGTGGCAATGTTTCTGGCCATTTTTTCTATTACTGAACTTAAGCCTGTTTACGGCAGATACGCTGGCGAAATCAACCCTGCTTAGCGTTTCCAGTTGGGATGATGTGCATATGATGCTGTTTTTTCCACTTATCTGGTGGGGGGTTGCAGTATGGCGCTGCAGTGCCCTGACGCAGTATCGGGCCTGGGCCGCGTTTGCAAGACTGCTGACCTTATGTGCGGTCTTTGAATTTTTGCTGAAAGCGTATATCCGTTGGGCTTATCCGAGAGTATTTTTTAATTGCCAGGAATTACTGTTGGATTATTCCAGTTGCTTTTAGCCGTGTTGACTGATCAGATAAATATTCCTTTTGAATTTCTACTTCTACTTTGTCAGATTACAGAATCCCTTTTTTTAAAGAGCGTCATTCCGTCAGGGATTGCCGGAGTCCAGGTTACAGGTACTGAATATCCGAATAAGACTAATAAAATCAAAGGAATATAAGGTTTTACTTGAATAAAAAATGAGACTGCAGTGTGTTGGCGCTAAGCTTGTAAAGTCCAACATGATTTTGTACCGCCATTGTTGGGCTTCGTACCTCAGCGCCAACCTACATTAAATAATTTGAGGCTATGAAGATTCTAGTGGGTAACGCATTAATCGCTTAGGTTTTTACGGTACAAAAAAACATGACACAGAGCACGTAGAGAAGGACAGAGACCCCGGAGAATAGAAGTTTCCAGACTTGCTGTTTGCTCGATTTTTTACAGTGAAAGTCGCTACTATGTGCTGAGGAACAGAGCGCATCCTTCGTTGTCATCCTATAATGCTTTTATTTTAAAGGGTGTTGGTTGTTCTGCATGATAGTTTGTATAAGAATACGCTGTGGTCTCTGAGCCTTCTCCGGGGGTCTCTGTGTCTTTAAGTATTAAACATCCACTCTGTTTTTCATAGGCCCAATAATTTGGTCTCAAGTTATTTATCGGAAATCAGGGCGATTGAGGCGCCTCCTTCGTTAGCCAATACTATAACACTTTCATTTTGAAGGGGTGTTGCTTGTTCTTCATAAGTGTTATGGTCACGAATAATAATGTTTCGGAGCTGGGGCTTTAGCCCCGGCAGACGAGGAAAAGATCACAATCCGGAACATTTTTTTATGTATTGCGTATCCTGCAGGCTAATTCAACGTTGATGGAATGTTCGGCCTCAACTAAAAAGTGTACAGTAAAACAAAATCCGTTGAAATTTACTCTACTGGCTTGTTTTTATTCGTTGCTTTTTTGGGTTTATTCCGGGCATCCAGGATAGGGATATAGTGCTCGATAAACAATGCCGGATCGACTCTGGTGCGGTTAAGATAAACATTCCAGTGCAGATGTGGGCCGGTAACCCTGCCTGTTGCGCCAACGGTGCCGATAATATCGCCGCGCTTTAATTGCTGACCGGGCTTGACGTTGATGGTGGTCATATGGAAATAGCCGGTAATCAGCCCTTGCCCATGATCCAGAAATGCGCTATTGCCATCATAGTAATAATTGCCGGTATTAATAACCCTGGCTGGCGCCGGCGCCTTGATAGGTGTGCCTGCCGGTGCTGCGATATCGAGACCGCTGTGCGGGTTTCGGGGTTGCATGTTAAAAAACCGTTTTAGACCAAAAAGACTGCTGAGCCTGCCATCAACCGGGGGAATAAACCGCATATCAATATCAGTTTTTTGGGTCCAGGTTAGCAGTGCTTTGTTGATTGGAATACGGTCCGCTTTGATGCGTTTTAAATCATCCGGATTGGGATTAACCATGCGTTTGTTTTTAAGGGTAATATATTGTGCGGGATATTCTTTATCAGCAACGTTGAAGACAATTTTTCGCTCACCTAGAGATGAGTGAACAGTGATATTATATTGGCCGGGCTTTGTCGCCAGCGGGATCCCCACCACGGCCACCCAATGATGTAAGTCAGCTAAAACCAAAACACGCTGTTGTTGAAAAAATACCTCGGGGGCGGGGACATCATTATTGTCTACTGTGATCTCAATGATTCCTCCGGGCACTGCAAGTTGCTGCGGCAATGTTATGGCAGCGGCGCTAATGGGTGATAATAACAGCCACAAAAACAGTTCAGGTTTCATAAATTTCCTCAATTTTACTGATAAATTGGCCCCTGGCTAAGCGGGTTTTGACGACTTCGCCCGGTTTCAGCTGACTACTGGCAGTGATGATGCTGTTATCAGCCGGTTTGCTGACGATGGCATAACCCCGGTTTAAGGTTGCCAGTGGACTGATGGCATCCAGCGTTTGGGCTATGCCTGCAAGGTATTGTTGCTGCCGGGTCAGATGATGTTGTATCGCAGCGTACAAACGTTGCGTCAGATAATGTCGCTGGTCCTGATAAGCGGTTATTTTTGTAGCGGGATTGAATTGCCAAAGACGCGCGGATTGGGTATGCATTTGGTTATGCAGGGTCTGAAGTTGTTGCTTTATGGCGCGCCTTATTCTAAGTTCCAGCTCATCCAGGTGCTGGGCCTGAACTTGCAGCTGTTTGTCCGGGTGTTGCTGTTGCAGACTTTTACTAAGCCATTGCAGGTGCTTGCCTGATTGCGATAGCCGGGTCTGTAATAGCTGTGTCAGTCGGGCGGCAAGTTTTTGTAAGTCCCGGCTCCATTCCTGGGCATCCGGTGTTAAATGTTCCGCTGCCGCAGACGGTGTTGCAGCACACAGATCCGCAACATAATCAGCGATGGTGTTGTCAATATCATGCCCGATGCCCGTCACAACAGGCAGTTTGCTGGCAAATATTGCCCGGGCTACGATCACCTCGTTGAACGCCCACAAGTCTTCAATGGAACCGCCGCCTCTTGCCAGCAGTAATACCGAGCAGGCATTATGCTGATTGGCGGTTGCTAAAGCCTGGACTATTTCATACTTTGCATTTTCGCCCTGTACGGCTGTTGGATAAATAATAACGGGTATAGCAGGAAAGCGGCGCTTTAATACGGCGAGAATGTCTTTGACTGCGGCACCCGTCGGTGAACTGATGACACCGATGCAGACAGGCAGTTCCGGAAGTGCTTGTTTATGCGCATTGTCGAACAATCCAGCCTCAGAAAGCTGGCGTTTTAATTGTTCATAAGCTTTTCGTAATTCACCAGCGCCAGCGGCCTCAATCTGCTCCACAATCAGTTGATAATCACCCCGTGTTTCATACAGGCTGACCTGCGCAGTGACGATGATCTGGGCGCCATTTTCTACTTTAAACCCGGATCGGCGCTGACTGGAACGGAACATTGCGCAGCGAATCTGGGCTTTGGCATCCTTCAGGGTAAAATAGATATGTCCGGAGGAAGGCATGCTGAGATTGGATATTTCACCGGCTACTTGCAGGGTCAGAAAATGTCTGCCTAATAAGAGCCTGGTTTCCCGGTTTAGCTGGGAAACGGTGTAGATTTTAGTTTCACTGTCAGGCAAAGAAATCATCTTAACGGGCATGAAGAACTCGCGTTGTCCCTGAATAATGAAAGGGCCATGGGGTTTGCATCAAGCACCAGTGATGCGCTTCGTTCCACCGCACATTGTATGAATCTGTTGCTTGTACGGTAAAAAGCCAGTTGCGCTGGAATTTCGTAAGCATATTTCTTCACAAAACCATCTGGCAGGGTTAAAACACCGGGCGGGTGCATATTGATGCCATGCCTTGAATACATCATGCAATGACTTTAACGGAGGTTATTAGGATCATAGTCGAATTTTATCATGATATTTGTTCAGCTTGTGTTCATTGACGAATTGCTATCCTGTTACCACACTGAATTAACAGGAGCAAATTATGAACATTTTAAAAATTGCCGGTATCTTAACGGGTCTGTTGTTGGTTTCTACTGCCCAGGCTGACTGGGATGAGCATTATGGGCATGGTTTTCGTGGTGGGGGTTATGATGATTATGTCCGGCTGGAAAAACGTCAGAACAGACAACACCGGCGCATTGAAAAAGGGATACACAGGGGTCAGTTAACGCGCAGAGAAGCAAAAAAACTCTGGCGTGAACATCGCAAAACTGAAAGGCTTACACAACGCTTTACCCGGGATGGCTGGCTGTCCAGAAAAGAAAGACATATACTTAAAGCGCGTCTCGAAAACGCCAATAAAAGGATTTATGAATTAAAACATAATTATCATGAACGAGGTCATCATCATGATAAACGCTATGTTGACAGCAGCTATTATCCGCGCAGAAAGTGCAAAAATTTAAGCAGGTATTATTCAAGGGACTATAGAACAGGTTATAACGGTGGCATATTTATTAATTGGTAAGTGATTACGATTTACCGTTATAGCGGGGCTTTCGGCAAATGCAGCAAGTCCCGCTTATGATGTTTTTCGTATCGCTCTTTCTATCAGCTGCATGTAACGTTGTATTTCAGATTCAATGGCGGGAGTAATGGAAGCAAACTCGCAGCCTATGCGCTGGGTTTTATCGGGTTTGTCTGGGTTTAAAGCAAGTTTATTACGCACAGTAAAGGCAATAGGCGCATGGCCAATGTCCGGTAAAAAAAGTTTACAACGATCAAAATGGGCGGTTGGAATTAACTGCTCGGAAAATTCCGGATTATCATAAAGCAAAGAAAACCCACTGATACTGATATCGTGTAGATTTAATGAAACGGTTACCGCTTCAGCCAAATCAAAACGACAGGAGGCTGGATTAGATAGGGGCGATTTTATGCGATAAAATTTGCGGCGTTCAACCCAGGTGATGGTTTCCGGAATAGGCAAGCAAAGTGCTGCTTGGTCGCCACGGCGGGATTTGCTTAGATTTTTTCCTGCAAAAGCCACTTGAATTCCGGATAGCTCGGTTTTAAATGACACATTCTTAGAAGCCAGCAATTGCTGATTGAGATATTCTTTAGGACCGGCGTCCAGGCGTAAGCTGTTTTTTTTCGGGTCAATCTCTATTATTGCGGTGATAAATGACTCATTGTTATCGCCAAAATAAACACTTAGCAAACATTTGGCTTTCCAAAGCAGGGTCAGATTATGAATAATCTGTTTTGGGTTTGTGATGAGAAAAGAAGAATCTTTCACTACGCAATTAAACCTGATAATTAATTAAATAATACATTCGGTTATTGTAGAATATATTGCTTTGCTTGCATAAGAATTTGGAGAAATAAATGGCCTGGGTATTGTTATTTGCTGCCGGGGTGGCAGAAATTGTTTTCGCTTTAAGCCTTAAATACAATGAAGGCTTTACAAAATTGTGGCCCAGCGTGGTTACGTGTATTGCCGGCGGGGCAAGTTTTTATTTACTGATGTTAGCCATTAAAACCCTGCCGCTGGGAACTGCTTATGCTGTCTGGACAGGTATAGGTGCTGCCGGTGTCGCAATTTTGGGTATTTTACTTTTTAAAGAGTCGACGGATATTTACAGATTGATTTCGCTATTACTGGTGGTGACCGGTATCGTAGGTCTGAAACTAACGCATATAGAGTAGATGCTGCATATTATCTCCTCGCCTAATCTGGAAACTGCTGTATTGCAGCGGATGGATGCCGGGGATTCCGTCTTGTTTATTGCCAATGCGGTGTTTAATCTGACGAAAAAAAATCCGGCCCTGGATCAGCTAATAAAAAACTGTAAAGTTTATGCGTTGCAGGAGGATATCCTGGTGCGGGGTTTAAACAAGGATCATTTGCTTCAGGAGCTGGAAACCATTGATTATTCCGGTTTTGTCAGACTGGTTGAAACCAACGAGTGGAACCACTCATGGTCGTAACGGTGCAAGGTTTTGAACTGGAAACAACAGAGGAAGGCTTTCTGGTGCATCTTGATGATTGGAATGAGACTGTCGCAGAACAATTGGCAGCTATGAATATGATCAGCTTGACTCCTGAACACTGGGAAATTATAGACTTTATGCGCAATTACTACCTTAAATATAAGCATTTGCCGAATGCCAGAGTTTTTACTAAGGCATTAGCTAAAGAGTTGGGTGTACACAAGGGCAATAGCCGCTATCTGCATAAACTGTTTCCTAAGGGGCCCCTGAAATATGCCTGCAAACTGGCGGGTCTGGCCAAGCCCCCTACCTGTCTGTAAAGAAAAACCTTGTAAAGATGCCAGCAGAGATCGAAAAATACCGGCTCTGCACTCACTCATAAAGGTTATAGTTCTTCAGTCAGTACCGGTGTGTTCATTATATATAGATCAGCCGTGTTTAAAACGGTGAATCTGGCGGCGTTCCTTTTTATTAGGCCGGTGTTCCCGGGACTGATCGAACAAAGTGCGTTCTTCCCGGAGTTGGGTGATTTGCTGCTGGCGTTTGACATAACTTGCTTCCGTCTCGCTGTATAGTAAAACCGCTTCTTTTGCCGGGCGCCGTTGCTGATTAATGCCGGTGATGGTTATTTCCCAACTGTATTGGTCCTTATGAATAATTAATTTAGAACCCATTTTAACATCTTTGCCGGGTTTAGTGCGCTGCCCATTCAAATGTACTTTACCACCGCTAATGGCTGCCGCGGCCAGGCGGCGGGTTTTAAAAAAACGCGCTGCCCAAAGCCATTTATCAAGGCGGATAGCTTCATTTTCCATGTCCGTCAA
>Ga0114931_10008798_pt1 | contig 12172 bp, 11 predicted proteins | sample 2SBtaG_FD_89579 | JGI IMG/M metagenome (GOLD analysis project Ga0114931, IMG submission 89579) | Deep subsurface microbial communities from Kolumbo volcano to uncover new lineages of life (NeLLi) - 2SBTROV14_V59a metaG | ecosystem: Environmental > Aquatic > Marine > Volcanic | place: Kolumbo...
AGTCCTTGTTGTAGAACATAAGGTACGTGTCGCCGTCGGTCTGGTACCCGTAGAGGCTCCCCTTGTAGTAGTCACCGATGGTATAGAGCGCGTCGTCCTGAAAGCCGTCCGGCTCGTATTTGCTGGCGAACTTATCCAGGTTGACCAGAATGCCCGATTCCGCCAAATCGGGAATGCCAAAGGTCGCCGGCAGGGCAATATCGAAGGCACCGGTCTTGGACACGGCCTCGAGCAGGACCTTCTGGTTGATCTCGCCCAGTGGAACCTCGAGGTATTTCACCGCGATTCCGGTTTCGGCGGTAAAGCGGTCGGCGACCGGCTTTACGTTTCCCAGCGAACCCGAGGGCTGCATGATGGTGAGCGTCACATCGCGCCCCGCGGCAAGCGCCTTGGCGGTCTTGGCGGCCTCCACGTGCACGTCGGCCAAGGTCGCGGCCGCGGCGGCGCGCGGGCGCATGACAAAGCTCGGGGCCAAGCTCACCAGGCCCGCCGTCGCCGTCGCTCCCCGCAAGAATGTTCGCCGGGTGCTTCCGCCGCCCTTAACGATCTTCGACATTGATTCCTCCCTTGTTTTTGATTTCATCGCCGGCACGTTTGCCGCGCGACCCTACAAGCGACGAGCCATCGACCACGATCGCCGCGCACATGTTCTCTCCCAAGCCGCTGATCATCCAGACCCCGTTCTGCACATAGCCGTCGAGCTCGTCCTCGGCCCAGGGACCATGGATGCCGGGGATGCCCCAACCATCGGGAGTTTCCGCCCAGAAGAAAATCATGTCGTCGCCTCCCTCGTCTCGAGTGCCTGCCTTGTCGGCTCCTCGCCGCTACCCGGACGCGAACCGAGCGCCGCGAACGTCGGCCGTGATCTTGTGGGCAAGCAGGCCTTCGGCCTCGCATAGCCGCGCCGCCACCGGCGCGAAGTCGCGGCTCGCCGCGCGGGTCATGCGCTGGTAGGTAACCGTCTTGAGAAATTTGCCGACCCAAAGCCCGCCGGTGTAGCGCGCGGCCTTGGCTGTCGGCAGGGTATGGTTGGTCCCGATGCCCTTGTCGCCGTAAGCAACGGTGGTCTCCTCGCCGACGAATAGCGACCCGTAGTTCCGCAGGTTCGCGAGGTAGTAGTCGTCGCGGCGCGTCATGACCTCCAGGTGCTCGGGCGCATAGGCGTCGCTGGCGGCGATCGCCGCGTCGTCGTCGGCCACCGCGACGATCTCGCCATGATCGCGCCATGAGGCGGCCGCGATATCCTTGGTTGGCAAGGTCTCGAGCTGTCGCTCGACCTCGGCCAACACCGCGCGCCCAAAGGTTTCGGAGGTGGTCACCAGCCAAGCCGGGCTATCGGGGCCGTGCTCGGCCTGGCCCAGAAGGTCGGTCGCCACCAGCGATGGATCGGCGCTCTCGTCGGCGATCACACAGATCTCGGTCGGTCCGGCCAGGAGGTCGATGCCCACATCGCCGAAGAGCTGTCGCTTGGCCTCGGATACATAGGCATTGCCGGGTCCCGTGATCATGTCGACCGGCGCCATGCCGACACAACCAAAGGCCATGGAGCAGAGGGCTTGGACGCCCCCCAGGCAGTAGATCTCATCGGCGCCGGCGGCATCGAGCGCGTAAAGTGTCGGCCCGAAGATACCGTCCTTGTCGCGCGGCGGCGCGCAACTCACGATACTCTCCACCCCGGCGACACGCGCCGTCCCGATCGACATAATCGCCGCGCTGATCAGGGGATACTTTCCGCCCGGAATATAACAGCCGACGTAGCGCACTGGGATGTGCTTGTGACCCAGCGTCACCCCAGGCGCGACCTCGGCCTCGATCTCGATTAGAGACTCACGCTGGCGCTTGGCGAAATCCTGGACTTGGCGCCGACAGACGGCGAAGTCCTCCTTGAAGGTCCCGGGAAGCCTGGCGCCGACCTTCGCGATCTGGTCTCGGCTCACGCGAAACTCCTCGGTCCAACCGTCCAACGTCTCGGCATACCCGCGCACCCCGGCATCGCGCCGCTCGGCGATATCGGCGATCATGTCGCGGACCGTTTCCTCCACATCCGCGCGCCGTTGTTTTGTCGTGGCTTCCGCTCGCTTGATGAAGGTCGCCATCGCGTTTGCCCCCAGAGGCTCGAACTTAGAGCCATAAAATGTAAACGTTTTCATCTTAACACAAACAAAAGCTTATTTGCGTCTCTAAAAGGCTAGCAATTATCTAGTCGCAATGTCAAGGTTTCGGAAACTTTCGCATGATCGCGGCCTGATTAACGTGTATAAAATTGCGCAACCTTTCGAGGTTCGGGCGCACGAGGTACAGAGTCCGATCCATTTCGATGTGTATAATGTAAACGTTTTGGCTTAGCGCGGCGGGCTTTTGGAGGCGAGTCTCCGCTCCCTGCCGGCTTCACAGCAAAATGAGAGAAACCGTGCCGCCCACCCAATCCAAGCCCGAGGAATCCCCGGCGGGAACCCCGGCGAAACACCCGGAACAACCGAAGGCGGCCGCCACCGCAAAAGCGAAGATTACAATTCGCGAGGTCGCCCAGCGCGCCGGGGTTTCGATCGCCACGGTTTCTCGAGCGCTCAACCAGCCGGACAAGGTTCGCGCCAAGACCCGGGAGCGGATCTTAAGGGTCGTCCGGGAAACCCACTTCATCTTCGACGGCATCGCGGCCAGCATGATCTCCAGGCGCTCGTGGACCATCGGACTGATCATTCCGACCATTATGAACTCAATCTATGCGGCCTCCACTCAGTCGATCCAGCGCACGGCCCAGGCGGCCGGCTACACGGTGCTGCTTGGCGTATCGGAGTTTTCGCCGCGGCAGGAAGCCGATCTAGCGCAAAGGCTCCTCGAGCGCCGGGTCGACGGCCTCATCCTGACCGGCGGCAACCACGATCAAAATCTCATCAAAAAAATTCAAACCAACGGGGTTCCCTTCCTCATTACCTGGAAGCTGATGCGCGAGAAGGATTGGCCATCGGTTTCCTTCGACAACTACAAGGCGGCGCGCGCCGCGGTCGATTTTCTGTTGTCCCTGGGCCATCGGCGCCTTGGCCTGGTTTGCGGTCGCACCGATGTCAACGACCGCGCGCTCGACCGCCGCCTGGCCTTCGAGGATTGCCTGAAACGCCACGGCTTGGCGGTCGATCCGGCGCTGATCTACGAACGCGACTTCAAGATGGAAGAAGGGGCATCGGCCATGTCCGCCATGCTGGACACGCCCGAGCCGCCGACGGCTGTCTTTTGCGCCAACGACATTCAGGCTATCGGGGCGCTCAGTTTGTGCCGTGAAAGGGGCCTGTCGGTTCCGGGCGACATCTCGATCATCGGCTTCGATGATCTGCCGGCGACAAGTTACACACGGCCAAAGCTGACCACGGTCCGCGTCCCCGCCCATGACATGGGCCGACGAGCCGCGGAAATCATGATTGCCTCGATCGAACGGCGGGTCCCGCTGCAATCGGTGGAGCTGCAAACCGAGCTGATCGCCCGCGAGACAACGTCACCACCCAGATTGCGCCTCTGAGGAATATTGCCTGGGCCACTGGCCCCAGAGCGACCGATAACAAATCGTGTAAGCGGCGGTGAGAAAGTGTGCCACTGAGGCGGTGGGATAGACCTGCCGCGGCGGTTCAAAATTGGGCCGGTACTCATAGCCTTTGAATTCGAGATGATCGGATTTAAGGGCGGGGGATGTACTCCGTGGATTTGTATGGTCGTGTTCGGCGTTTGTGCCACGTCGAGGGGATGTCCATTCGCGAGGCGATACGGGTTTTCGGTCTTCACCGTGAGACGGTTTCCAAGATGCTTCGGTATTCGGCGGCGCCGGGCTACCGGCGCCGCGAGCCGGTTCGTCGTCCCAAGTTGGATGCCTTCATGGGTGTCATCGATCGCATTCTGGCGGAGGACCACTCGGCGCTCGGCTACCAGACGCCGGCCGCCTACCTGGCGACAAGGGCAGCTTCGCTTGAGCTACGCATGGGCTCCGCTCAGCTGCCCTTTCGTTCTATGATCAACAGAGGGGACTCTCAGACCACGTGGCCCTAATGCAGGGGGAAGGTCACCGTGGCGCACGGCCAGCGCCCTTACGCACTCTTCACTCCGCTGTATCGCTCGACGGATCGCCGCGATCGTAGGGGTACCATATGTTGGAGTCTATCCACTAGGCCGACGAAGCCCGGTCTGGCATTCCGCGCGGGAATGTACCAAGAATGTGTCCCATGCCGCCGCCCGAGACCAATCACGAAACGAAGCGACAGGTCCTGAGAGAGATCTTCGGCTTCGACGATTTCCGTCCCGGGCAGGAGCGGGTGGTGGATGCCCTGCTGGCCGGGCGAAACGTGCTGAGCGTCATGCCCACGGGCTCCGGCAAATCGCTCTGCTTTCAGGTGCCGGCGCTGGTCAACGGCGGGATCACCATCGTGGTCTCGCCCCTGGTGACCCTGATGCACGATCAGGTGGCGGCCTTGCGCCTGGCCGGGGTCGCGGCCGATGCCATCAACTCCGCGCGGAACCGGGCGGAAAACGTCGCCGCGTGGCGGCGCGCCACCGCCGGCGCGACGCGGCTTCTCTACATGGCGCCGGAGCGCCTGATGACCGAGCGCATGCTGGCGGCGCTCGGCCGGCTCGATGTGCGCTTGATCGCGATCGACGAGGCCCACTGCATCTCGCAATGGGGTCCCGCCTTCCGCCCGGAATACCAGGACCTCTCCCGCCTGCGGGAGATCTTTCCCGGCGTTCCCATCGCGGCGCTCACGGCGACCGCCGACGAGGTCACCCGCGAGGACATCGCGGCGCGGCTGTTCGCCGGCGATGGGGAGACCGTCGTGCTCGGCTTCGATCGTCCGAACATCAAGCTGTCGGTGGAGATGAAGCGCAACTGGAAACCCCAGTTACTCTCGTTCATGGAACGGCATCGCGGCGAAAGCGGGATCGTCTATTGCCTGTCGCGGAAGAAGACCGAACAGGCGGCCGCCTTTCTCGCCGAGAACGGGATCGCCGCCCTGGCCTATCACGCCGGCATGGACAAGGCCGCGCGCGATGGGAACCAGAACGTTTTCATGACCGAGCCGGGCGTGGTGATCGCGGCGACCATCGCCTTCGGCATGGGCATCGACAAGGCCGACGTTCGCTTCGTCTTCCACGCCGACCTGCCCGGCAGCATCGAGGCGTATTACCAGGAGATCGGCCGCGCCGGACGGGACGACCGGCCGGCCGAGGCGCATATGCTGTACGGGCTGGGCGACATCCGCATGCGCCGGGTGTTCATCGAGCAGGAGGAGGCCGGCGAGGAGCGAAAGCGGCGCGAGCATCGGCGCCTCGACGCCCTGGTCGGCTATTGCGAATCCCCGGCCTGCCGCCGCCGCGCCCTGCTCGCCTATTTCGGGGAGCGGATCGAGCCGTGCGGGAACTGCGACGCCTGCCTCGACCCCGTGGACATGGCGGACGGCACCACGGAAGGGCGCAAAGTCCTCTCGGCGGTGTACCGGACCGGGCAACGCTTCGGCGCCGCCCACATCATCGACGTGTTGCGGGGGGCGGCGACGGAGAAGGTCGCCAAGGCCGGCCACGATCGCCTGCCCACCTTCGGCGCCGGCGCCGAACGCAAGAAGGAGGAATGGCGCTCCCTGATCCGCCAGCTCGTGGCGGCGGGATTTCTCCACCTCGACGTGAAAGGCCATGGCGGGCTCGCGATCACCGACAAGGGCCGGGCGCTGCTGCGGGGCGAGGAAAGCTTCCATTATCGCCAGGACACCATGCGCCGCGCCCCGCCCGCGCGCCGCAAGGCCCGGGGCGAGACCCGCGGCGCGGCGCCCGTCGCGGAGCTGTCCGCGGCCGAGACGGCGCTGCTCGGCGGGCTCAAGGATCTGCGCCTTCGCCTGGCCAGAGAGCGCGGCGTGCCGGCCTATGTGGTCTTTTCCGATAAATCGCTCGCCGACATGGCGCGGCGGTGGCCGCGCAACGCCGCCGAATTCGCCGAGGTCAACGGGGTCGGCGCGGCCAAGCTGAGGGATTTCGCCACGCCGTTCCTGGACGCCATCGCCGCCGCCTCGGCGGTGCCGGCGGACGGCGAATAGGGCAATTTTCCCGGAAGACCGCCGAAAATCGGGCTGGCGCGCGGTATCCGGATCGCTCGTCCGCCTCATCGAGGGCGGACATGATGGGTGGGGGCGGAACGATAGCGGCCTCGCGGGTTATTGACATCTCCGGAGCATTTGCTACATATCCCCCCATACGTGGTGCATTTGTTTTTGTGTTACCTGAATAATCGGCACGCCGATTAGCTTGGTTATCCCCTGACAATGTGAACGTTAAACCGACCGCGCCGTCATATGGTGTGAGGTGCGGACTCAAGACTCCTGTTAGAGGAATTAACTATGGCTACTGGTACCGTAAAGTGGTTCAACCCCGCCAAGGGTTTTGGCTTCATCGAGCCTAGCGATGGCTCCAAGGACGCCTTCGTCCACATTTCCGCCGTCGAGCGCGCGGGATTGACGACCCTCAACGAAGGGCAAAAGGTCGAGTACGAGATCGTGCCCGGTCGTGGCGGCAAGTCCTCGGCGGAAAACCTGGTCGTGCTCGACTGACGCGTCCCGCTTGGCCGTCTTCGTCGTCCTGGCGCCGGTGCCATTCGGTTTCCGGCAACGGGCGCGTCAGGTGATGTGCCGTCGTGGGCGGACCGACGGAAAGAAATAATATGGCCCGCAGACCCAACTACAAGTTCGAACGCTCGGAGCGCCAGAGGGCAAAAGCCGCCAAGAAAGCCTCGCGGCTCGAGGCCAAAAAGGAAAGAGCGGAAAGAAAAAATGCCGAGAGCGCCGACCCCGAGATGACCGCCAACGGGGTCGCGGGCTCTCCCGAGGCGCCACCGGGCCAGCCCCAGGAGGACGACGCCCCGAATCGGTGAGCGTGGCACGACGGTTTGTTGGTGCCCGGCTTTTCGCCGCAGGCGGGGGAAAGGGTTATGGGGCTTTTGCGCCCATGGCCGGTGTCGTGTCGCGGGGGAGCCGCCGCCACGAACGATGCGGCATTTTCGGTTGGGATCGCCTGTTCGCGGCCGTCCGCGAGGCGAATTGTCTTGACTTTCCGGCTTCGGATACCCCTATTAGCGCCAGCGACACTCCCTTCCAGATCGAATTTTGATCGCTCGCCGGCCCGACGGCTTCTTTAGGGTCGGTCACCTTTCTTTCCGATAAATGTGGGCGTTTCGTTAGACCGGCCTGTGCCATGGGCATGGCCGCGTTGGCAATGCTTGCATCGTGCTTGCACGCTCGCCGCCCCGCGTTCGGGTCGGAGGGTTTTGACGATTGAATCGAGAAAGAAAACAACAATACATGACTGATTTTTCGGGCCTCCAATTGGCCCAACCCATCCTTCGCGCCATCTCGGACGAAGGCTACACTACCCCCACCCCCATCCAGAGCAAGGCCATCCCACCGCTGCTTGGCGGGCGCGACCTGCTGGGCGTCGCCCAGACCGGCACCGGCAAGACGGCCGCCTTCGCCCTGCCCCTGCTGCACCGCCTGGCCGAGAACGCGAACCGGCCCCAACGCCGCCGGCCGCGCGCGCTGATCCTGGCCCCGACCCGCGAGCTGGCGGGCCAGATCGGCGACAGCCTGCGCAGCTACGGCCGCCATTTGCACCTGCGCGCCACGGTGGTCTTCGGCGGCACCTCCATCCGCCCCCAGATCCAGGCCTTGGCCCATGGTGTCCACGTGCTGGTCGCCACCCCGGGCCGGCTCCTCGACCTGATGAACCAGGGCCACCTGCGGCTTGACGCGGTCGAGGTCTTCATCCTCGACGAGGCGGACCGCATGCTCGACATGGGCTTCATCCGCGACGTGAGGAAGATTACCGCCGCCCTGCCCGCGCGCCGTCAGACGGCGTTGTTCTCGGCGACCATGCCGAAAGCGGTCCAGGGTCTGGCCAGCGGCCTGCTGAGCGATCCGGCGCGGGTCGAGGCCGCCCCGGAGGCAACCACCGTGGAAAAGGTGGAGCAGCGGGTGCTTTTCGTGGCCAAGGACAAGAAGCGGGCGCTGATCGGCGAATTGCTGAACGACAAGGGCATCGAGCGGGTGCTGATCTTCACCCGCACCAAGCATGGCGCCGACCGCGTTGCCCGGCACCTGCACCAAAGCGGCATCCGATCGGACGCGATCCACGGCAACAAGGCCCAGAACGCCCGGCAGAGGGCGCTCAGGGACTTTCGCTCGGGGCGCATCCGGGCGCTGGTGGCGACGGACATCGCCGCGCGCGGCATCGACGTGGAGGGGGTGACCCACGTCATCAACTTCGAGCTGCCCAACGATCCGGAAAGCTACGTGCACCGCATCGGCCGCACGGCGCGCGCCGGGGCGACCGGCATCGCCATCTCGTTCTGCGACCGCGACGAGCGCGCCACCCTGCGCGACATCGAGAAGGTTATCCGCCAGCGCGTGCCGGTGATCGTGGACCACCCCTACCACGCGGCCGAGATCGCGAACGACACCGGCCCGGCCAAACGCGGCCCCCAGCAGAAGAAGCGCCCGGGCCAGCGCCACCGCAACGCCCGGCGCCCCAGGCGGACGGCGGGCAAGGCGGCGTAGCGCCCCAGGCTCGGTAACTGCCGGGACAAAGACCATGGGCGGACGAATAAGGAGGATCGGGCGATAAGGGGCTTCGTGCTTTGGTCGTTTCGCCCCGTCCCCCGGTCCCCGTTAATCTCCCCCATCTCCTCATTTCGCGTGCTCGACGAATCGCCATCGCCGCCGTGGCGGTGTCCGTGTCGAACTCGTCCCATGGTTTGCCGCTCCCGACCTCGCCGCGCCGAGAGATCGCCGGCGACGGCCGCGCACGGATCGCCGGTTGACGAACACTCGCCACAACGACAGGATGTCGCGGGCAAAAAAGAAAAAACGATCAAAGGGTGGCAACGGGCGGCACGGAGCCGGCGGCGGCCAACGCGAAATGCACGGATCGCGCTAGCATATCCCGAATTATTGCGTGGTTATCGAAAGCATCGGCGGCACATCCGCCGAAACGGATACCGAGGACCCGAACCGGCTCTCGGTGACCATTCGCTATTCGCGGACCACGGGGTTCGTGGGCGGCGGGACAAGCAACGGAGCGCACATCGTCGGAAACCGGCAAGCGAATTTTCCCGAAGAGAAAAAGTCGGATGCTAAAAGTAATTAAGCTGTATGTGAAATACGCCTATACCGTTAATCGCGTTATTGGAAGATTCTCGATGTATATATTCATCGAGATGATGGGATTTTGCTGTTTTATCCTGGCTCTCGTACGTTTTTCAACGCGTCGTTTGTTTGGATCGCCGAGAGGGCTCTGTTCATGATGACCGCCTATTACCTTCTCGGTGGGCCCACTTCGCTACGGCTCGACTCCCATGCCCGGATGTATCTTTTCCATGGCCGATGGTCGCCGAAGACGAAAGCCACGGTGGACGCCAATACCGCGATGATCGTGATCTTCTATCTAGCCATTCTTCTCGCCGGGGGCATTTCCAGCACCGAATACGCTATAACCTACGGGCAAAAGAATGATTCCTCGCGGGCGCGAATGCTTGCCGGCTGGCTTGGCGAGGCCATGGAAAAGATCGCGAAACAGGGATGCCGGAGCACATGAAAACCCCACCAGGCCGGGGCAGAGCCGCCATGCCCCGCATGATCGTGCGGTATGTCCGCGGCGTCGATGCGATGAACTACCGTATCGGGCGGGTCATGATGTACGGCATCCTCGTCATGGTCGGGGTGCTGATGTGGTCGTCGATCAGCAAGACCTTCTTTAGCCCGTCGCGGTGGACGCTGGAAGTCGCGCAATTTGCGCTGGTGGCCTATTACCTGATCGGCGGCCCCTATTCGATCCAGCTGGCGGCGAATGTGCGCATGGATCTGTTCTATGGCAGTTGGACGCCCCGGCGGAAGGCGTGGATGGATTTCTTCACCATCTGGTTCCTGATCTTCTACCTTGTCGTGATGATCTATGGCGCGGTCGGCTCGACCGCCTATTCGCTGGGCTATTTCGGCGACGCCCCCTTCGCCTTTTTCCGCGACCTCGCGTATGCCTTCCTGACCGGAGGGACCGAAGCGGCCAGCCAGAAACTGGGCTTCATCGAACGTTCGCCAACCGCGTGGCGGCCATACCTGTGGCCGGTCAAGGTGATGGCCACGATCGGCATCTTCCTGATGCTGTTGCAGGCGTTTTCCGAGTTCTTCAAGGATCTGGCCTGGCTAAGGGGCCTTGATCTGCGGACCGGCGGGCTCGCCCACCGCCATCACGAGGAAGACATCTACGAAGGCTCGACCTGATGTCCTACGAGATGATCGCCCTCTTCATGTTTTCGACGATGATGCTGATGCTGCTCACCGGGCAGCGCGTCTTTGGCGCCATCGGCTTCGTGGCCGCGGCCTCGGCGCTCTGGCTCTGGGGCGTCGGCGGTTCGGACATCCCGTTTTCGGCGGTGATGAAGCTGATGAAATGGTATCCGCTTCTGACCCTGCCGATGTTCATCTTCATGGGCTACGTGTTGTCGGAATCGAAGATCGCCGACGACCTTTACAAGATGTTCCACGTCTGGATGGGGCCGGTCTCCGGCGGGCTGGCGATCGGCACGATCGGACTGATGGTGCTGATCTCGGCAATGAACGGGCTGAGCGTGGCGGGCATGGCGATCGGCGCCACGGTCGCCCTGCCGGAGCTGCTTAAACGCGGCTATGACAAGCGGATGATCACCGGGGTCATACAGGCCGGATCGAGTCTCGGAATCCTGGTGCCACCCTCGGTTGTATTGGTGCTTTACGCGATGATCGCGCGCCAGCCCGTGGGTCAGTTGTGGCTCGCCGGCGTCTTTCCGGGGCTGATCATGGCGGGCATGTTCATCATCTACATCTATATCCGCTGCCGCATCACGCCCGAACTGGGCCCGGTCCTGTCCCCGCAGGAGCGCGCCGCCGTGACCATGCGCGAAAAGCTGAGCCTGCTGAGCGCCGGCCTGCTGCCGCTGGCGATCTTCTTTGCGATGATGTTTCCCTTCCTAAAGGGCTGGACGTCGCTGACAGAAAGCTCGGCGCTGGGGGCCATGACGGCGTTCATGGCGGCGGTGGTGAAGGGCCGGATGACCTGGAAAGTGTTCGAGAAATCGGTGCGCTCGACGCTGGCCGTATCCTGCATGTTCATGTTCATCATCGTTGCCGCGATGGGGTTCGGCGCGGTCTTCGACGGGCTTGGCGCGGTGCGCGCCATCGAAAACTTCTTTACCGGAGAGCTCGGCCTCAGCCCCTGGATGATCCTGGTTTTGATGCAGTTGAGCTTTCTGGTGATGGGCACGTTCCTCGATGACACGGCCATGCTGGTCATCGTGGCGCCGCTTTATATACCGCTGGTGGGCAACCTGGGCTTCGACCTGATCTGGTATGGGGTGCTTTATACCATCACCACCCAGATCGCCTACATGACCCCGCCCTTTGGCTACAACCTGTTCCTGATGCGCGCCATGGCGCCGCCGGAAATCAACATGCGCGACATATACGGCTCGATCGTACCCTTCGTGATCGTGATGATCCTGGCGCTGACTCTCAACATGATCTTTCCCGAAATCGCGCTTTGGCTTCCCCACTATATCTATTTCGGAGGGGGAAACGGATAACCAAGACTCCGCGAAGGAGCAATGCATGGCAAGAACTCGATAACCAATAAATCAGCTGGGAGAAAAAGACATGACCACAAGACGCAAGTTTCTCGCCACGGCGGGGGTCGGAGCCGCCGCCACACTGGCCGCGCCGGCCGTCGTCAAGGCCGCGCCGAAGATTACATGGCGCCTGCAGACCTATGCCGGCCCGGCTTTGGCCGAACAGGTGATCGTGCCGATGGTCAAGAAGTTCAACGCCATCGCCGGCGATGAGATGCAGATTCAGCTCTTCACCTCGGACCAGCTGGTGCCGACGGGCGAGTTGTTCCGCGCGATGCAGAAGGGCACCATCGACGCGGTGCAGTCGGACGACGATTCGATGGCCTCGCCCACCGAGGTGACCGTGTTCGGCGGCTATTTTCCCTTCGCCCTGCGCTACTCGCTGGACGTACCGGTGCTGTTCAACCAGTACGGGCTGGATAAGATCTGGAAAGAGGAATACGCCAAGGTCGGCGTCAAGCACATCTCGGCCGGCTCCTGGGATCCGGCGAACTTTGCCAC
>Ga0114931_10008799_pt1 | contig 12171 bp, 10 predicted proteins | sample 2SBtaG_FD_89579 | JGI IMG/M metagenome (GOLD analysis project Ga0114931, IMG submission 89579) | Deep subsurface microbial communities from Kolumbo volcano to uncover new lineages of life (NeLLi) - 2SBTROV14_V59a metaG | ecosystem: Environmental > Aquatic > Marine > Volcanic | place: Kolumbo...
CAAAGGCGATGAAAATCTGTTTGCCGGAGAAGGCTATGGTGGACTTAGCGATGCGGCCCTGCATTACATTGGCGGAATTTTTCGGCATGCAAAAGCGATCAATGCCTTCGCCAATTCCACGACCAACTCGTACAAGCGCCTGGTTCCCGGCTACGAAGCCCCCGTACTACTCGCCTACTCCGCGCGTAACCGGTCCGCTTCATGCCGCATTCCCTACGCATCGTCACCGCGCGGGAGGCGCCTGGAGATTCGCTTTGGTGATGGGGCCGGCAACGCGTACCTGATGTTCGCTGCCATGTTGATGGCCGGGCTGGACGGCATACGCAATGGCATTGAACCGGGTCCACCCATGGACAAGGATTTATACGATTTACCGCCCGAGGAAGAACAGGACATCCCGCATGTGGCCACCAGTCTCGATGCGGCGATCAGCGCGCTTGACCAGGACCGGGAATTTTTGATCGCCGGGGACGTGTTTTCGGACGACCTCATAGACGCCTATATCGCGCTCAAGGAAGAAGAGATCACCCGTTTGCGCCTGACCACGCACCCGGTTGAATTTGATATGTATTATTCTGTCTAATGGATCGAGCCTGAAAACCCGTCTCCGGGTTTTTCAGGTTCAATAACGTGCCAAAGTGGAGAGATTAGATGAAGGCCTTGATTTTCGCATTGACCGGGCTGGTGTTCGCCAGCGCGTCCTTCGCCGGCGATAACAACAAAGAAATATACAAGACCTACGATGCCGCGGGGAATGTCGTGTTTACGGACAAGCGACCCAACGATGAAGCGCAGCCGCTGGCGCTAAAACCGCTGAACACCGTGCCGGCCCACGTCGTTCGAGGCAAGACTACAGCGGAAGCCATTCCACAGCCTGGAGCAACCAAGTATCGCGATCTGGCCATCACCAATCCGATCATCGAAGAGACCTTGTGGAACACCGCGGGCCGTGTGCCGGTATCGTTACGCCTGGCCGGTGAGCTGTTGCCCGGTGATCAACTATTTTTGGTGCTCGATGGCAAGCCGCGCAGCGTATCGGGTTTACGCGCGCAGTTGACCGGCATCGAACGTGGCACGCATACCCTGAGTGCGCAGATTTTGAATGCAAGCGGTGCTGTTCAGGCGCAGACTGAGCCCTTCGAGTTCTATATCAAGCAACATTCGATCCGTCATAACCGGCCATAGCCAACACCGCGCCAGGCGCGTTGTCACACCTGCAGCCAAAACGTCGCCGGGCCGTCATTGCACAGACTGACGGTCATGTGGGCGGCAAATTCACCGCAGCAAACCGGAATACCCGATTCCGCCAGCCTGTCCACAAAATATTGAAAGAGCTGCCGCCCGAGCGCGGGCGCTGCGGCGTTGTCAAAACCAGGCCGTCGCCCCTTGCGCGTATTCGCGGTCAGGGTAAACTGCGGCACCACCAGCGCGGCGCCACCGATTTGTTGCACATCCAGGTTCATCCGTCCTTCGCGGTCGGAAAACACGCGGTAGCTTGAAACGCGATCGGCCAGACGCGCCGCCAAACGTGCATCGTCGCCGCGTTCCACGCCAAGCAAGATCAACAGCCCGTTACCAATGGACGCCAGTTCCTGGCCATTTACGGCCACCTGGGCGCGGCTAACCCGTTGTAGTAAGGCAATCATGGGATATTAGGGCATTGCATTCGACGTTGTAGGAAAACCCCTACAAAAGAAATCGGCATTTACCTATACCGCAGCGGGCATTTTGCCATCGCGCGCGGACTTTTTTATGGGCATCATAAACCCTGTACCTAAACCACCCACAGGAAGGGTACGCAGATCCTGCGTTTACACGGAGCACTTCAAACGCATGGAGCCGAGGAATCGACGGTCAATTGCACGGATGCATCTTCATGGATTCACCACGGATGGTGCACAGGGAAGTGGCGCAGTTGGATTGGGCCGGGTTTTTTATTGCAGCAAGAAACCGTCGCAGGGACGCGCACCATGGCCAGAACAGCTGTCCCCGTCCCCCGGGCACATCACGGATGGTGTGCCCGGGTGTTTTAAGCAAACCCAACCCGTTTTGGTAGCGCAAGTCGGAGTATTTGCAGCGCACCACCAGCAAGCACACACAGGATGAACCGGTGGGCGTCAAATAAACGTGACGCTGACCTGAAACAGTTTCTCGACCTCGCGTTCCTGGCTGCGATCCGTTAAGAACAAAATCACGTGGTCCTCGGACAGTATCTTGCTGTCATGGTGGGGAATTAAAAACTTGTCGCCGCGCACCACCCCGCCCACGGTGGCGCTGCTGGGCAAATCCAGGTCCTCAATCTTGCGACCCACGACGCGCGATTCATTTTCGTGCCCGTGGGCCACCACTTCTATCGCTTCGGCTGCACCCCTGCGCAAGGTATGCACCTGCACGACGTGGCCGTGGCGTAAATGCGTCAACAAGGCACTTATGGTGATTTGTTGCGGAGAAATCGCTACATCGATGGTCCCCGATTCGATCAAATCCGCGTACGCCGGTCGATTGATCAGCGTCATGACCCGGCGCGCGCCCATGCGTTTGGCGAGCATGGATGACAATATGTTGGCCTCGTCGTCATTGGTCAAGGCGCAATATACATCCGTATGGGCAATGTTCTCTTCGCCGAGCAGGTTTTGGTCAGCGCAATCACCGACCAGCACGATGGCGCGATCGAGTTCCTCCGACAAGCGCCGCGCTGAAGCTTCATCGCGCTCCATGATTTTTACGTAATGGTCGCGCTCCAGAACGCGGGCCAAACGACGACCGATGTTGCCACCACCCGCCAGCAATACGCGCCGAGCCGGCTTGTCCACACGCTGTAAATTCGCCATCACGCGGCCGATATCACGGCGTGCGGCGAGAAAAACCAATTCGTCTTCGGATCGGACGATGGTATTCCCATCCGGAATGATCGCCTGTTCGCCGCGAAAAATTGCCGCCACCCGCACTTCCCCGCCCGGGTAGACATTGAGATTTTTCAACGCGTTACCCACCAGTGTTCCGCTGCGCGCGGTACGCGCCGCCACCAATTGAACCTTGCCGCCCGCAAAATCCACCACCTGAAGCGCGCCCGGCACTTCGATTAGCTGCTTGACGTGATGGGTGATCAGTTCTTCGGGGCTGATCACTTTATCGATGGGAACCGCTTCGCCCTTGAACAGCTCGGGATGGCGCAGCAAGTCCGCGGAGCGTATGCGGGCAATACGGGTTGGCGTGTTAAACAAGGTATAGGCCACTTGACAGGCCACCATATTCACTTCATCGCTATTGGTCACGGCAATCAGCATTTCGGCGTCACGAGCGCCGGCCTGCGCCAGTACCCGCGGGTGCGCCGCATGGCCCTTGATGATTTTCAGATCCATGCGATCCTGCAAACCGCGAAGATCGGCGTCTTTGAGATCCACGACGGTAATATCATTGTCTTCGGGCAAGAGATTTTGCGCCAGGGTCGAACCCACCTGTCCGGCACCGAGAATGATGATTTTCATGAAGTAAGGCTGCTTGCCCGTCTTGGATTAATACCAAGGGCGCGCAGTTTTCGATACAAATGGGTGCGTTCCATACCGACCGACCGCGCCAACTCGCCCACCCGTCCATGCGCGAGGTCGAGTCGATACAACAGGTAATCGTGCTCAAAGCGTTCCCGGGCCTCGCGCATCGGCAAGTCGAAATGCAGCGTCGCAGCCGCGGCTTGCTCATGATCCGGCAAACCGCAATGCCGGCGGTCCATACCGGCTCGCACCTCCGCATCGCTGATTTCCTCGCCTTCACCGAGAATCAGCAGGCGTTGCACCAGGTTGCGCAGTTGACGGCCATTTCCCGGCCAGTCATAGCGTCGCAGCAAGGCCTCGGCAGCGGGTGAAAAACGGCGCACCGGCGTGCCGTCCCGACGGCTGAAATAGTCCAGAAAATAGGCACACAATTCGCCAACGTCCTCACTACGCTCGCGCAGCGCTGGTACCGTGACCGGGACCACGTTGAGTTGATAATACAATTCTTCGTGAAAGTTTCCCTTGGCAACCAGTGCCGCCAGGTCTTGTTGTGTCCCGGCCATGACGCGTACGTCAACCGCCACTGGCTGAGTGCCATTAATGCGCAGGAAACTGCCACTGGTCAAAGCACCGTGCAGGCGCAATTGCGTCTGCGCGTCCATATCCGCGACTTCGTCGAGATACAGCACGCCGCCACGGGCCTGTTCCAACTTGCCGCGATAAATGCGGTCACCGTCTTCACGGCCGAACAGCTCAGCCATCGCGTTTTGTTCCGGGATGGCCCCCGGGCTTAATTCCACGAACGGCTGCTCGGCTCTGGCACTGTGCGCATGCAAGAAACGCGCGGCCAGTTGCTTGCCGGCGCCCGCCTCGCCACTGATTAGTACCCAGGTGTCGTGTTTGGCGACGCGTTGTAGCGTCGTTGCGAGTTTGGCGATTACCGGGCTGCAACCGATGAACTCCGGTGCCGGCAGAAAACGCCGTTTCAGGCCCTGGTTTTCGGCGCGCAATCGCCCGGCTTCCAGGGCGCGTTGGACAGCGAGCATCAGTTTTGCCATGGACAGCGGCTTTTCGATGAAATCATAGGCGCCCAGGCGCGTAGCCTCGACGGCGGTTTCCACCGTCGCGTGGCCGGAGATCATGATGACTTGTCGCGGACACCAGGCCATATTCTGCCATTCGCGCAACACGCTGACGCCATCACGATCCGGCAGCCAGATGTCCAGCAAGGCCAGATCGTAACGGCCTCCGCGGGCCTGTTCGTCTGCCGTTTTAGCGTCCTCGGCTAAGTCCACCGAGTAACCTTCATCGACGAGAATATCGCGAATTAATTCGCGAATATCCGCCTCATCGTCAACCACGAGAATTTTTTGTATGGCCGTCATGGTCTGCATCCTACCCGGTATTGTGCTTGTGCTGAAGACCGCCTGCACCGCACCGGCGCGCGTAATCCACGATGTCGGTGTCAGGCGACCGCGATGGCATCGGGACCCTGCACCGGCAACATCACGGTAATGCGCGCCCCGCCGCTCGCCACATTTTCCGCGCGAATCCAACCGCCGTGTTCTTCGACAATTTTCCTGGCGATCGCCAAACCCAGACCCGTGCCATGTCGTTTGGTGGTTGCGTAGGGTTCGAACACGCGTCCGAGTATTGACTCTGGAAATCCGGGTCCATTGTCTTCCACCACGAGGCGGATCCAGTCGACCCCCTGACTTTGTTCGGCGGTGGTTTCCAACACGAGCCGCGCATCCGTCTGACCTTGAACGGCGTCGGCGGCGTTTCCGATCAAATTCAGCAATACCTGGCGAAGTCGTGTGGGATCGCCACGCAGCGGCGGCATGTTTTCCGCTAGGTCCATGTGGAATTCCAGACTGGTCCGGCCGATCCCGTACAGCTGCGCCACGTCCCGGAGGAGGTCCGCCAGGTCCACGGGATGCGGCGGAATGCGCGGCGGCTTGGCGTAGTCACTGAATGCATCCACCATGTTTTTCAGGGCATCGACCTGGGACACGATGGTGCGCGTGCAACGATCCAGCACCCCTTCAGTTCCTTCATCCAGTTGCGGCAGGTACTTGGCGCGTACCCGCTCTGCCGCCAATTGGATCGGGGTCAGGGGGTTTTTTACTTCGTGGGCCAGGCGCCGTGCCACTTCTCCCCATGCCGCATGACGCTGCGCCTGGATCAGCACGGTGATATCATCGAACACGACCACGTACCCCGAATCCAGCCCCTCGGGGCTGGAAAAGCTCGCCCCTCTACACATCAAAATGCGACGTCCCGTGCTCGCTTGTATCGCAACCTCACTGCTCCAAACTCCACTGTGTTGGCCGCAACGTTCGCCAATGAGTTCAAACAGCGCCTTGAGTGGGGGCGTGGAAATTGCGATGTCGGCAGGCGTATTACCGAGAAACGAGCTGGCCCGGGTATCCAGAATTTCCTCGGCGGTTGTGTTCGCGGCACGAATTTGCGAATCGCTGTCCAATGTCAGGACCCCCGATGACAAGCTGGACAGCACTGCTTGCAAATAGGCCCGTTCCCGCTCCACCCGGGATTGCGAGGCCTGGGCCAATTGGCTTTTGCTGGCGATTTCCTCGGTCATCAGATTAAACGAACGCACCAGGAATCCCAGGTCGTCATTGCCCGGCACCGGCAAGCGTTCGGTGTAATTGCCCGCCGCCACCGTGCGGGTGGCCTCGACCAGGTTACCCAACGGCTTGACCAGACGGCGAGCTGCGCTGAGCGCGGCCAATACCGCCAACAGGACGCTAAACGCCAGCACCATGCTTAGAACGATGCCAAAACTTAGCTTCAAGGGCAATTGCAAATAGGTCAGCCGTTGGTAGGCGGCATATTGCTGCTCCACTTGTTTGGCCAATTCGGCGATCTCCGCCGGCAGCGGATAGATGGCCTGCAATACATCGGGCCGCGCCCCGGGGCGGTCACTGTTCACGGGGACTACAACCCGCAACGCCAGCGTCTCTCCGAGCAGTTCCGCCGCGGCATAATGCCCGCGCGCCATCGCTTGGGCGAGCACCGACGCCTCGGGATAATGCGGGGTCACCTGGTCCGCGGAGACAAACCGGGCGGTCAACAATCGGCCGTCACTGGCAAACAGTGCCAGCTCCACGGCCCGGGAACCATCCAGCAGGCGCCCCAGCGATTTGCCCGCCTCCGGGCCGGTTTGCCCATACAGTGCGGCGGCCATGTCTTCACCCTCTCGCAGGCCTTGTCGCGATTGCTGTTCGATAAAGCGTTGGCCGAGGGTGAGTGCATCCTGCAGGGCGCTATCGACTTGTACGTCAAACCAGCTATCCACACTTTGGCGCAGGAATTGAACCGAGAACACGTAAATCACGGCGGCGGGTGGGAGTACCAGGGCTACAAAGACAGTCACCAGACGTACCCTCAGGCGTGCGCCGGCTTCACCGCGGCGCCATATTTGCCACAATTCCCACAAACGGTAGGCAATGGTTACCAACAGCCCGGTCAAGGCCAGCAGGGAGAAGCCCAAGAACCAAACGTAGTATTCGCTGAACTGGCCCGAGGCCCGATCCAGCTCGTTTACCAGATACAGTGAGGTTCCCAGGGCGATGAATCCAGCCGCGATAGGTAGTCCGGTATTAATGGCCCGAATCAGCCAAGCCCGCCAGCTTTTGCGCGGCATGACTTTCATGCTTTTCCGTGCTGGTTTGAGACCCCGCCGTTCAGGGCACAATAGCGACCGTACCCCGGCCTGAAGGCCGGGGTTTCAAAAGGTCGCGTGTTTGGCAGCGGTGCAAACCCCTCCCAAACGCCAGATTCCTCCGGGCTGAAGGCCGAAGACCTTATTGCTGCTCGGGGCGCCAGGTTCAGCCATGGTGTCACCGTCTGCCAACTGGGCATAACGTACGCCGGCAGACGCAAGGGCGCGGGCAGCGCGGCACGGTCCAGTCGCAATCGCGCGCGCAGCGGTTTGCCGGCCACTAAGTCGCCCGGCAATTCAAAGCGTACGGAACGGCGCAGCGCGGCGAGTAGTGCGCGTCGGCTTGGAAAGGTACGGGTAACCCCGGCGCCGGTAGGTAGTATGAGCTGATACTGCCGCGTCAGCGCATGATAATTCAACACGATCGGCGCTTGCCAGAAACCCGCCCGGTCCACGCCAAAATCCGCCTCCAAGATCAGCCCCAAGGGGATTCCCCGGTCCAGCGCCTTTGCCACGGTGGCGCTGAGTCGCACGCGCAACTTCGCGACCACAAGCTGGTTTCGAATCGCAAAGGCGTTGACATCCAGGCGATTGAACACGCCGGCCTCGCCATGGCTCTGGCCACAACCGCTCAAGCTCGCCAGGGCAAGCAGTAATAGGGTCCAGGCCCGTACGTCAATGCGGATGCTTGTCCAACAGTGCATAGTAAAAGCCGTCGCCGCCATTACTGCACGGCACGAGTTGCTTGCCAGGCAGTGCGCAGGGTAAAGCCCCTGGCAAGTCCGCAGTATTGCATCGGGCGTCCGCATTGGCTTGCAAAAATTCTTGCACCTGCACCCCGTTTTCCCGGGCCATGATCGAACAGGTAGCATACAACAGTCTGCCTCCGGGCTTGAGCAACGGCCACAATGTGTTGAGCAGTCGTCGCTGCTGCACTGCATGCTGTTCGATATCCTGCGGACGGCGCAAGGACTTGATGTCCGGGTGGCGACGTATGATTCCGGTTCCCGAACACGGTGCATCGAGCAGGATTCGGTCGAAGCGCAGGCCATCCCACCAGTCGTCCGGCGCACAGGCATCCGCGATTTTGAGGGTGGCTTTTAGGCCGAGCCGCGACAGGTTTTGCTCGATGCGGAGGCTGCGCCGGCGGTCGCGTTCCAGCAACAGCATGGCAGACAAATCGGTTTGCAGCTCCAAGATATGACCGGCCTTGCCGCCCGGCGCCGCACAAGCGTCCAGCACCCGGTCGCCCGGCCGGGCCGCGAGTAAATGCGCCGCCCACTGCGCGGACTGGTCCTGGACACTGAACAGACCCTGCTCGAAACCGGGCAAGTCAACCACTTTTCGGGTCGATTTGACGAAAATCGCCTCGGCGCTTAAACCGGCCTGTGCCGTCACGTCGTGGCGCGCGAACTGCTCCAACAAGGCCGCGCGGTTGGTGCGCTGCCGGTTCACTCGCAAGCTTAAAGGCGCCGGTATGTTGTTGGCTTCGGCGATTGAAGACCAATGGCCAGGCCAGTCGGCTCGTAGTTGTTGCAGCAGCCACTGAGGATGGGAATAGTGTGCCTGCATATTGCGCTGTGTTTGAAAACGATCGCGTTGTGCAACAAAAGTGCGCAAGCACGCGTTGAGCAGACCGCTTGCCCAGGGTTTGCGCCGCTTGGCTGCACCCACCGTGGAGTCGATCGCCAGCGCGACCGGCATATTCAGAAACGCCAGTTGGAATAATCCCATCAGCAGTAATATCGCCACATCCGCATCACGTACCCGCAGCGGTTTAGTAACGAGCTGTTCGCGCCAGAATTCAAGCCGCCAGCGCCAACGCAGCACACCCAGGCAAAGCTGGCGCAGTAAGCCGTCGTGCTGCACCCTCGGATCCAACCCGGATAGCGCTTGCTCGAGTGAGCGCCCCTTTACCAGAACGCCCAACAGGACCTCCAGCGCTTGTTCACGCGTCCTGGGTCGGGCGTTCAAATCTCGCTCCGGGACGCACACCGAATCGATGCGCGGCGTTGTTGAACGCAGCTGCCGGCTGTGCTTTCCCGCCCGGGCGTTGCACGGTAAGCAAACGCAACACCCCTTGGGGCGTGGCCATGTCGATGCCATGCGCACCCATAGAAAGGATTTCACCGGCTTCACCGTTTCCGTCACGATACACCGCCTGGTAAACCCGTAATCGCGTGTCACCCAATTTCAACCACGCCACGGGCACCGGGCTGAAGGCACGAACTTTCCGTTCCAGGCACGCAGCGCTGCGCTGTGGATCCAATTGCGCTTCGGCAGTCGATATCTTGTGCGCGTAGCAAGCACCCTCGGCAGCTTGGGGATGGGGCCTGGGCACAGTGCCCCAAGCCAATGTTTCCTGTAATACGCGGGCACCCAGCGTGGCCAGGCGGTCATGCAACGCCCCAGCCGTATCGGTGGTCCCGATTGGCGTCGCGAGGCGCGCCAATACCGGCCCCGTGTCCAGGCCCGCATCCATTTGCATCAGGCAGACACCCGTTTCCCGATCCCCTGCTTCGATGGCGCGCTGTATCGGGGCAGCGCCCCGCCAGCGCGGTAATAATGAGGCATGGATGTTCCAACACCCCAGCCGCGGTACTTTGAGCAGCGCTGGCGGAAGAATCATGCCGTACGCCACCACTACCAGAAGATCGAGATCGTAGCTGGCCAGCCAAGCCTGGTCTTCCGCTGTAAGACGCAGGGGTTGCCGGACCTCGATCTGGTGGGCTACGGCCAGCTTTTTTGCCGGGCTTTGGCGCAGCGCACGGCCGCGGCCTGCCGGCCGGTCAGGCTGGGTCAGCACCACCACGACCGAGTGTTCTGAACCGAGCAGCGCCTGTAGTGCAGGAACGGCAAATTCAGGTGTGCCCGCGAATCCGATCCGCAAAGACGCACCCCGAGTCGATTGCATTTAGCCGGCTCGTCGCAGCTTGGCCAGGCGTTTTTGGTAACGCTGCTGCTTGATACGCGACAAATGGTCGACAAACAGGACGCCCTGCAGGTGATCCATTTCGTGCTGTACACAAACTGCCAGCATTGCATCCGCCTCGAAGTCCAGCGTTCCGCCTTGCAAGTCGCGGGCTGTGACATGCACCCATTCCGCACGCGTCACCTCCGCTCGATACTCCGGAACCGATAAACAGCCCTCTTCGCTGATCTGTTCACCGCGTGCCTCGATAATGCTTGGATTGATCAGAACCATGGGCTCGCTCGCTTGTGTCTGTACGTCGATCACGATCATCTGAACATGCTGGTCCACCTGGGTTGCCGCGAGGCCAATACCTTCCTGCACGTACATGGTTTCGAACATGTCCGTGGCCAGCTTGGCCAGTTTTGCATCAAATTTTGTGACCGCTACGGCTTTTTTTCTCAGCCGCGGGTCGGGATACTGAAGTACACTGAGTTCTGCCATGATCGTTTTGGGGAGTTCATGTGGGTCATCAACACCGGACATTTTACTGGACAATGCGCGTATGCCCTACGTTTTCCGTGCTTGAGCGTTATCATTTTGCGCAATCGTCGTTTTGGGATACACTTAAACATCGGGGAAATCAACGGATTAACAATGATGCTTAAACAATTACTTGCACTTGGCCTCGGCGTGGGACTGTGTTTTGCGGTAATTGCCCAAGAGTCGGCCTTTCGCAGCGACCACCCGGACCAGTACACAGTGCAGGTCGGAGACACCTTGTGGGACATCGCCGAGCGATTTCTCAACAGCCCGTGGCTGTGGCCGGAAATCTGGTACGCGAACCCGCAAATCGAGAACCCACACCTGATTTACCCCGGAGACGAAATCAGCCTGGTGTATGTTGCCGGCAAGGCGCGCCTTGGTATCGCCAAACGCAGTACCCGTGACGTAGTGCGATTGTCCCCTGGTATGCGTGAACTGCCCTCGCGCAAGGCCATCCCCACGCTGGACCTGACGGATATTGCCCCGTATATCACCCGGCCACGCATGTTGGAGGAGAGCGAGATCGGGCAGTTACCCTATGTCGTGGCCTTCCAAAGCGACAAGGTGTATGGCTTGCCGACGGAAAACATCTATGTTCGCAATCTGCACGCGGAGCAGGGAAAACACGTCGTGGTCGCGCGCCCGGGCTTTAAGTTCACCGAAGTGGGTGATCCGGACGATGTCAACGACCTGGAGTTGCACTACACCCCGTGGCACCTGCAGGGCGCACCCCGCATGGTGGATCTTGTCGACGATTGGTGGACGCAGGCGGTGAGCAGTATCAAGGGGGGTTCAAGGGTAATTGGCTACGAAGTTCGTGACATCGCCGAGGCCGTGGTCAGCAAAGTGGGTAACCCGGCCAGCATTCGCCTGTTGACCACCGAAACCGAGATCCACAAAGGCGATCTGATCGTGCCGCTTAGCGATCAGGAATATAATCCGTATTTTGAGATTTACGCTCCGAGCAGCCTGCCCGCAGATGTCCACGTCATCGCCCTGAAAGACTCGGTGTTCGGCGTCGGAACTCGCCAGGTGGTCGCCATCAACCACGGGCAAGACGCAGGCTTGAAGCCGGGCCATCTGCTGTTTGCCTATCGGCCCGGGAAACGGGTACGCGATGAAATTGCCTACCCCCGCTCTTCGTTCCGTAACATTTTCCAAGAGGATGCAAAAGTGAAGCTGCCGGACGAATATGCCGCACAGGTTATGGTGTTTCGCTCTTTTCCCCGGGTAAGCTACGGAATCGTGGTCAAATCCATCAAACCGGTGCGCATATACGACCACCTTATCGCCCCCGAACATATCTGACCGCCCCGGGAGCCGCACGACCGAACAAGGGGTGCCAAGCTGATGCATGACGCCGAGGCCTGGGTCGCACTGGCCCGAGTTTCCGGTTTGCGCGGGGCATTTCTTAAACGGGCGCTCGCGCACTGCGCGAGCCTGACCGACTTGCTTGCGCTGCCCGACAAAGCGCTGGCGGAGTTGGGTTGCAACGCCAAGACCCGCCAATCTTTGCGCGCTGCGACGGCATCGGACAC
>Ga0114931_10008800_pt1 | contig 12170 bp, 9 predicted proteins | sample 2SBtaG_FD_89579 | JGI IMG/M metagenome (GOLD analysis project Ga0114931, IMG submission 89579) | Deep subsurface microbial communities from Kolumbo volcano to uncover new lineages of life (NeLLi) - 2SBTROV14_V59a metaG | ecosystem: Environmental > Aquatic > Marine > Volcanic | place: Kolumbo...
CAAAGGGATTTGAAAGCTAGGGCTCACCTGGGGTGAGCCCCAACTCGCGCGAACTTTGTTCATCGGCTATAACGTGCCTATGAATTCAACCCGTTGTGAGAATGGAAGCGAAGAGGAGTACGCATGAAAATGAGCCAGTTGTTCAGCGCTACGTTGCGCAAGGCGCCGGCCGACGCCGAGGTGGCTAGCCACCGCTTGCTCGTCCGCGCCGGGTTCATCCGCCAGCTGGCCGCAGGCATCTTCACGCTCATGCCCCTGGGCAAGCGCGCGATCGACAAGATCGCTGGGATCCTGCGCCGCGAGATCGAGGCCATCGGGGGCCAAGAGATCAGCATGCCCGTGGTCCACCCCGGGGAATTGTGGAAAGAGACCGGGCGCTGGTACCAGATCGACGCCGAACTGAGCCGCTTTAAGGACCGCACGGAGCGGGACATGGTGTTGGGCATGACCCACGAAGAGGTCGTGACCGACCTCGTGCGCAAAGAAATCCAGTCCTACCGCCAACTGCCCTGTTTGGTCTACCAGATCCAGACGAAGTGGCGCGACGACCCTCGCCCGAGGGCAGGCCTGATCCGCGTGCGCGAATTCTCGATGAAGGACAGCTACAGCCTAGACGCCGACGAAGAAGGACTTGACCGACAGTATTGGCGCCACCACCAGGCGTACTTCAACATCTTCAACCGCTGCGCCCTGCCCGTGATCTCGGTCCAAGCGGACGTGGGCATGATGGGGGGCAAGCTGGCCCACGAGTTCATCTACCTCACCCCGATCGGCGAGGACACGCTGTTGTTGTGCGACGGCTGTGGCTACCGGGCCAACCGCCAAAACGCCACCTTCGCTAAACCCGAGGCCGCGCCTGAAGCGCTGCTCCCTCTGGAGAAAGTGGCCACGCCCGGCGCAGCCACGATCGAGGAACTGACCCGCTGTTTTAACGTGCCCGCGGCCAAGACGGCCAAAGCCGTGTTCGTGGTGGCCACGCTCAACGAGGAAGGCAAAGACGTCGAAAAATTCGTGCTGGCCACGCTGCGCGGCGACCTCGAACTCAACGAAACCAAGCTGGCCAACGCCCTGGGTGCCAAAGCGCTGCGCCCCGCGCGAGAAGAAGAGATCCGCGCCGTCGGCATCGAGCCCGGCTACGGCTCGGCCTTGGGCACAAAAGGCGTGTGGGTGGTGGCGGACGACTCCATTGCCGCTTCACCCAACCTCGTGGCCGGGGCCAACGAGGCGGACTACCACGTGCAGAACGTCAACCTCGGCCGCGACTTTGAGGCCGACATCGTGTGCGATGTGGCCGCCGCCCGGGAGGGCGACGCCTGCCCGAACTGCGCCCAGCCGCTTGGGGTACGGCGTGGCGTCGAGGTGGGCAACATCTTCAAGCTGGGCACGCGCTACACCGAGGCTTTGGGGGCCACGTTCCTCGACGAAGAAGGCCAACGAAAGCCCGTCGTCATGGGATCGTACGGCATCGGCTTGGGGCGCTTGTTGGCCTGCATCGCCGAGGAGTACCACGACGACAACGGGCTGCTGTGGCCCCTCAGCGTGGCCCCGTACAGCGTACACCTCATCAGCCTGGCGCTCGACAACGACGACCTCGCGCGCCAAGCGACCGAACTCTACCAGGCGTTGCAGCGCCAGGGCGTCGAAACGCTGTTCGACGAGCGCAACGAACGTCCTGGCGTGAAGTTCAAGGACGCGGATTTGATCGGTCTCCCCTTGCGCCTGACCTTGAGTGAACGTTCGCTGGCGGCGGGCGGGGTGGAGTTCAAGCGCCGTTCGGACGGCGAACAGACCGTCGTGTCACTCGAGCGCGTGGTGGCCGAGGTGCAGGCCGAACTCGGGCGCTTAAGCCAGGAGATCGAGGTGCGCGTGGTCGAGGTCGAACGGGACGTCCGTTAGGATGTCGCCTGGTCCTTGAACCCTGCCAACGCCTCTAACGCTTGCTCTGGACTCAAAGACACAACGTCCAGGTGTCGCAGCGCCTGGACGACGGGGTGGTCCTCTTGGCGAAACAGGGCTAGCTGTTGGACAAAACGGGGACCTTTGGCTGGGCTGGCTTCGTCGATGGCCTCGAGCGGGTTGGTGGCCAGGATGCGCTCGAGCACGGCTTGAGCTTCTGCAACCACGGCCGGGGGCAACCCGGCTAGCTTGGCCACGTGGATTCCGTACGAGCCCTGCGCCGCGCCGGGCGCGACGTGGTGCAGAAAAACAACCTCGCCGGCGTGTTCCTGCACCTCGACGTGCAGGTTGATTACCCCTTCAAGCTGCTCGGCAAGCTGGGTGAGTTCGTGGTAGTGGGTGGCGAACAGCGTCTTGGCCCTGACCCGTTTGACCAGGTCTTCGGTCACAGCCCAGGCGATCGACACGCCGTCGAACGTGCTCGTGCCCCGGCCCATCTCGTCGAGCAACACCAGGCTGTGGGGCGTGGCGTTGTTGAGGATGTTGGCCGTCTCGAGCATCTCGACCATGAAGGTGGAATAACCCCCAGCGAGCATGTCAGAAGCCCCCACGCGCGTGAAGATGCGTTCGAACAGCGGCAGCCGGGCTCGCTCAGCGGGCACGAAAGAACCCATCTGGGCCATGAGCGTGATCAGCGCCACCTGCCTCAAATAGGTCGACTTGCCGCTCATGTTCGGTCCCGTCAGCACGACGAGGTGTTCGTCCTCGGCCAGGGTCAGGTCGTTGGGCACGAACGCGTGCCCCGCGACGAGCGTTTCCACCACGGGGTGGCGGCCGCCTCGAATCTCTAACTCGCAGCCGTCGTGCAGTTGCGGCCGCACGTAGTGCCCGCGTTGGGCGGCTTGGGCCAGGGCGCAAAAAACGTCGAGCGTGGCCAGGGCTCGCGCCAAACGTTGCAGGTCGCGGGTGTGGGTGGCCACCTCGTCTCGTATCTGGACGAACAGGTAGCCCTCCAGTTCGCGGGCGCGCTCCTGGGCAGCCAAAATGCTTTCCTCGAGCACTTTTAACTCGGGCGTGGTGTAGCGTTCGGCGTTGCTCAGTGTTTGCTTGCGCTCGAAGTGAGGCGGCACGTTCTTGGACTGCGCCCTGGACACCTCGAAAAAGTAACCAAACACCGTGTTGTACCCTACTTTGAGCGTGTGTATCCCTGTCTGTTTTCGTTCGCGAGCTTCGAGCGCCAACAGGCGCGCGCGCGCCTCACGCTCTTGGCCGACCGTTGCTTTGAGTTGAGGGTCATAGTCGGGACGAACGACCCCTCCGTCCTTGAGCGTGGGGGGGGCGTCGTCGCACAGGGCCGCTTCGAGCACCTCGGCCAGTTGGCGTAGCTCGAGGCTTTCCAGTTCGGAGGTAAGGTGCTCCAACGCCGCCGTGGGTTGAGTTTCGACCAACGCCTTGGACGCCAGCCACAGCTCGGGCAACTGTTTCAGTGACCGTTTGAGCCCGAGCAAATCGCGCGGCGCGGCGTGACCTGAGCCCAGGCGCCCTACCAAACGCTCGACGTCGTGGACGCCCTTGAGTGCCTCGCGCAACTCGGCGCACGCCAGGCCGCCCCCGAGCAACGCGGCCACGGCGGCTTGCCGCGCTTCGACCTTCGCTCGGTCGCGCAACGGGTTGAGCAACCAACGGCGCAACAACCGTTGTCCCATCCCGGTCAGGGCGCCGTTGAGCGTGCCCAGCAACGTGGCGTGCGTCCCCCTCGGGCGCAGTTCGCGTACGAGCTCGAGGTTGCGCACGGTGAACGGGTCCAACTGCAACGTGTCCGTTGTGGCGCGCGTCCTGGGGTGTTGCACGTGGGCCAGGCTCTTTTGTGTCCGCTTGAGGTAGGCCAACAAGCCGGCAGCGGTCTGCGCTTGCAGTTCGTCGAGGCCGAACCCCTCGAAGCTTGTCACGTGGAAGTGCTCCAAAAGTACCGCAAGGTCAAACGTGTGGGGGCTGGCGGTGGTGCGCGCCACGCCCTCCAGCTCGGGCGGCCAGGGGAGCGAAAAACCTTCGGGCAAGAGCAGTTCGGCCGGCATCAACTTGGCTACCTCGGCAACGAGCGTGGCCTCGTCCGTAAACGAAGCGGCAAAAAACTCCCCCGTGGACAGGTCGCAGGCCGCCAAGGCCCAGCGTTTGTAGCGCTCGAACACGGCAACCAAATAGTTGTTGCTGTCGCGCTCGAGCACGTCTTCGTCGAGCACCGTGCCCGGCGTGATCACGCGTACGACCTCGCGCTCGACCAAGCCCTTGGCCTTTTTGGGGTCGCCTACCTGGTCACAGAGCGCCACCTTGATCCCGCGCTTGAGCAGGCGGTGGACGTAGAGGTCGGCCTTCTTGAGCGGCACCCCGGCCATGGGCATGCCGTCGCGCTGGGTGAGCACGATGTCGAGTACGCGGGCGGCCAGCTCGGCGTCCTCGAAGAACGTCTCGTAAAATTCTCCCAACTGAAAGAACAACAGCGTGTCGGGGTTTTGTTCCTTGAGTTGTCGGTACTGCTTCATCATCGGGGTGGGTTCGCTCACGCTCTTGCCCCCTCGTCTGTGGGCTCACGCAGCGCAGCGCGGGCGCGTCGCCACGCTTCGGGCGTGTTGAGGTTGGTCAAGCTCACGAGCCGTGGGTCCACGCACCGCAAGCGCGTCTCGCTCACGGTCTTGACCCGCAGCGCCTTGAGCACGTCTTGCAGCGAATACCTACCTCCGTCGAGCGCCCGTTCGAGCACGGGCAAGGCCGTGCGCCGGTAGAGCGCCAAGGTGGGCCAGCACCAGCCGTCGACCTGGGGCACGACGGCGTCAACGTTTGAACGGACGTTGGCGAGCAACAGCGACAGCACGGGGGGCTGGACGCGCGGCATGTCGCAGGCCACGAACAGGTTCCACGTGCTTTGGGTGTGGCACAACCCGGCGTGGACCCCGGCCAGCGGACCGCAGTTGGGGTAGAGGTCGACCAGCAGGGGCACGTCCACCGCGCGCGCGTAACCGCGTTCGTTCCTTCCGACGACGCAAACGCGGGGGAACTGTTGCCGCAAGCGTTCGACCACGTGGGCGAGCAGGGGCAAGCCGTCCCAATCCTGTAACGCCTTGTCGGCCTGGAAGCGCTGGGATCGCCCCCCGGCCAACACAAAAGCGGAAACACATGAAGGGTCAACAGCGGCGTTGTTTGTTTTCACCACACCTTGGGGTCAACGTTCGATGGGGGTCAAACGAGCACCTTGCCCGCCTCGACGAACTTCTCTCCGTCCACGTAGAGCGCGCCCTCCTTTCTTAGGTCGCAGATCATGTCCCAGTGGATGGCCGAGACGTTTTTGCTCCCCGTCTCGGGGTAGCCCGCGCCGATGGCCATGTGGACCGTGCCCCCAATTTTTTCGTCGAACAGGATGTTTTTGGTGAACTGCTGGATGCTGCTGTTCGTCCCGATCGCAAATTCCCCCAAGTAGCGTGCGCCCTCGTCAGCTTCGAGCATTTCGTTGAGGAAGGCTTCGTTTTTGCGGGCGCTGGCCTTGACCACTTTGCCCTGTTCGAACCACAACCGCACGTCTTCGACCTCGCGTCCGCGTAAGCACGCGGGGAAGGTGAAGCGGATGTGCCCGTTGACGCTCTGTTCTTGTGGGCCCGTAAACACTTCCCCGTCAGGTAGGTTCATGCGTCCGTCGGCCTTGACCCAGCGACGGCCTTCTACCGAAAGGGTCAAATCGGTGTCGGGGGCCACGACGCGCACCTCGCGCTTGCCGGAGAGGGCGTCGACAATGCTTTGTTGTGCTTCGGACACGTGTTGCCAGGCAGCCACGGGGTCGGGCTCGCCCACCAGACAGGCGTCGTAGACGAAATTTTCGTAGTCGCGCAGCGACATCTCGGCGTCCTGGGCAAACGCGTCTGTGGGGTAGAGGCCCAAAGCCCACACCAGTTCGCCCTGCGCGCTGCGTTCCATGAAGCGCTTCATGATGGGCTTTTGGGCTTTGGTGTGGGCGGCTTGCTTGGCAGGGTCCACGCCGCTGAGCGCCTTGGTGTTGCTCTCGGCCAGGACGTTAATGACGACGTCGACCGACTCGACGAACGTGTTTGTTAACGGAGAAATGTAGTTGAGCTGGGCGTCGTTGGCCGAGCTGAAGAACAACTCGTCGGCCTGGCCCAAACTGGGTTGGAGCCAGGGGTGTGCGCCGCGTGCTAACGCGCGTTCGTACACGGCAAGCAACATCGGGGTCGCTTCTGTTTTGCCCCGAATAACGACAAATTGTCCGGGTTGAACGTCGGTCGAGTAATCGACCAGAATTCGGGCCACGGCAGCAACGCGAGGGTCGGGCATGAAAAAGCCTCCTAACGAGGGATGAAGTCCATTAGGATAAAACATACAAACGGCACAAGCAAACCCTCTTCGAACGGTGGGGCGCTGCACAAACCCTGCACAAACAGTTCCCCGAGCTACGGGAAGGCGGCCGGGTTAACCCTGTTGAGACGTTTTATCCCGTTGCATTTCCTTTAAGCGTTCGAGCGCTGTGGAGAAGTCTTTTGAGCCCAACACGAGGGCCTTTACGGGGGAGTGCGACTTGTTTTGGACGTAGACGCGGACGCGTTCCATCGCCGCTTCGCGACAGACAAAAGCGATTTGAGACCCGTTCAAACCTTCGGCGTCCAGCGCCAAGCCGTCCAGGTCGAGGTCGGGCGTCAGGGGCGAATTTTTGGTGTGGATGCGAAAAATGGCAGCCCTCTCGGGGAGGTCGGGCAGGCGCGTTTTGAGGTGCAACTCCAGCCGTCCGGGGCGCAGCAGGGCGTCGTCGATCATGTCCTTGCGGTTCGTGGCCCCGATCACGGTCACCCCGCGCAGGCCTGCGACGCCGTCCAGTTCGGTGAGCAGTTGGCTCGTGACGCGGTCGACCACGTCGCTCAAGCCCATCCCACGCGCCCCGCCCAGCGCGTCGAGTTCGTCGATGAACACGATACAAGGCGCGGCGCGGCGCGCGTGTTTGAACACCTCGCGTACCCGTTTTTCCGAATCCCCCACCCACTTCGAGAGCAGTTCGGGCCCCTTGACCGAGATGAAATTCACCCCGCACTCGTTGGCCACGGCCTGGGCCAGCAACGTCTTGCCCGTGCCCGGGGGCCCGTAGAGTAGGAGGCCAGAGTTGGGCTTTAGGCCGAAGTGTTCGAACAGCTCGCGGTGTTGCTCGGGCCACAGGATCACTTGTTTCAAGCGCTGCTTGACCTCGCTTAAGCCGCCCACGTCGTCCCAGTGGACGGGCGGGATTTCGACGCTGACCTCGCGCATGGCCGAGGGTTCAATTTCGGTCAGGGCCAACTCGAAGTCACGCCAACCCACGCGCAGGTTGAACAACGACTCGTACGATAACTCCTCGGCCTCCAAATCGAGGTTGGGCAGGAGGCGGCGCAGCGCCTTCATCGCCGCTTCACGGCAGAGCGACTCCAGGTCCGCCCCCACAAAACCGTGTGTCGTCTGGGCCAGGCGTCCGAGTTCGACGTCGTCGTCCAAGGGCATGCCCCGCGTGTGGATCTTCAGCACTTCCTCGCGCCCCTGCACGTCGGGGATGGGCACGACGAGTTCGCGGTCGAAGCGACCCGGGCGGCGCAGCTCCGGGTCGATGGCGTCGGGGATGTTCGTCGCGCCGATCACCACGACCTGCTGGCGCTGTTCCAAGCCGTCCATCAAGGCCAACAACTGCGACACCACCCGTTTTTCCACCTCGCCCGACACTTCAGAACGCTTGGGGGTGAGCGCGTCGATCTCGTCGATGAACAGGATGGCTGGCTGGTTGCGGCTGGCTTCGGTGAACACCTTGCGCAAGTTGGCCTCGCTCTGCCCGTAGAACATGCTCAGCACTTCGGGCCCGGCGATCGAGATGAAGTGGGCGTCGGTCTCGGCCGCCAGCGCGCGCGCAATGAGCGTTTTCCCCGTGCCCGGGGGCCGTAGAGCAACACGCCTTTGGGCGGATCGATGCCCAACTGGTCGAACAGCTGGGGGTACTTGAGCGGCAACTCGATCATCTCGCGGATGCGGTCGAGCTGTTGGCGCAACCCCCCGATGTCTTCGTACGAAATGGCACGCTGGGGCGCGGCTTCGTCCTGATTTTTCTCGACGTGCTCGACGGAGAGTTCCGTGGCTGGGTCGATGAGCACAGCCCCTTCAGGCTTCGTGCGGGTGATTTCAAAATTTTGAAACCCAGCGCCAAACAGGTTGACGCGCACCTGGTCGCCACGCTTGAGGGGCACGTTCAACAACGCTTTTTTCAAGTAGGGCGTGTTGGGGTGCTGGGTTTTGGAGCTGATCGTCAGCGGCACCATGCTCACGCTGAGCGCTGCACGTACCCCGATCATCGCCACGCTGACCGTGGTGTCGAGCTTGACCTTGGCGTTGGCGCGTAACACGCCGTCCATCTGGACGAGCCCCTGGCCGCGGTCTTTGGGGCGCGTGGGCAGCGCTTTGGCCACGGCCGTTTCGCGCCCGACGATCTGCACCACGTCGCCCGCGTCCAACCGCAACGCCTGCATCACGTCGGGGTCGAGGCGCACGATGCCGCGGCCCACGTCCTCCGAGGGCGCTTCGCTGACTTTGAGTTCGACTGCGTTGGCTGCGTCTGCCACGGTGCTCCCTCGCTTGGGGGTTGGGTAAGGTTTTGCGCTCAAGAACGCTCGCTGGGAGCGGGTGGCGTGTCGGTCGCGTCTTTTTTGATTTGGATTTTTAGGATGCCGTTTTTGTAAAAGTAGTTGGGCACAGAGGCCAAGCTGTGGGGCACGTCGATCTTCTTTTCGAAACGCCCCGTGTCCGTTCGAGCCCTCAGGTGGATGACCCCATCCCTGTTTTCGATCTCAAGGCTACTTTCGTCCACGCCGGGGAGTTCCACGTAGATGAGCACCTCGTCGCCCTCGTCGAACACGTCGACCGCCGGCTGGCGTTGCGCCCCCGGGGTGTCGCGTTTGGGGGCGCGCTTGTGCGCCGTGCCGCTTTCGTCCGAGGGATCGGGAAAATCGAACCCGCGAAACAGATCCTCTAAGCCGCTGTTGCTGAGCAACTCCTCGCTCTTTTCCACAGCCTTTTGCATGAAGCGCGCCATCGACTTGCCCAGATCGTCGAGCGCCTGTTCGAAGCCGTCGTCTTGGTCGTTCATCGTCTCTGTATTGTACCCCCGTAACGTAAACGGGTTCAAGCCGGATCCTGGTTTTACTCAACCGCAGCGTGGGGCGCTCTTGACACCATTTTTAGAGCGACTTATACTCATTCTATGCGAATGACAGGACAGCGTCGCGCGATCGTGGCGGCGCTTCAACGCGACCGCTCGCACCCCACGGCCGACGCCATCTACCACGTGGTCAAGGCCGAGCTGCCCCACATCAGCCTGGGCACGGTCTACCGCAACCTCAAGCTGCTCAGCCACGCGGGTCACATCCTCGAAATTGAGATCGCTGGTGGACCCAACCGCTACGATTTTCGTACCGAACACCACTACCATTTTCATTGCGAAGGGTGCGGCCGCGTGATCGACGTTGACCTTCCTTACCAGCACCACATCGACGAGGACTTGAGCGCGATGGGGTTTGCGGTCAGTCGCCACGCCATCCAGTTTTACGGGCGTTGTTCCGACTGCCAATTGCGCCCTGCGCGTCAGGCTAACTGATCGACCAACTGGTCTAGCGCCAGCAAACGCGATCCCTTAACGAGGATGAGGTTGTCTTGCTGTTTTAGGGAGTGATTTAGGTGGGATTTCAGCTCGTCCAGGGAGTGGGTGGCCTGGGCCAGTTTTTCGGGCCAGCCGTGCTGCATTTGCAACGTGTGCGCCGTTTCAGCGGCCAGGTTACCCACGGTGAACACTTGGGTGACGTTCGAAGCCTGTACCCACTGGGCTACCTGTTGGTGGTAATCCAGCGCGTGTTCGCCCAGTTCGAGCATGTCCCCGAACACGAACACTTTGTTTTGAGAGGTGTTGAACTGGGAAAAGGCGCACAGCGCGGCGTGAACGGCTGAGGGACTGGCGTTGTAGCAGTCGTCAACGATCGTGCCAAAACGCGAGGGTTTGCACTCCAAACGGTGGGGGTAAGGGGGCAGGTCGGCCACAACCTGCTGTACGGCCTCGGCCTCGACGCGCATCTCCATGGCCACGGCCACGGCGGCCAGGATGTTGTAGACGTTGTGGGTGCCCAGCAGCTTCGTTCGTAGACGCACCCTGCCCAAGGGGTGGGCGAGGGTAAAGCTCATCCCCTCCAGATCGTGCAGTTCGATCGCCTCGGCGCGGTAGCTGACGTGGGGCTGCCTGATGCCGAAATCGACCCGGAAGCGTTGCTGGGTGGAACGGTTCCAGAGCGGGGGGTTGTCGGCGTTGATCACGACGATGCCGCCGGCCAGGGGCAAGGCGTCGATCAGCGCCCACTTCTCGTCGGCCAGTTGTTTGGAATCGGCGAAATGGCCGACGTGGGCGTCGGTCACGGTCGTGATGATCCCCACCGAGGGCCCCAGCAACTCGGAGATGGCTTTGAGTTCGCCGGGCCGTTGCGTGGCCAGTTCAAACACCCCGGTGTCCGTGCCAAAAGGCATGTTGAGCAAAGACAGGGGCAGGCCGACCTCGTTGTTGAAATTGCCCGGCGAGTAGTATGCCTTGAGCCGCGTTTGGAGCAGACGGCCGAGCAACTCCTTGGTCGTGGTTTTTCCGACGCTGCCCGTCACCCCGATGAGCGGGGTTTGGAACAACAGGCGGTAACGCCGCGCCATCTGCTGTAAGCCCTGGGCCGTGTCGTCGACCACGACGAGGTTGTGGTGGTTTGCTTTCGCCCGCTGGGGGTCGCTGATCAGGGCGCCCGTGGCGCCCTGTTGGAAGGCCTGGTCCAAAAAGTCGTGCCCATCGCGGTTTTTCCCCTTCAAAGCGACGAAAAACTGCCGGGGGTTTAGCGTACGCGAATCGACGCTAAACCCCTGAACGGCCGTGGCTTGAGCGCGCACGAGCTTGCCCTCCACAGCTTTGGCAACCCACTGAGGCGTCAGCAACGGGCCTCCCTCTCTGCCTCTCTGGTTCGTCGTCCTTGAAAGTCTAGCAGAAGAACAGCTGATTACACGACTGTTCTGACTGCTGAGAGCCTTCCTGATCGTCATCCGGCGTCTGTGTCCCATCCTGAGAAGACGATTCGGGGTCCTGTGCCTTGGTCGACGTCCCGGGTTGGTCACTGGAACTTTGGACGATCTTCAGGGTCAGGCGTTTTTCACCGTTGATCACCCAGGCGTGGATGAGCTGCACGTCGGAAGGCTCGTCGTCGGGGCCTAAATCGTTGGACGAGATGCCCGTCAGTTCGGCGGTCAACTCGTCGTTGCGGCTCAACTGCTCTACCACGTCGATGATCTCGCCCAAGTCTTTGAACGTCGGCGCGGAACTGCTGTCGTTGCCGTTGTTGCCGTTGTTGTTCGAAGACGGCCTGGGACCGCCGAACACGTGCAGGGTCAAACGCCGACTGCGCACGCTTTCCGGGATCGTAATTTCCCCCGACACGCTGAAGGGTTCTCCGCGGAACGGCAGGAAATTGGCGGTGTATTGAACCACGTCCCCCGGTTTGTAGCTGTCCTTGTCTGTGGTAACCGAGGTCAGCCGAGCAGCTTTGACCTCGGGCGTAAAGACCATGTCCACGTCGATCGTGTCCAGTTTGGGGGCCTGAAATTCGTTTTGCACCAACAAGAACACCACCTGGGCCACCTGTAGCGGGCCGGACACCGCGATGTCGCTGCGGCTCGTGAAGATGTCCGTGCGTTCTAAACGGCGCGGCAAGCCCGCGCCGCGGATGGTGTAGTCGATCGACAGCGTGCCTTTGCCCATGCGGTTGAGCGTACGGTCGAGCAGACTCAGGCCCGAAGAGAACACGATCGAGGGCAAAAACGTGTCGTTTTGCACCAGGTCCACGCTGTAGTGGCTGACCTCGTCGGTCTCCCCGTTCGTCAGGCGCACGTTCATGCGCACGCTCTTGGGCTTCGTCCCTACCGCGCCGGCGATACCCTGGAAGCGGTCCTGTAACAGCGTGCCCACGCGGTCTGTGGTCGTGCCGAACTTAAACGGTACCTGCAAATTGGCCACGGTGTCGTAGATGTAAGCGCGGGTGAGGAAATACGCCGCGTCGCCCGAGAACAAAAATTGGTGGCCAAAGCCCAACACGACGTTGTCCTCGCGGTAGGTCACCGTGCCCAACGCCCCCACGGTCACGTCGCCGTCAGCCAGGGTGACCCCAATGCCCCCGCCGGGCACGAGGTCGTCGATG
>Ga0114931_10008801_pt1 | contig 12170 bp, 12 predicted proteins | sample 2SBtaG_FD_89579 | JGI IMG/M metagenome (GOLD analysis project Ga0114931, IMG submission 89579) | Deep subsurface microbial communities from Kolumbo volcano to uncover new lineages of life (NeLLi) - 2SBTROV14_V59a metaG | ecosystem: Environmental > Aquatic > Marine > Volcanic | place: Kolumbo...
ACCCAGTATCAGGCGACCGGCATAGCGGGTGTCGAAAATCGGCAGAAAAACCTTGTCCACCAGCGCGTACAGTTCATCGGGATGGGTTTCCAGTCGCTCGCGATCAGCGGCCACCCGCGCCGCCACGGTGTTGGCCGTTTGTGTGACGATTTCATCCGGCGTGCGAGAATCTGCCGCGGTTGCCATCGTCGCCAGGCAGGTCAACAGCGCGGCGAGCAGCAGCCGATGAGTGAAACGTTTGGCAATACGCGTGTTCATGTTATTTTTTTCCGCCGTTTGCCGACTGGCTGAACAGGAAACGTCCGATGACATCTTCCAGTACGATGGCGGACTGGGTAATTTCAATTTCGCTGTTATTTTTCAGGTATGTTTCCGAGCCGCCGGGGCCGATGCCGATATATTTGCTGCCCAGCAGGCCGGCCGTATCAACACCCGCATCCGAATCGTCCGGGATATGATCGTACTCGTTGCGAATGCGCAGGGTCACGACGGCATCCAGGCGTTCATTGTCGAATTTGATACTTTCCACGCGACCGATATTAACGCCTGCCAGCGTTACCGGTGAGCGGACTTTCAGCCCGGATACGTCGCTGAACCGGGCGATTACGCGGTAGCCTTTGTTGTCTGTGAACTGGTCCATGCCCGTGGTCTGGGTGGCCAGGAACAGCAGGGCGGCAAAACCGAGAAAAATAAACAGTCCGGTGCCCAGGTCCCGTGTGTGTGTCGATTCCATGGGGGGTTCCTCAGAGCAAATATGCAGTTATCAGATAGTCGAGTATCAAAACGACGATGGAGGTAGTGACCACCGTGCGAGTTGTCGCCATGCCGACGCCTTCGGCAGTGGGCGGCGTATGGTAGCCCTCGAAGACGGCGATCAGGCTGGCGGTGACGCCAAAAGCGATACTTTTCCAGACGCCTTCCCAGATATCGGCCGATTTCACAAATACCTGCATCTGTGACCAGAATTGGCCGTTATCCACGCCTTTGATGTATACGCCGATGAACCACGCGCCGAGAATGCCGACGGTGCTGAAGACCGCGGTCAGCAACGGCAGGGAAATCAAACCACCGAGAAAGCGCGGCACCACGACCCGTTGGATCGGATCGACGGCCATGACTTCCATGGCGGAGAGTTGGTCGGTGGCCCCCATCAGGCCGATCTCCGAAGCCAGTGCCGTGCCGGCACGCCCGGCAAACAGCAATGCCGTAACCACGGGCCCGAGTTCCTTCAGCAAAGTCAGCGCGACGCCGGCGCCAAGTATATTTTCCTGGCCCAATCGCGACAGCGTGTCGTAGAGTTGCAGGCCGATCACCATGCCGACGAAAAAACCGGAGGTCATGATGATAACAAGTGACAACACCCCGGAATCGGAAATCTGGCGTGACACAAGCCGCGGGCGGGCCAATGCGGCGGGACAACGGCGCAGGATTTCGCCCAGAAACAGCGTCGCCGCACCGAGTTTGCGCAGCGACTGTAGTAGTCCTTCTAAAACAGAACTCAGGAAAGCCATTCAGGGGCCGCCCAGAAGATCTTCGCGGTAATCTGGCGCCGGGTAGTGGAAAGCCACCGGACCGTCCGGTGCGCCGGTCATGAACTGGTGCACCATCGGGGACGGGCTGTTCGACAGCGCTGCGGGCGACCCGCTTGCCGCCACCTTGCCATCGGCGATGACATGGACCTCGTCGGCGATGTGGGCGACTTCTTCCACATTGTGTGATACCACGACGCTGGTCAGACCGAGCAAGTCGTTGGTCGTGCGAATCAGTCGCAGCACCATGCCCCGTGAAATCGGGTCCAGCCCGGAGAAAGGCTCGTCATACAACAGCAGATCCGGGTCCATGACCATGGCCCGGGCCAGCGCCACGCGCCGGGCCATGCCGCCGGACAGTTCCGACGGCATCAGCGCGACTGCGCCGCGTAAACCAACCGCCTGCAGTTTCATCAAAACGATATGGCGGATCAGCGTACCGGGCAGCCGGGTATTTTCCCGCAACGGGAAGGCGACATTCTCGAAAACATTCAGATCGGTCAGCAGGGCGCCGTTCTGAAACAGCATGCCCATGCGCCGGCGCAGGGCATACAGGTCCTTGCGGTTCAGCGCCGGCACCTCTTCGCCGGTGACGCGCACACTACCGGCAGCCGGCCGTAGCTGGCCGGTGATCATGCGCAGCAGGGTTGTTTTGCCCGCACCGCTGGGGCCCATGATGGCGGTAATCCGGCCCCGTGGAATATCCAGATCGAGGCCGTCGAATATCATCCGCCCGCTGCGGTTGAAGTCCAGGCCGCGAATCTCGATCAGGTTGTCGGCAACAGCCCCGTTGTTCACTGCGTATTCCTCCCGGGAGGAACCCGGACTGAGAAAGATTATACAACGGGTGGCACCTTGCATATGATCAGGCCAAGAGGAAAATGATGCGGGTCGTCAGGAAATGTCGATAACGACATCCTGTTTGCCCCTGACCTGTGTCCCGGCTGAAAGGAGATTGTAAATACAATAGCTGTATTAGACTGTGCTGGCGAGACACCGATAACTTCCCTTGCCCAAATTTATATGCTCAGGACAAGCTCATGGTTCCTTATAAATACACTTTTAATAAATTTGCGACGCTCACTGCCATGACTGTTTTAGTCACGATGGCATGGCCCTCAATATGCAGGGCAAGCCAGCTTTCCGATATTCTGGTGCAGGTAGAAGCGCATGCTCCGGCTTTGCAGGCAGCGGCAGCGGAGGCTGAAGCGGCCAAGGCTCAAAGTCTAAGCGTGAAAGGGCGGTATCTGGGGCAACTGGATATTGTCGGGCAGACAATTCACTTTGATGATGATCGACTGGCTCGCCCTCTGGCGCCGCCTATCAATATCAATGCCTTGCCCTTCGATGACAGCCAGTATAGTTATGGTGTGAGAGGCAGTTTGCCGCTGGACATCAATGGTAAAATTACTTCCAGTCTGTCGTCGGCTCGCAGTCAGGCGAAAGCCAGCAGCGCCTTGTCCGAGAATACGCGATTGTCGATACTGGCCAGCGCAGCTACGCTCTACCGCAGCATTCAGGATCTGATTGGCCAACAGGATGCGTTACAGAAACAGATTGATGCTTTGGATGCGCACATTCGGGTGGCTGAGAAAGCAATTAAAGTGGGTCGAATCGCCGATGTTGAACGTCTGCGTCTGGTTTCAGAACGAGAATCGGTGCGCAGTATTTCAGCCCGATTGAATGGAACCGAGCAGGTCTGCGGGCTCGCCTCGGTGCCTTGATGGGCGAAGAGCAATTTATTGCGAAGGTCTCACCGGCTGTAAACTGGCCTCTGTCCCCGGTGCCGCAAACGGGTTCACTGGAGTCGCGGCCGGACATCACTGCTGCTATGGCTCGGGTCGAACAACAGCATGCGCTTGCCCGCTCCGCCCAGGCCGATCGTTACCCGTCCCTGACGGTTGCAGTGGAATGGCTCGATAATCAGGGATACAGCAGTTCCAATGTGGACGCTACCTGGCAGGTTGCGCTGCAGGCACAGCTGCCGGTCTGGGACGGAGGCACCCGCCGCAAGGCCGTGGAAAGTGCGCGCCTGGGCAAGCGTGCTGCCGAGCATCAGCTGGCAGCACTCGAAGAAAGTGCAACGGCAGAAGTCATCGCCGCCGAAGCCGATTGGCATTCGGCTCAAATCAGCCATACAGCAGCCCGCTTGGCGCTCCAGGCTGCCGAGGAAACGGCCCGTATACAGGCTGACCGGTTTGCAGCCGGTCGTTTATCATCTGCCGATCTGGTCGATGCCGAGGCAGCCCTGGCCCGGTCCCGGGCAAGCGTTTCGTCTGCAATTGCCAACTGGTGGCGCGCAGATAATAACTGGCGTCTGGCATTAGGACAGACTCCTGCTGATTACCAGCATTGACACCAATCGAATAAACGACCAATAGCAGGAGAACGGGTTTGCAGCTTTCCAAGCACTTGAAACGAAATGTGGCAATTGGTCTGGGTCTGTTGCTGGTTGTCATCCTGGTCGTCGGGATTCACCGTATACGGGCTTCCAGGCTTGCCCATACCGCCGCTATCGTGAAAACTCCGTGGGCATTGCGCACGGCCACCGTGACGGAACAATCCGTGGCCCGGAGTTTCCCGGTCCTTGCGACGCTTTCCACTGACTCACAAGTATCAATTACCGGGCAAATTTCCGGCACCCTGCTTGAAATGGGCCCGCGGGAAGGCCGGGCTATCAAAAAAAATGACTTGCTGGCCCGGATTGATACGCGGGAGCTGAAAGAGCAGCGAGCCGCAATACAGGCTAAATTGTCTGCAGCGCTGGCCGATGCACAACGCGCCGAAGACGAGGAAAACCGCGAACGACAACTGTTCAAGGAAGGCGGCAGTAACCAGACGGAACTGGAAAGCCGACAAACGACTCGTATTGCCGCCGAGCAAACGGTAAAAAATTTGCAGCGGCAGATTGCATCGATAGATGTACGCATCGGCTATGGAAAGATCACGGCGCCGGCTGACGGGGTTGTTGCCGCACGCCTGGCGGAACCCGGAGATATCTGTATTCCTGGGCATCCACTGTATAAATTGACGCTTGCCAAGGGAGCCAGAATCAAGGTTCGTCTGCCCCAGAAAATTCTGTCGCAAACGTTGCCTGGAACGCCCGTCGAGCTGAAGCACGGTGATGAAATTCGCCGCTACAGGCTGGATCGCATTTTTCCGTCGATAGATGAATCGGCGATGGGTACGGCGGAAGCCGATGCGCCCGAGCTGCCCTTTGGGCTGCCCAGTGGTACACGGATTCCGGCGGCAGTGATTCTCGAGCAGCGTGAACATGCCCTGGTTGTGCCACGAAACTCACTGTTACCCGGGGATAATAAAGCACAAAAAACCCTCTACAAGGTGATCACGGTTCATGAACAGCAGCAACTTGAACGAATCGCTGTCACTGTCGATCTCGATACCCCCGCGGGTGTCGCGGTGGCAGGGGACCTCAAAGCAGGTGATCAGGTGGTCGTGGCGAATGAAGATACCCTGCTACGATTGCGGGACGGTGATGCCGTGGTCATCGAGGGCAATCAGCCATGATGGAGCGGTTGCTCGGACAACCCCATGCGATTCTGGCGATTACGATGGTCGGTGTTCTGGCCGGCGTTCTGGCCTATATCGATATGCCCATGAATCTCTTTCCCGATACCAACCGGCCGGTGGTGTCCGTGGTAACCCAGTGGCCCGGGGCCGCAGCGGATGATGTCGCTACGGATGTCACCCACCTGATCGAGGTACGGCTGTCCGCTATCGACGGAGTACGTCGGGTCACTTCGACGTCGCGGGACCAGGTTTCTGCGGTCCAGGTGGAATTCGAGTACAGCGTACCCATAGATACTGCTGCCACGGCGGTTAATACCGAGCTGCCCAGGGTGCGGAGTTTGCTGCCTGCCGGCATCCGAGACCCGCTTATTTTCAAGATTACCGATGCCGCCCGTCCCGCCATGGTGCTTGCGATCACTTCCGCCCCGGACAGCCACCTGTCACTGGGGCAGCTGCGCCAGATTGCCGAAAACCCGCTGCGAGACCGGTTGCTGAATATACCCTGCGTTGCCGAAGCCGAGGTGTTCGGCGGTGACCGCCGCCAGGTCGCCATTGATGTAGATCGCGATGCGCTTCAGTCCTTCGGGCTGACGATTGGAGTGGTTGCCGCAACATTGCAGCGATCCAACATTTCCATTCCTTCGGGAGAAATGCATACCGTCGACAATCGCTACCTGCTGACCACTCAAACCCTGGCCAAAACACCCGAGGATCTTGCCGCCATATTGATTCCTGTGCAAAAAGGGGATTTTGTACGGCTCGGGGATATTGCTGTGGTTCACTGGGGGGCCGCCGATGCCACCTCACTGTATCGGGGAAATGGACAAGCGGCTGTCGCTGTTTCCTTGCTGCGAGGCGAAGCCGGTTATACCAGGGAGGTTCTGAAGCAGATCCAGGCGCAATTGCCGGCAATCAGGATGTCTTTTCCGAGTCTTGATATTCAGGTGGCAGATACCCAGGCACGTTTGATAGATCTGACCGTCGATAACATGCTGAGCGCGTTACGAGATGCCGTCATCATGACTCTGGTCGTGATCCTGCTGTTTCTCGGCAATAGCCGGGCAGCTCTCATCACGGCCTTGTCTCTGCCGTTTACTTACATTCTGACTTTCGCGGCGATGCGAGCGCTCGGCTACGAATTTGACATGGTGACGCTGACCGCCATTATTATCGCCGTGGGGTTGCTGGCGGACGATGCCATCGTTGTTATCGAGAATATCGAACGTCGGGTACGGGGCACTGGACGTATCGATGTTCGAGAGTCGGCAGCAGGTACCAGCGAGATATTGCTGGCTGATGCATCAGGCACGATTAGTACCATTATCGTACTGGTGCCGATCATGTTTATCGGCGGCTATGTTGAAACCGTGCTTCGGCCGCTGACCGTAACGCTGTCGGTGGCATTGCTGGCTTCCCTGATCGTTTCGGTGACTATTATTCCGTTGCTTGTACCGATCATTCTCAGGCCGGGTGCGTCCGATCCCCTGGCCTGGTTATTGCAGCCTTTCGAGCGTTTCGTTCTTGATCCACTGAGGTCGGGTTATATTCGACTGGTGGCCTGGGGTCTCGATCACCGCGCATTGGTGCTGATTGTTTTTGCCCTGATGTTCGTGGCTTCTTTGCGGCAGATGCCCTTGTTGGGGCGGGAACTCATGCCCCTGATGGACACAGGGATTATCAAAGTGACGTTCGAGGCCGAACCCAATAGCGGCACGGCACAGATGGACGAGATCGCGAAAAAAACTGAAGCCGTTATCCAGCAGGTTATTCCCAAGGATCAGTTACTGTCCACTTCAACCGTGCTGGGAGCCGAAGCCGGTGTTAAATCCTTCGGTGCCGCCCGCTTGTTACAGCAAGGTGAGATTACCGTTAACCTGGTCGATCGCTTTCAGCGAAAACGCAGTTTGTTCGAGATAGAGAAAGATATTCGTGCGGGAATTCACAAGATCCCGGGACTGATATCGGCAAATGTCACTGAATTCGGCGCCACTCCGCTTTCTTCATTGAGGGCCACCGTGGACATTATGCTGACCGGGCCGGATCCTGCGGTGCTCAGCAGGCTGGCGGACGAAGTCCTCGATCGATTGCAGAATGTTAAAGGATTAACCGGTGTCGAGCGAACCTGGCAGAACCGTTCCAGACGACTGCGAATTGATATCGATGAGGTGCAGGCCAAGCTGTTTGGTTTGACCGCAGCTGATATAGCCGGTCAGGTCTCACAGGCCGTGGGGGGTACTTCGGGCGGGCTTTTTCGTATCACCGGTGAAAATCCCATTTTGATATGGGTGAGGCTGCAACCGGACCAGCGCAACAGTCCGGAAGAAGTGGCGGTGATCAATATCACAACGCCCGGTGGACAATTGATTCCGCTCGCCTTGGTTGCGACCCTTGTCAACGACGATGCGCCGTCCGCCGAAACCCACCAGGCTTTGTTGCCCACCGTGGATGTGCTTGGTTACCGACGCAGCATTTCAGTGACGCATCTGCATGAGAATATTGCCGAGGCCATAGCGGACATCAAATTGCCTGCTGAATATCAGCTCAGCTATGAGGGTGAGTATCGTCAGTTGCAGGAGTCTTTCGGCCGACTCGGAAAATCACTGGTATTGGGGCTGGCACTTTTATACCTGATGCTGGTGATCACCTTCCGGTCTTTCCGGGATGCGAGTGCCATCATGTTGAGCCTGCCGCTGGCTGTTATCGGCGCGGCGTGGGCAATGATGTTTGCGGGAAAACATGGTTGCCTGCCCGCTTTTATGGGCGTCATTCTCTTGATGGGTATTGCCGTCAATAACGGCATATTGCTGGTGGATTTCGCCAAAGTTGCTTTGGGAGAAGGCAAGGATTTGCGAGATGCAATTCTCGAAGCGGTGCGGCTGAGAACGCGTCCGATTCTGATGACGGCCGGTGCCTCGGCCGTTGGCATGATTCCCATTGCGCTGGAATGGGCCGTTGGTATCGAGCGTCTTTCTCCTCTCGCAGTTGTCGCCATCGGCGGACTGCTTGCAGGCACCTTTTTTACCTTGCTGGTGGTGCCGATACTGTTTCATATTCTGTATTCCGGACGTACCTGAATATCTGATTTTCTTTTCAATGAAGATCCGGATGGCAGAAGTTTCGACCCATGAAAGTCTGTAATGGCATACGGACGTCTTGGGAAGCCTGGCTGAGATTCCATGGAGATAAAATGAACCCGATAACTCTGATCGGCACGATTACAGTAGTCGTACTCTCAATTACGACGCACGAAGCGGCTCACGGGTTTGTGGCCGACCGCTTGGGTGATCCGACTGCACGCAGATTGGGTCGGCTCACGCTTAACCCGATTCCTCACATTGATCTCTTTTTTACCATTCTTCTACCGGCAATGCTGATCCTGTTTGGATCGAATATCATTTTTGGCGGAGCAAAGCCTGTACCGGTCAACATTTCCCTGTTGCGTAAGCCCCGTCATGACTGGGCTGTTGTAGGCGCTGCAGGTCCGATCGCAAATTTATTGATTGCATTATTACTGGCGGCTCTTCTCTCGCTGATGATTCACACCGGTTTGTGGACACGTAGCTCGTCGGGGACCGAGGTTTTCGTTATCGGGATCTTCGTGAATGCCCTGCTGGCCATCTTCAATCTGATACCCATCCCTCCGCTCGATGGTTCACGGGTGGTGCAGTACTTCCTGCCTCCCGAAGCCCTCAAGTTCTATTCCGGGATGGAAAGGTACGGGCTGCTGATTATCGTCGCCATGGTCTTTTTTCTGCCGGGGTTCCAGGCTTTTCTTTTTGGTGCGATTCTGTCCGCTGTCTCGGTCATCAGCCATATTTTCGGCATATATTCGGACGTGATCTACGTTCTGCAGAAACTGTTGTCGCGCAGTTAGCCGTAGGGCATATATTTTCGATGCTGCATAAGCCGGTCAGGTGGGTCGCTTGGGGTTAAACAATAGTCTTCGCTGGCTGAACAGGAATTCAAGCACCGCAGTCCCCAGGTAAAACGCGGCCATCCAGAGCAGACTGTGGCGATCGTGTTCCCAGAGGTAACCACACAGTATCAGCCAGGACAGAAGGCATAACAGCAAACCGGCCAGCGGTGCAGCGGGCCCGATGTCAATTTTATTGCGCAGGTGAAAGGCGGCAAAGTTAATGCTGGCGAATAACAGCAGGAAGATAGAGCTGGCAAAAGCCGAAATGACCGTCAGGTCGGCCAGATTGACAAACAACAGGGTAACGCCGGAGATCAGGCAGAGACTGACCCAGGGGATATCCCGGGTTCTTTCCTTGATGGAAAAGACGTCAGGCAGCGCCTGTTCTTTTGCCATGACCTTGCCCAGGCGTGCAGTACCGAACAGGGTGGCATTGATGGCAGATGCAGTCGAGAGCAATGCGCCCAGGCCAATGAGCACGAAGCCGGCATGGCCCAGGAAGGGTCTGGCGGCCACGGCCAGCGCATACTCCTTATATTTCATGATTTCGTCGGGCAGCAGGTTGCCCACGGCAACCAGGGAAACCAGGATATAAATTGCGATGGTAATCCCGACGGAGATCATGATTGCCCGGGGAAGATCGCTGTGCGGATCCTCCATGTCGTTCACGGCATTGGGGATCAGTTCGAATCCCTCATAGGCAACAAAGATCAGCGCCGATCCCATGAACAGTCCCAACCCGCCTTTATCGAAGACCGGCAGGACGTGATCGGGCTTAATAAAAAATAATCCTGCGATGGCAAACAGCGAGAGAATGATGACCTTGACCAGAACGATGATATCTTCGGTATGTCCGGCCGCTTTCACTCCAGCGAGATTGACGCCAAGAAAGGTCAATAATATTCCGGATTCGAGAAGATGCTGCATTATCGAGCCGTGACCCGAGTCACCCAGCATCACGGCACCATACACACCAAAGGTATAGGCATAGAGCGCCAGCGTTCCTATATATCCCACCAGTAGCAGCCAGCCGCCGAGGCCGGCAATATTGGGATGCCGGAACGTATGTTCCAAGTAGGTAAAACTGCCCCCGCCGGAGGGGAAGCTTACTCCCAGCCGGGCATATGACCAGCCGGTCAGCAGTGCGATGGTTCCGCCGAGTGCGAAGGCTATGGGCGCTGCATGCCCGGCCAGGCTGACCGATAGCCCGAGGACCGAAAAGATACCGCCGCCGACCATGCCGCCAACACCCATGGCAACGAGTTCCTTGAGGCCGAGCCGTTCTTTTTCCTGTTGTGTCACGGGTAGATATCCCTTTGACTGTTCCGGTCTAGCGATGTATTTCGTTCAGCACATTCTTTTCCAGGGCCTCGAGTTCTGAAATAATTTGTCGCTCTATCGTTCTGTCATTGACCAGACGCAGCAATACCTCGAAGATGAATGCCGCAAAAAATATTCCACCAATATAGTAAATAATATCCGGCATCGACTTCGACGTATATTCGATGGCAAACCATGCTGCTCCGAACGATCCAATGACTGCCGCCAGAATCCACCAGAGGTTACCGCCGGTCTTGTCACGCCTGAACAGATGCCCGGTGTGGGTGAGCCCCTGAATCAACAGCACGGCAATGGCGGCGACCGTGGCGATCTCGGCGAGATTAAAGAAAATGATCATCGGCACGATCAGCAGTGCCGAGATAATCAGTCCTTCGGTATTGTGAAAGATACTGTAATCGTAGGCCTCGGGGAGATTGCCGTCTTTGGCCAGGGTATAGCTGATCTGGGTTACGGCATAGAGTGTTGCATTAATGGCCGATGCCGTCGCCAGTAACGCGGTTGCTGCGATTATTTTGAATCCCCAAGCGCCGAAAGCGGGTCTTGCCGCTGCTGCAAGGGCATAATCCTTATCGGCGATAATCGTATCAAGAGGCAGATTACCAAACACAGCGACAGAAACGGTTACATATAGTATTGCGACCAGTCCTATGGCCCAGAACATGGCTCGAAGCATCGTATGCCTGGCATCTTGCATGTCTTCAACGCTGTTGGTGATAACGCTAAAGCCCTGAAAAGCGAAAAAAGTCAGTCCCAGGGCATAAAAAATATTGATAACTCCCGGCGCCTGAGCGATGGAGAGATTGGAAGGACTAATAAAAATCAATGCGGCACCGGTAAAAATGACCAAGGCAGAGATTTTTATGATGACGATGATATTTTCTGCTTTGGCAACCATTGCGGCACCAACAAGATTTATGATTACAAAGAAAAGCAGAATGCCAATGGCAAAAGAGTTGATAAAAAAAGTACTGGTAGCATCACTTGTGTAGGTAGCAGCATAGGTACCGAAGGATTTTGCAACAGCTGTAAGCGCTACCAGTTGTGCGAAATAAAATAGAATTCCAATGAACCCGAGAAAAATCCCTCGCCATACCCCTGTACCAGGTATTCGATGATGCCGCCACGGCTGGGATAGCAGATGGCCAGTTTGCTCAGGGAATAGCCGCACAGCAATGCGATGATGCCGCCGATCAGAAACGAGACCGTGACAAGATTGCCCGCAATGGTGCCGGCTTCCCCGATGACGATGAAGATACCGGCCCCTACCATGGAGCCGATGCCCAGAAAAACCGAGCTACAGAGACCGAATGCCTTGGTATCGGTTATTTCATGTTCGTCCATGGAGCCTGCTTCGCCTGATTCGCGCATATTTTACGGATGAGTGATAGTATTAACAAAGTCCAGACAAGTTAGAAGTATCAAATAATAAAGACTTGACGATGCTGATCGGATTTCTGTTCATCTGGCTGATAACAGCACTGGGACTATGGCTGGTGACCATCCTCGTGCCCGGTGTGCGTGCCCGATCCACCGGTGACCTGCTGATGGCCGCGCTCGTGCTCGGCGCCATCAATGCCATTATTCGTCCCCTGTTGTGGGTGCTCACGTTACCCCTGACGATTCTCACTTTCGGGCTGTTTGCTTTGCTGATCAATGCCCTGATGGTGAGACTGGCCGCCGGCCTGGTGTCCGGATTTGAAGTGGACAGCTTCGCAGACTCCCTGCTGGCTGCGGTCATCATGGCTCTGCTGGCAATTGCCGGTTTTATCTGTCTGCAGTGGCTGTTTTTTGGTTCGGTATTCTGGATGCATATGGGGCCGGTTCATCCGCGTTTCGGGATCTGATGCATGGGC